>Ga0181612_112135_pt1 | contig 54901 bp, 14 predicted proteins | sample HoacroProtozoa21_FD_119630 | JGI IMG/M metagenome (GOLD analysis project Ga0181612, IMG submission 119630) | Hoatzin crop microbial communities from Cojedes, Venezuel. Combined Assembly of Gp0051906, Gp0051904, Gp0051908
CTTATTTTGTGTATTATAATATGCTAATTACAAGTATCTGAGCAACCTTCAGTTGTTTATTAAACAACATAAATAGCTTTTGCCAAATGTCACAAGAGAGGACAATAGTTAATTAAAAATAAGCAACACATGTAAACAGACTCAAAGAATGAGTGTTCTGAAAATATACCCCAAAATAACAAAAAATTATGCACGCATAAAATAGCTACAAGAAAACTGCCAAATGTTAAATGCCACACTGGAAACCGGTAAAACAATTCAAATAATACAGTTCAGCCCACATATACGTTTGTGAAATAACTGAAAGAACGAACAAACCTTCAGGGAACAAAAAAAGCATGTACTTTTAACTCAGTTCATGGAGTGTGCCAACTACAGAAATGGTGAAGAACAGGGCACCTCTGGGTTTTGTTTATAATCTGGATGAACTTGATGCTAGTGTAAGGAGGAGATGATAAACATGCTATCCTACATAATCACTGAATCTAATGAAAGTGTACAAAGAAAAGAATTACAGCATGAATACAACATGAGATCATATCATACATCAATTATTCACATCATCAGTTCAAAACATAGCTATACATACTGGATCTCCCTTGCCCCCTTTCTCAGAAGGCTCTCCCTACGGAAACACAAAGAACAGGTTAACATAAACATATTTCAAATGGTAAATAGTACTTATGTCTGGTTTTGGTGAAAAACCCTTGCGAGTGGGTGTTTTTTTTCCTAACCTATGTAAACTACAAATATACGGACTACAAAAGTTTACTTTAGGGATGATGAGGAGACCATGACTACAGAGTGAAAACAGTACTCTACCACGCGTGATCCTCTCAAGCAGGAACATTAACTAAAAAGACAGTGATGATATGTTTAAGCTGTGTACAAACCTGACAACTTCTCAAACATAAGAGCTTTATAACACACAAAATCATGAATCTGTCATATTCGCAGAGTAAAAAAGTTTCCGCCTGTATGAAAATTGTTTATGCTCAAGGATATGTAGAAAGAAAGCAGCTGGAAGCCTAACAGCTGAACAGCAAAATGCCTGTTATTCAGTCGATGAAGAACTGGGTACACCACATGTTCCTAGAAAAACACAATATACACCTATTACCCAGTAGCATCCCTCCCCCTCAAAACTTTCTGGAAGAGTTAAGCTTAAACTAAAATATATTAAATGAGGAAGTTTATTTATAAATTTTAATAATTTAAAGAGTCCTGCTTTTTCATATAGACATTGAAAATCATGTTTGTAACCTGAAAAAAGTATGAATGGCACCCAATTCGTGGGGCAATCACTGGTCATAAATTTATACAAACATAATTTTAAACTGTCATTCAGTTAAAGTCTGAATGTGCTTAAAGTTAAGGAGTTCATGAGCTGTTGCAACAGAGAATTTTACCTGCATACATAAATACCCTCTCAAAGGAGGAGCTTGAGTAAATTACTAAGGACATTCAGAGACTGACAGCTTTTTCTATGCCCAGACATATTTTCTTGATTCTGAGTATATTTTCCAAGATCTGATTCATAATCAGTATGTTCAGTCACCTTCTAGTATCACAGATAACCACAGAAGTAGCGAATTCATTTACCTTTTCTCCTTTTGCGCCGGCCATTCCCAATTCTCCTTTCTGACCCTTTTAACAAAAAAAATTGTATTTAAAACCTCTTATATTCTAAATGCAAATAAAATCCTCCTCTCCTATAACTGTGTTTTGTCCTGTGTAAGATACAAAAATCTTAACTTTTATGCAACAGAAATTTGAGATTTAATCATGTCCAAATTAATTTAAATCACTGTTTTCTTTAGCAGATCTGCAGGCTTCTCAATAAAAACCACATTGTCAATCCTGCAACATATCCAGCATTCGTCTCTTTTCTTCCAAGTTTAATAGGCATCAAATTGTCAAAAATTCATTCTGCTGTTTAAACAGGACAGATGTCTATAAACAATATACTGCCATATGTTGTGGATTCAGCATCTGACCTCCACATAACATTTTTAGGCTGACTGTAAGTATTTCTGGTACAGAAAGTCCCTTTGTTACAGAGAACCTGCTTTAAATATTCATGATTTAGTATTAAATATATTTTCTGAATTTCTTTTAGAGTCTTTTCCGGTAGGCCAGCTCATTTGACTTCTCAGACAATGTTATAGAAACCACACATAATTTTTCCTGCATTTTCCTTTTCTGGCTATCATAAATTAGAGAAGAAAGGTTCACGTGCTGCACCTGCAGGATGGCAATATGAGTTGGCTATTGGACTACACAGATCAAAGAGCCAGTCCTATCTAAAATCTATTCCTTCAAAGACTGTTGTGATAAATCAAATAAAAGACACTGTGTTAAGGGTGACAGAGACAGGTTAGAGACGAGCTTTGAAATTTCTCCAAATTTCATCAAAAATGCTTACAACATCTCCCTTCTGTCCCTTGGGTCCAGGGGTCCCAAGTAGTCCTAGCAGTCTTGTATCACTCTGGGAAGAAATGTCACCACAAAGATCAGAGAACAGAACGTGTCACCATTTATTTACAGTAGCAACTTCTTTACCATAACATTTTCATGTAATTTACCAGTATGTAAATTCAGGAGACCTAATTTACTACTAGAAAGCGACACTAAATGCCTATGCAGTACATCTAAGTAATGTATTGCAGCAACACATCCTTTGTCACGCATTCATACTCCAGTCAGACCAGCAGAAGATGAACAACAGCATAAAAGGGGAATGTCTATGTTGAATATTGCTATGCAAATCTGTAGGGTTTATTTCTTAACTCAGTGCAAAGAACATACTTTTATGCTCATTATTACAGTACATTTCTCTAGTATGTTAGAAAATAACAATAAAAATCACTTCTCTCCTATGACAAAAGCACAAACTTTTTACTTTTGAGCAGCATGAAATGTAAAAATAGAACTACTTTAAGTCTACTACAGTAGTGAGACAAAAGGAGAGGGAACGAAAATCATCAACAGGCTCCTCACACTGCTCCTCAAAGCAAACAGACAGATTTAAGGACCAGGGGTTCAGGTTGTATACTGACTCAGGTATTATTGCACTGCATCTGTTTACTCTTCTGTACAAGGTAAAGACAGAATAAAATACAAAGCAAATGGTTTCCTTTTGACAAAGCCAGGCTCAGACTACCTAAGGGAACATGTTTTCTTTTAATGACAACAGAAAAAGCAACAAAACCAACAGCCCTGAAAAATGAGCTTGAGTCTGGACCCAAGGAGACCAAGTCCTAGAACATCTGCCAGTGGGCTGAATGGGAACCCTGAGCAAGCTATGGCCATGTTCCAGTTTCCATATCTCTAAAATGGCAAAACATCATGATGAATACGAGTGCCATTTCTACTCTGTTAATATTTTCAGAAGTTGATAAATGAATATAATCTGAATAAAATTCATACTTGTTTTATAAATGTCAATGTCCTGAGAGAGCTTCCTCAGCGTTTAGGGTTTGTAACACTGTTACCACCCTAATGATCAAAATCAGCTCCAGAGCAAAAGGCAGACACCCAAAGAAGGGAACCTGAGTATTGCTGAGACGTCGTTGACTACTGCTTGACTGAGAAAAATCTAGGTGTCTGTTATTATCAGTACACTGTGAGTTATGATTTATTTTGAGTTGTGCATTTCTTTTGCATACATGGAGGAAAAGAAAGGGTATTAGACCAAACAACTACTTTTATACTCTTTGCATATTTATAGGTCATTTGGTCTTTACAACAAAATATAAGTTAAATATGCCAAAGAAAAAAATCTTAGAAAAGTAATAATGAATTATTTAAGAATAATCTATAATTATTATGAATTATAATGGTTTTGAAACATTTCCTCAGCAGACTGTGATGTAGTTTCAATTGCTTTTTGTTGTAGCTGCACTTTTATTTTTACATGTTGGAGAATATTTTAGATTAAACTGATCTGTATGTCCTTTCCAAAGATGTTTAGAAGCAGGTTTGACTGAAGTGACCTTATATTTATGTAAGGAAAACTAGTAAGTAAAAAAAGTGACAAGCAGAGGCCTTGAATGCCCAGGCAAAGGATGATAACAGAGGCTGGAGAGTGTATAAACACAAATCATGAAGCACCATTTACCAGTCACTGAAGGAACGTAACCTACAGAGCAGGGCAGAACCAGTTTCATGGCATAGCGAAGAAAACAAAATGCAGGTATCGAACACACAAAAAGCATCTCATTTATGCTGAAAGCGCAAAAGGCATAACGAGGAGGAATATAAAAATAGTCACACACCTTGCAAGAACAGGCACAAACAAAGAACAGCAAGGGAATAAATACTCCAGCACTGTCTCCCGCCCCATTAAGGATCAATGCTGCTACTTATCCTCAGCAGGTTCCCCTCACTTTCATTAAAGAAAGACTGCTGATCTTGATTTGCCATTCAGCACAATTTGCTGCTGCTATCAGCAATTGTATTTATAGTGCTCTCTTTCACTGTGCACATGGATCAAGTAAATTATACTTCTAAAGACTCGCACTCCAGCCTCCTTACATGATAAAGTGATTGATATTGAGCCAGAAAAACCTTGGTTGCAACAAACTATTAAATACATTGTGCATTTACAACTACTCATCGATATCGTATAGAAATCAGAAGAATTGAAAATAATCTGCTAAGAAACAGAGAAATTATAGACAGACATTATTCATTATGATGGGTTTTAAGATCTCTCTCACGGATCCTCCAGTTTTCTTGGTAACAGTTTCTTGTGATTCCCAGAACCACTAATGCAAAGAGGCCATAGTAATATCCTCAGAAAAAAAGAGATCCTCTAATCACTATAGCAACAAAAATGTGGTCACAATTTAAACACTTTAAAAAACCAGACTGAAAGAAGACCTTGTGAGATCCTTAAGAACATGCATAAAATGTTGGAAAACGACAAGAGACTGTTTTCTGTGGTGTAAGGAATCTCAAAAACCTAGAATATCACTGAAATATCACCCTACATTTGTAAATAATTGAGGCACATTGCAAATTAGATGCTGAAATGTGAAAGATTGCTTGGTACCCTCAAGGTGCAGTGAACAAAATCAGCACTCATCATACTGCATAATGGCATGGGGAAAAAAGGAACGTTGCTGGTGCACACGTCTGCCTAAATGAAGAATCAATGGCAAAGATGACAAGCTGTCTTTGTCTTTGATGACCTCTCTGATGCCTTTGTCTTGTCCTTGTTGGGAATAACCCATTCCCATCATAAAATGTGTAGAAACCAAGATGTTTGCTGTAGCAGTTGGAGGTTTAAGTCGACTCTAAGAAGATCTGAACACAGTTACACAAAATTTGCGTATTTAAAACCCGTCACTTGATCAGAAAGTCATCTCCTCAATCATGTGAAACCAAACAGCATTTCCTTGTTGAACAATTAATTGTTCATGACAGAGTCATTAAAATCTTCAAACTAGACAGCTGAAGGAAGAAGAAAGTTGGTAAACTGTACAGGATTTAAAAGAGTATTAATTTATAGACACAGAGCAGCTGGTCTACATTTTTCCAGAATATTGTTAATTAGGAAACATAAGACACCTTAGGAATTCTTAGAGCCTTACAATGAGAAGAAATGTGATTTTTGGAGACAGATGCTTGCAAATTCCTGAAGATCACCACTGTTTATATTTCCTCCTACAGAATTAACCTTAAAGGGACTATCAAGGTAAAAAAGATTAACAGTCCAGAGATGGGGACTGAGTTACAATAAATATGGTATTGATAGAGGAAACATGGCTGGTATCAGTGAACGCTGTCTTTGGCAGGAAAAATAAAATGGTAAGAAAATGAAAGGTATAAACCCAAAATACAGAAAATGTCAACACATACACATGCAATGGCAGACCAAAACCAGAAACTAATTCTCCCGCTATGAAAATGTCCCTGTCCAGGACAGTGTATAAAACTATGCTTAATTCCTAATGCGTGTTCTAAGGTGATTTGGAATAGACTGAATATCAGAAATATCACGGAAATCAGCAATAAAAGCAACTGGAAATATATGAATTTGACATGAGTTTTGCTCCAGAATCCCTATTCAAAGAAAGATTTTTGTACTCATATGGATATGCTATAGAATAAAAATATCCTGAATTCACCAGCTCTTTATAGTTACACATTTTAATATTAAAAGAAATGGATGTCTTCCAGGTTTGACCTGCATGACTTAAGGTGTGATACACACAGTAACCTTTGTAGTAAGCAAGTATTCCTGTAATAGTGCTTCAGCAGTCTTTGAATGAAATACAATTTTCTGATCAGATAAGTTACGTACTCACTTTTGCATCCATTAAGAAAAATTGTGTGATCTTTAAATTACAATGCCTTATAATGTCAGACACTACAAATGAGTTGAAAAATCTGTGGTAGGAATTTAAAAGCTCTGTCACATGGAACACTCTCCTACACAATTTTAACTTTTTTTCTATGAAGTACTGCAGGAGGTTCTGTAATGAAAATATTTTTATTAGGGATCAAAACTGTGATCATTTCTACCTTAGATAGTTCTTAGTCATAAACAAATCAATCTCATAAACATAAATCTCATAAACAATCAAATCTCCATACCTGATTATATTGCTTGTCCAAAGAATCCAGAATTCCTTTTAGTCCAGAAGGACCCTATATGGAAAAAAATGCATCAGAAGGTCATTTTAACTTAAGTAATATTTTGTTTACATACTGGCATACACACACCCTAAAGGTTGCTTTAGGAAACTGAACTCTACTCAGTTTTAAAAATGGTTGTTCCTCAACAAAATGGAGGTTGTTTATTAGAGATGCTATGTCAGAGATTAGTCAGAGTTTTTGTCACACGTTTTAATTTTGTATAACGTCTTTGTTGTTTTACATGCACTGTTATTATACACAAAGGCCTTCCATTTTGTCAAACATGATTTGATGTACAAATAATATCTGAGAGGTTAGGGTTGGTGGCAATCGGTCCATCTAAGAAGGCAGAACTGACACCCACATCAACTTTAATACAAATCCCTTCTGGTATGACCAGCATTTCTGTTCTGCAGCATTTAAAATCTCCCAAGGAAGTACCATTACTGGTAAGGAGAGCCATCAGAGATTCACAGAATGATTTCTACATGCGGGAAAAGGTTGTGAATGTGTGATAAAAACAAGTAAAGGTACTTCCTTGAGGTACTGAACTTCAAAAAGATGTGAAACACGACCATGATTTTGAGTCAACAAACAGACTACTTCCCTGGGGAAAAAAATTTCAATCTGATGGAAACTGACTAATTAAAGAGAGGCAATAACAAATTTCCCATGGAGTCTGAGGGTATAAAAAACAAGGAAGATGGTAAAGCCAGATTAAAGTCAAATAGGCAAAAGCTATTAAAGCTAACGGATAAATCAGTAAGACGTGGCAGAACGTTATTGCAGCATACCAGAACAAGACAGGAGTGCTCTGAGACATCGTCACTAAATCATGAAATATGATTTTACGTATTTGCTGTGATTTCATTGTTGCAGAAATACAGCGGTACTTAAATATTAGGGGGCACTACAAAGAGTTGGAAGCCAGAAGAAACATGACAGGTGCCTCACTCCCTCTTTGTTCCCCAACATCAGAAGAGATACAAGGCCAAAAATTTTTCCATTAATTTTATTTTGGAAGTGAATTGTCACTTCAAGTTTATATTGAGAAATAAGATAAATACAGACATGACGTTTTGACTGGGATGCTCACTCAACTCTGATTTCTGAAGTTATTAGCAGAATTTTTACTTCGATATCCACATTAAGGATGGCAATCCAGAACTGGGATTGAACCGTGACAACACTGCCTACTTATTAGATGCCTCAACTTCAATACTGTAATCCTGCAGTGCCAAATCCTTGAATCCAGAATCCTTGCAGGATTCTGTAATCCTGCACGGAGTAAAAAATGAGAATTTATGCTCCCTTCTCATTTGCCACCATGTTGTTTCTTTTTCTGTTTCTCCACAAATGAAACTGCTGCAACCACACAACCCAGAAATGATTGAATGCTGTATCTGTCACCAACCCTAACCTCACAGATATTTTTTGTACATCAAATAAATCATTTTTGACAAAATGGAAAGCCTTTGTACATGTCATGGTTTTGAAAAACAGATATAACCTCAAAAAAGCCCAGAACTGTCTCATGAAGCAGGCAGTCAAGGGGAACTTAAGGCATTTGGGTTGCATTCTTGACTATGCCACAGCCTTTGCGTTACCAGAGGTAAACCACCTCTCTGGTTTTAGTCTTCCCATTTTCAAAAACTGACATAAATGTAATTATTTTATCTTTCCATCAATCTTTCTAAAATAAAAGTAATAAAAGGAGCGCACAACAACAGTAAGTACTTTTATTCAAGGGTGTTTTCCTAAACTCTAGCCTCTTTCTTCTCTTCCACGCTGTTTCTCTCCACTTACATAGCTGCATAATCCACTCTGAATTCTTTATGGACAAGAAAAGAATCAGTAGCATTGGCTTGCAACTGGAGAAGCAATGAAATTAAGAGGAGTTGAAGAATTATTGTACAGGCAGTTTCCAGCTTTTGAATGAGAATTCTGCACATCTGCCACTTTGAAGATCACTTGAGCAGGGTTTCCTTTTTCTTTTTTAATATCAAGTTTTGTAATTGAGAGAAGTGAAGCACATAGAGAGTATAGCTGCATAAATAAGAAAAGAACTGAAAGTGTGTCCTGATTGTTTTCCAAAATTACAAACAGCTTTCAGATGTTATTTCTATAGAGAAGGCAGGAATAGAAGCACAGGTGCTTAAAAGGTAATAGCACCAAACTGTGAAATTACTGGGGTATATAATATATTTGTCTCCCTTCACTTTTTATAGTTCGTCTGCATTTCTGTAAAGACAAGACTGCTGAAAATGTCTATCCAGCCCATGCAGTAAAATGTGTAACAAGTAATTGCACTGGTTGCAGCCCAAGAACAGGCCATTTTGGAGAACGAAGCATTGCAAGTGACTCAGTGTAATCACTTTATCCATCTACTTCAGATCTGTGCCTGCCCATTAAAATACAATACTGGTTTTCTCATTACTATAACATCAAAAATCGTGAAACTCATCAGTGAAGATGTGCAATATTGTGTAACTATTCCAAAGAGCAAATGGAAAGAATGATGAAGGCATGACATCTGCCACAATAGAATACATTAAATAAATTACATTTTTATATGGATTTTAAAAACTTAAATGCATAGAAACAAGGAATATGATCAACCCTTGCCAGTCATTCCCATCTTACCATGTAAGCATTTCTAATATTCTTCCAAAAAGCAGCTGAAAGTCCAGGAATATCAGAAATGCTACTGCCAATTTTCACTTATCATTGCTTTAATTTTCTGTTTATTGTAATTAACTGATAACATTCATTCCCCTTCAAAATACTGGTAGCGGAATGACAGTATTTCCTGAGGGAGAGGAAATGAGATTTCCAAGGTAAACTGCTGGCTACTTAAGATAACTAGTTTGGTGGCACTAACATACATACTGAATAATAAAAGACCAAAAGTGTATGGAATTAAATGAAGAAGTTCAAGTAGTCTGTGAACTTCTCCACTGCCTCACTTAAAACACAGACAAAAATGAAACTCTGTTTTAATTCAAGACTTTAAGGAGTAACACCAAGCTAATCTTCCAAGCGAAAATAGTTGTGAAGATAACACGATGTGAAGTTCAGCCCCTTGTGAAGGTAAATGATAAACTGAATGATGAGCTCCAAGGGCTACAGCAATTGTGAAATAAATCTATTCTGGTTGCAAACAATAACTTTGGAAATGTTGGCAGAAAATAGCATGTTTAGGAGCATGAATAATTGTGACTGCAGTTTACCTATCTGTGATTTAGCAGACCCAAAGTTTCTTTCCTATCCCTGCCACAGACAGCTTGCACAAAATGGCACTTGTCCAAATCAGACAGTCTTCATGTTTCCTACCTTTAAAATCCACTTCTGCCAAACAACAACACTGGGCAGAAGTCACACTCTGACTCACCCCAAAGAACGCTGTTATACTCGTGGAAGTCCATAGCACAAGTCTAGCCTGGCATTCTTATTTTAAAAACAATCTGGTGTTCCACTAAAATGAGAGCTATTTAGAAATGGAATTCCTCCAGTCATAACAGTTCCAGTAGAGACAGGGAAAATTGGGACAGAAAAAATAAAGTCAACTCTTAATGGAGAAACCAGTAAAACTCCTTTTTCTGTCCTTTAGCCTACCTATGTAAAAAGAAATACCCCGCTGCTGATCCATGTAAAAGTAAAAATTAAAAAAGAGCAAAAAAGCCCCAACCCCAAAACCTCCCACAACTGACCATAATACGTGAAAGACTGTCAGACATCATGCAGCTATTTTCTAAGCTGGACAGATGGAAAAAAAAAATGATCTCCTCTTAGCAGAACTCTACACAAAACCAGGCAGGTAGTAATTCTACAACCCAGGACCAGAAAAGGATTTTGCCTAAGCCAAGTGTGTAGAACTGGGTCTGTACATCCTTAGGAAAACAGCATTTAAATACTAAATTCAGGCACCCCCCATAAATTCACTTTTAAGTACTGAAAAAAAAATGGTGCGGGAACCAGAAAGCCAATGCATTAGACATCTGTAAAATAAGCCACGATTTGCTGGTAACCCCTCCTTCATTGCTAAGTCCTGTAGATGGTTTTGTTAGCAGCTAGAGCAGAAGAAAGTTGTCAGTTCAGTTCTGCAGTCAGATCAAAATGTTTTACTTACAGCCTCACAGCATCCTACTAGTATAGTATTTTGTTTGTTTGTTTCATAAGATCAGCATTTCAGTTTCTGTGAAGAGCCATGCCGAGCACGATAACAACAGGTGAAAGAGCCAGTATCTCTTTCAGAAGACTTCAGAAGAAAATGCAAGCAAGAAAATGTATGAAATATGTTTGAAGGTTACAGAGATTTTGATTTCACGACCATGATTTTCAGAATGCTGCTGAGAGTGAAATGAATAGTGTATTTAAGAGAAGCTTTAAATTGCTCTTTAAAAGCAAGGAAAGGATCAAAAAGCACTAGAGGGAGCTGCTGTTCTACCTAACCCGCTCGGAGTCCTTGTTTTCAGCATAAATTGTTACCCACTGGAGTGAGACAAGCCTGAGCACACATCTCAGCTCTCCAGTATTCAAATAACAGAACAGTACTCAAAACCAGCATCAGGCAGCAAAAATGCAAACCATGAATTCTAAACCATAAGGGAGTAACAGAACACTTCAAAAGTTTATAATATTTAATAAACTTTTAAATATACTCAAAGGAGGATCATCATCTGCGTAGGCTTACAGAAATACTTTTATAACCTGTCAATAAAAATCCTCATTGACTCCTCGCCTTTTGCAGGCACAGGCTTTGCTCCAAAGGGAAAAATGACATAAAAGAAAGGATAAGGGGAAAATGACACTAAAGAAAAGGTACCTGGAAGAAGTTGCACAGAGTCCCACTTTGAGTAGTTCATCACCAGCTGCAAATCAGTCTACGTTTCTGACACTGACACAGATTTTTAATCAAAGATGTGCAGGTGATGTTATGGGACTAGAAACTCACTACAAATACTAATTTTACTGAAAAAATAATCCCCAGAAATTAGGGTAGGGAAAAAAAAAAGAGATGAGATACTGAGAGAAGGTTAGAAAAATCTGAAATACTGTCACCCAGTAAGTAAAAATTGTTATTTTAATTAATCAAAACTCACACCATTTAGTAGTGTCCAATTTAAAGCCCTCTTGACCATTCAGAATGTGGTCTCATAATCCCGCCCTGCACACACTTTTTTTAGGATTATCCTTTATACCAGGTCCCCTGAGTATTGTATCCTGTCCACCAACTTCTTCCTCAAGGAGGCAGAACTTTCCTTCTCACAAGTGTTTTTGTCATTACTGAACACCTGGCTGTTCTAATATCTAAATTAAGTACTTAAAGTTATGGCATAAACTGATAAATAAATTAGGTAAATTTATTAATTTCGAACACACAGTGTGGTCTGTAGCTACCCTAACAATTAATGACTGAATCTCCTTTTTCTCAAATAGAAATATCGTATTCTTCCGAAACATCAACCAAACACCAAACTTACTTTCGCTGGAGAGTCTTTTTTACATGTCCAGTCTATCTGTCAAGCATTTTGTACCCTGTATATGCCAGACTTATGACAGCAAGCACCCTGCAGGTGTGATATTTCTATTGCACTTTGGAAAGGCCAAAGTAAAGGCTGACTATATATCCACGTGCACGAGGAAGTTGCCACTACTTACTATCAGAAGAGAAAGCCTAACTGGAAGCACTACATAACAAAATTTAATATGGTTTGAATCTTGAAAAAGAGAGGAGTGATGGATCATGTTAAGTCTTCTAGCTATGTAGAAGCCGTAGCGCTTTAAACATGGGGATACTGCCAATGCACATTAGCAGGCATTACTGCTCTTAGAGTATGCTTTTTCTATGTGTTATAGACTCAGTCTTGGAAGAGGAACACAAGATGCTGGTGTAGCTGTATCCAAAGTAAGGACTGCATCAAGACAGTCATACCAGAAATAAATACTTTTAACCAATATTTAGGACATGACTTCTTGAGGAACGCTTTTCTGGTATGGAGGCTACAGTACCATTTCGAGCTCCTTTATGGATGCTGCCATGGTGACAAAGTTGTGCTTTCCATTTGCTGTTAGAAAACCTGAAATAGGTCTCACTAATAAAAATGCAGTTTAGATTCCACTTAAGATTTCTGGTACGTCTGTCAAGGATCATACATCTTCACAAGCCTGACCTGCCAGCAAATCTATGATGTCAGAAATCTGCAATGGAAACGGCTTTTCACTCGTTCACAAAAAGCTAAGCAGATTAGGTCTAACATTGACCTCTGATATGGTTTGCTTTTTTTTTTTCTCTTTTAAAGGTCATGTTTGGCATTTGTATTAAGAAAGATTCTGCATCAGTCCTTTCCTTTATTCTGACTCCTTCAGTCTGCAGTACCGTTTCAGCATTAGGAAGCCCAAACTGTACAAAAGACTCAAATAAGCAAGGCTTCAATATGACTATACGCAGGGGAGAAGAGGGATCGGGAGGAATTTTTAACGATGTAGTTTTATGCAGGATAAATGAACTCCATCACCAACTCCTCTTTCTGAACACATTTTGCAAGGAAAAAGGGGAAAAAATATAACATCTATGCAGTTTTTTTTTTAGATGCATGTAAATGACATCTATTTCATTTTAGTCATTGTATTTCATGCAGCAGTGCATTATTCTCTTCTCTACAAATAAGACAAGTTTTTCCTTGCAGTGAGGTTGAAGCATATGAATCAAACGTTCTGATGCATACCCATTTCAGGTAAGCAGAAAAAAGCATTATGAAATCTTTGTTTGATGTTAAGAATGTAAAGCAGTAGAAGTTTATTTCATCCACAATCAAATAGCTGCTTTGTATTTGTACAACACAATATATAGGGAATTTTACAAATATGACAAAGTCTTCCTCTACAAAAGGAAGGCTGCATTCATTCTAGACTAATATACATCCACGTCTGACTTCAAATTTGAAACCCTGTAACCCTTAAAAAAAAAAAATTGAAATCTCAAACCGCTTCGATCTGAGCCATACTCTTCTGTTCTTCATAATACAAATCCTTTCAGAGTCATGTATTTCTTAATCTTTTTAATTCTTCAGTAAACTCATTTGAACTACAGCTGAGCGCTCATTCCAGTGCTGAGTATAATCCTCCCCACCATTCAGACAGTTGGCACATGCTTCACACAGTCCTTCTTTCAAATTACCCCTCAGAGACAGAAATTATCCCATCGTCTACAGAGCATCACGCATTTTGCAAAGTGAATGAAGGCATAGTATTCACATTTAGCACACACGGCCAGTCTTTCTTTGCAATGCCAGACAATTTCTGCTTACTCCGCTGAAGTCTGCATCTTGTTCTTTCCCTCCTGTGTAGTCCCTTGTATTTGTGGACCCAGTCCTTTTATCTTCCCTGTATCAAAAGGCTAGCAATAGCAGTTGTTTGATACAACAGCGAAAACACAGGTCAATTGTTTTCAACTATACTTGTGATCAGGTAACCTGCTATAAAAATGCTAACAAAGTACCAAGATAAAGTGAAAATTTCCCATTCCAATCATTAGTAACTCACAGGAGGTCCTGGTGGCCCTGGTTCTCCTGGGAGACCTGGTTTGCCTCGCCTTCCCTGGAAACAAAAAATAAAAGAGACATTTATAAATGCTATGGCCAGTGACTGATTTGGAATAAGATTTCTGTTTAACAAAAGACTTATTGCCTTGCTTATTAGCAAAAAATTCCAAAACTATAAAAAATGAATACTCTGTATCAGTCACCGCAACACTAATTCGAGTACTTTTAGGATTGTTCATAATAATTATGACAAACTATATTTGCATCACTCTAACATTTACTGTCATGTTTTAAAGCTGTCTTGAATGTGAGTGCACATTGATAGGGCTATAAACAGAGCATCTTGATGAGGTGTAAAGAAATCATATTTTATCTGAATGTACCAGAGCTTGGGATGTCAAACTGTGCTGCAGTAGTCACCCTTACTTGCACAGTAAGTACATATGTGCAGTATAACCCAATTAACAAACACTCACACCCTTCTCCTCCAGGATGTGATAATGAGCAGAAAAGTCAGAGATTTATTTGCAAAAACAATTCACCTTCCTTGTGCAATTACTACCATCTGTGTATATAATGCACATGCAAAATCATTTGCTTTAAAACTTAAGGTCCATAAAAGTATACTTAATGGGAGACTTTCCACTCAGATTCTAAAAAGATGCACATATAACTATTATAATTTTTTAGTACAGAGCTCGACTGAACAACTGTTGTTTTCACATATGCTTTTTTTTTAGGAAGATCAACATAAAAATGGAAGAAATTTACAGTAATTTACATCTTTATTACCAAGTTGAAATCTGATGTGCATTTTTTAGAAACAAAGACGAGAACAGCTAATATCTAGGTGCAATGGCAAAAAACAAAATCAATAAACCAAACACAAACTATATTCATTACGACAAAATTTTTCCCTTGCATACGGCAAACATAAATTAACAAAAAGCATCAGGGGGATGTCCTGGTGAAAACTTGGCTTAAGAAGTTATAAAATGAAAACGCTTGCTGACAGGTCACAATTAACACATAAGTGTATTTCTGTAAGCTGTGGTACCTACTTCTAAGCCTGCTTCTGTGCTTCACTAAATGACGATCTCACACAAAGTGCAGAAGTAATCTAAGGAACAGAAAGCGAAATCTCAGCTTTGTTTTTTACAGGTGAGAGCCCTGATCTGTAGGAAACTACTCTCATGCTCTGCCTTTCATTAATCTTCATCTACGCTGAGGGGAAACAAGATGATGAGTTAGGGTGGAAAATCCCTTTTCCTCACACCCTCCAGCTCACCAGGGTAACCTCTTGCCTAGATGCCTGGGACTCTCCTGAGAAGCAGGAGGTAGGGATTTGGATCCCTTCAAGTTGAAGAAAGAACCAAGTAAGAGTTGTGGGGATGTGTTTCATCTGCCGGGCTGTGCCACATAACATGTACGCTGCCACCACGGTTTTACGAATGTCCCCAGCCAGTTAGTGTGTTTTAAGGGCAGCGTGGAAAAAAAAAAATACCCCTCAGCATATCTGGAGTGCCAGATTCCTGGGTCTTAACTAGCTGAGACATATGTTATGTGCTGAGCTGTTTAATCCTGCCAGTACTCGCACGTGCAGGGCTGTAACTGGGGCAGCTCAGGGTAAATTTTCAGAACAAAAATAAGGTACTAGGTACCTATATTGGGCTCACGCTATGCTACCCCTTACCAGCCGCCCCCACCATGTCCTCTGCTGTGTTGGTAACACTCTTCATGCAGCCTTGTGAGGAGCCAGAGCTGGGAACTCATCCGGGCTAAGGATGGCCCACAAAAAAGTAGAGCTGTTTTTGATTTTGCTCAGTTCATTGGGCAACTGAGTAGCTTGCCTGGCCTGACAGAGGGCACAGTACCAGGAAAGGCACACATGACCAAGAAAAGGGGGCTGTTGTTAGCTAGATCTAGACTTCTGGACTGATCTCTACTTCAGAAATACAGACAGAATCTACTATTTCCTGACTTTTTTGAAAAACAGTGAACTTTCCTCAAAAAGTATGAAAAACAGATTGAGAGGTAATGATGTAAGTAATAAACAACGATAAATTGCTTCATACTTTTTAAATAGTCCATCTAAGTTATAATGATCTATACTGTTGACTTCTTGAAGCACCCTCCTTTTCCTGTTTGGACTTATTTAAAGTATCCTGAGGATGACACTTAAAATCTCAGCAGTCTAAACAAAGTATCAAGGAAGTGTCAGGAGGAAGAAGGCAGGGCTTTGACTGGCAGACACAACTGTGAATGAGGTGTTAATTACACAGGAAAACATGGAATATGTTGGGAAGGCAATTTTATCTCTATTTACAAGACGAGCTAAAATGTGATTTATGGCATATTGCAAAGTCAGAACTTGATAAACTCTCTGACAAATCAGTTATAATAAAAAAATTGGGCATAGTTATTTTTCACGGCCCTTTATTAATTACCAGAACACCTCCCTCGTGAAACACAGAAGAAACACTTGCTCTACCTTTTATCCAATCATTACATTATTAGTCATTATACTATGTGCTATGTGTACAAAAAACCTGCAGAACAATCACACAGGTTGGTATGATGGATCAGCTTTTTCTAGAGGAACAAAAGGCCTTTTTTCTTCCTACAAGCACCCTTCTAAACTGTCTGATATTTTAATTTTAACACAGAAATCTGTAAAAGGCCACTACCTTTCAGCAACCCCTTTCAGATAACAGAGATTCAGATCTTCGGGATACACACAGCTCCACCTACTTGCCAGCACTCCTGCTTCTCTATGACTTCCCAGCATCCATGTGGAAAAAATTAAAATATATACTATAATAGTAGTGTAAGTAAAGTAGTTCATGTTTTTGTTTAGGATAATTAAAACAATTAGAAGAATGTTTTTGATAAGCCCATTACGGCCTTGCCTTGAGCAGACCATGAGCCAGACTGACTGAATATTTACAGTTTGATTCTGAGTCTTCCTTCTAGCAAGCAAGCAACAGTGAAAAACGTCTTGATGGCCTCTCTCTGGTTCGTTGAGTGGGCTTAGCGGAGAGCCACAGCTCCCACCTCCTGCTCAGAAGCGGGTCTTGGCAGCCCCATGAGAGCAGCACTTGCTGCCACGGTGCTGTGCATGGGGCAGGCAGCCGGCACAGGAGGCCCATTACCTTTACTTTGTTGAGTTCACTGAGCAAATATTGAGATTATAAAACCACTCAAAATATAAATGAATGTTCTAGACTACACATACTTGCTTTAACTAAATAAAAAAGCAATACCACCTATACTAACTCAAAAAAGCTAAGTGGTGTCTACAAGTTGTCTAATGCCACTTAGAATAACATCTAAAGAAAAGCAAAGCAAAACAGTCACTGGTTATTTCCTTTATGCTGCACACATTTTTGTTGGCAATCGATTTGATAAGAAGTTGTCTAAATGTTACTGATATTGCATCCTGTCCCCTTGACTCATGAAATGTCTCCCCTCAACTAATTCGGACAGTCGTCTACTTTGCTCTTTTCCATAGGACAAACTTCAGCTATGATACACACACAAATAAATCAAATAACAAGTGCTTGGTAAAGGGCAAAAAAGACAAAATATTAAAAATAAAATAAATGAGGCATTATATGCTTCAGCAAACCCCAGCTGAGTGCCTAGCTGAAGTACATGGTCAACTGCCCTCTTTATTCCTCTCTTCCTTCACCTCTTCTGTTAATCGAAATGACTTGATGAGCTTTGCCTTACATTAGATGGAAAGCTGCTCAGAAGAGAAGCTCTGTGTGCTCTGATTCTGACTGCCGCCCCTGGGCACTGCTGCAGATCCAACACACAGTGCAAGAATTCAAAGTCTATATTGCAACCCCCAGCTGTATCATGTTGCATCCATCTATTCGCATATCTCTAACTATAGAAGTGTAAAATTGCTAATCCTAGTGTCTAAAAATAAGATGCGGATTATTTTAGGATAAAATTGAGCAGAGTTATGTAGAAACACTGACATGATTTATGGAATTAATAATTTAAAGAACCCACACTTGAGTACAAAGGTAAAAGTTCTTAAATAAGCCTGTGTGAATTTTCAAGGGAAACTGTCAGTCAGCAGTTCCTGAAACACATCATCACATTTCAAAACAGGAACTAGTTCTAGAGAAAGTAGGAAGCTGAGCTTTAAAGTCATAACTACTGTAGTTATTATGTAAGATTAATGAGGCTTATGTAACTCATTTGCCAAGCTAAACTAAGATTCTCTTGAATAATCCTCAAACCAGAACGACAAAGGGACAGATGTACCCGAAGCAGGAGGCACGTGGACAGTAAAGACCCCTGTCTCAGCGTGCCCAACCCGTGGACACCCCGCCAGCCCCTCGGGCACTTATAAACAGCCATGAGAGTAGAGCTCTGGGCAGTTAAAAGACTGTTTTTCTAGATGCCCAAAGTTGCCACTAAGCAGCCAGAGAATTCAGAGTACAGAAAAGAGGCCTTCCCTTGTCTCAGTCCTCTAAGCCGATACGTCTAGTCCATATAAACTTCCCAGTTTTCCCTCTCTGTCTGTAGTCACAACCTGGTACTCCTGGCAGCTCACCTGCCTGGAAACCCAGTCCAGCCCAAAGCTGGTGACAGTCCTCTGCTCCATGGTTTACCAGAAAAAGTTTGCCAAACTGCCACTTTAGGGGAATGAAGGCAGACATTGCATGGCAGTAACAGTAAGAAAGCCAGTTCAAGAGCTAATTGGAAACAGAAGACTAGAAATAATCAGAAAATTCAGAGCAATCACTCACCCAACCCAACTGCACAACAGCGCACATCTACCAGTCTCCTGTAGGACAGGAGAAGGATCCAAGTCAACTATCTGACAGCTGACAAAGTGAAAATTACACACCAACAAATGCACAGCCTGAATAGAGAGTCTTTATTTTCCATTATGAATTTAGATAAAATTTGGTAATATTTACAGAGAGATTTGACATTTAACCACCTGACTGCACAACTTCTGTTAATAAGAGTTTTGTCGTTAACTTCAGTAGAGTCACAATTGCACAATTTTTTTTTTTAATCCTTAGAAACCTTATAGTTTGGATATTCTCTTTCCTAAATTGAAAATCGATGTTGCAGTCAATGAAATCTTTTTAACTTCAGTAATACAGAGTTAGGACTTGAATGTACAATTCCCTGTTCAATCATATTAACCTTAGCCTTGAGGATGTATTACGGTAACCAGCGCGCATTACAAATTAACCTCTGTATTAAAAGTTAAACCTGAATAAACTCACAGGAAATAAGGCCAGAAGGCAAGAAATCAAGCAGTCTGCAGAAAACAAGGGAAAGTCTGCCCCTCATATCCCACCAAAGCCTTTCACGGGAGCATGGCTCACAGAAGAACAGAGCACACAGAACCTATTCCCCTGTTTTGAAAGAGAAGTCACTAGGGAGCTCCTCACTAATGCAGAAGCATTCCTGCAATCAACCTTGGCTTTCTAACTTCAGGGATAATTTCCAATAGACTTTAGGTTTCTTCACTTTTGTAGTCATAAAATGGTAAAAGAGAGCACCTAGCCAGCCTATACAAGACTATTCAGTTGCATTTAACAAACATCAAAAAAAGCACTTAAACAGGCACAGCAGTGGGAAGAAATGAAATGCCACAACCTATTTTGTCAAATAATGCCTATACAAAATCCAGCACAATTTTTCAAGTGTATTCACAAAAGTGCATTTCCAATTCAAAATCACTTGTAGAAATATTTTTCAACTACATTTGGATACTTTTGATATGAACACCTTAATTTTTAATTATGAAAAATAATTTCCTGTTCTCTGATGTTGCTATATCTTTCACTAAGAGATGCTAAAAGAAATATTGATAACAATATTTGGAAGGGAGCCTGAACATTTTAAATGAGACCTTAAAAGTGAAATGATTTCTGCTATTCCAGTAAAAATCAGATTTTAATGTCCTCAGTGGAAAGTAAAAAAGAAATTTAAAAGTGATACAACTATTTTCTAACTGACAAATCTCTCTTCAACTTTCTATACTACAACTTTTTTTTATCCCATTTTTAAAAGCCAAAGTGGGAAAAATACTTTTTTTTTTTTTTTTTCTAAGCTGTATCCTACCTTACCAGTTATTACTTTGCTTTTACGGTAGAGACATTCTGGTAGAAAACCTGAAAATTATCTCCCTCTTTCATATTAACAATTTTAAACTGTTAAATACGTGAGTGGAGGAAAGTACAGAACTTCAACTTAAAGATAAAACCAGACTGGAGCTTTGCATACTTGAAAACAACTTACATCAAAGTCAGGGAAGACTGAGAAGATTAAAAGAGATTCCAAAACTCCAGAGCTGTAGCTGTGAAAAACGCTGTTTGCTCTGTGCCAGGAGCCTGACCTACTATGCAGTAATTATCATTGCTCTGTAAAGCTTGTTTTACAACTGGTTGAGTACAACATTTACCCACTGAACTAGAAAACAAATTATGTCAAAGAAATATTTAAGTTCTATAAACCAGATAAATGCAACCTGAATTTAAATTAATTTTGATGTCACTCTAAACAATTACGCTAAGAAAATCTAACAGCTCCCTGCTCATTTATTTGTTTAGGAAGATTTTCCACTGTGTCATAATAATTTTATTCATGCTTGATTAGAAAAACTTGTAATCTCAGAGAGTAAATTGATTATTAACATAAGGCAATTTCACAAGGTCCCTCCAAACACATAATTTGAGGGAAATCAATGCTGAAACACCAAATATGACAACACAAAGGACTGTCAGTTTTATGAGGTGTTTATCACTAAGATAATGCTATAATAACCTCCTCTGAAATATTATAAACACAACAATTGGAAATAAGGAAGTTGTTTCAAAAATATTTACTTCAAGGCACCTGCAGCTTTCCAAGGAATAGAGAGTCCAGAATATGGCTGTGGTATCGTAGCCAGATTTGTAAATGTTTGAACTGAATTCATGGCTGAAACTAGGGAAACCATCACGGTGGAGAATCTGTCTGTTTAAGTACACGTGAAACATATTAAAAAATTCTGTTAATACATAAAAATAAAGTTGTTGGCAGCTAGGCTGAGAATAAGCTACAGCTATTTAAGTAAAACCACAGAGAATTGTCTGGGTTGGAAGGGATCTCTTCAGATCATCTAGTACAATCCCCCTCTCAAGCAGGATCAATTGTCTAGGACTGTGTCTATTCAGCTTTTGAATATCTCCACAGACGGAGACTCCACTACCTCTCTGGGTAAGCTGTATCAGTATTTGACCACCCTCACAATAAAAAAGTGTTTTCTTGTGTTCAGACAGAATTTCCTGTTGTTGATCTCCCCTGACCTGCTGGAAATACTCTTCCAAATGCAGGCCAGGATATTGTTGGCCTTTTTTTGCCATGAGGGTGCATCACTCGCTCATGGTCTGATTGTTGTCCAGCAAGTTCTTCTCCACAAATCTCCTTCTCAGTCTGCTTCCAGTGTATACTGATACCTGAGGTTATTCCTCCCTAGATGCAGGATTTTGCATTTTCCCTTCTCCAGTATTGAGCCCTGGGGTACATCACTAGTGACTTGTCTCCAGCTGGACTTTGTGCCACTGACCACAACCCCCTGGGCCCAGTTGTTCAGACGGTTTTCATTTCACCTTACTATCCACTTATCTAACCTGTACTTTGTCAGCTTGTCTACGAAGCTGACAACATGAAGTTATGGGAAGTCAAAGGCTTTGCTAAAGTTGAGGTCAACAACATCCACTGCTCACCTCTCATTCACCAAGCCTCATTCACCTCATTTTAGATGGCAATGTAGTTGGTCAAGCATGATTTCCCCTTCATAAATCCATGCAGACTATCCCAATCACCTTCTTGTTTTTCATGTGTTTGGAAATGGTTTCCAGGATTTCCTCTATCACATTCCTAGGGATTGAAGTGAAGCTGATGGGCCTCTAGTGCCCCAGATCTTCCTTCTTGAAGACAGAAGTGATATCTGCTGTCTTTCAGTCTTCAAGAACCTCTCCCAGTCACCATGACCTTTCAAAGATAATGAAGAGTAGCCTTGCAATGACATCAGCCAGCTCCTACTGCACTTGTCACTGCAATCCATCAGGCCCCATGGACTTACAAAGATTTCCTCCATCTGAAGCTGCTGGATGCAAGAGACTGACAGCAAACAGCGACTTCAGTAGCACTTGGCTCCTGCACCTTGTGACCATCATCTTTAAGGATGTATACACTGAATGGAGAAAGTATGCTGGCCTCTTTTTTATGCCCTTCTGCACATCTCTCAGCTGCTTCTGCTATCTCTGCACAAACTGCTGCATCGCCTGGTCGTTATCTGGTCCTCTTCCTAAAAGGGTACTTGACCCTCCCTAATCAGGGGTCAGCTAGAACTTGGGCTGCAGACACCCTTTGGTGCAATCAAGGACAGCTGATGGAGTTCATTAGAAGCTGCTAGAGCTACCTGTACCTTAGCCTTACCTGGCAGCAGCAGGCACCCTCAGGTTCCCCAGAGTTTTCCCAGAAGTGCCTAAATCCCAGAAAAAGCTCCCAGAAGCTCAAGAAGATACCAAGAAGATCTCAAAGAAGCAGACACTGCTGCACAAACTGCTGTGTATGTTAGCTGCGTGCTGGGCTTGGCTCTTCTACAGGCCAACTGAGAATGAAAAATGACCATTTCTAGATTTCACAGTACAGCTGTCTCTTCACAGTAAGAGAATTTTTGTAATTCATTGAAATATAATACTAAAAAATTAAATTATTTTCAGAAAAAATAGTATTTATAAAAAATGCATCAAGTTCAGGGAAAATCCCTGCTACAAAGATATCTAACTGAAATTCAGCATTGATTTCCAAAACTTTTGGATTATATTTTGGAAATACAGATTTCACTTCACTGCATTTAACATAGTAAAGGCAGAGTCTGGAAAACTCCATGCAGTGTGTAGTTATATGTACCAGAAATTTTTAAGAAAGTGCAGCAACATGACAAAATTATTTAAAGACTTTAGAAAATTCTTTGTGTGGAGAGCTGAAGGACATTAGCTGAATTTTCTAACAAAATAAGGAATGGTGATTTGATTACAGAGAAAAAACTTTAAATATCTCTTTAATGTAAAGCAGATATTACAACAAAACAGTTGTTGAAGGCTTACGCTACATGCCGAGTTGTAAAATAAAAAGCACATTTTGAAATGTGGGATTAATAAGAAACACTGGAACAAAGAAATCAAGGAGACTTGTTAAGTCTCTGTTGACGACTTTCAGATGGAAACTGCACTTCTATGAAAGATATACTTCACTAAAGTGCAGGAATACTGAGAAAAATACTCAAGTTCTGCATAATGCAGGGAGCCAGGAAGATGGCGTAGTTGTCCACTGTGGTTTAAACTCCACGCAATGCTAGGTTAGCACCCACTCTTTCTATTTTTTGTTTGTCAGTAATATTGGACGAGGGACTTTTCTGAGTAACACCTAATCACCTTCTGAAGCTCCTGCTGTCATTCTGAACACTGATGTAACAGTATCAGGTTGCTGCAGCAGTAACATTCTGCTCTGAATGCCTGAAGCCAACAACAGGGACAGTGAAAAATTATGTATGAACGTAATGTCCATAAGATGGCTTAACGTTTCTCATGCAGGAATGAGGAAAAGTGAATGAGTAGATGTTTCTACTGGCCCACTTCCCCCAGTGACCAGAACTAAAACCAAAGGCTCTTACTTAGCATGTTCTCACGTCTAACATAAATCACTGAACTAAAGATAACAAAATTAAAATAGTACACAAAATCACTAGTGGTAGAGCAAAGAGAAACACCAGCCTTTTCTGAGAACAGCAAAGGTTTGGGGACTCCTTTCACCCACAGGAAAACTGTGGGTACCATGGCAAAAGGAGAAACATAAGGGCAGTAAACGTTCATACAAAATTTAACTTGGTTCACTCAAGACATTGTCACAACAAAGATGACTTTAAACGAGTATCGTATATGTCTCAGGTTGGTTGAAGAATCAGAAATAAGTTCACTGTGTGATTCTGGATATGGCCTGAATATCATGCAGCTACTATTTCTTCTGCCATAATCATTACTTTCCTTTTCTATGTAACACTCTAAATAAGGATGCACCATATATGATGAATCATTGCATATCTTTTTTTTTTTTTGTAGAGCTACAGTAAATGCTAAGTAGTTTTTTTTGTGTAGCTAGAGAAGCATGGTAGTAAACAGAAAGCTTGTTTCACTGTAGCTCACAACCCTGTTCCTCCTTTTTTATTGCTCTGCAAAGGAAACAAGCTATATAATTCTGGAGATTGTTATTTGTACTACCTCACTGCTCACGAAGGTTGCTCTCTTCTCCTGCATAAGCCAGCTATATGCAGAACGAGAAGACATAACAAACAAGATGAGAGGAAAAGGTGTCACAATAAGTGAAGAAAGAACAGGGACTAACAAGTTTACTCTTATAAACATAACCGATACACTTGTTAAATGCTAAACTATTAATGTGTTTGTTTATTCAGAAAATAAATATTTATGCATTTTGCTACTACAGCAGTATGAACGAAGTAATATGCATAAGAATGCAATTTTTATTTATCTTCACACTAATTGTTCTCCATGACTACACTAATTCAAATTTTTAGTGAGTTTGGAATTTTCTCTGAAGCAAAGCCAAAAAACAGAGCATGTGTCCTGACACAGGATCCTTTAATGCTGCACAGATCTAGTCAAACAGCTTTCAGGGCTTCACCTCTCTCATTCTGAGTGATCTCCTTTTAGTACATTTCTGTAAACATATCACATTAGTATACACTGTTTTCTGCAAACTCTTTTGTCCTTTGGGATATCTGGAAAGCATCCCGGGAGACCAACTTGGACAGAAGACATGTCACGCACTTCTGTCATCAAGTTCCATTGCTGGCTTATTTGAGTACCATCATTTAAACGCGGAAGAACCTAAACTTCTCTCTGACACGGGAGCAAGATCATATCCCAGCATGATCATACAGTAGTAATACACTGGATCACCAAGTCACAGAAAACAACAAACTTGGTATTTTAATAATCACGTGTTGGCTCAAATGATACCCCTTAGCTCTATCTACAGTGTATACATTGGACAAAAGCTGTTACCACTTTATTTAAAATAATATATTGATCCCCCTTTACTCTTGAAATTAATAACCTGCAGTCATCGTCTATTTCAGTGATGTTTTAAATTTGTGCTTGTAAGCCAGTTTTACATATACGTGAATAAGTATTTTAAGGTTGGCATAACTTTGAACTAAAAATCTACAATTCAGTTAATCTTTATATTTATTATAATTATACAATGATATATATAATTATACTTATTGTATTTCCACAATAATTATTACATGTATTTTTACTATGTAATTTTTGATGCAGGTTATTCCTATGAGGTGAAATAAATATTACTACCCATACTGATTCCTCTTGTCTTAGTTCTCTCTATAGTGAACGCAGGGAGATAGGTGCCCACTCTGGCACAGGCTCCCACCTTTCGTATTTCTTAGTAGTTTAATATTAAACTCTGATCTTGGATGATATAATAAAATTCCACTTAAAACACTCGAAAATGAAAACACATGGCTCAGGCCAGTTCAAAGAGGGAAGAAATCCGCTGGCGTGGCTTCTTTTCTTCCCTTTCTACCTCATTTTGTACTGCCACTTACCAAAGTCACTAGTCCTAACATGACTCGTCTACATGTTTATTTGAGTTTTGGACAATATCACCATTTACTCTGTTAATTTTCCTCAGTTCCTTATATCTTGCTTTAATGTATGTTGAGAGGTCTCTAACTTACACACTTAATGATTCTCCTCTCAACTCCTTATTAATCTAAGGCTAATTCTCAAAGGAGCTGAACACTTCAAAATGTTCCTCAGATAAGTGAGAATTAAAAATTTGAATGTAACATGTACAATGTGAATGGGAAGTTTAAAAAAAAATCACTTTCTCTAAGTGTGGTGTCCAAATTGAGTAGATACTTTCAAAGGTTTTGAAGTGGGTTGTTTTCCTAATATGTTAACAATTCCAGTCTGCAAAATGGACACATTTAGGTCTGAACAATATGCTGAAGAAAAATCATCAGTTAGTTACACGCTCAATATTCTGCTTTAATCTTCAAAAGACAGTCCATGATAAAACAAAGAACTTCATATAATGTGAAAGATTTGGAGGATCTGCTGGAAGCAGAACAGAGGAATGACATCTACAATTAAATAAAAAGGAATATTTAATAGCCATTAGATGTGCACTGTCCTGTTTGTCATTACACAGAGCAGAGATCTTGTTACAAACAGTATGTTATTGTGGAATTAAATGTATTGGAAATGCAAATGCACATGGGAGTTGAATTAAGATTGCAAACTATGTTACTAATGCTCGGGCAGAGGTGGCCTGCAGAAAGAGTATTGTTGTGAGCATCTCACTGGTAGAAAGATAAAGACAGATGCTGAGGCTTTGTGGACTGCTGTTCCCATTGTTTGGCTCAAGGCAACTGTGTGCATGGCTGAGATTATAAAACAATCAGTGCTCCTGTTTTTATAGATATTGGAGTGAGACAGTAGTTATGAACAGGAAATGTCCACGATGAATGTATCAACCCCCTGATTTCCACTGCAAAATGAAAAAAAAAGAAAGCATTTCCAAATTAATTTATGCACCATTATATATAATAGTGTGTTAACTTTGAATCTTTGTCTCAAAAGATTAAGAAGTTAAAAGAGTGATGTCTCTAAAACACAGACATATTTATAACTGTTCCTAAAAGAGAACTCATAATCTGTGTGTTTCTGCAGATTCAACACTCCACAGAAAAATGCTCTCAAATATGCTAAAACTGGATATCCATAGCTTTTCAGTATTCTGGATACTTAATTGCATAACAGTAGGAGTCATAGTGATTATAAATTCCTTAACAACATGTTAATATGCTATTAAATATGCTTCAATAGTATATTCACCACGGAATTTTTCTGAACTCTCAGTCCTTACTGTGAAACTTAGTAACCTCAGCTTTCAAATTTTCATGTTCAACTTAAGCGAAATCTAGTACTATTTTTGTAACTTAAAAAACAATATAATATATAGCTTTGGGGCCTACATGCCATTACTCACTTTGTTCAAGAACTGCTCTTCTGTTATTGTTATTATTATTGCTGGAATTCTTAAACTGGCTTTTCATAACTCACTGTAGTTGAGTAAGATCAATGATGAGTAATACTAAATCCTTCCATTTCAGATAATTTAACCGAGATACTAAATATCAAGATGCCTAACCAAACCAAGAAATATTGAGAGATCCAACTTAAAAACCACAAAATAGGCACAATTTAACTCATAAAAATATTGAAATGTTTGAGTCTGAATATCGTCTCACACTTATAGGAGCAGACTAGATTATTGCATCTCAAAACTGAATTATTTCTTGTGATACCACAATCGTAAATATTCATTATCTGTTCTACTGAACTACCAAATTCAGTAAGTCAGGGAAAACAAAATCACAACACAGCAAAACCAGCCAGTCAGTTACTTCATTATATTAAAATTCTGAATAACCAAAGGTTTACTTTATATCTTGGACATAATCTCATCTCCTTCCCTCTCTTCCCCCCCATCTCTTTTCTCTGTATATATATGTTAGGGAGGGTCTGACACTTGCATAACAGCATCTACAACAAAACTTGGGTCACCAGTACCGGTTTCTGTTATTATTTTAGATAATGACCCTAAATTCGTATTTTTCTATATATCTTAGACATAGTAAGCTATTGTCTATCCCTGCCATAAAATGAAAACTTCTGACAAATTTTAATATTCTTTCACTTAAAATTACAGCAGAAACATGTTGTACTAATGACAATATCTACATCTTTGCTGCCAGTCATTAAAACACTTCAGATAGTTGAAATTGTTAAATCTCCTTCAACTGAAGAGAAATCTCAACTGTCAAAGCTCAGTTTGTTGTCTGCATGCTTCATACTCAGCTGCTACCTTTCCGTATTTTAGTAGTGCTCAGAAAGAAGTCACGCAACAAGGTCAGTTAACACACTCACCAGTTGTCCACCAAGTTTACTCACCCTTTGACCTTCTTTGCCAGGTGGACCTGGGGGACCCTCGAGCCCTGGCAAACCCTGAAAATACAAACATTAAACAAATGTAACATGGAGTGTTATTTTAATTCTCTATTGTTCTATAGAAGTAAGACTAAGCCAAAGAGCCAGATGTCAAGACAAAGTGTTTATTTCTAGTAATAAAAATAGGTTATTCATAATAACTCCTCTCAGGATAATACTATATTCAGGAGTGAGAAAAAATGCAAACAATAATTATTAATCACATTCCTCCACATAAAGGCTGAATCATTTGGGAAAGAAGAGGTAAGTCAGCACTACCTAAGCACAGCTATATTTAACTACGGTATTACATGAAAACTGATTTATCTTGTTAAGTTAGGATGCCATAAGAAAAAATAGTTGTATTGAATGACAACTTACTCTACAATTCAAATTCAAACATAGGCACTGAAGGGGGAAGGGAAGGGAAGGGAGGGGAGGGAAAGGGGACTAAATATAGCAGAAAGACTTCTGCTCGCTGTATTGTAAGAACCAGCCCTGCGCAGCTTCCTCTGTGTGCCTGGCTCGGCTTTTCGAAACCCTTCAGCGCCACTTCTCCCTCGCCCTCTCCCCCGACCAGGCGCTGGAGCTTTGGGTGTTTTGAATATGACCTCGACTTGTGAGCCTTCCTTCTGGACCCAGTGCCTTTACTGTCACAAACAGAACCACAGCCTGTTTCTGATGCTTTGGGGCTTTAATTTTATATCTGATTAATGTATGATATAACCATAAAGCCTTCAGATAACAGCTCTGTACTTAAAACAGTGCCCCCTCCCTTTACTTTATGAGTCACCTTGGAACACAATTTTTGAAAAACATTATTTCAAGGAAGCTATCCAATTTCCATTATAGCAACAAGAAATATGAAATCAGTTTCAATGTAATCAGCAAAGAGCACTGAACAGTTCTACTTTGTATAATTAAAAAAAAGTCTTGACTTTAATAGTGCATAATATTACAGGGTATCACCAAATTAAAGAAGTTACATTTAGTTTATTTAAGCATTTAAAATATTAAATTCTTAACCATTTAAATTACTCAGACTCAGGTATTGCTTCAACTTTAGTTATATCTTTGGTCAAATTCTGAACTCCTTATTTAGACTCAATTACACATATTTATTGCCCCAATATGGGTAAACTGAGGCCCCCTGATAACCACATTTTTAAAAAGTGTCCAGATTTCCAGAAATGAACTAAAAAAGTTAATTTATGAGCTCTAATTCCCAACACAAATTCGAGAAAGTAAGTGGGCATGACAAAGCTGCTAGCTTGCGTATCTTCAAGTGATGTTTTAAGTAGAATGAAGTCTGACTTCAATTTTAAACAAGAATTCATCAGTTCAAGAGTTATTCTATTCTCATCATTTTTCTTTTTTCAAACATCGAAGCTAGCTGAGTACCTCAGACTATTTCATTGTCGGATATTTCTCCTTTCACTTCAGTTCATAATGTAAACAAGATAAGGTTTGGGATCTTTTACAAAACCGATGAGCACCATTTCCATCTTTCCCCCAAAATTTATGGAACTAGAATGTCAATGACAATGTTGTGTCCAACAAATAAATCACTGTAAATTAATTATGTAGCTTCTACATGCACAAACCCATAACGCAATATGCGAATGTGACCTCTGCAAACCCTTCCTGCTTTTTCCTCGAGACAGTTTGGAACTTGCAGAGAATTCTGTCTGTTCAACTGTTAGCAATATTCTACCTTTGTAGAGAAGTTCTGGGAATTCAGGAAGAGGTGGAGTTCTGTTTTGTTAATATTTCATTTCCAATGACAACTTTATGCAAGGCAATGCGATGAAAACCTGCAACGTCTGTTTTATGGAGGAGGAAATACTTAGCCTCACATATCTGTACAATAAGCCTCCAAGGGGACAACAATTACACAAGAGTGTAACTGCACAATAATGATAATTAACAGCCAACATTTTTGTCCAAGACCTAATTTTATTCTTTTTCTTCTCTCTACAATATTATTGTCAACAAAAAGGAATCAGATAAGCAGGTTTATCTTCGAGGAAAGGGAGGAGAGCAGCTTACAATTGGTAACTAGGCAGTGAGGACTACCCTGTACAAGGAGCCACATCCTGACATTGAAACCGAGGTAAAAGTTCACACCAGCTTCAGTGGGATCTTCGGTTTAAAAAGTGATAGGACAACTTGGGCCATATTAACTAACGCGGCTGTAAAACTGTAATAACTTGGCAACAGTAATGACTTAGCAATGCTATCCCTGTTCAGCATTCACTGAATGAGATCCTGGAAAAATAACCGAAGAAGAAACCTGCAGAAGCAATGAAAAGGAAAACTCTACAGTGAAATCTGTCTAAAGAGATGACTAAAATATCCCCTGCTGAACTCATATAAAACTTGGCAATGAATGTAACAGTTTAGGGCAGAAAAGAAGTATGTATTTGCAGGAAGGCAGACCAATGCGTCTACTTAGGTCTTCTCTCTATTTAACTTCAGAACATCTCCCTTTGGAGATCAAAGATCAGATTCTCCACTCCCTGAGATCCTGGATGGCACAATGGGTAGACAAACCCCACCAAAGGAGCCCACCACTGCAGACAGAAAGGGACAGAATACAGACTGAATATATACATGTGGCCTCAAGGGATTGTGTTGAAAACATTTCTGTCAGAAGGCAATCTATTTTACACGTACCATCTTCCCAGGTATACAACATCCAAAGCAATTTAAATGATTCACTATGTGTCATCCTGATAGTCTTGCGCTGGCAAGAGGATGGGTATGGCAATGAGCAAAAGGAGGTGTAGGCCATTGCACAAGGAAAAGTGAGATATAAGAACAGCCTGTCCCTGTGGCATCAGACTGGCAGGAAAATAGATGCTACAGGTGGCCTTATATGCATGCGATTTTCCTCACTGCCACCTTTGAGGTTGGAAGGAGGTACCTGCCTCATGGAGACGCAAACTAAAATAAGATATGCAGTCTTTAGGGTTGTACCTGTCATGGACCAGGCAAGGCCCTTGGAGTTATGTGCCTGAAAGAGCTTGAGGAACATGAAGTGGAAATGTCTCCAACACTACCGTGTAGCTTGGTGGAAAAAAAAGTCAGTAAGCAGGAGATGGGCTCAGGTGCATCTGAAACTTAGAAAATGTATTACAGTGAGTGAGAATGGCTATGAACAGAGATGAAACATGATGCACAGGCAGGCACAAGAGTGTTCTACAACATCTTGAAAACAAAGTTAAGAGTGGAAACTTGTGAATTCCTTCATAAGAAGTAAACCATAAAGGGAAATGCTGGCAAGGGAAGAGACGCTAGTTGTGAAGTTAGATAAAGAAAAAGCAACCATGCACTGAAGTACATGCTGACAGATATTTAAACAAAATATCGACAGATACATAAACAAATTATTGTCAAAACTTCGATTAAGCTTTAGTTGAGGGAATACAGGAAAAAAGACAGATTTAAAAAATGCTACAGTAGAATAAGTGAGCTTTTAAAAGAACTTATATGTCATTGAAAATATGTGTAGGAATTAACATTTTAATACTTAACAGTCAATATTTGTTGCAAGTATCAGGAGATAAAGGCTAATAAGAATTATTAAACTTCAGATGGTAGAAGAAAAATGTGTTTGGAAGTGATAGAAAAATCAGCTAACAAATCAGCCAGTTAAGCTGTTTTAAGTTTCATAAGCTATCAATTTAAAGTGCATTAGCTGGCATGTAACTATCAGAAGCTGTTTATTGCAGCAGAGCTAAAATCCTGTCATGCGACCCTACAGGTACAAAAACATTTCTAATTGCCAGATACATCATGACAAGCATCCACAGAGGCATGGTGGAGGCTTGGTTCGTAAATTTAATAGCTCAGAGTAACTGCCTAAGAACACACTCTGAACAATAGCAAAGCTTTTATTGTGACTTCTTGGTGAATGAAACAAAACAAAACAGAAAAAAAAAAGTCTCAGCTGAAGTGGAAGAGTGAAGTTGTTATTCGTATCACTTCCTCTGGAAGCTTATGGCTGATGCCAAAAGAGTAAAATATTAGACAAGTAAGTATATTTTGGTATTCTGAAAGTTGCTTCAAAACATAGCTGACAGTTTTTGAAGCAGAAGGCCAGACAGCTGCCTTAGGTACTCGTGGGTAGCGTTGCTGAAACAGGTTCTGGGCACAGCAGCCTTTCCTTCTCAACACAAATTAGAAGTATAATACAAGTGCTAACATCAATAAGGCAGGTCTAATTAAGGCACAAAAACTGTTTCATTATAGACTGGTTTCTGCGTTCTACACATAAACTACTCTCCTCCATTTTTCTTCTCACTACGAATTCCAGAAAACACATGACCTCAATTTTTATTGAAGAAATGCTACTAGACAGGGAAAAAGTGTATGTAGTTTAGTGAGATAAGTCAAGAAAAGACAGAGACAAAGTCTGAATTAGGTATGCAGAAACAATCATGGCATTGTAAGAATAGGTCATTTTTTAACCATTTGAATATGTGAGCTTTTATAATGCTAAAACTTGCTACTTTAAAAAGACCCAGCTATAACAGACATGATTTGGCTTAGCAATTTGAAAATAATACTTTTATAAATAGAAAGGTATAGGTCTACTGAAACAAAATCAACACTTAAACCTTTTTACAAGTGAATTGGTGGGCAATTCCCACTGCAGGGGCTTGACCTAGTTCTTCAACACACACTTCTCACCAGGTAAAGAAAAACTGTTACACTGATGAATTACGTATACAAAGATCCCTCTGTAAAACCCACAAATAGAGCAGCATAGACTGACATAAATCTATAGTAAGGTAAAAAGCGACCATGGATTTCCGAATTCCTGACATAACACGCGAACATGGTAAAGAGCTCTAGCTTGACTGACTTGAAGAGCATTCCCCAGCCACCCAAACTCTGTTTGTGGGATGGATAGTACTGCTGTGGCTGCACTCATGCAAGAATGTCGCAGCATCGCAGGCAAGATGCATCAAGATGCAGTTCAATTAGGTCTTCAATTCATTTACTTGTCTGGAGGTGTTACCAGACAACAAGTTCTATTGTGCAGGTCATGATTGTCACTGCGATCCTTCTTTCCTATTTTGAGGATATTTTTCTCTGGCCTGCTTGTACCATACCGAGGGGAAATGAGTGACTTCCTCTCGTGTAAGAGCGGGCTATTACCCTTAGCAAGCAGAGGAGCTGAAATACAAATACCTTCCCCGCATTCAAGATGGCTATAGTACTGGTTTCCCAGACATCTTCAAGCCAGTTTACTTGCTGCAACTGTCCTGCTGCCCTACTTTAAAGCCCAAACATGAAGGTGAGGAAAAGAGAAATCTTAAAATACAACTACGATGGTTTCCTCTTCTTGTCCACTAGACTGCCCACCACCACCCACGTGGAAAGCCACAGTCTGCATACACACCTCACCTTTACAAAATTTTGCTAGAATAGGAAAAACAGCACAGGAAAAATCACAGATGGACAACTAACTTCTTGTTGTATTGCTGTTTCATGAGGGAAATTAGACTACCACTTATCTCCAACACCTCTGTCTTCAGCATTTCCAAACATGACTTGGTCCCGTTCATAACCTTACTGAAGTAACTCGAGATGGCAAGTTGAAAGATTTGCACCCCATGTTTTGCCTCTTCTTGCTAGTGCAGTAATACCATTTTGCCGGGGAGTGTAAAGTGGAATAGGCCGCAGTTTTGCTTTCAAAACTGCTGCCAATCCATTTACTTCTGTGGGAAAGGAGACAACATTTAGCAGAGTATTTCAGTCTGCCAGAAAACATGATCAGCTACACTTTCATGATAATTTATTACTGAAGCAAACAGAAAATATGTTCCTCAATGATCTCATTATGCTTTGGGTTTGGTCATTTCTGTAGCTCTCTCTTGTAACTTAAGTTGAAATCTACTTCGCTTCAGAGACAATCATTTCAAAGAGAAATTGGATGAGTAATTTCAGAGAAGTTCACACTTTATGAACCTAGTACTTTTAATAGACATGTGTTTATTTTCCAAGCAAAAAAGTTTCACTTAAAAACCTGAGAGGTAATTTGAAATGATTCTTTACATAGATGTCTACTGCACATGGGATTATTCCCAAACCATTCTTCTAATGAAGGACATTCATGTCAATTTAGCAGACTGTGAATTTTTGAAAAACAAATTTTCTGTGAGGCTAAGACATCAATCTTCACTTGTGCTTTCAGTATCAGTATTATTACATTAAGAAGATAAACAGACTGAAACTGCTGAAATGTCTTCTATTTCACTAAAAAGGTAATCTTAATAGGATCTTCTTCCATACTTAAAAAAGCATTTTTTTAAAGAGGAGAATATTTGCAAGTTAAACTGTGGGAGTTAAAGATATGTCTCATGCAAACCAACTGAAAAGAGTTCAGTATTTTCATGAAATTAATACACCTCAATTGAAAAAGCTCAAGCAATAAAATTCAGATTTTTCTTAGAGGTATGTATATGAAAGGAAGAGAATTAGAATGAAAATATAATTTTCTATCCATACTCTCTTTAGTTAACTAGAATTGCTCTCCTTTGATTTATGTCATTGCATGAAAAGAAAGAGAGGATAGTACTACTTCAGATGCTTATTAATGGGGGGAAAGTACCCCCTTCTTAAGTAATACAAGTTATTCAGATGACATATTTTTTCACTGTGAGACAAGAAAGGAATCATGTGCAGAAGTCAAGAGAAGCAAAAACTGGCCCATGATTTTTCAGGAAGAATCACCCTGAATACTGCTGCCCGTTACGAACAGCAAGAATGTCAGGGTACCAAACGCCTCCTCTTCAGAGTTCTGTATAAATGCCAAATAATTACACTATGACCAAAGTACTACAGCAATTGGATTTGTGAAATTCCTAGCCAACACTGCCAAAAGTGAACTTTAGCTTTACACGAATAACTGCCGAAGCTCTGAGGGGGAAGCTGCGTAATCCGTTGCTGATGTTTGTTTAGGGAGGGGAGAGCCAAAAGTGACGCCGGGAGCTTGCCCAGGCCTGAATCTGCAGCTTCCTCCCACAGCCGCCTCTGAGACGCGCTTGTGCGCCAGCTTCCTTCGGCTCGATTTAACCAGGCCTAGGAGCCGACATTCCAACTATCTGTTTAGTAAGCAAGTCTTGGGGACTTCTGTCTGTGACCGACTTAAGCCTTGGCTTCTGCGTAAACACTTGGTGCCATCTGGATGACTATTTTATAACTCCTGAAAGGGATAGGTTCGCAGGAACGTACGGACGGACGCTCGTTTTCCTCAGGAACTAAAAGCAGCGTATCGAGTGTCAAGAGGAATAGTTATCATATGTTTTACAAGGGATGGTTGCGCTACCTTCCCTCACCTGTCACTCTTCTGACACGGCATGCACAGGCTTAAGCTGGGGATACCAGAGCGGGCAAGCTGCGGAGCCAGCTGTGCCCCTGCAGAAAACAGTCCCCAGCTTCTGCCACTAAATTCCACATTTTGACAAAACCACACCTCAGAGCAGTATTATCCCTTCTTGATTATCCTCTGAGGTGTCCTTGGATGCAGTATAATTTACCTGAAAACTTAAACTTTTAAAGACTACACATATCCCTGAATACAGTGGGAGTAATTAGGAAGAAAAGTTCAAAATAGATTTGCAGCATGCATTGTAAGACACTTAAAAAGTACTAAAGAAAAGAGACATCTAGTACTTATAGAGCATGCAGAAAGAGCATACCAGAGAAATTAAAGACAGCATAAAGAAAGGATGAGAATTAATCATGACTTTGGACTGTGATTCTACTCCTATAAAACTACCACCATAACTGAGGAGACGAAATAAATACATATATCTTGGCTTGTGTAGTGTTAACTGACTCCATGAAAACATATAAATACTTTACATCCTTACTAAAAGTGCTTAAATATGCACATATATGTCAAACTTAATGATCCAAGCCACTAAAACATATTTGTATGAAAAATGCACGAATCAAATAACTATACTTCGAACTACTGAAATTACTAATTTCATTAGGATTCTACATAAAGCTTAAAATCGTTTTCATATATTTTGTTGCACAGCTTAGCATATTTTGCGCTACAATGCTGTTTCTTTTTTTCCCCTCTAATCCATCATGTAAGAATGATGAAATGGTATTAACAAGAATTCTGCAACCTGCCTTAAAGAAATGTACAGAAACACATGGGCTGCAATTCTAATCCCACCTCTGTTCACTGCAGAAACATATAGTCAGGCATATGCAATTTTTATCTGAATTCTCTGCTATTGCTGCAAGTGAGAAGCTTTGTTAAGTGTGCATGCTTTAGGATTTCAGTAGAGATTTTCTGCTAACTGACATCAAACAGGAGTATTCAGAGCTCTCGGTTTTTTTTTTCAGAGCAATGCACTTTCTGAGCTATGAAATTTCCATTTCGAACTCCTAAAATCACTTTTGCATCTTAAAAAGCAGCAGTATTATTTCCCTGTTTTGCAGTTTGGCTTATGCTCATCCACCTGATAGGTTGTTACAGCTGCCGGGTATTCATGAATTCTGCCATACGTACTGCATCCAACTATCCCCCATTCCTTACAGAGATTATAATGGCTATATCTGTCAGTTGAACGCTTTTGAAAATGCAGCTTTTTCCACCAACAACCAATAACTTCAATCTTTTCTGCGTTTTTTCATGTTGGAAGGCAGAGTACACTTACTGTGCTTCCAAGCAGCATGGGATTTCCTACACATCAGGGATGCCCAAACACTTCTAGACGCAGGGTCACTGACACCTTTTAGACTTTCACAAGTACCAATAGCACAGAAAAATGAAAAACCAAGAGTGTCTACTACTTGGTGTTATATGCTTCTGTATAAGCGGCCAACTATGGACAACTCTTCGCAGACTGAAGAGCCACCAACCAGCTGTTTGGGAATGACTGCAGTGAAGCAGTCTCAGCCTGTTGCCACGTTCTTGCTCCCCGTGCTGAGGACAGGACCACGGTGCAGGTCTGTGTGTGGGGAGAACGCTCTGGCCCTGCACAACACTGCTGATTATGTAGTTTATACTGAGACCAGCATATACGGTAGACCTTCTACAACTTCTTCCACTGGTGTGACTTCTATGGAAATACATCGGAAGGGAAGAGCTGCACAGGGCAGCTCAGGTCTGCAGTGCCATAGTTTCCCATCCTGTCTCAATACACAATTGCACTGGCGCAGAAAGTCGATGACCCAGGCCCAGTCGTTCAATTGGAGCAAAACCAAGTCCCTTTCAATATTCCCTCCCTGACCCAAGGCATTTTTGACTTAGCTGTGTGTCTTTATTTCCACACCACATACTCCCCTTCCCTTCCCACTCCCCAGCATAATAATTCATTTTGCTTTTTGATAAAAAGAAATAAATCATTTTCACATTAGGAAAAACTGAAAATGACTACAAGTAGAGGATAAATTTCTGACATTACGCACGAGTCCCAAATGAATGGAACATCTTAAAACTTTGCTTTAGCAGGGTTCATAACTGAAACGCTGATGTCACATTTTGGCTGTAAGAGCATGAATGGTCCTTACATAGTAAGTTCTCATTCGGTGACACATGAACCTTGATATTATCTGACCTACTACTTATTCACAGCGAGATACGACATCATCCTTTCATGATGATATATCATAAGAGTCACGGCTGCACAGAAGTCACACAAATAAAACAACTCTGAAGACCGGATTTTCCCCGAGCCACCACCATTCATATCATTCATCTTCTTTCAGCTCTTGCCAACAGAAATGCATGACTATTTACAGTGGCGGAGAGAGAAAGCCTTCCTGCTGAGCCATATATTCCCGCAGTGTTGTCATCTGTCTTCAAGCTGCTAAACCAATTCACACTCACTCTTGTCTCTCCTCTCGGTTAGCAGCTACACACAAAAATGTTTCAGTATGTCAGTTAGCAACATCCCTCTGAAGACTCATTTCTACTTTCTTAAAATCTAAATGTTTCCTTTTAAAAAGTGTGAAGACGACCACCAGTGGATATACCAATGTAGAGACATCTTGCTATGCCTGAATCAACTGAACTGAAACATTTTCACAGCATTTTATAATCAAAGAAATTTCATTCTTTGACAGTCCATTTTATGAAAGTGAATCACTTAAGGTATAGGAGGAGTCAATTCAGTCCATCTGAAAGCAGCTTCTGATTTTCAGTATCACACTACTAACTCTGAGTATGACTCTTAGGAAAGCTAAGCATCCATAACTGCAGCTGAAGACAATGAATGCATTTGAAACAGGCGTAACGTATCCAGGTGCTGCTATCAGAATGGATGTAGTAATTTTTCCATACTTTACATAAGAAATGCTCAAAAGGACCATTCTATGGTCCTACAGCACACAGAAAATAGACATCCTCAGTTCTTTTTCCTGTGTCTTATCTTCAGAAGCATCCTATTTCTATTTGAATTATTCTTTCAAGGCCTGCAAGAATCTACCTGAAGCAAGATCAACTCCAATCCATCTGCTGCAGTAACAGTCCTAGAATCAAGATTGTTTACTAAAAATATTTCACCGTTAACTTCTTGAACACAGAGTTTGACTGTACATTCAAGAGCTGAAGGACATAGATGGCCCCGTCTACCTCCAGCAAGACCTGAACTGTAGCAAACAGATACTGATCTTGGGACACAGTGCTAATTCATCTCCAGGAAATTGAGATACCGGATATTTACAATTCTTAATCCAAAATCAAGTACCATAAAACATGGTAACTTAATTTTGAAACCTTAGAGTGAATTTATTCATATGGTATAGCTCTCTGGTTACCTGCTTCAGTGTTTGTCAGATCTAATAGAGAACCTTGCTGCTACGGTTTTGGAAATGAAGACAGTGAAAAGACAATGAATAACTATTTACACTATGAATGATAGTTCGTATGAAGTTTATTTAGGATTACAGGGGCAATATGAATAGTGTAGAAGTAGTTCATAACACTGAGTCTGAGGGAAGAGCTCTTCATGCTGTGGAACTACAGTATGGGAAATCGGGAGCTTTTGTCTTTGTTTTCATTTTTGCTACGCTGTTTTGCACCATCCTCAATTGTTTTTACCCAAATGGACTGTCTTTAACTGGGGGCTTTCTTATTCAGTTTATGAGCAAAATCTCTTGGATTCAGACACAATTTATCACTTTCATGTGCAAAACTTGCTCCGGAGAGTTTTGGGGACATTTGTATTCAGGCTTCGTAGATGCTTGGGGCACAGATTACTGCAAGGAAATTAAAACCGTCTTCCACCATCTCTATGGCACCACCTAGCTAGAATACAACTAATACTCATGTCAATTCTCTTTTCTGGTGCACAGGCACGTACCAGATCCTCACAAATAAACTGCTAGATCCATACTCAAGAAGTCTTTCCCTGATACTTGAAAGACAAGTAATGATCATTTCTGACCTCACATATTCTTTTTTGCAGGTAAATCACAGGAAAGGGAATAAATGTGACCAAATTTGCAACTTCCTGAGTCTGATATACAGACTTTTTCTATAAAGAAAGGTAGATACCTGTCTCGGTTTTTTCCTCCAAGAATTGTAGAAACTATAATGAAATCTACATTATTGAAATATTGTTCTTCATAAGAATCTAGCAAGTGATTTTCCATCATTAAAATGTTACATTTCTTTTTCCTTTATAGTCTGTGTTTGTTAGGTGTATCTGGTCATCATGTAAGACAAAAAGATTGTATAGATGTTAAGACCACAACACATAACTCTGCAAGTGTTTGAAAAGACAAACTCTAAACAATTCTCTTTTCTGTCTACAAAGAACTTTGCAACCTCCTTTTCTGGACAGACAATGCTTCATACTGAAGCATATGTTATTCTCAAATACTATTAGACTTGTGCAATCACTGAAACTTAGTTGGACTATAACTAAGCCAATACTGAAATTATTTTAATTATTTTTATTATTGGTAGCAGCATTATCATGTAATGCAAGGAACCAGAAGCATACGACATGTTTCATAAAAGACAATACTGCATGCCTTTGTGGTACCAACAAATGGAGTGAGTGCTGGCATGCGAGTGTGTGTGTGATCAACAGCGAATATCAAGCCGGACTGGCTGGCAACTATGTGAAATGATGTGGAAGCCAGGGGAAGATATATATATTTGTGTATGTGTGTACATGCGTGTTTTTGCACCAGTGTCTGAGCGAGCAGGTCTGCACCAGCAACTGGAGTGGGGTTGTGAGCCTTGAAGTGCTTGAATGTCCCAGTACCAGTAACTGGAGAGACCAGGATCAGCGACAGCAACTGGTTAGGCTGTGTGTCAGCTCAGCTACAAGAGGGATGCACGTTGAATATATGTATATATTTCCTAGCACCAGACCATCATCATGATCAGCCAGAGAGGGTAACAGGATGGAGCTGTTGGTGTTGTTTGTGTGTGTGGGAGAGCTGAGTGTGTCCACCTGTGTTGACCTGTGTGGCCAGACCTGTCTATGTGTGTTGTACGTGTGTTTGTGTGCCTATTGGGAACGCATGCTCATCCCTGCTACCAGTTGGACCTGAAGGCAAGGAGCTGTGGCAGCCTCACATCTATCTGGCTGCTGGATGTGTCCCCACATCCTTAACTTTCTGAAAATAGGATCTTGTGTGTCAAATTTGAACATATGCTTGCTATATATATATATATAAAATACTGTGTTGTACATAAGGCATTGCATTCATCATTAAGTACTTAATAACATAACCTGACAATAGAACGTTTACAATATGTCAAAAAGCATTGATTAGTTTTGCAAACTTTTACTCAAAACTGTTCTTTACTAAAAATAACAAGGGGATTCTTTCACTTTAACCAGCTTATACTATCTACACACAGAATAAAACCCCCAATATCCTTGTTAGTATTTGGTGGAAAACAAGATGATTTAAATATGGTTATTTTCTTTATATTTATAAAATTCCCTTTTCCCTGCTTCACAATGCATACAGAAAATGTAGAGGCATTCTAAAGAGAGGGACTTGGCTCTTAAATTTAATAATGAAAGTATTTACATTGCAAATAAGCTAAAAACTGCAACATTTCTTAGTGATTTTCTTTCATCTGTTTTTGTTTTGCGTGTACTTACACTCAAGGCAGTTGGTCCTGGAGGTCCTGCATCTCCCTGGTTAAAATAGGAGAGTAAATAAATCAGCAATCTGTTTAGTCATACATTTTTAACCCCGAGGCATTTTAGAGGATATGCACCATGGCAGAAGTAAATTCAGTATAATCATCAAACATGCTCTGATTACGAAAATATATGAGTCAAGCAATATTCTTTTTCAGTAATTGCATACATGTACACAGTTCACCACAGGTTAAATGGAAAAAAAGTGGCAAGCCCCTGCATAAATTAATCACAGCTTAAAAAAAGCAGTCCTTCAAAACACACTTGCGTATGCCAAATTACAAGCTGCGGCTTACATGCACAAGGTGGCCACGGAAGTCAGTGTGACAGCTCACATATGTTAAGACATCGGACTGTGTAACACATTCAGAGAATTAGGTCACTGAGGTACGAATCGCGCTGTGAGACCTTCAGGTTCAGCCCGTGGGAGCAAATCAGAGCACCCAGAGAGCAATTTAGAACATCAAATTTAGCCTCCTGCTCTGAATTCCTTTCAAAATTTATTGTGATAAAGAGTACTTGTCTTCCATACTTCCAGTTAGTCTGTATTCATGTTCTTCACCCCTTGAGCTACACAAATGGCAGCAGTGGGTGTTCGCCACATGTAGTTAAGGCAACGTGTTCAATATAAGAACAAATATAATATAAAGAATGTCATGCACATTCACATCTAAATACAACTTTACAGATAAAAAGTACCTTTTCTCCTTTAGGACCAGCCACACCAGGACTACCAGGGTCACCTTTTAGTCCCTGGGCAAAGAAGAAAAATGCGTATTTGTTGTCATTTGTGGAAACTGTTGGACAAAACCCTTTAGTGCTGTGAATTAGTATATACTAACCATCTAAGCCTTCAAGTATTATCTCATAATTCTTTATTTTCAATATGTTGTGAACAAAGAAACATCTATCAAGGACCGCATGTCTTCAACACATAACTAAACATACAAAGCCAACCTATCCACTTGATTGTGCCCCATTACAGCAAGTAGTTTGTAGAAATGCGGTCCCAGTAGTTCTGTATCTTGCACGGTTGACAAAGACAGAATGCTAGAGAAAGTACTAGTACATTCACTTAAGCTCTCCTAAAATTGCGAAAGAGGCAGAGGTGGGCAGAGAGCTGTGGATTTTATGTTTCAAGTAGCAATGTTGAGCTAGCGAGCTGCAGCAGGGTACAGCTCAGAGCTGCTGCACATCCTCCAACACTCCGATCTTCACCGGTGTTTGAAAAGGCAATCAGAGAAATGATCGAGTCCTTCATACCTCCCTCCTTAGTTCTGTCTTCAGCTGGAGAAGCAGATAATACTGCCTCGTCTTACACGTTACATACACAGCAATTTCACAATTGTAGACTCATAGAATGGTTTGGGTTGGAAAGGACCTTTAAAGGTCATCTAGTCCAGCCCTCCTGCAATGAGCAGGGACATCTTCAATTAGATCAGGTTGCTCAGAGCCCCTGATGTTTCCAGGGATGGGGCATCCACAACTTCGCTGGGCAACCTGTTCCGGTGTTTCACCATCCTCGTCATAAAAAATTTACTCCTTATATTTGGTCTGAATCTATCTTCTACAACAGCTACAATACAGATCTTTCACTAACATGTCTAGCTAGAAGCACCCCAAAAAATATCTTTAGCACCCAGCACATTATCTTTGATGTCTTCTCCATGCTCTAAAACACATGGAAAAGTGAGAGGTTTTGAAATACGCCCAGCAAATTCAAGCCATTCTGCAGTAAGGAATGAACATAATTCTGATGCTGGACCAAACTACCATGAACTCCTTTTGTTTAACTCAAGCGATTTGTCTTATTCCTTGCCTCTTATCACTGCTTTAGAGGCATGCAACAGAAAAGCATATACGTTGTGAGTCAGAAATAGCTCTACGGATTCAAAGATTTTGCTAAAGATACCAAATGGCGCTGATACAGGCAATACAGGACTGAATTATAATGAGATATCCCACAAGTAGGCCACCCTTGTTATTATGGCGGAAGTTAAATAGGTCAAGGACAGAAAAGATTCATCCACCTCTGAATTAGGGTTTTGTAACTTAAGTTCTTCCTAGCCTCCTTTTTGCCCTTGCAAATTCTCTTCCTGAGTTTGCAATAATTGGAAAGATAGAGACAACTGGCACAAAAATGATAAGCAACATCTGTGCCTTCGTGGGTACAGAAACATTAAATCAGTGAGTGTTCTAAATACTGCATATTTGTGCAACTTCTCTTCCTGCTAAAATTACATTAATTCACCATCTGGAAGGAACACCATTTAGAACTATATGAGCATTTAAGTACCCACTTTGGATTAAATTTGTGGTTGTTGTAAATACCCCTGATTTAGCTTTGATTTGTCCTTTATTAAGCTTGCCAAATATGTAATAGTTAAATCAGAAGTAGTTTCGCTGTTTGAACTTAAAAAATGTAATAGGCAGATGGATTCAAAAACCAAGCCAAAAAATTGCTTTCTTTTTACAGTCTGCATATTTATGACATAGTTTTAATACTGTCTCCATTTACTACATTTTACTTGTCACCTCTTCCTGAAAGACTGCATAAAACACTACCACTCCATATTCTAAAAAGCCATTTTAGGAATTTTTCAGGTATGCAAACTGTATGTATCTAGTTCAAAATCAATATTAGCAAATCAGTAGTGGAACAATAATTTTGAGTTTAAGAATTAGCTCTGAGGCTGTATATTTATGTAAGAGAAAAGACAAGAAAAATCTGCAACTCACAGAAGGGGATATATCTGTGTATGTCTCTACTGAATAGAGATGACAACTGCAGACAAAAGATATTGAACCCAAGCCCTGCACTGTCGAACTTTGAACCTAATTTTTTTCCTAATTGGTGTGTTTAAAGCTTTTAGTAGTGTTCCTGCAGTGTACCTCGGTGAGGTATGCAGTTTGACAGCTACTGCAGAGATGATGACCACAGAGGTCAACCTCACGTAAAAAGGACAAGGGGAAACTACATATTGGACAACAAGACTTACAGTGTTTGAAGCAGGCATTCTGAGTACCCAGAAAGGTTTTTATATAAAGTATTTATTTTAAAGTGACCGAATTGCCCTGCTTCAGAAGGGGGGGTGCACTAGATGCCCCACAGAGGTCCCTTCCAAACCCGAACATTCTGTGATTCTGTGAATTAGCTTTCCTTTTCAGTTTATAACCTCAAGAAATAACAGTAGTATAAAAAAAAATGTTTAAAAGGTTATTCCATTAGAAGTATTTCTTGATTTTCTATACTATAATATTTTTTAAAGATATGTTGTATCTTAATACGTTCCAGACATAGTGAATGCTTGCAAAACCACATCTGGTACTGCATCATGCCCATTCTTCCCTACAGCCACCCTTTCAAAACTGCTGAGTGGTTTAGCTGCTGCTGTCTGTCTCTGAAATGACACAAGAAGAATTCCTGTGCTAAGTCATATCTGTTGCCCCTTGTAGCATAGTACAGTACAGTATCTTGTCTCTGGGAGAGACCAGAACAGGGTGTTTCAGTAAAATGGATGTGGTTATCTAAACAGTTATAATTTGGATGATTTCTAGATTACGGTTTGAGTTGAAAAAGCCCATTTTATGCAACACTTTAGAAGAATGAGGTCAATTTTGAGAACAATATACTAACTTCTATTGAACTAAGGAGTCTGTTACCAGATTTGCCAGAAATTCAAGGAGCAAAAATTCCAGCAACTCTTACAACAGAGAGTAAATGAATCATTAAATTCCATCCTGATCTAATTCTAGCTTTTTTTGATAAATGCAACAATACACATTTGTGAGTTCACAAACAGTCTTGAACTGGTACCTTTTTCACCTCTGTATGGACTACAGCTTGGTCTTTTTACAGGTCAGAATAAACTTACATTAAGGTTCCTCTATGGATGCCAATATATAATGTAAGCATTAGGATATGCATGCAGAAGGCCAGCTCAGCGTTAACAAGATAACAATGTGAGAAATAGCTGAAATGAGAAATGTTATATATATATATATATATAACAAGACAGGTATTACTGTAACACAACCGCTGACCAAGGGAGAAATTACTGGAACAAGTATATTACAAATACTAATAAGGGTGTAAAGTCAGCAAAATTGGGGCCAATGGGGGAAAGATTAAAATAGAGGCAGGCTTTTTGCTTGGAAGTGGATGACAGTGGTATTTCTTCTGGTGCAAGGAGTTTAAAGGAGACGTTACCATATTTGTTGACACTATTTTTGACAAGTATTTAACCAGACTTTTCTCTGATATTAGTTTACTGGAGTCTTAGTCAGCCTACAAAACCAACTGGATTAGGAGAAGCAAACACTTAAAAAAAAGTAACTGTGCTCTGAAGGTCTAAAAATGACCTTGGTTTCACAAATTCTTCAAAGTATAGGATTTTATTAACAGTGTCCCAACATTACTGGCATAAAAGATGACAATTTTCCTATTTGAATTTTCTTTTCAAGCCAGTGACAATCTCATACAATGTTTGCTGTGCTCTGGAGTTCCACGGTGAAGAAAAAGTAATTTTATTCAGTGATGTGATAAATACCTTCCATACCAAGTCTGAGAACATTCTATTCATTCAAAAGAAGAACCAGTTATAACCAGAATCAGAAAACCAAACACTTCCTATGGTTTCAGTCGTTTGGAAAAGATCATAACAGTCAAAGATTCTGTGTAAAAAGGGAACCGAACATTTTCCCCTAAGCCAATTCTTTTGGATCAACATGATGATCCGCCAACTGGTACTACTCTCATCACCAGCAAAATGGACAAAAGATGAAGAGAACAGAGGATTCACAGCTTGCTGCTTGTGCTAGGAAATCGCATCCCATGCGCCTGTAGGGTCTGAGGAACCACCCTATGAAGGAATCCTAGCCCATAGGGGTATCATCTAATCTGTTCAAATGACAGCAACAACCCGAACCCAGTATATACCTTCTGTGAGTACTCCCATGTAACCTACGGGGGTTATATTAAAAGCGAAACCTGTGTTGGTGCTCGCACAGGATGGGGAAAGCATCCTGTAATTTAAAGGAGTCTGCTTCTATAAATTAGATTTTCTTGCAGACTCTTCTGCTGCTTTTGACCTTGACACCGTGATGTTGAGCTGGGTTAAAAAGCCACACAAGGGGTTTGTAAGGGTTTAATGAGCAGACATCTCTCTGAGACCAAGTAGCTGGCAATCCCTGTGATAAAACCTCTGCAGCCCAAACAAGGGGATTTGAATGACAGCCCAGTGAGGTTTTAGGAATACTTTCAGCAGTAGACTGACAATGAGCTGATCTGGGAGAAAATGCAGAAGCTTCAGGAAAGCCAGCCTAAGGAGAGGAGTCTTACTGGGAAGCTGCCAGAGTTTCTAAGGCTTACCCTGCCTGGCAACAGACAACTGGACTGGAGGGTTTCCATATGGACTGGAGACCAGAGGGACGAAGGGCATCAAGAGCCAGGATCCTGTTTAACATCTCCTTGAAGACAAACTACAAAGATGAAGAGACATATACCAGCCACAACACAGACCTCACCAGTAGTGTCAGAAGACAGAGTCCACAGCCTTTTCCCAGCTGCCATCAGTTACTTATTTACCACAGCTGGGAAATATCTGAGAAGTGCATTAACCTTTCACCCTGAGACAAAATGTTTACCATAAATTTGACATTAGATCAGAGAAGTCTGAAAGAGAGTATCAAAATAACTGAGTAGTTAGCTTTGCATGAAATTATCAATAAGAAAACTCTTTCTACAGTTCAGGAACATAAGGAAAATTGTTATGTTAAGCGTTCCCTCCAAGTAAAACATGCTTTTCGTGCCCTAATGCTTTACTTGATGCATTCTGACTTAGCACACTCTAGGTTCACCAAAGCCTGAGAAAATTGTATCACACTCCGAAAATTTTCTCAAAGAGAGAGCAGCAGTCAGTGCTTATGCATCATCACAGGAAAGGAATAGAACAGGTGAAGTGACAACAGATGCCCTTCCCAATGAAAAAAATTCAGAGATCAGCTGGACTGAGACCAGAGATCTCCAGCAGCTCCTGCAGCATCCAAGTCTTGCCTGCTGGAAATGCACCTATTTGTGCATATGCACTCCACTGCATGCATGTGGCAAAGAAAAAATGCTGTAACATTGGCATAGTCTTTTGACGAGAATAGCTTTTTCACTCTCAGAGATACCTGTTTGGAAAATCATCATTTACAGTTCCCTGGCCTGTATTAATCTGGTTCATTCTCACGTCACGTTAAAATCTCCTAGAACAACTTATTATCTAAAGTACTGGAAATACAGTAAACAAGCCAACACACTAACCAACCACGTGCAAGAACATTATTATAGATTAAATCGACAATCTATACTGAGTAATAAAACTTGGAAATACTCTAATGAGTAGACAACAGAACTACACATTCTCCACTGGGCAGCCTTAAAGTCTAAATTAAAACAACAGTTTCAGAGTCAGCTGTATATGCTGGGATAACCTTTGTAATTTAGCAAAGTATTTTCAAAGCTCCAAACAATATACTATTTTTCAGTTTATGTCTCATGCACTTTTCATTCAAAAACTTCAAATTGCTACACTACTAGAATTTTCTGGATTGTAAGTAACATCTACTATCTCCTTACACCTCTGTCCCTAACAAAATCCTCAGACTCTAGACATAATTAAATATCACCACCAACTTCATACTTTCAAGTAATAGGATTATTCCCTTCCTCTCCAAATATTTCCTTACAATGCTAATACTAAGAGAGTTCAAGATTAGAGACAGGCCATAAGGGTGTGAAGGTAAATGACTGTTACTATCATATCAAGACACTGGATCCCTTTAAAATTATTCATATCACCTTTTATCACCTTTTCCCACAAGTGTAAAAATAAAAAGGTCCAATACATCTTCTGCCTTTCCATTGAAAACCTGGGACTTTTCATTGCTCACTAACTTCACAGGTCCCTTCTTTGACATCATGTTTGCAAAGAATAACAGTATTTTATATAGCAAAGTTTTTAAAAAGTCACTTAGGGTATCACCTTTCCCAGTAGGCGAAAAAAAATTACTGGTGAAGCAGTCAGTTTAATGCTGTGGCAATTATATACTAGATTTTAACCTCAGATGTTTTCTTACACTTCTTTTTCTTCTTTCTTTTCATTTCACAAGAAAGACTCAATTATTCCCCTAGGTATGCATGAGGCATGCTGACAGATATGATAAAAATTACCATGGGATACTACCGATTAATATTAATCGGTAGTATCCCATGGTATGCATTTCCTATCTGTAGTACTGATCATGAAAATGACACGACTCCAAAAGGAGTTGAAAAGTTTCAATGATAAAGATTTTCTTTCCATTTCAATTCAACTGAAAAGCATATGAATATCACATAGATCTTAGTCCACAGATAGTTTCATAGACATTTATGTTGTAAATTTGTCCTTATTCCACATGAGATATCAGCGTGATGGAAAAGAAACTGTGTTTATCAGGATCTCTTTCAGACAGTGTCTATGAAGCTCCACTTGTTACAGTGATACAAATGATAGCATTATTAATGTCAGGTCGCTAAAAAAGCCTCAAGGGATAAAACAGAGATACTATTCAAGCAAACTGGCTGTTCATATTGTACAGGCAAATACCTGCTCACAGATGTATTATGAACACACACCACAGGAAGACTACTTTAGTAATATATTAAGTTATTTATAGCTACTCCTTAAGAAGCTAAGAACAATGGCAACCACATTACTAGTATTTATAGTAAGTATTCATGTTGTCAGATGGATTTTGAATAATGTCCCAGGCTGGGACACAGCACTGCAGATCTTGGCTCAGATTCCTGGAGTGATAAAATGGGGGATGTGCAGAGCAGTTAAATATATTCACAGCTCCTGTATCCAAACCTGGCTCTCAATGAGATTCACTGACCCAGTTAGCACAACCAGTGAGAGATGAGGGAATTAAGCTTTTTAGGTATCTCTTCATCATTACAGAAAGCCTAGTCTCCAAATCACGTCTGGCTTCCCCTCTGTCGTGCTACTTCATTCTAGCAAGAACATTTCGTATAGCTAAGAAAACCCAGGTAGTAACAGCAAGTAAAACTGTTCTGTGACACCTTCTTTCCTGATTTTGATTAAAATAAACTCAAATATGTTTCTGCCATTTGTGCAAGATAAAATGTTCAGTCATCATTTTTAAGTTCTTCACTTGCAAGTACGGAAACCTTCACTCCCCTGGGAAGAGACAACAGCTGCCAGCAGCCGACACCACTAGCTTTAAGCGTTTTCAGGCTTTCTTTATACAGCACGGCAGATTACACCCATGTAAGCAGATTAACTTGATTATTTCAGAAATATCAGATGTTACATTTCTGTATGCGGAATGAGTTTGAGACACACTGATAGCAACCAAGAGTCAATGATACATGGTCCTTTGAATTTAATGACTGGCATCTCCATGCGCAGTGATAACTGAATCCAAAGAATTTTATGGAAGTCTTGTTAAAAAGGAATTATTTGTGGATTCAAACAACATAATGTTGTATTGCCTTGCGCAATTTTACTTCTAAAATGTTTTAATGACAGTTCCCATGATGATAATCTACCGCTTTTTAAAAACATTACAACAGTTCAATAAATATTTCAAAATATAAAGGCTTGATATTTTACACTTTCACAGTGCCACTATGTCAGATATGTTCTATAGTTCACTAGATACTTGGTATACCTTACTCTTCCTAAAAGGTTTATGGAACAAGATCCCATGTAGTAAAGGAGATCGTGTAAGACCAACACAGAAATGTCCCCAGAGCTATGGAAAGAAACACAGATGTGTTTTTTCCATGCTGTCAGCATATGTGCATGCATGACAGAAGTATATGGTTCACCTTTACAGACAGGCAGGCTACAGGAGAATACCCCTTTGAATATCTAAACGTAGTTTCAGCTCAGTACATAGTATATGTTTCCATATGGAGTACTGATTGAGCCTGATTTATCTAGCATTGAATTATAATAACCTAAAATATGAAAGAAAAAAATAAGTATGGTTATAGCGTGCGCAGAAAGCCAAATGACATAAAAAGTGTCATAATTATGTAGTCTGTTTTACTGCATTTTCAGTAGACCCACCTAGACTATCATAGCATTTTTGTGCCAAATGCTGTCCCTTTTACTTTTTTTGGTAAAGTTGCTTAAAAAAGCTTTGCTGAATGGTTTTTCCAAATCCCATATCTGAGTTCCAGTCCTAATGCCAGTCATTCCTCACACAATTTGGACAGTCAGGTTCAGATCCCTCTGTGAGATACTCTCTGCCTTCAACTGCGATGCTTTGCAATTGGAGAACCAACAGTATCCTGCATTAAAACCTAAACCCAGGCTGACTCCCAGCTAGGTCAAGGAGGAGACATGAAGGGATGAGAGGGATAAAGAAAATTGCTGCCTTTATTTTATTTATTTATTTTTTAATCTTCCTGTTCAAATCATGCTGGTTAGCCATTATAGTATTACATTGAAAAAAAATTCTGTTGCTTTTTTTTTCCTCTCATCTTGGTTTAATATATACAAAAATAAATTTACATTAAAAAATAAATTAGGCAAAAGTAACGTTTATTACTGAGCATGTCTATAGTGTTTGCTCAGGTTCAGGCTTGACTGTGAATTCAGTGATCAGGATTATCCCATATTTTTAGACACAAGATTCATGCTCTACGTCAAATACGGACCGGACCAATTAATTAAGTAGGCATTGAAATGTGACAGGAAAAAAAAAAAGTGAAATTTTAACTCAAATTCTTTATCACAGAAGCCACACGGCACAGTGAGTGACTCGCAGCTCTCATGCAGGAATAGCTAACAGCCTGTATATTTTCCTTTTCAGCAACCAAGGCTGCAGGCCTACCTTTAACTGGTCTCCAGAAATACCCTCTCTGCCAGCAGATTATCCAACCAGGAATGATACTCATCTATGTAGTGTCGCTTCAGTTTATCACAGGAGCCCTCAGAAGAAATACTACGGCATCTACCACATCCTCACCCACAGCTCTCTGTCCAACATGAGCCACTAGGAACTCATATTTCAGCCGAATGCACCTCTTTTTCTTGCCCCACCATCTTGTGGATGTTCACTCTCCAGGCATATACATTTTTTAAATCCATCACTCTTCTTACACAACTTCTGAATTTCACTGCCTAACCACCCCCCAAACAATGTGCATCTTGACTGTTTCATTATCATGCAGTTTACCTCTCTTCCAGGAATGCCTTCAGGTCCTGGTTCTCCTTTATGTCCTTTTTCACCCTAAAAGAAAGAATGTTTATTTTTTTATATAAACAAGACAAATACTAAACCATGACACTTTTTAAGAGGCAAAATATTTTAAGATTCTGGTCTGTTCTGCATGAAGTGCTACATATACATTGCTGGCTGCACAAGCAAAACTATTTCTTACATTCCAACAGAAATTCTTCCCAAATAAATGCCTCTGAAAAATGTCTAGGGCTCTGAGAGCTACAGTTCTCTGTACTTCACAGTGTCACTGAACATCCATGAAGACTCACCACAGAAAAATATTCTTGGTTTTCACAGTGCTCTGAGAACATGGTGGTGAAACAGAAATTTACACTGGGGAACAGTTTTCCTTTTGAAATTCTTAACATTGACATTAAATTAATTGCTTTCATTCTGAGACTGGTTATTAATAATTCTTGTTTTAAATGTCTGATAACAGAACTGTCCTCGATATTATTACTTGTCTTTGACTCATACTGGTATACGGTTCACTGATTGCATCTGAAAAATGGAAACAATTTTTGTTCTGAAAATTTTCTCACAAGTATGAAGATGAACAGCATTATGAATCAAAAGAAAACAATGGTGGGAAGGATCCTTCAGAATCGACTATACAGACTGGTTCCTGTGTTTGCTCATGAAACACTGACTACAAAACTCCATATTCTTTGTAGGACACATGAAAGGATTTAGTTCTGTATTATCTCTAACTATCATGCTATTCTATTTAAATTATGCTTCTTAAGCAGGTGTATTTTGTTCACTTTGATGAAATATGTGTTAAGGGAGGATGTCTTTAAGAACCAACAAGTCTAAACATCTGTATAATTGCTACTCTGTCACTAGACTGAACTCTGCGAAATCATAAAAGTAATATAATTCTGACAAAAGCGTGAGAACTGAATTTACTAGAGTCCAAACTCTTCGTATCAACCAAAGAAAGCGAACTGCCTTGAACTGAATTTCCATTATCTCCAGAGGACTACATTTATCTGAGCAGAACCTATTCATTATGTCAGCATTATCTTCATAATTCTGTTAGGTAAATGGTATTAAACTGAGATCACTCAGCTAACTCCATTTTTGACACAGCCCTGACTCAGAGCTATTCCTCCAGTGGCAATGACAGAGGGCATTTCATCTAATAATCAGTTTTGCAAAATGAGTTTGTATGAGCTTTCTCAAACAACTGATGCCTACTAACAAATTAGCAACAGCAAACTGTGAATTTAATAATCCCATGCACAAGATGGCTTCGCCAGTTCATTGTTTCCATTTTAATACATCTTGCTGATAACAAACCTAATGCCATGCATTAGCCTCAGTCACACTGTTAATGTTTTTCCTCAAGTATTTTCTTTCTTGCTTGTCAAAAAAAAACCAAACACAAAACCCTAAACAACAACCAAACAATAAATCCCAGATAAATCTATGCATTTCTTGCAAAAGTTTAAATGACACCGAACAGTTATAGGAATTTAACACTGGTTATTTTAGTATGTTTAAACTATAAAGTCCTTTTTGTTCTATGGATGAAGGCATTGGTTGAGATAGTAGTTTTCTTTCACTGTCAGTTTAAAAAAAAATACAGTGGAAGTCCCAAAACTTACTATTCTATTTTAAATAGCTTACTTAAACTTCTAGAAGAAACTGCAAAAACGACATTTTTCTTTTCATCACTGCGACTTACTGGACATTTAATACTGCTTTCAGGATCTTTCAACTAGTATCAGTTAAACTGCTACAATCTTGCGACAGCTACAAAGGTACAGTCATACATTTGACATAATATCTCCTTATCCAAATATATTTCTAGAAGATTTAGATTCAGATTCATTCCATTTTATGGAGCTGCTTTTTCTTCATCTGCTTTCATACTTTGAGAGAAAATGATATAAACGTGTAGAGGTTTGCTTCAGAAGTAGTAGCATCCTGTAAATTCCTTGATGTATAAGCAGAAACCTAAGGTAGAAGTATCTTGTCACAAATTGTTATGCAGCATCTACATTTACAAAAAAACCTAAACAAAGAGCCGAAGACAAAAGACGACCCTCCCCTCATCCTCACTTGCCATTTGCCTTGATATTAGACGAGCAGCACGTGTTGGACACCCTGCCTTTTCCTTCTACAGTAGGCAGGCAGTAACTTTGAAATGCCAGTGGACAGTTCTAGACACACACAAGTGTGGCTGGCAAATGCAAGGGAGAAAGCAAAACTCCCTTCCTTATGATTTACAAGATATTTGGATTTAAGATGTTTGTCAGTTTCTTAGACAGAATGATAAAAAGCACCACCTGTTAATGAGCCTTGGACCTCTGCAGTGTCCCAAGAGCCATGGGCTTTCTGCCAGGTACATGATTTTACTGTGAACCTATTCTGATTTTTTAATGGAGTAAATCATTTGTCATCGCCAAGCCTGTTGTATGGAATGTCCGTGTCCTCTGTGAAGCCAGAATATGAATCAAACAGAGGTCTAATTTTTACAATTTGTTCTCATGAGAATTGAGCCAAGTCACACTCATTTCTGCCTTTATGGAGTGCACTATACTACATAATTAACAGCTTCAAATCTAGCCAATTTGCAGAATCGCTGAAGCCACTCCAGAGCGTAGAGGAGGCTGTTAATAATCAACATTATAGCTTACCTCATAGATGAACAAAAAAGAGAGAAAAATGTGTTAATGTCTTTTTATATCTAATGTTCCTGCCTGCTTATACTATATTCAGATGAGACAATTAAAGACTATTTATTGCAAAAACAGGATGACAAAACTCTTGAAGTGCCATGCCTTGTTTATTAGTTAACTAGAACTAATCCAATATAACACTAAATTATTTGTATTTCTTTGGGTGCATTCTGTTTTCAATTACCCCAATGGAACAAGCTGATGGGGTTGCTTCAGTATAAGCGCTGGGAGGGATTCAATCTGCTGTGTGTAATAGTGGATACACTGAATTCTGTGGTAACATTCTTTAATCAGAGCCAGGGGTTTATGCATGGCCTCTGTAAGATGAGAGTACCAGCCTTCAACCCACTTGTCCACTTTAAGGCTGCCTCATTTTCCTTGCATACTATTTCCTCCTTATTATAAAGGCAAAGTAATGTATTTGGAAATAAAATACATTCATATCTGAAAATTTACCTAAAAAGGTA
>Ga0181612_117238_pt1 | contig 54031 bp, 45 predicted proteins | sample HoacroProtozoa21_FD_119630 | JGI IMG/M metagenome (GOLD analysis project Ga0181612, IMG submission 119630) | Hoatzin crop microbial communities from Cojedes, Venezuel. Combined Assembly of Gp0051906, Gp0051904, Gp0051908
CCGCAGAAGAAATTCTGCGGCACGACTTTTTTATTGTTTTGTTTTTACAGCGGGAGATCCTTTTTCTTAAAGATCTCGGAACCTGCAATATAGCAGACAGCGGCAATCAGTGCCAGGATCCCCAGTTTCCACAGGAAATCATAGCTCGGGCTGTCTGTGGCAAGCGTCTGGATTCCTGCAATATCCAAAAGTCCGTTAAGCGTGACCTTGTTAAAGAAATCCAGCTGCTTGACTCCCATTTTCATATCGACCATTTCCTTCGAGCCGAAGATGCCGATCAGAGAATTCAAATAGCACCAGGCCGTAAAGCCGCCGCCCACGGCCAGAGACCGCCGATTCTGATTGAACAGGCAGCTGGCAAAATAACAGATTCCGGCAATGGCTTCCACGAGAACATATAGTCCGATATGCTCCGCAATAACGGTCTTCGCACTGAAGTCTCCCGCTCTGAAAAAGAAGAAGCCGGCCGCCAGGTTCGTAACCATGGCGATCCCGATCAGCAGCGCCGGCATCAGGATCAGGTACAGCACAATCGTAGAAACCACCGCACTTCTGCGCGTCGGTGTCGAGAGTACATAAGCCAGTGAACCGCTGTCTACCTGACTGACCAGCAAATTGTTGGCTACGATTACCACAAAAAGAAACAGGGGCAGCACGATGATATTACAGTAATAGATCCGACTCATAAATGCCACCGGGTCCATGGTCATCATTGCCGTCATCTGCTCTTCATCCATGTTCATTGTCTGGAACAGGACAGTCAGAAATCCCTCCAGGCTGAGCTCTTCCCCGCTGAGTATTCCGGTGCTGCCCATCAGGGAATAGGCATATTCAAACTCCTTCAGATAAACATCCATGGAAACGCCTGAATCCTTCAGGATCTCAATATCCCGATTCAGCTGTTCGACAGTAAGTTCGCGTCCCGCCAGTTCCGACGCCTGATCAAAGGCCTCCTGATAGATCGATTTATCCGGTGTTGCCTGATAGGTATAGTAGTCCAGATTCTGACCAGTGGCTTCTTTTGCCGCCTGCAGCACATAAAGATATACATAGAAATCTTCCTGTGCTTCCTGAGTTTCCACATCGATCATCGTCTGATCCATCATGCTCATGGCAAAGCTTATAATCACGGAAAGCATCATCGAAATGATGGCCGCGGCCAGGGCCAGTCCCCAGGTGGATCGGACGTTCTGGTACATAAGCGTTCTGGAATAATGCTTTGTAATCTTAATTTTCTGTTCCATCTTCGCCCTCTCCTTTCCTGCGGTAAACACTCTTGAAATATTCTTCCATGCTGAAATGCTCCTCCCGGAGATACTCCAGACTGCATGTCGAAAGCTGCTGCATCACAGCCCCCAGATCTTTTTCACTGAACCGCACGATATCTTCTCCTGTATTCGTATCTTTTTCTATTTTCTCCGTACAGATCCGGCTGAAGCGGGTTTCTTCCGCCTCGTTTTTAAATTTCAGTCTCAATACTTTGTCTTTTCCGTTCCGCTTTTCGTTAAGATCAAGCACATCCAGAAGTCTTCCATCTTTAATGAATGCCACTCTGTCACAGCAGTCTTCGATCTCTTCAAATATGTGGCTGGACATCAGGATTGTCCGTCCCTGCTTTTTTTCTTCATGGATCAGATCCAGAAAAACTTCCCTCATGAGCGGATCCAGGCCCGTTGTCGGCTCATCCAGAACCAGGATCTCCTTATGCCCCATCAGGGCAGCGACGATGGCGGTCTTCTGTTTCATTCCCTTGGACATCTTTTTAAGCCTTGCCGTGGGATCCAGCTGCAGTCTCTGTATCAGATAATTCATATAGCTGTAGTCGTCGATGCCCAGATATTCCGCCTGAACATCCAGAAAATCCGTGCCGGTGCTCAGCGGAGGAAATGCGATCTCCCCTGGAATATAACTTACATTCGGCATGATCTCCGCTCGCTGTTCCCAGGAATTTTTTCCGGAAATGAAAGATTTTCCCGAATCGGGCTGAATAAAGCCCATCAGATTTCGTATTGTGGTCGTCTTGCCCGAGCCGTTGGTCCCGGCGTAGCCGAAGACTTCCCCTTTTCGCACTTCAAAGCTGATATCGAAAATGCCTCTTCCGTGTCCATAGTCTTTCGTCAGGTGGTCTGCCCGAATGACGATATCTTCTGTCATCGCTGCGGTACCCCCTCAAAAGTTTTTTCTTCCTTGTAATAGTTCATGAAATAGTCTTCCAGCGAAAACGGGATCTCCTCCAGATTTTTTGTGTGCAGTGATGCCGCCTGTGACACAAATTGATTGATCTGAGAATCATGCAGTGCAAATCGGACCCTGTTTTTTTCCGGACTGATGTAGATCTGCCGATAATCATATGCTAGGAACTTTTCGAAGCTTTCCGAATCCTCGAAGGTAATCTCATAGATCCGGTCCGGGCTGTTCTTCAGCTCATCCGCAATAAACTCCGAAACGATTTTTCCGTCTTTTATGATCGCGATCCGGTCGCAGGTCGCATCCACTTCATGGAAAATATGAGAGGAGAGAAGGATCGTCTTTCCCCTTTCTTTTTCTTCACAGATATAATCGATGAAGACATCCTGCATAACGGGATCCAGGCCCGAGGTCGGTTCATCCAGAATCAGAATGTCCGGATCATGCATAAAGGCATTGACCACCGCGAGCTTTCGCTGGACACCGAGACTCATTCCCCGTATTGGTCCCTCGGCATCCAGTTCAAATCGCCTGATCAGTTTTTCTGTATAAGAAGTATCCGTCAAATGACGCATTTTCTGCATCATCTTCAGAAAGCCTGTTCCGGTCATTCCTTTGGGAAAGGCAAGCTCTCCCGGAAGATATCCGATACGGCTTTTCAGGAAAGATGATTCTTCCCAGCAGTCCCGACCTTCGATCCTCAGCGTTCCGTTCTGCGGCCGGGAAAATCCCATCAGATGCCGTATCGTCGTAGTCTTCCCTGCGCCGTTGGGTCCGAGATAACCGTAGCACTCTCCTTTTTCAATGGCGATGGACACGTCGAATACACCGCGCCCTTTTCCGTAGTCTTTTGTAAAATGTTCGATCTCTATGACAGCCACTGTCGTTTTCTCCCCGTTTCAGACGTATAAGGTTTTTTTATCATACCAGATATAATCTCCCGAGGGATCCGTATGCAGATCCGTCTCTATTTCCTGGCACAGGTTCGTAAGGGAGCTTTCCAGATCATCGATCTTATGGACAATCAGTGCATAGATATTACGGCACGGGTCTCCGAATTCGTCATGGTGCTGCAGAAGAATGGCGATCATATCATAGAACCATTTTTCGCTGTATGACTCGACGATCTCCTGTTTGAATCCTTCCACATATTCCGCACCGAAATACCGATGAGTAACGAAGGAATTTTTCTGATAGACTCCGTAGTTCATTTCCCGGGTCTTTCCGATGTCATGAAGAATGCATCCAATGACCAGAAGATCCTTTTTGTCTTGAGAGTCAAACCAGTTTCCGGCTTCATCCCTTTCCGAGATCAGTGTCCTGTAGTTGTCGAAGACCAGCGGAACCACATCCAGCATCTTGACCGTATGCGCCAGCAGCCCTCCCTTGCAGTTGTCATGATGATTCATGGCGGCAAACTCTTCCCTCAATCTTTCCGTCAGGGGGATGTTGCTGAAAAGCATTCTGTCCAGGAGTTTTCTCCCTTTTTCCGACAGCAGTCGGTCCGAAGACTCTCTCAGCGACTGGAACCACTCCTCCGAATCATATTTTTCCGGCAGGAACTGTCCTATAGAATAACCTTCGGCCTCTTTGATATCGTCAATGATGACAGAGAAAGAGCCTTGGAATTCGTTGATCTGTCCCAGTATGGCACAGGGTTTGTTGGCAAGTTTTCCAGGCCGTAACTTTTCAAAGGCTTTTCGATCGGACCATACCATGAACCGGAGGGATTCTCCGGACTGTATTTTCCCATCAATGTATTCTTTGCCGTTTTTCGTTGTTTTCACCGTATAGTTCCCGATCAGTGCGATCCCCTGGATCTTCTGTCCCGCCGCCGGATGCAGCAGAACCTCCGAGCTGATAATATCCATATATCTGTCTCCGTTTATCTAATGTTTTTAGGTATTATATCCTGTATTGTCCGTTTTGTTAAGGCCGCTTCGCCTCCACAGGCCCGAAGCCGGTTGCCTCCGCAAAAAAACGATGCTAGAATGGAATTCAGACTAATCATGGAGGTCGTTTTATGCGAAATCTTGCCGCTACTGCCATAGGTGTCGTGGTTGTTGTTCTGGTTGGCACCTTTGTGACCATACAGAATCCCATCGTCGGAATTCCGTTCATGCTGGCTGGCCTTTTTCTTTTGCTGTGTCCGAATTTCCTGCTGAAGAAGCTGTCGAGCAAATCTTCTTCCGAAAAAAAGGAATCCGAAGAAATTTCTCCCACTGTTCCCCGAGTGGAATCCTATACATTGGCGGATACGCAGGCGCATTCCGCCGAAATTGAAAGCCTCGGCACTCTTAATCCGGACTATGAGCTGGACAAGGAAGGCATCATTCAAGCTCATATCGGAGGAGAAAATATCTACCGTCTGAATTTTTCGCCCAGAGACGTACTTCTGGAGGAATCTTCCTCCGGAGAGGATATCCATGTGATCGTCGATGAAAAGTGTGTCGGAAATATCGGGAAACGCAATCGGGAGCGTGTTCGGGTTCTGATGCATGACGGTTCCGTTCTTTCCATGAAGGTCCTGATCTTCGGAGGTCAGTACCGTATTCTTGACCCGGCGGACGGTGAGATCCACAGCGGGCAGAATGATTATTCCGTTAAAATGGATATCTCGATCTCCAGACAATAATCGGCAGCAAAATTCAAATTCCGGGTGCCCCCTGCAAACGGGCTCCCGGAATTTATTATTTCATTTTCAGCTTCCTTCCTCCGTGGAAAGAAGGATCCGGTCGGAATCCAGTTTTTCTCCGACGTTGATCTCAAATTTCCTGAGCAGATCTTCCACTGTAAGATTTTTGCGCTCTTCTCCTTTTGTATCGAACACGATTCGCCCGATGTCCATCATCAGTGTCCTGTTTCCCAGTTCCAAAGCCTGACTCATATTATGCGTGACCATCAGGCAGGTGATCTCCCTTTCGCTGACGATCTGCCGGGTCAGTTCCAGAACCTTCGATGCCGTGGCCGGGTCCAGCGCCGCGGTATGCTCGTCCAAAAGCAGCAGCTTTGGGGTGACCATCGTGGCCATCAGCAGTGTCAGAGCCTGTCTCTGTCCTCCAGACAGCAGTCCCACGGGATTTTTCATCCGATCCTCGAGTCCCATATTCAGCTGTGAAAGCTGTTCTTTGAAAAACTCCTTGTCCTTTTTAGTGACACGGCTGAACGCCTTTTTGCTCTTTCCGGAAGCTCTCAGATAGGCAACGGCGAGATTCTCCTCTATCGTCATATGCGGTGCCGTACCCAGAAGAGGATCCTGAAACAGGTGCCCTATTTCCCGGCTTCGGACGTGCTCCGGCTTAAAGGTGATATCCTCACCGTCCAGCAGGATCCTGCCGCTGTCAGCATAAAACACGCCCGCGATGGCATTGAAGAGCGTGGATTTTCCGGCTCCGTTGGATCCGACGATCGTAGCGAACTCTCCCTTTTCCATTTTCAGGCTCACATCATCCAGCGCAAGTTTTTCGTTGACGGTTCCGGCATTGAAGGTTTTCGTGATGTTCTGAATCTCAAGAATCATCTTCCGTCACCTCCCGCTTCCGGGCGGCCTGTTCTGGAGGCCGTCATTTTGTGATGCTGGAAAGCAATTTTTTCCCTTACAGACGGTGCCGCTATGGCGATCGCCACGATCAGAGCCGAAACCAGTTTAAATGCTTCCGTCGGCACATTCAGTCTCAGTGCTATCGAAATGATAAAGCGGTAGAGACAGGAACCGATCACCACACAAATGACACGGCGGAGGATTCCTCCTTTTTTACCCGCGAGCATTTCTCCGATGATCAGAGATGCCAGAGCAATCGTCACCATGCCTGTTCCCAGATTGATGTCACAGCTTTTGTTGTACTGCCCCACAAGACATCCCGACAGCCCTGTCATCGCATTGGCCACACACATGCCGACTGTGATGGTAGTGGTGGTATTAATGGAAGAGGCCTTTACCATGGCCGGACTGTCTCCCGTGGCGCGGATCGACAATCCGATCCGGGTCCCAAGGAACCAGTTGATCAGAAAACAGACTGCTGCCAGCAGGACGGCAAGAAACACAAGAGTACCCCATTCATGCCACCAGGCGCCGTCCGAGATTCCCTGCACCAGGGAAAAGATCGTATCCTTTCCGAAAATCGGAAGGTTGGATTTGAATCCCATAACGGCAAGGTTGATGGTATACAGTCCGGTATTGACAATTATTCCGGCGAGGATGCTTTGAACTCCGAGCCGGGTCTGCAGAAAAGCGGTAATATATCCGGAGCAGATGCCCGCACACATGGCCGCCGGCAAGGCAAGAACCGGATGGCCAGCCAGTGTAACGGTCGCTCCGACCGCGCACCCCAGAGTGTAGCAGCCGTCGGTCGACAGGTCGCAGATATTCAGTATACTAAAACTGACGAAAAGCGACAGCGCCACCAAAGAATATATAAGTCCCAGTTCCAGAGCTGTCTGTATGATCGCAGGCGTCAGAAATCCAGCCAAAGCAATCCCTCTCTTCCAATAAATTCTATACATAAGTTCGGGAAAAGACCGCAGTGCAGTCTTTTCCCATGATTATATCAAATGTAATAATTTATATAAACTGTCCGATCGTTCAGTCGTCAAATTCCTGTGCCGTTACGGTCTCCAGCACATCATTGCACATCGGCTTGAAAGTTTCAATGATTGCTTCTGTATCAAAGCCGATCGCATCAGAGGTCTCTGTGTTAACTGTAGCAATACCGTTGTCAAAAGTCTGTACCGGAGTCTCAGAAGGAACCGCTCCGTTGACCAGGCAGTCGACGACCATATCGGCCGTGGCAACACCGAGAGCTGCATAATCGACACCGTAGCCGAGGAAGGCTCCGTTCAGAGCGAAGGAATCTGCACCGCAGTACTGGGGAATTCCCGCATCGATAAATTTCTGGTAAATGGAAAGTTCTGCCGTCATGACCGCGTTGTCGGTCGGAGTAAAGACTGCATCGACACCCTCTGCAACCAGGGCATCCGCAGCAGACTGGATCTCATCGGTCGTCGTACCGGTCTTTTCAACATAGCTGATTCCCTGTTCATCCAGAAATGCTTTGGCTTCTTCGATGGGAACCTCCGAAGAATTTTCATTTTTGGAATACAGCAGTCCAACTTTACCCAAATCTTCATCGGCAGCCATCATCAGTTTAAGAATAGACTCCGTATCCAGCTTATCAGAAGTGCCGGTGATATTTCCGCCGGTGGACTCCCAGCTCTCAACAAGACCTGCACTTACGGGATCCGAGACCGCAGAGAAAATAACCGGGATATCCGTGTCTTCCGTGACGGACACCATGGTCTGCGCTGTCGGAGTGGCGATGGCGACGATGACGTCAACTTCATCTGCAACAAGCTCCGTACCGATCTGCGTCAGTGCCGAGCCGTCGGCCTGACCGTTCTTGGTATAATCGGCATATTCGAAGGTTACTCCGAGTTCTTCTCCCTTGGCATCCAGCTCTTTCTGGATATTGGATGTAATCTGGTTGAGCGAAGCATCATCTACATACTGTACGATACCCACTTTATAAACTTCTCCGCTGCTAGCGGTATCTTCCGCTGCGCTGGTCTGAGTTTCCGTACTTCCGCATGCCGTCAGCGCAAACAGCATCATCATGGCCATTACTGCCGCAATAATTCTTGTGGTTTTCCCTTTCATATTTATTCCTCCATACATTTTGGGGTGGCAGATGGTAAAAAAAAAGGCGCCCCTTATCCCCTTATGGGACAAGAGCCGCTGCTCCTGCGATACCACCCAAATTGGCATTCGCCCTCTCAATCATGCACCATCATACATGTCCCGGCTGTTAACGGATGGGATGCCCCGTCGGTACTTTCATACCGCCCTCAGAAGTCCATTCACCAATGTTCCCCTGCTGCGATCTCACCATCCGCAGCTCTCTGACAGGTTCCCAAAGACTACTATTCTTCCTCTCAGGTTTTTATTGATTGCTCCCAATTATAATCATGCGACCTGTATTTGTCAAGAAAGGTATTTGCCAAATCAACCTTGCATTGATCTTGGGCGTAGGATATAGTTTAAGTATCTTTTGTTTATTTTTTCCTGAAGGAGTGCCCTATGGATTCAAATAACATTTATTCCGAAGAAGCAAAACGGATCGTAAGCAACCTGCGCGAAGATCAGAGACTGCGGCTGCTTTTCGGCAGAGACACCTGGAATACCATCCGCATCGCCGAGGAGTCTCTTGAAGGCGCCTGCTTTTCGGACGGTCCCCACGGACTTCGCAAGGAATCGGGATCTGCCTCTCTCACGGCAATGGCACCTTCCTATCCTTCCGTCTGCTATCCGAGTGCTTCCGCTCTCGCCTGCTCCTTCAACAGGGATCTGTTGTATTCCGTCGGAGAAGCTCTGGCACTGGAAGCCAAACAGTTCGGCGTATCTGTTCTGCTCGGTCCCGGAATCAATCATAAAAGGAGTCCTTTATGCGGACGTAATTTCGAATATTTTTCGGAAGATCCCATGCTGACGGGAGATCTGGCCTCCAATATGGTCGCCGGAATTCAGAGCCGCGGCGTCGGTGCATGCATCAAGCATCTTGCGGCAAATTCACAGGAGTGCGGGAGGCTCGTATCGGACAGCATCGTAGACCGGCGCGCACTTATGGAACTGTACCTTGCTCAGTTTGAGCAGGTCATTCGCAAGACACAGCCCTGGGCTGTTATGACTTCCTACAACAAACTGAACGGTACCTATGCGGACGAAAACCGGTGGCTGATGGAAGAAATTGTCCGCAAACGTTGGGGGTTCAATGGTGCGTTTGTTTCCGATTGGGGTGCCGTAAGCGATTCGGTCGCTTCCGTGAAAGCCGGCCTCAGCCTTGAGATGCCCGGAGGCGACAACGGGACATATCAGCTTCTCAAGGAGGCCATGGACCAAAAGGAACTGACCTCGAAAGATGTTTTCTATTCCGCGGTAAAAACGACCGAGCTGATCCTTCGTTCCAATGAATCAAAACCGGAATCCTTTGATGTGCACGATCATCTTCTGCTGGCCCAGCGGGCCGCGGAAGAGAGCGCCGTGCTGCTGAAAAACGAGGAGGATATGCTCCCTCTGCAGGAAAATGACAGCATCGCTCTGATCGGCATGTTTGCAAAGCAGCCCCGATATCAGGGCGGCGGAAGCAGTAAAGTCAACTCCATCGCGCTGGACAATATCTTCGAAGTATTCAAAACGGCCAATGTCGATTTTGAATACTGTGACGGATATGATCTTGATAACGATAAAGCGGACAAGGATCTCATTCGGCATGCATGCCGTATGGCAAAGAAGAAAGATAAAGTTGTTATCGTTGCCGGTCTGCCTTCTTCCTATGAATCCGAGGGATTCGACCGGAAGAATATCAAGCTTCCGGCTTCCATGAGCGAACTGATTAAGAAAGTTGCCAGAACGAACCGCAATACGATCGTTGTGCTGCAGGGCGGCTCCCCCATGCATATGCCATGGATCTCCGACGTAAAGTCCGTACTGCTGATGTATCTGTCCGGTTGTCAGGGCGGTAAGGCTGCCTACAATCTTCTGTTTGGCAACGTCAATCCCAGCGGCAAACTGGCCGAAACGTTTCCTCTTCGTACAAAGGAGAACCCCTCCTATCAGTATTTCGGAGAAGAACCCTACGTCGTAGAATATCGCGAGAGCATTTTTTCGGGATACCGGTATTACGACACCGCTCAGAAAGATGTTCTGTTTCCCTTCGGCCATGGTCTGTCCTATACTACATTTCAGTATACGGATCTCACTGCCAGAAGGATCGAAGACAAAGACGATTGGAATCACTATGAAATTTCGGTTACCGTTAAAAATACCGGTACAAGGACAGGCACGGAAATCGTACAGATCTATATCGGACATACCGACTCAAAGATCCCCCGTGCGAAAAAAGAGCTCCGTCACTTCGGTCGCGTAACGCTGGAGCCGAAAGAAAGCAAGACCCTTCATTTTCATATTTACAGTGAAGATCTTCATTATTATGATACTGCCCTTGATGACTGGGCTGTGGAAAACGGCGTCTACCGGATCTTTGCAGGAGCCTCCGTGCAGGATATCCGCTTAACGACAACCATCGATGTTGTCGGGACGGATCTGCCTCACAGTGACATGCCGGACCTGTACTATAAAGTGGAAGACGGAATGTTTACAGTGGAAAAAAGTTCGTTCGAGAGGCTTCTGGGGCATGAAGTCCCTGAGGCCAGAAAACCCAGACCGTTTACCAAGAACACTACGTTTTCAGAGCTTCGCCGCTGTCTCCCGGGCAAGATCTTTTATCCTCTGGCAAGGATCTATCTGAAAAACTCAAAAGATCCGGCTTTCCGCAATGCATTTCCGTACACTCCGCTTCGAATCGCCACTACCGGAAGTTTAAAGAAGCAGCAGCTGGATAGTGTTGTAGATCTGCTAAATCTCAAACCGGCTGATGCCGTCCGGGAACTTCTTCGTCTGTCGAAAAAGTCTTCCGATAAAGAACAATAATCGACTATAATAATCTATACCAAATACTTGCATAAGTAGAGAGGAGATGCGGAATGGCATCACGTGTTTTTAAATTTATCCCGTACTGTGTTTTTGAAGCAGATCTGCTGAAATTCTGGCTGGAAGAAATGGCCGCCCAGGGTCTGTTTTTCGAACAGTCTTATCTCGGACTTGCTCAATTCAGAAAGGACACGCCCCGAAAAACCTGGTATTACGTAGAGACCCTCAGTCCTCTGGATCTGGAAAATCGAAAGGAAATTCTCGGCAAAAACAGCTGGAGCTATGTGGGACCGATGATGAAAAAAAGTCAGGTCTTTCAAACGGATAAAAAGGGTGCCATGATTCCGGCGGATACGGAAAAATTACGAAAAGACGGACTTCACGAGGCTGGTATGACTTCAGTTTTTTCGGTTCTGATGGTTCTGATTGCCTATATTATTATTTTTGCATCCTTCAAGAGCCTGCAGTATACGGGTCATACGCCGGTGGCGGCATATATTCTGGCTGTTATCGCCGCGGTCTCAACACTGACTTTTGTGATCATACAGCACCGCTCTGCCACAGCCTTTAAAAATCGGGTATACTCCGGAACTGTCATCAACAAGAAAAGCACGGCCAAACAATATTATTCCAGTACGCGCGGCCCTGTCCGCACCCTGTCTCTTCTCGTCAGTTTCCTTTCTATCGTAGGGCTGGCAATAACTACTGCACTATAAAAAGCCGCGTCTGCGGCTTTTTTCATTAGGAGGTCTTCAGGATGATACAAATGCTGTGTCTGGATCTTGACGGAACTCTTCTGAATTCTCAGAAGACCATTTCGGAGAATACCCGCAAAAAACTGATCCAGCTGGCCGATGCCGGAATACAGATCGTTCCTGTAACCGGGCGTCCGCTGTCTGGCGTTCCGGATATTGTGCGCGCTCTGCCCGGAGTGAACTATCTTATTACTTCAAACGGAGCTGTAACGCAAGATAAAAACGGGGCGATCTGCCGCCAGGCTCTGCTTCCGATCGCCACCTGCCGCCGGATCCTCGGCTATGTTTCCGGTCTTGCAATCATCCGTGAAATTTTCCTTGACGGCTACGGCTATCATGACCCGGGCACCGCACAGATGCTGAAGGAACGGTTTTCGGAAAGTGTCATTGTCTCCTATTTTGCCGTCAGCAGACATACCGTTCTGGATCTGTGCGATTTTTTAAATACACAGACTTCAGACCTGGAAAATATTTCTCTTATGTTCTCTTCCGCGGAAGAACGGGCTCCGACGCTTCATTTCTGCCGTACTATCGATCATATAAATATCGTTCTTCCGTCCCCCAGAGACCTTGAGATCGGGGCCGAAGGAGCGGATAAGGGCATTGCGGTAGCCGCACTTGCCTCCATGCTGCAGATCCCCATTTCCAATGTAATGTCCTTCGGCGATCAGGATAACGACCGGGGCCTTCTGTCTGCATCCGGCATTTCCGTTGCCATGGGCAACGCAGATGATTCTCTGAAATCCATCGCCGATTATGTAACGGGAAGTCATGATAATGACGGAATAGCGGATGCGCTTTCTCATTTCGGTCTGTAGAATCCGTTCTCGGCCGGGCAGCATTAGCACTCTGTTTATCTGACTGCTAATATTAATGTTTAGTTCATTATTTGTTCATGATTTATTCATACTTGTTTGGTAAATTATATATCGAAAAGAGCGAAAGATATAAAAAACTTTCACCAAGATTTATTGATATATATTACTGGAGGTATGAATTATGTTTGGTATTGTTCCTTTTAGTGGTCGTCACAATGATTTAATGAATATGGATTCTTTCTGGGATTCCTTTATGGACGGGCGTACCGTAATGCCCTCCTCGATCCTGACCGATGTTACCGATGACGGAACATCCTATCAGCTTGAAGCAGAGCTACCCGGCTTTGATAAAAAGGATATCAATATAGATATTCAGGATGACTGCCTGACCATTTCGGCAAAGCACGAGGAAACCAAGGAAGATTCCGACAAGGAGAAGAATTATATCCGTCAAGAGCGCTACTACGGCTCCTTCTCCAGAAGCTTTGATGTGTCCGATGTGGATGTAGACGGAATTACCGCTTCCTATGTGGATGGTATTCTGAAGCTGAGCATGCCGAAGAAGGCCGAAGCACAGAGCACATCAAAACAGATTACAGTCGAATAAGTTCCGGATTTAACCGGTTCTCTTCACAACGACAGACCTGGCAAAGCAATTTTGCCAGGTCTGTTTTTTCTATTCGGTTTTATTTTTTGCTTTTTTCTTTGCTTTGTTTCCAGCTCAGTTCACCTTCTTTGGCTGAAGCCACAACAAGAGAGGAAAGAGCAATCAAAGCAATTACGTTGGGAATGACCATCAGCTGGTTAAACATATCTGTCAGCTCCCATACCAGATCATTCGACAGGATAGATCCGAGAAATACGAATACGATCGCAATGACCTGATAAACAATCAGAAATTTTTTCCCGAACAAATATTCCGCGTTGATCTTACCAAACAGATTCCACCCGAGGATCGTCGAAAACGCAAAAAACAGCAGGCAGATTGCCACAAAAGAATTTCCAAGTCCCTCCCCGAACACGGTCGAGAATGCCATCTGAGCCATATTGGTCTTCTGGATCCCGTCAGCGGCACCTGCTGCCAGCGGGCCATTGCCGGCATAGAGGGTCGATATAACGACCAGAGCTGTCATCGTCAATACGATAAAGGTATCGATGAATACACCGATCATGGCAACGACGCCCTGATCATGCGCTTTCTCAACCTGTGCCATGGCATGCGCATGAGGCGTAGAGCCCATACCTGCTTCGTTGGAAAACAGTCCCCTCTTGACGCCTTGGCTGATCGCGGTCTTGATGGCATAGCCGATGCTTCCTCCGATAATGGCGTTCGGGATAAAAGCATATTTGAAGATCATCCCGATCGTTTCCGGGATATAGCGCACTCGGGCGAGCAGCACGATCACGCCGCCCACCACATAAAGGATTGCCATTACAGGCACCAGCTTTTCCGTTACGGAAGCCAGCCGGTGGACTCCTCCAATAAAGACCAGTGCAGCAACCGCTGCAACGATGATACCAATAACCCATCCGGGAATGCCGAAAGCATTGGTGCAGGCTTCACTGATGGAGTTCGACTGGACCATACAGCCCATAAAACCCAGTGCAAGAACAATGGCAACGGAGAAAAATCCTGCAAGGAACTTTCCAAAGCCGTTCGGAAAAGCTTTGCGTATATAGTAGACCGGTCCGCCGGCAACAGTTCCGTCTTCTGCTACGACGCGAGTCTTCTGTGCCAGTACAGCCTCCGCATAGATCGTAGACATTCCGAAAAAGGCTATGAGCCACATCCAGAAGATTGCTCCGGGGCCTCCGATCAGGATAGCTCCGCAGGCGCCGACGATATTGCCAGTACCCACCTGTGCGGCAACTGCCGTGGCGAGCGCCTGAAAAGAACTCATACCGCCTTCGTGTTTGCCGCCGTGGAAACTGAAGTTTCCGAAGACACGCTTCCATCCTTCTCCGAAGCAGCGAACCTGGACAAATCGGGTTCGAATCGTAAAATAGATACCAGTAAATACCAGCATAATGATCAGAATATAATCTGATAGATAGGAATTGATGGTTTGTACTACACTCAACAGACCTTGCATTTTTTCTCTTCTCCTGTTCCAACTAAAAAAGCTGCCGAAACGGCAGCTCTGAAGAATAAAGGCAAGTGATTGTCACCAATTCGCCTGCTCTGTCCTTTTGCCTGAGAGATTCAGCTTTCGCCTTACACCTTCGGCACCCTTTCGGGATTCTCCAGAGTTCCTCCGCCTCCGGTCCTGCCGCAGCAGTTCAAGAGGCCTCTACGGATTTTTAAGTTTTATGATAAAAAACATTATGCATACTTCCGTGTGCATTGTCAATACTGAATATTATTTTTTGAATCGGTAGATTCTTTTATCGGTCACCGCCGCATCCAGGATATAATCATATTCCTCCTTTTCGAGCGGCACTTCAGATTTCTGTTCTTCATAGGCCACCGCCAGGACCTTTGCGTTTACACAGCCCGGAAGATACCGGTCATAATATCCGCCTCCCATTCCGATCCGAGTCCCCTGCTCATCGAAGGATGTGCAGGGACACAGCACCAGATCGATCTGATCCGGCGCATAATATTCCGATTTCTCCGGATCGGGTTCCGGAATGCCGAAAGCTCCTTTCCGATAGTCCGCTTCTGTTTTTGGCCGTCTGGCTTCCATTGCCGTCTTGCTGGTACACAACGGATAAAGTACGATCTTGCCGTCCTTTATAGCCCGCCTATCCAGCTCCGACAGATCGACTTCCGCTCTTACTGCCCTATATGAAAAGATTGTTTTCGCCTTTTGATACTCTTCCGTATTCAGGATATTTCCGACCAGTTCTTTGTTTCGTCTGCAGCGCTCTTCCGGCCCCAGACTTTCTCTGCCTCGAATTCCTCTTTCGCGTTCCAGCTTTTTCCTCACGATCGGGAAACGATCCCGAATCTCTCCCGCCATGTAAAGAGAACCGAATGCCACTGTAATCTCCGATGCATAATTCAAGGCTCTCCCGATCCCGTCAGCAATCGATTCGGCCGTTTCAGCCGGACATCCGATAGTTTCAGACACTGCATTTTCTAGCTGTTCCGCCGGAAGTGCCCGAGGGCTGTCTGGTGTCACGCATATTATCCTTTGTGCCGTTGATCCTATCATTTCCAGCATTTGCGTATAATCCTTGTCTCCCAGCACTCCCAGCATAAACAGTATTTTCTCTCCGGGGAAAAGCTGATGGAGCGAAGTCATCAGAGCTTGGGTGCACTGCGGATTATGACCACCGTCAAGCAAGAACAGCGGAGTCTTCGACAGAACCTCCATACGTGCAGGCCATACGGTCTTTGCGAGCCCTTTCCGAACCGCATCGTCGTCAACCGTCCAGCCTTGGTTTCTTAACACTTCTATAACTTTCAAGACCACCGCACAGTTTTTCAGCTGATGTTCTCCCAGAAGAGGCGTATGAAGGCACTCCTTCCTTTTCCACCGGAATGTGGTGCCGCCGATGTCTCCTGAGATTTTCTCCACATCCTCAAAATCCGCCATATGCAGTGCGGCATTCTTCTTCTCGCATACACGGGCAATTACGCATTCCGCTTTCTTGCCGCTTGGATAGCAGACGACTGTCGTTCCGTCTTTGATAATTCCCGCTTTGGTTTCGGCAATCTCCTCTATGGTATCGCCAAGATACTCTGTATGCTCCAGCCCGATATTCATAATCACGGCAATTTCCGGAGAATCGATTGCATTCGTACTGTCCAGCAAGCCTCCCATCCCGACTTCCAGCACAACGACATCACACTGTTCTTTTTTAAAATACAACATGCCGATGGCCGTCGAGATCTCAAACTGGCTGGGATGATCTTCCATCTGCTCCGCTGCGTCCCGGACCTGCTCCGTTATCTCCGCCAGTTGTTCTTTCTCTATATATTTTCCGTTGATCTGGAATCTTTCGCAGAAGGACTGGATATGAGGAGACGTATACAGTCCCGTCCTGTATCCTGCATTACAGAGGATCGACGCCAGCATCGCACAGGTGCTGCCTTTGCCGTTACTTCCTGCTACATGAATAAACTTCAGCTTCTTCTGAGGATCACCGACCTTCCGGAGAAGTTCTTGCGTCCGCTCGAGTCCAAGTCGTGTCGTGCTCCAGGTCTTCGTCTCTATATATTCGATTGCCTGTTCATAATTCATACTCTGTCACCTGTTTCATAAATCGGAAAAATAATATCACACCGAGCGAAATCAGTCCACTTTGTTGACAGGGTCGGCATGTTGGCGATATATTCCTAATAACAAAGAAAATTCCATGCATGGAGGTGTGCTCTTTTGAAGCCATTAAGCAACAGCCTTCGATGGCCGGATCTGAACAAGGAAAACATTGATCTGCTCTATCAGTACTGTATCACGAAGGATGACGATAACACAGAACCTGTACCTGCGGAAGATTTTCTCGCAGACAGGGCCTGTGCTTTTGCAGATCCCGAGCAGGGCGCTCTGGAAGATTATTTCTATGGCCCGAAATTCATGGAGGCGGGAGTCAGTCTCCGTTTTCTGTTCGGACAGCTGAAATGCGTACATGACGGGATCATAAAGGTTCCCCTTTCTTCACTGCGCATATTAAAGGATAGCTCCGAATGGTGTTCCGAACAGGATTCTCTCTATCTGGAAAAATTGGCAGCCATGGCTGTTCAGGCCCACCTGATGCCCAAAATCGATTCGGATGGTATTTGCGATCTGTCCAATCCCGCTATTCAGCCAAGATGAAAAAAATCAGCTTCGATGAAGCTGATTTTTCTTTTTTATTTAGCTTTTCAGCCTTTCAGATCATCCAGAAAGTCTTTCGCTTTATCCACGACTTTGTCGACGACATCGGATTCCTTTACGTCTTCGGCAACATCCTTTGCTTTGTCTACGACTTTGTCGACAACTTCGGAGCCTTTGACTTCTTCTACGACTTCCTTCACTTTGGAAACGACTTCGTCGATCAGATCAACGTCCTTTGTGTTTTCAACGGTCTCTTTAACTTTTCCGACGACCTTATCCACAACATCCGAATCCTTGACATCTCCGACAACGTCTTTCACTTTGGCGACCATCTGGTCTACAACATCCGCTTCTTTGATATCTCCGATTGCCGCTTTGATCTTTTCTGTGATTTCATCCACTTTTTCGGAATCCGCTACTTCCTGTACTTTTTCTTTTACATCGTTAAGATCCATAATATATGCCTCCATTAATAAATATTTATCCGTACTCGGGTCTGATTGAATTTATAATACATCGCAGAGCAGACTTATTCAATAAATTGTCTGTTAACTTTTTCTGCGCTGGAGCTTCATTTGCTGTTCTGCATTCAACAGGATCCCCGCATCTTCCAGTCTCTTCATATCATCTTTGACGTCCTGTTCCGATTTTTTGAGGAGCTCAAACACCTTTTTTCGGAACGTCTCACATCGGGACATTCTGGGAATTTTGTATTTTCCGATTCTGCTCTCAGGGCCAATATAGATTTCTGTGGTTTCCTGCTCCATCGCCGTCAGATCCTGATTTTCGAAGAACTCATCCAGCGGGATGGAATCCGTGCCGAACTCTTTTCTTATATTTTCGGTCATAAAACGCTCAAAAATCGGGAAGTAATAGTCTATACTGCTGGTATCTCCGATACCGAATGTACCGGCCAGGCGCATCGCATCAACAGCCGTAAAGCCCATTCCTAGACCGTACATGGTAAGAATATACAACTCTTCCGAGAAAGAGTAGCTGTGGTCTGTGTCCATGGACTCCTGAAACAGCAGCATCAGGTCCGGCCGCCTCCTCTGAAGACAGGTCATCATGATCGCATTGGCAGATGCATTCTGGAACTGCTGATCTGATTGAACATACCGAAGATTTATGACGGCTTTTATGGCCTTTTCATACTCGCCGGCCATCATATGCCGTTCAAGCCCCGCATAAAGAGTGCTCAGATATCCCATCGGGAAAAACAGCCTATAAGGATCTTCCAGCAGAATCCAGTATACCGCTCTTTGCTTTGGTGTCATCGCCTGATAAGAGGTCCATTTTGCCGGCATTCCGGCTGTTTTCATCTCCGAGGAAGTTTCCGGCAGCTTTCCTACCGGCAGAGAAGAATAGATCACGCTTGGATCTGCACTGTGATCTATGTCGACAGTCATCCTTAGTGTACCGACAGATACACAGTCGGATTCACTGGTACTTATACTGTTTCTGTGGCTTCCATCGGCAAACCACAAGAGGTCCTTCAGATCCCCGTGTACTTTGCTCAGATTTTCAGCACGGTCGAAGCTGTGACTTTTTTTTCGGTCTTTGCCGAAAACGAATTTTCCAATTGCCATATATATTTCTCCTGAATCTGTAATTCTGGCCGTTTTCTCTTAATAATATAATTTATCTTACCTTATTTCTTTTTACTTTGTAGGTGTATCTGCTACATCTGATAGGCTTCCCACTTCTTTTTTGAAATAACTGCGTTCTTCTAATGAGAAAAATTTTATTGTATAATCGGTGTAATTACTCACGGAGGGTATACGCATGAAAAGTCGAAATTCTGGATCTCTTCTTATCCTGCTTGCCGGAACTTTTTGGGGATTGTCCGGTATATTTGTTAAATATCTTACCTCCGCAGGCGCCTCTCCGCTGTTTACGACTTACTGCCGTCTTATGCCGGCACTGTTGGGCTTCATCATATTTTCCTGTATTAAATACGGATATAAAGCTTTCCGGATCGATTTCAAGACCCTTCTTTCCTGCGCTTTTACAGGACTGGTGGGGCAGGTTCTCTTTAACATCTGCTACAGCACCGCAATCAAAACCATAGGCATGTCCTACAGCGCCATTCTTCTTTATATCTCTCCGGTCATTACTGCCATATGCTCTGCGCTCTTCTTCTCAGAAAAAATCACCCTGTCAAAAGCACTGTGTCTTCTGCTGAATCTGATCGGCTGTGCGCTGACAGTGACCGGCGGGGCTTTCTCCTCATCCGATTTGCAGATCGTCGGCATTCTCTTCGGACTGGGTGCGGGATTCTGCTACTCGATGGATACGGTGATGGGCCGTGTTACGACGAATGATGCGGAACCCCTGGTGGCTCTGGCTTGGATCTTTTTCTTTGCCGGTCTTTTCATGACGATCTTTATGCACCCATGGAGCGGAATGACGGGTTCTTTCGACTTCAAGTTCGGCGTCATGGCCATCGTATACTCTCTGCTGTGCACCTTCACTCCCTATGCCTGTTATTTTTCCGGAATCAAGCAGATCGATGAACTTACCAAAGTTCCTGTTATCGCTTCCGTGGAACCGGTCGTGGCCAGTCTTATCGGAGGGTTGATTTTCCATGAAGATCTCGGTATTGTGAACGTCCTCGGAATCTTTCTGGTCGTATTCTCCATTTTCCTTATGAATCGCCGCTCGTTTATGAAGAAAAGCCGTTCTGTCTGAATTCCATTTCTTCCTTTACTTGTCGGATCCCCTTGTTGTATAATGAATACCATATTTAGATTCATTAGTAGGATCTTATCACAAGATAAGGGGAAAGCATGAGAAAATCGAAAAGAATACTTTCTATGGTGACTCTTGCCGTGCTGATATTGTCTTTGCTGCCGATTTCAGGCATGGCCGCCACCGTATACTATACCGACATTCCCTCTGACGCATGGTATCTTGAAGGCGTAAATTACGTTACGGAAAACAACATCATGACGGGCACGGCAGACCATCTCTTTTCTCCGGACGAAGGAATGACCCGCGCCATGCTGGTTCAGGTCCTTTATGCCGCCTCGGGAAAGCCTGACACCGGATCCACCAATCCGTTCGTCGATGTTCCCGAAGGAGAGTGGTACCGTGATGCGGCGATCTGGTGTGCAGATCAGGGTCTTGTCAGCGGTTATCCCGGCGGTTATTTCGGCGGAGAAGATCCCATTACAAGAGAACAGTTCGTAACGATCCTCTGGCGTTTTGCGGGAAGTCCTTCCGCCGCTACGGGAATGTACTTCAGCGATCGGGATCAGGCCGACTCTTATTCGCAGGAGGCTGTCAACTGGGCCAGAGCCGCATCCATCATTAGCGGAGACACCGGCAATATGTTTTATCCGAAGGATACCGTCATTCGGGCGCATTGTGCGGCCATCCTTAAAAACTATATGCTGATGGGACCTCAGTCCATGGATGCCGGAAACAGCACCGTATCAACGGCCCGGATCAATTCCCGAAGCCAGCAGACTTTTTATCTGTGGGATACCGGAAATATGCCCACCGTAACATCCTATACCGAAAATCCCGGCACCTACATCGATGATCCCTCCTTCCGCCCCACCATCATCTGCTACCCGGTTCCTTCCGGCACCAGAGTCAAGGGCGCCGTTCTTATTCTGGCAGGAGGATCCTTTGTACAGAGAAGCAACGGACCGGAAGGCTATATCGTAGCAAAAAAACTGAGCGATCTGGGCTATGTCAGTTTTGTTCTGAACTACAGAGTGAGTCCTTATACTTTAGAGGAAACCGAAACCGACATCATGCGTGCTCTTCGTTTTATCCGCAGGTCGGCTCTTTCATACGGCTATGATTCGAGCAACATTTCCTTCCTCGGCTTTTCCGCAGGTGCCATGGCTGCAGGAGACGCTCTTCTGACATTATCCAATACCGCCAACGGCCAGACCATTGACTCCTCTTATCGGCCCGATCTTCTGGACAGCATTCCTGTAAGCGTAAAAGCCACCGCCATGATCTACGGATTTTACGGAACGCTGGACGGTGCGATAAAAGATTCATCCGCCTTCCAGGATCGCGATCTTCCCCCGGCCTTTTTCTGCTACGGAACAACGGACAGCTATGCTGCGGAATGCAGAGGGTGTGCCCAGGCGCTGAGCGATGCGGGCGTAGAAGTTCAGACGCTTGAACTTACCGGATACGGTCATGGCTATGGTCTTGACGGAGACTGGCTGAGTTCTTACGATTCCTGGCTTTCGGGTATTTACAGCAGTAAATTCCCATTTAGTTTATGGTGATATCAAAAAAACGGAGCCTTAAGGCTCCGTTTTTTTGTCCTTTTTGATCCAGTTATCAAGTTTCTTTACTTCCCTCTGAAGTTTCTGTCGGCTCTCTTCTGCGCGGGAATAGGGAAAATACTGCTCGGCAAGCACCGGATAGCTGTAATGAAATCTCTCATCAAGATCGATCATTCTCTCAAACCTGCCCTCGGACAAAGCGTTTCTTCCCTGTCCGTTAAGCATTTCCTCAAAGGCTTTCCTGAGATCCGCAGCCACGGGATCTTCTGCCCGGTATGCACTGCCGATATTCCTGAAAAGCGCTTCTTCCGCAGAAGCGTAAAGCGCCGTGTTTTCTTTTCTTTTTTCAAGCTGCAGCAGCAGACTGAGTATCGTTTCCCACTTTCCCAGATACCGATCCTTCTCCGCTCCTTCAAGCTCTTCCATTTTGTTCTGGTATTTGCTCTTCAGCTCTTCGACCGACACTTTCTCCACCAGCGGCAGGATCACTTTGTTTTTCAGCACACCTTCCAGCTCCCAAAACCAGAGACAGCTCAGCAGTTCCGCGTCTTTCCATTCCGGAGAATTTCCGAATTTTTTCTTTTCCAGCGTTTCTGCCATTTCTGCATAGTCTTTTAACGGAGATTCTTCGGATGATGTCATCGCCCGTTCCAGTCTTTTGCTGATCCGGTTCATCTTTTTCTGTTCCTGATAGACCCTTTCTTCCAGCACGGAGGCATCCGGGTCCCTGTCTGCATATCGGATCATCTGATCGGCCGTCTTGATTGTAAGCTCAACCATTTCCGCCATACCGCCGACTCGCTCTACATTCAGCACTGCGGACTGATAGTTTCTATAGCTCTGAAACTCTTTCTCTCCCGCTGTGATCTTCGGCAGGATATGAACGATGCCATTCCGCTTTTCCTTAAGTCCTTTTTCATCCAGCACTCTGGGATCCGCCAGCTCCCACAGGTCATCCGGAGAAAGAGAAAGGACCAGCTGCATTCTCGCAAATTCATTCTGTCGTTCCTCACTCCACATCACGGTCGGAAAATGAATCCTCACCCGATGCAGATCCTGCAGCATGGCGGAAGCCCTTACCAGCGTATCTGCAAACACTCTGCGGGTCCTTTCCACAGAATCCATAGACCATTGATCCGGCGCACACAGCTCGGGCAGTCTGCTGTCCAGTTCCTCGCAGATGACTCTCTGGAATTCCGCAAATTGCTCCTGGGCAACCGAATAGCTCAGGATCTGCAGAATCTCCATGACGAAAAAGCCGTCCAGTTTTCCGTCCCCGCATTCAGAGATGCGTTCCAGAGCCTGGCCCCATTTTCCCTGCCGAGCCAGTGCCCGCAGTTCTGCTTCTCTGGTCGCTCTCGCAGATAAGTCTTTGTTTTCTTGCTTCTTCGTCAGCTCCAGCACTTTTTCGTCATCCCCGTCCCGGGATGCGATTTCCATCCTCATCAATGCGGCTACGGGTTCTCCGAGCACTTCCATTCTGTCTGCCGCCGCTGTGGCTGCTGCACGGTTTCGAAGTGTCATCGCTCTATCGAAACGATTTCTGGCGGCTGTCTTATCCAGACTTTCCGTATGGCAGAGCAGGTATCCTTCATCCTCCCTGTCCACGGCATCGACCACCGCCTTGAGCAGTTCCTCAAAATCCGGATTGGTCAGAATTTCCGAAAAAAGGCGCAGCACACCGAAAAGATGAAATTGCTCATGCTGGCTAGTTTCTTCCCCGATTTTTCTTGTTTCATAGATATGAGAGGCGTAAAGGGGCAGGCAAAGACTGACTCGAGTCAGTTCCGCGCTCCCTTCCTTTTCCCCAGGCAACAGCGTCCGGCAGCCTTCCCATATGAGTTTGGAGTGCTGTGCTTTCTGCGTATTCAGATTCTCGTAAACATATCCTTCGAAGGCGGATACTTCGGGCTGCAGACCTTTTTTGCTGTACTGCTGCGCTTTTTCTTCAATCTCTGTCATGCTGCTTTCCCATTTCGGATCGTTTGATAAAACAGAGAACGCATCGTAGAGCCTGTCGATATATCGTGAATCATTCAATTTTTCAAAGTTGCTGGTCTCCGCCATAATATTTAACCTCTCTCCCATTCCGGTGTAATAGTGTATTTCCCCTGTGCATTGTCCACCTGCTTTGCAGTAGGTATGGAAGGCTCCGCTCCGGCTTTCATTACGGAAAGAGCCGCCGCCAGCGCAGCCCTCTTCATTGCCTCATAAACGGACCCTGTTTTTATGTATGTTGCAAGGAAATATCCTGTATAGGTATCCCCCGCTCCTGTCGTGTCCACGGTCGGCACTTCATAGCTTCCGCATCGGATCCGGTCCTTCTTCGACAGGCAGACGGAACCTTCTTTCCCCAATGTCAGCAGTATGTTCAGATCCGGATAGCGCTCTTCAAAGACATCCAGCATCTTCTCCGGAGCAGTAACGGCTGTAAGCATCTCCCCTTCATGTTCGTTGATGATAATCCAGTCCAGACAGTTAAAATCGACCTTTTCCCGGATCATCTGATTAACGGGCGATGCATTAAGTACCACGGAAAATCCTTTGTCATGCGCTCTTCGGATAATATAATCTGTATGCGGCAGTTCATTTTGCATAATAACATAGGCAGGCGGTTCCAGCTGTGAAAGAACCTCATCGATGTACTGTTCCGTTACCCGCAAGTTCGACCCTCTGTGAACAATGATGCAGTTTTCTCCATCCTCATCCACCTGGATCAGAGCATGCCCCTGCTCACCATCCACATGGAGCAGGCAGGAAACATCGACTCCCTCCGCTCTCATCGCATCTTCAAGCAGCTGTCCGTCCGCTCCGATCGTTCCGGCATGGATGACCTGTGCACCGGCTCTTGCGGCCGCTATGGACTGGTTCAGCCCTTTTCCTCCATAGCTCAGGCTTACTCCTTTAGCCTGTACCGTTTCTCCCGGGGCGGCAAAGTGCTCCACCTGATAGATCTTGTCATAATTGATGGATCCGAAATTAATGATTTTCAACGTAATGCTCCCATTTCTTCGTTTCGTTTGTCTGTCCATTAATATATCATCTTCTTTCAGCGTCTTGCAACAAGCATTCGGGTCCTTCTTTCTTCGCAAAATTCCAAAAAACTGTGTTCTTTGTCCGGCGGAAGTGTTAAGATGTTTGCAGCCAATCAAAAGGAGGCTTATCTATGGAAAATCTGATCGATCATAACGAATCCTTGATTCATCGCTTTTTGCGCTATGTTGAATTCGACACCCAATCCTCGGAAGAGTCGGAAACTTCTCCTTCCACGGCAAAGCAGTATCACCTCGCTACCCAGCTCGCCTATGAGCTTCGGGAGCTGGGCGCTTCCGTGGATTATGATAAGGAACACTGCTATGTCTATGCCGATTTTCCCGGCGATCCGGATCTTCCCGCGCTGGGTTTTATCTCTCATATGGATACCTCGCCGGCTGTGACCGGAGCAAACATTCAGCCGCGGATCATCGAAAACTACGACGGCCATGACGAGCACCTGGATCCTGAGGTTTTTCCGGAACTTAAAAATCACTTCGGCGAGGATCTGATCGCCACGGATGCAACCACTTTGCTCGGTGCCGATGACAAAGCCGGCGTTGCGGAAATCATGAATATGATCCAATACTTTTCTGCTCATCCTGAGATCCGCCACAGACCGCTGTGTGTTGCCTTCACTCCCGATGAGGAGATCGGGATGGGCACGGCGCACTTTGATCTTTCAAGATTTCACTGCAAAGAAGCTTATACCGTTGACGGCGGAGCTTTCGGCATCGTAGAGTATGAAAACTTCAATGCCGCCGAAGCCAAAATCTCGATCCGGGGAAAGAGCGTTCATCCCGGCAGTGCCAAAGGCATCCTGATAAACGCCTCTCTGCTGGCCATGGAGTTTAACAGTATGCTTCCCGAAAGGGAACGCCCGGAGCATACGGAAATGTATGAAGGCTTCTATATGCTGGAAAAAATGAGTTCCGATGTTGAGCGGGCACAGCTGACCTACATTATCCGCGATCATGATTCCAAGCTTTTCACTGCAAAAAAAGAAAAGATCCAGAAGATAGCATATGAAATGAATGAGAAATACGGTGACGGCACTGTCATCGCCGAGATCCGTGATCAGTATTACAATATGGCCTCCAAGATGGAAGGTCATATGTCGCTTATCGAGAATGCCTATCAGGCGATCCGAGATCTCGGTTTCGAGCCCTGTTCTCTGCCGATACGAGGCGGTACGGACGGCGCGATGCTGACCTGGGAAGGCCTGCCCTGTCCCAATCTGTGTACCGGAGGATACAACTATCACAGCCGATACGAATACGCCAGCATCCCGGAAATGGAAAGAAGTGCGGAACTTCTTATACGGCTGGCTTCCATGTAATATCATAAAAGAAGAACCGGCTCTATACAATCGAGCCGGTTCTTCTTTTTAAAATCGGTGCCCGCATTTCGGGCAGTAATCGAAATCTTCCTTTGTGGAAAATCCGCAGTAGGAACAGGTCTTTCCGGCGGAACTGTAATCCCAGCCCGCAGCCGTAAGATCCTCGGGGTTGATCGTCACCGCTTCTCCCCGCTCAATGCGTCTTCCTTTTTCCTGATCGAGCTGATAGATCCTGCCGCAGCATGATGTCTGAACATAATACTGTTTATTCCACCGAAAACATGGAATGAAGAACAATACCAGTTCCATGAATGTCACAAATACACGATAGCTTCCGTACGATCCGCACTGCGTACAGAGCATGCTCTGCGCATGGTCCAGATCTCTCCGGCCGTTGGTAACGCCAAACACAAAACAGAACATGATTCTGTGAATCCTCCTCAGCCCGCATCGTCCAGATAGAACACATCGTCCTCCCGGTTGGCCGTATCCGCCACATTATTATAGGCTATATATCGGTAATTCTTTATTTCTTCCGTGATCTCTTCGCTTTCCTCGCCATCGCTTGTTGCAAGGAAGAAGTTTCCGTCGCTGTCGATGCAGCCGGCAGCGGAAATGACCGGGATCTCCGTGTACAGATTGGCAAGATATTTATTGTATTCCGGCATGTCCAGGCCCACGACCTGGAGAAGCAGCGTGGAAAGATAGTTCATGGAGATCATATCGATCTGTCCTTCCGGAATATCATAGTTTGCCCAGAGAATGAAATTCGTGATGTATCTCTTCTGCATCGTCTCGTCATCCATATCTGCAACGTTCTGACCCATTACATTCGAATAGAAATCCGATTCAACGAAAGGCTGATGATCGCCGAACATAAGAATGACCGTTGGTTCATCCTGCTCCTGGAAATATTCGACCAGCTCCTGGAAGGCTTCATCGCTGGCTTTTACCAGAGACAGATACTGATCGGCTTTCCGGTAGGAGCCGGCAGGGCTCGTAAGAGAAATGGTTTCCGGGAAATTCGCAAACGTCTTATTATACGGAGAATGATTCTGCATCGTTACGTTAAACAGGTAGAAAGGCTCGCCTTCCTCTTTGTTTTCGTACATCTCGATGACTTTCTTGTAATCATACTCATCGGAAACGTACTTCCTGAGAAGCATATCGGCATCCGGATATCTGGCCTGTACGCGGCGTATGAAGAGATAGTCGTTGCCTGTGCTCCGGTAACTTTCAAGGATATCTTCATCGATCAGATCTTCGATCGTTGTAAAGCTGCGGAAGCCCATGAAGTTATAGACGTTTGTTCTGTTCCAGCTGCTCCTGTTGTACGGATGGAACGCATCTGCCGTATATCCCTGACTGAGCAGTGTGGACGTCAGTCCCGGCTGAGTATCTTTAATATAAGCCTGATAGGCATTGCTGCCGGCAGGCATGAACGCCATGGTATTTCCTGTCAGAAATTCATATTCCGTATTGCTGGTGCCGGATCCGAACACGGATACGTAGCTGTATCCTTTGATCGTATTTTCCTCCAGGCTGTCCATAAAAGGCATAAACTCTTCATTGGTCGTGAAATCTCCGTCGACCCTCAGGTCCGATAGGCTCTCATTCATAATTACAATGATGTTCGGCTTTTCCCCGCGGCTGCCCGCAGTCTCTACGGAAACAGCTTCTTCGGCTTCTTTTTCAGACATTCCCTGACGCACCAAAGCCGTTTTCAGTATGTTCGGAACATCCTCCGATGCTTTTTCTTCGACTATATTCCCGATCTCTTCGGCATCATATCCTTTGGGTTCGGAAAGCCAGAGATACTTTGTATTCAGCGTAAACTCCATCACTGCGCCATGCCGTTCATATCCTCTGGTCTGATTGAAGAAGTCCGGTTTATACCCCATTTTAGCAAAGGTATCCGTTCCGTAAAAGATCACGCAGTAGACCGCGATCACCAGAATGATGGCCGCGCGGATGATCCACTTTACCTTTTTCTTGATATACGGCATGCCCATTTTCGCCGCTACCGCCATTACAAGGGCCGTCACCGCGATCCCGAACACGATCTCATATCCGATCGTATAAGTATAGCCGCCTGCTACATTGGCCGCCGTGACGATGCTTCCGAAATCCTGGGGAAGGAGCGGGCCGCCTTTGAATTCCTTGACGAAGAAATTGGCAATGCCGAACAGGAGCAGAACAGGACTCATCACCAGAATGGAGACCCGGGTGCTCCCTGAAAGTGCAAACACGAAGGCATAAAGAAGCAATATCAGAAAATAGTTGTCAAACCAGTCTCCCTTACTGTAAAACTCCGTGATAAACTTGCCATTGAGTCGCTCCACGACGATCTCCATCACGAGCGGCACCAGCAGGAAGACCAGCAGAATCAGCACATAATAGAACCATCTTTTTTTCTCATATCTTACCGCAGAGGCAGGAAAAACGAGCATGGCAGACAGGACAGATACCCCTAGAAGTACTCTGCCCCCGTCGATACCGCTAAAGTCACTGGCATTCATCATAACGAATACCAGCAGCGCTACGGTCAGTATGCCGCCGATAATGGCCGATTTTTTAGACCAGTGCATAGCCGTACGCCTCCTGCTGCTCTAAAAACAAACCGTTTTCTTAATACATCTAAATAACAAATAAATAACGCCGAATATTTTATCAGATTCCCATTATATTTCAATATTATTTTATAAACAATACTTCCCATATCTGTGGTTTTTCAAAAAAACAGACAAAGGAGACAAAATCTCCTTTGTCTGTGGTTCTATAGCCAATATTTTCAGTTCAGTGCCTTCTTTATTGCTTCCAGCAGATCACTGTATTCTTCGAATGCCTGCAGTTCCGGATGATCTGCTTTGATCTGTTCGGTACTGCGGAACAGGAAACCCTGTTTGCTGGCCTGAAGCATGTCCAGATCATTATAGCTGTCTCCCGATGCGATCGTCTCAAAGCCGATGGACTGCAACGCCCTTACCGTGCTGAGCTTTGAGTCCTGGATTCTCATCCGGATCCCGGTGATTTCCCCGTCCGGTGCCACTTCCAGCGAATTGCAGAAGATGGTCGGCCAGTCCAGTTTTTTCATCAGCGGCTGGGCAAACTCCGTAAAGGTATCGCTTAGGATGACAACCTGTGTTATGCTTCTGAGCTCATCGAGAAATTCCTTGGCTCCGGGGAGCGGGTCGATCTTTGCGATTGTTTCCTGAATCTCCTTGAGACCGAGCTGGTGGTCCTTCAGGATGCCCAGTCTCCATTTCATCAGTTTGTCATAATCCGGTTCATCCCGGGTAGTCCTTTTAAGTTCAGGAATTCCGCTGGCTTCCGAAAAAGCGATCCATATCTCGGGAACCAGGACTCCTTCCAAATCCAGACATACAATATCCACAGTGTCACCTCATTTTCATAAATTGCGTTTTTTGGAATACCGGATCAGAGTCTCTTTCACTGCTCCATCCAGCATCGAATTCATTTTATCGATATAAGCTACCGCATCATCTTTCATATCATTATTCAGCCAGTTGAGACAAATACCGAGAAGTGCGGAAGAATAGAAATACGACAGCGCGTTTTTATCGCTTTCTTCGCAGGAGATTCCCTCCGCCTCGGCATCGATATATTCCTTCACTCTGTTCTGTATGATCTTACTGATAAACTGCTCCAGCCGCACATGATCTACAGAGTGGTAGATATGATAGACTGCTTTTTTGTTTTCCCGCAGAAACTGGGTCGCGTTCAGGAAGGAATCTTTCAGGGTCTCCGCGCCCCGATCTTCCGATTCCAGCAATCTTTTCTCTTCTGAAATGAACATCTGCCCCAGCAAATCATAGATGTCCTGAAAATAATAGTAGAAAGTATTCCTGCTGATCCCGCATTTTTCGATCAGATCGGTTACCGTGATCTTTTCAAACGGCCGGTCGTTCAGCATTTCGATGAAAGTCTGGATGATCGCCTCTTTAGTAAACTGCGACATCTGGTGCACCTCCCTACTTTTACGGATTTCTGTTTTCTAACATACCACAATATACATAAAAAAGCACGCATATTCTGTTCGGACGGAATATATGGATTTTCATGTATACCATCGGTCCCGGTCGTGGTATAATCACCCCCATGGATATTATTTTATTGCTGACTGAAGAACTAAAGATCCAGAAATGGCAGACAGAGGCCGTCATTCGACTCATCGACGAGGGAAATACCATTCCATTTATCGCAAGGTATCGTAAGGAGGCTACCGGAGCACTCAACGATGAAGTCCTTCGCACATTAGACGAACGTCTGCGCTATCTTCGCAATCTGGAAGAAAGGAAAAAAACGGTCCTGGCCTCTATCGAAGAGCAGGGCCAGCTGACCGACGAACTGAAAAAACAAATAGAAGACGCTACTACCGCCGTACAGGTGGAAGATCTGTATCGTCCTTATAAACCGAAGCGCAGAACGCGCGCCATGATTGCCAAGGAAAAGGGGCTCGAGCCGCTGGCTCTTTTCCTTCTTCTGGGCGACCCGAAAATATCACCTGAGACGGAAGCGGAAAAATACGTGGATCCCGAAAAGGAGATCCCCGACGCACAGACCGCATTAAAAATGGCCGAGGACATTTTAGCCGAACAGCTTTCCGATGATGCTGAATGCAGAGCCTTTATCCGCCGCTTCACATACAACAACGGAGAGCTTGTCTCCATGGCAAAAAATAAGGAGGCCGCATCCGTATACGAAAATTACTATGAATACAGAGAGCCCGTAAAAAAGCTGCCCGGTCATCGCATACTAGCTCTTAATCGCGGAGAAAAGGAAAAATTTCTCAGCATCAGCATCGAAGTCCCAACGGAAGAGATCCTCTCCCGTCTGGAAAGGCAGCTTCATGTAAGTGAGCACCCTTCCTGCCAGCTTTATCTGAAAGAAGCCGCTCAGGACGCATACAAGCGTCTTATCGCTCCTTCGATAGAAACGGAACTTCGCAGCGAGCTGACGGAAAAGGCGGAAGACGGTGCCATCCAGGTCTTCGGAAACAACCTGACTCAGCTGCTGATGCAGCCACCGATTCAGGGCAAAGTCGTACTCGGCTGGGACCCCGCCTTCCGAACAGGGTGTAAACTGGCCGTCGTTGATCCCACCGGAAAAGTCCTTGATACCGTAGTGATCTTTCCCACGGCACCTCAAAACCGTGTGGAAGAATCCAAAAAGACTCTTCATAAGCTGGTAGACAAATACAAGATCGACATCATTTCCGTCGGCAACGGAACAGCTTCCCGCGAATCGGAAGCCGTGATCTCCGATTTTATCAAAGAATGCAGCCGGCCTGTAAAATATGTGATTGTCAACGAAGCCGGTGCCAGCGTATATTCTGCAAGTAAACTGGCAACCGAAGAGTTTCCCGATTTTGATGTGGGGCAGCGAAGCGCCGCATCGATTGCCCGCAGACTGCAGGATCCGCTTGCGGAACTGGTCAAGATTGACCCGAAGGCAATCGGGGTCGGTCAGTATCAGCACGATATGAATCAGACAAAGTTGGGTGAGGCATTGAGCACTGTAGTTGAAGATGCCGTCAACCGGGTCGGGGTCGACGTCAATACGGCTTCCGCCGCATTGCTGGGATATGTTTCCGGTATTAATAAGACCATCGCCAAAAACATCGTTTCGTACCGCGAAGAACACGGTCCGTTCCAAAGCAGAAAAGAACTGCTGAAAGTTGCCAAACTTGGACCGAAAGCTTACGAACAGTGCGCGGGATTTCTCCGGATCCGCAACGGCTCCGAAGCACTGGACAATACCGGCGTGCATCCGGAAAGCTACCCGGAGGCTGTTCAGCTTCTTTCTCTCTTGGGATATACGCAAGAAGATATACAGTCCGGTAAAACGCTCACGATTCGAGACAAAATCCGCAGCCGCGGCTTTGAAAATCTGGTGAAGGAGACCGGACTTGGCGAATATACGCTCTCGGATATCATTACTGAGCTTGAAAAGCCCGGCCGGGATCCCCGGGAAAGTCTGCAGGCTCCTATCCTGCGCAGTGACGTTCTGGACTTTTCCGATCTGAAACCCGGTATAGTCCTTAAGGGAACCGTTCGCAACGTGATCGATTTCGGTGCTTTTGTAGACATCGGTGTCCATCAGGACGGCCTTGTACACATTTCCGAATTGTCCAACTCCTATGTAAAGCATCCCCTTGACGTTGTCAGCGTCGGGGATATTGTAGATGTCAAGATCCTTTCCGTTGATGAAAAGCGAAAACGAATTTCCCTTTCGATGAAGGACGTATAATACCTTCTGGAACACTCTTAAAAACTGGCGCTCATTTTTTGGAGTGCCAGTTTTTCCCTTTATTTTCTGAATTTTTATAATTTATTCAACCTATTTATATAAATTGATTTTCAAAGTTTGCAGTTTATTCATAAAATTTATCCCTGTTTTTGCTTGACAGAATAATTTGAAAGAGTATAATCCAAACTAGATAAGATTAGCACTCTTTGGCTTGGAGTGCCAGTTTGGTGCTCCGGGCCGCCCGTTTTTAAAGGAGATTTTATGAATACAGATATTGAAACCAAAAAATATATGATCATTCCCATCTATGACACGGTGGTGTTGCCGAATGTCGACATGCAGATGAAGACCTATGATCTTTCCGAAAACGAAAAGAGCCGGATCAAGATCGACGGAAACCGCGCCGTCCTTCTTCCTCTCAAGGAAAACGTCCAGCCGGGCCGTATCGATGCAAACAGCTTCTTCGGTCTCGGTGTTCTGGCCGAAATCGACGATGTTAAAAACACCAGCATGGGCACTGTTATCCATGCTGTCAGTCTGGAAAAAGTGAAAGTAAGCGAAATTGCCAGCGCAGGAGAGATCCTGGAAGGAGCCTGCAGCACCGTAGAAGAAAAATCAGATATCACGGTGCAGGGCGAAAACGAACTGCTGGATTCACTGAAAAAGATTTGTTCTGATGTCGCGGAAAAAATTGAAGGCGGCGAGATGGCCATGCGTTATATCCGGCCTTTGAAGTCGGTGAATGAAATAGCTGTTATCGTATGTCAGTTCCTGGACATGACCATTGAAGAAAAATATGCTTTGCTGGAAACTTCCTCTCTGCGTGAACGGGGGCTTATGATAGAAGATGCCCTTCGCAAATTCAAAGGTACCGTCGATCTTCGGCAGGATCTGAACAAGCGTTACGACGACACGGAAGGGGCTGCCTACAAAAAGGCTGCCATTCAGAAGCAGATGGGACTTCTTCAGAAGGAACTGGATGACATGGATCCGGAAACCGCTTCCGAGGAAAACGAGTACAAACGCAAGGTTGAAGAATCCGGAATGCCGGAGGAAGCACGCAAGGAAGTGGATCGTGTTCTGAAGCGCTACCTCGAATCTCAGCCCAACGATCCTGAAAGAAGTTCTCTTGAAAATTATCTGGACTTTGTTACTTCTCTTAAATGGACAATCGACGAAACCGAACCGGTCAATCTTAAGAAAGCCAGAAAAGCTCTGGATAAAGATCATTACGGCCTTGAAAAAGTCAAGGAGCGTATTCTTCAGCAGATCGCTGTCATGACGCTTAAGGGAAGCCAGTCCGGTTCGATCCTTCTTCTGGTGGGAGCGCCCGGCACCGGCAAGACCAGCATGGGCAAAAGCGTCGCAGAAGCTCTCGGCAGAAAATATGTCCGAGTCAGCCTCGGCGGTATTCGGGACGAGGCGGAAATCCGTGGTCATCGCCGGACTTACGTCGGTGCAATGCCCGGGCGGATCATGGACGGAATCAAACGCTCCGGTTCCATGAATCCGGTCGTTGTTCTCGACGAAGTAGACAAACTGGCAAGAGGTTTTGAAGGCGATCCCGCAAGCGCACTGCTGGAAGTTCTCGATCCCGAGCAGAACAGCACATTTACCGATCATTATATGAATATCCCCTATGATCTTTCCAACGTATTGTTTATCTGCACGGCCAACAGCTGGGATACCATCCCAGGGCCGCTGCTTGACCGCATGGAAGTGATAAATCTTCCGGGGTATACTCCCATAGATAAGCTCCAGATCGCAAAGCGGCATCTGCTTCCGCGTGCAATGGAAGATGCGGGTCTGACAGAAAAAGATATTCATGTCACCGACGGAGCATTGAAGAGAATCGTAGATGAATATACGATGGAAGCCGGAGTCCGAGGGCTTAAAAAGCAGCTTGATATCCTGTGCCGTCATACCGCCGCAGATTTTGTGGAAAACAGACAGAACGAAGGCATTTCCATCACTGCAAAAGAAGTTCCGAAATATCTGGGAAACAAAGCGGTGCTCCACGACCGCATCCTTAAGAAAGCGCCTGCCGGCGTAGTGACCGGTCTTGCGTGGACGCAGGTCGGCGGCGAGATTCTGTTTATTGAAACGAGGGCAATGCATGGATCCGGACAGGTCATTCTTACAGGGCAGCTTGGTGATGTGATGAAAGAGTCCGCCACTATCTCTGTCAGCCTTGTTAAATCCATTTTCCTTAACGATAAGCTAGATTTCAAGAATACCGATCTTCACATCCACGTCCCGTCCGGTGCCGTTCCGAAGGACGGTCCCTCGGCAGGAATCACACTGTTCACTGCGCTTGCTTCTCTGGTAACTGGAATTCCCGTAAGCAACGAGCTTGCCATGACCGGAGAAATCTCCCTTCGCGGACAAGTCATGCCCATCGGCGGACTGCCCGAAAAACTGATGGCCGCTCAAAGAGCAGGAATCAAGAAAGTGCTGATTCCGAAGTCTAATACCAGAGATCTTGATGACGTTCCTGAGGAAGTCCGGAATTCTCTGGAAATTGTTCCCGTAGACACCATCGACGAGGTAATCCGTCATGCTCTTGGCATCAAGCTTCCCGCTTACAACAACAGGCCTTTAAATGTATCTTTTGGTCTCGATAAAGACGGGAAAAGCATTGCCTGATCAGAATCCAGGATGAAATAAAACATATTGAGCTATATTCATTTTATAACACCAGCTGCCCCAAGGGCAGTTGGTGTTTTTTGGTTGAGATTATCGAAATCAGCAGGAAAATTTATCACGGCATACAACCGGAAAATTGAACAAAAATTATTTAAAGTTTTGGGCAACCTTACAAAGATTCGTTTTTTCATAATTTTCTTGACACATATTGCATCTGTTGAAACGTGAATATAGTAGAACCGTCAAATGCAATGGTTTATATGCCATGCAAAAACCGCTCAGCATATGTTAGATTGGAATATTGCAGCCGTTACTCAAGAAGGAAGGAGATGAGGCTTACAAGCTTTACTGACATGGCCGTAATTTTTGTTTGGAAAGGAAGGATGAATTTGAAAAGAATTATAACTTTTTTATTGGTCGCAATTATGATTACTTCGGTCCTCATTGCTCCCGCATTTGCATACAATCGCAACGATGCAGTTACATATGCAAATAAATATGCTAAAACTCATAATCCAACCTATAAATATTTTTGGGCAAAAGGTAATTGTGCAAATTTTGTCTCTCAGTGTCTTTCTGCCGGAGGATTAAATCATACGACAAAATGGCATTATTATACTTCGTCACACCAGTACACATCAGCATGGACAGTTGCAAACGATTTGAAAAACTATATTAAGAATGATATCGGAGGCAGCATACTAGCGCCAAAATGGAAGAAAGTAGCCATACCAAGTCAAAGAACATATGCATATGTTGATGATAGTAGCAATATAACCAGTACAGACGGCGGGCGGGTTGTGGTATTCTATGATTAGACAGACGATGGAATAATAGACCACGCTAGCATCGTAGTAGGTACTGGAAAATCGTTGGATAGCACTGGTACCGGTGACTTAATAGATCAAAACTCTACTGACCGCAAACAAACAATATGGACCTTAGATAAGGTTAATGAAGATAGAAAAACTACCGCTATTTATGCATTTAGGCTCCCATGAAAGCGCAAAATATGAGGTGATATTAATGAAAAACTCAAAGTTGTTATTTGCATGCTGCATTGCTCTTGTGGCGGTGCTAAGTATAGTATTTATTCTTGGTTCTGTTCCCCAAGCATCTATCACAGCCGATTTGGAAGATACTTTAAAGGAAGCCACAATACTATCTGTTAGTCAATCATGTGTTGTTGACCAAGATGGAAATCTGGATGACAATTGTCTTGAAAAATACTATGATGCACTTCAAAACACATTCTCTGAAGATTCAAAAATGATAGATTCAAATGTTGAATTGATGAAAGCAGACTATGATAATTTCAATGATCAGACTGACGTTGTTTTAGACAATAATATAATAGATTTCAGTGTACAGACTTATGAGGAGAACGAGGATACGGCAACTGTTACATACAATGTGACAAGTATTCAGAAATATATTCCTTTTGATGAAAACACCGGAAAATATTCCGCTGTTCTTGCCGCTTCAGATAAAACCATTTCCTGCGATTTGGTTAAAGACGAAAATGGAGCATGGAAAGTCGATTCCTATGACTTGGTAAGCAAGGAGTTCGGTACACCGCAGGATCTGAACCTGACAGACAAGGATTATCAGAAAGATTTTGATACAAGGCAGGAAGCCTGCCAGTATGCTTCCACCATAGATCTTAACGAATTTAAAAAATAAACTGCATATTTTAGTCCAATTATTCTTTTCTGCTACCCGCAGTGTTTTTAATATGAAAGCAGGATGAGGGACGTATTTCAGAAAAATGTCTGAAATACGTCCCTTTTTGAATAGTTTCAGCTGTTTTATTCTGTCTTAAATATTACTTCCGATCCGTCCTAGCATTTTCTGTTCTCCGATTTTGTTGGATTTTTTCTGCTTCTTCATTATATAATACCAACATTATATATAGTGAGGAGGTCCTGCAGAACGAAAACCATTTTCCCTTATATGAAAAAATATGCGCTGTATGCCGTATTGGCCTCCCTGTTCATGGTCGGCGAGGTTCTTGTAGATCTGCTGCAGCCGCGGCTGATGGAACAGATCGTCGATGAAGGCATCCTTGGTCTTGGTCTCGGCAATCAGCCAAACGTGCATCTTGTCGTTATGATCGGCATCCGCATGATCCTTCTTGTCATCTTGGGCGGACTGTGCGGCGTGCTTTCCGGAGTTTTCTCCAACGTGACCAGCGAAAACTGCGGCAACGACATGAGAAAAGACTGCTTTTCCAGAATCATGCATTTCTCCCATCAGCAGATGGAGGACTTTTCAACAGGTTCTCTTATCACTCGCATCACCAATGATGTCAATCAGGCGGAAAGTCTGATCGTGCAGCTTATTCGCGGAATCGTACGATGCCTCATGTTTTTCATCGGCGGCTCTTATGCTCTTCTGTCTTTAGACATGGCATTCCGCACCGTTCTTATCATTGCATTCCCGATCATACTGATCGATATCATTTTCGTGGTATCAAAATCCAATCCGCTTTTCACCTTGGTTCAGGAGAAGCTGGATAAAATGAATGAAGTGATTCAGGAAAATATCTCCGGCGCCCGCGTAGTAAAGGCTTTTGTTCAGGAAGAACGTGAGGACGCGCGCTTTAACGATTCCAACCAGGATCTGGTCGACTCCCAGTTCCGGGTAATGCTTTTGCTGTCCTTTCTTCAGCCCGTAATGAACATCGTGCTGAACATCGCCGTCGTAGCGATCATATGGATCGGCGGTCTGCAGGTACAGAACGGAAGCATCGAACCCGGTGTTATCATGGCAGCCATCACCTATATCTCCCAGATCCTGAGCGGCATGATGATGCTGGCCATGATCTTCCAGACGGTCTCACGTGGTGTGGCCTCGTCCAAAAGAATCCACGAGGTTCTGACGACCGAACCCGAGATCAAAGACGGTCCCGCTACCAGTCCGTCAGACCCGTCTCTGGTCGGATCGGTCGAATTTGATCATGCCGGTTTCCGCTATGACGACGCGGACCGACCGATCCTTCACGATCTTACTCTTTCGATCCGTCCCGGTGAAACGGTGGCGATCATCGGCGCTACCGGCTGCGGTAAAACGACAATGATCGATCTCATTCCACGGTTTTACGACGTGACGGAGGGCTCGGTCAAAGTCGACGGCATCGATGTGCGCGAATGGAACAAATCTGCCCTTCGAGAACGGATCACCGTCTGCCTGCAGAAAAGCGAGATGTTCAGTACTACCATTAAAGAAAATATCCTGCTTGGTCGAAAAGAGGCCACCGAAGAAGAAGTCCGGGAAGCCGCAAGAGCCGCACAGGCAGAAGATTTTATTCTTCAGCAGCCGGATGGATACGACACGGTCGTTGCACAGGGAGGCATGAGTCTGTCCGGCGGTCAGCGCCAGAGGATCTCCATTGCAAGGTCTCTCCTGCGCCGTTCCGAAGTGATCATCTTTGATGACTCGACGAGTGCACTGGACCTGAAGACCGAAGCCGCTTTGTATGAGGCATTGAAAACACAGTATGCCGATGTTACGAAGATCATCATCGCCCAGCGAATCGCCTCTGTCAAAGACGCCGACTGTATCGTCGTTTTGGACGCGGGAACCATCAATGCCTGCGGCACTCACGAGGAGCTTCTGGCTTCCTGCAGCATCTATCAGGATATATGCAAATCTCAGCAGAATTCGGACGAAGGAGGTGCGGCATGAGCAGTTCATCAAAGACATCTTCCATCGTCCAGACCGGTTTGGGAAGAAAAGGAGGCGGCGCAAATTTTGGCGCTCCTACCGAGAAGCCGAAAGACGGAAAGAATACTCTTCGTCGCTTGATCCAGTACTTTAAATCCGAAACCCTGTTCGTGATACTGCTGACGATCACAGTGATTGTTGCCGTTGTCTGTCAGGTCTATGCTCCCAAGGTACAGAGCAGCGCCATCGACAGCATCGTGGCGAGAGCCTTCGGAGCTCTTCCGTCACTGCTTATTACGATGCTTATCCTCTATGTGATTAGCGGTGTCTGCTCACTGCTTGAGGGGCTTGTATCGGCTAAGCTGTCCCAGAAAATAGTGTCGCGGCTTCGTAATGATCTTTTCCAGAAGATCATACGACTTCCCATAGGCTATACCGACAGAAATTCCCATGGAGATATACTGAGCCGAATGACAAACGACGCAGAGGAAGTTTCCAATGTCATTTCTCAGTCTCTCAGCTCACTGTTTTCCGGGATTTTGACTTTGCTCGGCACACTGATCATGATGATGACCTATAACATTCCCCTGACGCTTATCACATGTTCGACGGTTCTTCTGACACTTTTCGCCACCCGGTTTCTTTCAAATAAAATGCATGATTATTATTTGAAAAAGCAGACTCTTCTGGGTGAACTCAACGGAAACGTGGAAGAAACGGTCACAAACAGCAGGACTGTCACGACGTTCAATCTGCAGTCGGAGTCCATCGAGGATTTCTCCAAAACATCGGACGATCTGAAAAAGGCCAGCATTACCGCACAGATCATCAGCAACGCCATGGGGCCGACGATGAATATGCTCAGCAACGTATCTTTCGTCTTCGTAGCCGCATTCGGTGCTTGGTTCGCTATAAAAGGGTATGTATCCATAGGTGTGATCTCTGCATTCATCATCTACTCAAAGCAGTTTTCCCGGCCCATCAACCAGCTGGCGCAGCTGTACGGGCAGATCGAGACTGCCATTGCGGGTGCGGAAAGGATCTTCTCCATTCTGGACGAAACTAGCGAAGACGATTCAGGCGCCGATGAGCTGCCGGATGTGGACGGCGTTGTCGAATTCAAGAACGTAAACTTCTCTTATGTACCTGGAAAGCAGGTCATTTACGACTTCAACCTGAAAGTTGAAGCAGGCAAAAAGATCGCACTTGTCGGATCGACCGGATGCGGGAAAACTACTATCGTCAACCTGCTGATGCGGTTTTACGATCTTGACAGCGGCACCATCACGGTGGACGGGCAGGACATTACAAGTGTTTCGCGTCATGCTTTGAGAGATACGATTGGCATCGTGCTCCAGGATTCCGTATTGTTCAGCGATACCGTCCGAGCTAATCTGAAATATGCGGATGCCACGATCCCCGATGAGCAGATGTACGAAGCGGCCAAACTTTCGAACTGTGACAAAGTGGCCGCCGCGCTTCCCGAAGGATATGATACGTACCTGGCTTCCGCCGGAGCCGATCTGTCTCAGGGTCAGCGGCAGCTGATTACTATCGGCCGTGCATTTCTGTCTCTTCCGTATATCCTGATTCTGGATGAAGCAACATCGAGCGTGGATACCAGAACTGAAAAGAATATCCAGGATGCCATGTCCGAATTGATGAAAAACAGGACCAGTCTGATCATTGCGCACCGACTGTCGACCATTCGCGATGCTGATATGATCGTTGTAATGGATAAGGGGCGCATCGTTGAGACCGGAAACCACGAGGAGCTTCTGGCTCAGCAGGGCCGCTACTATGATCTCTATATGACTCAGTATGCCGGCAAAGCCATCTGATTTTAATATAATCTGCGCACATCCCGCGGCTTTTTGAGGTACCCCACAAAAGTTAGACTTTATAGCGTAGCAGTCTTGACGGCTGCTACGCTATTTTTATGCATCCAAGAATCTGAGCCTGCAATCCGCAGCGATTGCTTCTTCTTTTCACGTTTCCAGCCACATTTTCTTCTAAATTTAAATTGCCGAACAGGCCGGCTTCCATCCGTTCGTTTTGATTGTTATATATTTGTCATTTACTACATTTTACCTAATTTTGTACATACATTTTGTAATGGTTTATTCTTACTTCTGCCCAATTTTCATATTGACATTTTTTTGAATTTTGTCATAATTGTACTTAGGTTAATTCTTTGACGAGGGTAGAAGGATTAGCCTTATAGTCATAAGGGTTGAGATATAAGCATCAAAACTAGACTAACCATGAGGAGGGAATCAAGGTTGAAGGATCTAAAGCACTTAATCTATTTTGAAGAACTGCTGCAGAGTGCTAACAACGAGCTGATAGAGAAAGCTCAGAGTGAAGGCAAGATATGTGTCGCAAACACCTGCGAAAATGTCCCTGAGCCTTTGCTGAATGTAGACAACGCATTTTCCATTCGCCTGTTTGCACCAAATACAGGATCGATGGATATCGCCACATACTACATGACAAACCTGCTTTGCGAACAGAGCAGAGCACTTCTGGAGCGCGCAATTGAAGGCGGTTACAATTTCACCGACTGTCTCATTTCACCGGACGGATGCACCATGATGAACCGTTGTGTTGAAAACATGGAACTGCTGAAAACAATGGGCAAAGACAAAGAGCATTATTTCTATGAGTACATGGAAATTCCTCTGAAAGACGACGACAACAACCTGAACCTGTATGTTCTGCAGTGCCAGAACCACATTCTGAAACCGCTGCAGGAAGCTTACGGACTTGATGTATCAGATGCTGCCATCAGAAAAGCCGTTGAAGAGCACAATAAGGTCTGTGAACTGATTCAGGCCCTCGGCGAATTCCGTAAGGAAGAGAAGCCGAGAATCACCGGATATGAATTCCATGTTCTGTGCCTTGCAACATATGTTGCTCCTAAATACCTGTTGATCGACAAACTGGAAGAAACCCTGAAAGAAGTTCAGAAGAGAAAACCGGACGACAAGCCGTATCGTGCTCGTATCGCTCTGGTCGGTTCTGAAATGGACGACATCGGCCTGACCAAACTCATCGAAGAGACGGGTGCATATGTATGCATGGATCGCTACTGCTTCGGCTCTATGCCGGGAAGAGATCCTATCGTACTCACCGATGATGAAGATGCACTTACCCAGGTCTGCCGTCAGTACATGCATCGCTGCCAGTGCCCGCGTATGATGAATATGGAAAAATGGTACGGCCGCAAACAGTATGTAAACGACATGGCGAAAGAATTCAACGCCGACGGCATCATTTATGAGCAGGTAAAATTCTGCGACCCATGGGCATATGAGAGAATGATGGGTTCGTTAATGCTGCACGAAGTGTATAACTTCCCGACTCTGTCTGTCGACCGGCCGTATAACATTGGCTCCTCTGTCGGACAGATGCGTACCCGTGTTCAGGCATTTGTAGAAAGTATCGAGATCAAGAAGATACAGGGGGGTGCAAAATAATGAAAACTGTTGAAACTATCTATAATCCCAAAAAGAGAAAAGGCGATCAGGAGCTTGGCGTTCTGTTTAACGAAGGCAAGGTCCGTAAACGCCGTGAATGGCGCGGTGTAAAAGACACCCTCTATGATTTTGGCAGATGGATGTATCTCTGGTCTATTCTGATCAAATTCACAGCCAAACCGAGAAACGTCAAAGGCATGTTCCATTACAGATGGATGGCCAACTATCTTGCCGTTCCTCACATGCTGGATAAATTCACAATGGGTCTGCGTGATGAGCCTCTTCGTATCGTTCACACCGCTATGGACTTCGTTGTTCTTGACGTTGCAAACTGCATTCAGGACTGCTTCAAGGGCGACCGTAAAACCGGTAATAACAAGAAGTTCTCCGATAAATGCGTTTTGACGGATGAAAACTCCATGACGGCCTTCATGATGGGCTTCCCCACTTTGAAGGCGGTACTGCGCGAGATCCCCACCATGTTCAGTGCAAACCTTCTTTGCCAGAACTCCACTACTCACTACATTGACGTAGCGCAGCAGTTCGGTCTGGCAGGCGACGTATGCCCGATGCCCGAAGCAGAAGTCGGTATCTCCATCGAGGACGATTTCCCTGTACTCGGCAAATGCGCCGTACAGTGCAACACGACCTGTGACGGTTCGCTTCTCGGCAATGGTGTTATAGCAAGACGTCTGCAGGAAGAATACGGCATTCCGACCTTCCAGCTGGCCGCTCCGATGCGTCATCGTCAGGACGACGTACAGGAGTATGCCGCAGAAGATCAGAGACGTGCAGTTGCATTTATTGAAGAGCAGACCGGTGAGAAATGGGATTGGCCGCACTACTTCGAATGTGCAAAACGTGTCAACAAGACCACCAGAGACCGTCTGACCTGGATGGAGATCAACAGCTCTCCGTATCCTCAGTTTGTCGGCGCTGTCTTCTCCCTGTTTAATGACACGGACTACATGGGCAACTGCGGAAGATCTGCAGCTTTCCCGCCGATCGAAGACAAGATCATGAAACTGGTCATGAAAGGCTATAAGAAGAAAACCATGATGGCACCGGAATATCGCCACAGAGCCATCGTCTGGGGCGTTCAGCCGCAGTACGTTATCGACCAGCTCAACTGGATGATCCATTGCTGGGGCGTTCTTCCTCTGACTGACATGCTTTCGATGATCAACACCGAGCCCATCGCAGAAGAAGATACACCTGAAAACAGAGAGCAGGCCTTCTATGATATGGCATGGCTTCAGGAAAACATGATCATGCGTAACCGTACCCATGGTGGTTTCCAGGTCCTCGTTGATGACCTCTGGGAGTTCTGCGAGAAGATGAATGCCGATATGGTCATGATGTGGGAGCATATGTCCTGCAAAGCTTTGACCGGCATGCATGGTCAGTTCGAAGAGCAGGCCAGAGAGCGCGGCCTTCACTTAGTCTGGGTATGCCATGACCTTTGCGATCCGCGAGTCTTTACAAGACAGGCAATCCGCGATCAGTTCAGCAACTATATGCGTACTGTTCTGCGTGAAGAGCCTCTCGATCCTTCGATCGAGTTCCTGCCGGATGAAAACGCGTGGTAATTAAGGAGGAGAAATATGCCTAAATATAAAAAGATACCATTAATGGTTTTGGGAGCTGGTACTTCCCTCTTTGCAGTGCTGTTCACCATCTATTTCTTCAATCTGGACATGAAAGTCACTGCATACATCGCAGATCCAATCCTTCAGAAACATTACGACAAGATTCCGCGTAATGCTCATCTGTAATATTGGTGCTTATATACTCAATAACAAAAAATACAAGGCGTGTTCTACGGAACACGTCTTGTATTTTTCACTGTTCTGACCATGATAATAAAAGAAAAACCTTGATTTCTCAAGGTTTTTGGCGGAGACGGTGGGATTCGAACCCACGTGCCCTTGCGGACAACTTGATTTCGAGTCAAGCTCGTTACGACCACTTCGATACGTCTCCGAATCGTACAGTTATTATCTGTCGCATACTGGATTATACAGAACCTGCCCTAAAAAATCAAGATAATCCGCCCGCTTTTTCCATCCTGCCCATAAGCGCTGGATTTTTCCCATTATTCGTACTATAATTTTTCTACATTTGTTATCCGGGGAGGGATCAACAGTGCAGGAACCTGTAAAAAGAGAAACAAAGCTGATTGCGAATTTATTTATTTCATTTTTTAAATGGGTCTCTATTGCGGGCATCACTGGTATCCTCGGCGGATTGGTAGGAAGTCTGTTTTACCTTGCCGTAGTTCAGTCAACCTCCTTTCGCACTTCACATCCCTGGATGATCTGGCTGCTGCCCGTCGGCGGTATCCTGATCGCACTGATATACAAATTTGCGGACATGGAACAAACGAATACGGATACGATCATAGATTCAATCCACAACGGAGGTCCTATTTCCCTGCTGCTGCTCCCCTGTATTTTTCTGGCAACGATCATCACTCATATCGGCGGCGGATCGGCAGGCCGCGAAGGTGCCGCTCTTCAAATAGGAGGCAGTATAGGCTCCAATATCGGACGACTTTTCCGACTGGACGACAAGGATCTTCGTCTTGCCACGCTATGCGGCATGGCCGGAGTATTTTCTGCATTGTTTGGTACACCGGTCACGGCTACGCTCTTCTCCCTGGAGGTCATCAGTGTCGGTATTTTTTATTACTCCGGACTGGTCCCCTGTCTCGTATCCGCAGTCGTTGCACTAGGAGTCACCACATTGTTCGGCTTCTCCCCCACGCACTTTGATATTATGATCGAACCGCTGACCGCAGATCTTCTGTGGCGTGTTGCAGTTTTGGCGGTCTTCTGTGCCATTACCAGTACCTTCTTCTGCTTTTTAATGCATAAGACCACGGAAACCGCCGAAGCAAAACTGAAAAAACCCATGGTCCGAACTGCAGTCGGTGGTCTGATAGTGGTCGCACTGACCCTTCTTCTTCACACGCAGGACTATAACGGGCTTGGTTTTGAAGTGATCCTGCGGGCGGTGGAAGAAGGAACGGCGGCACCTTCCGCATTCTTCTGGAAGATTATATTCACCTGTGCAACCCTGGCATTCGGCTTCAAGGGCGGCGAAATTGTTCCTACCTTTTTTATCGGTGCAACCATGGGGTGTATACTTGGTCCGCTGCTGGGAATCCCCGCTTCGTTTGCGGCTGCGATCGGCCTTATTGCTGTTTTCTGCGGTGCTGTAAACTGTCCCATAGCATCCTTTGCTCTTTCAATTGAGCTGTTCGGTTCCACCGAGCTTGTATACTTTGCTCTTGCCTGCGGGATCTCATATATGCTCTCGGGCTACTACGGGCTGTACCATAGTCAGAAGATCATGTACTCAAAGACCCGCGCAGAGTTTATTAATATTCAGGCAAAATAAGTGAGGTTTTTATGATAGCTGTAATCATCAATACGATCACTGTTCTGATCGGCAGTATAATTGGTATATTATTTAAAAAGGGTATTCCCGAGAAATTCACATCCGCCGTCATGGTCGCTCTTGGGCTTTTTACACTGGTCATTGGATTTGACGGGGCGCTCGGCACTGAAAACGCTCTTGTTCTTTTAGTTTCGACAGTCTTGGGTGTTCTGACCGGAAGTCTTCTTGATATCGACGGTTTTCTGAACCGGCTGGGAGAAAAAGTAGAGGCAAGATTTTCTTCCGCGGAAGGTGATGGCGGCATTGCCCGCGGATTTGTTGCAGGAACGCTTCTGTTCTGTGTCGGTTCAATGACCGTTGTCGGCTCCCTGCAGGCTGGAACCACCGGAGATACCACGATGCTGATCACAAAATCCATCATGGATATGGTCTCTTCCATGATGCTGGCTGTCAGCATGGGGCTGGGAATCCTTCTTTCCGCTGCCAGTGTATTTGTTATTGAAGGACTACTGGTACTTCTCTCCACTGTTCTTGCGCCGATCCTATCCGATACCATGATAACGGAGATGACGGCCGCCGGATCTTTGATGATCATAGGGATCGGCCTGAACCTCACCGGGATCCTGAAAATCAAAGTCGCCGATTATCTTCCCGCCATCATTTATGCTCCGTTTATTTGTCTTCTGTTCGGCGCAATCGGTATATGAAACAAAGCTCATCATTATAATGACGCCTACTGCAGCGATCTCGCTGCAGTATTTTTTTAAACTTTTTTAACTTTTCATTAATTCGTATAAATATTTATATAAATTTATTGACAAATTTTATTCTCGGTGCTATTCTGTATTTGTATAAAAGATGGGAGTGTGATTACCTCAATGAAGAAAACATTATATAGTTTAATGCTGTCCGAAGACGTTGTTCATGAAGTGGATATTTTAGCTCATCAGCTGGGCACAAACCGGTCGAATCTGATCAACCAGATCCTCGCCGAATATGTTAATCTGACAACGCCCGAGCGCCGCATCAATGATATCTTCACGGCAATAGAACAAATGGTTCAGCCGTCCAGAGATCTGGTCCCATTCTTTTCACCGAATACTTTTACGATGTCACTCAAATCGAGTCTTGAATATAAATATCGTCCGACGGTGAAGTATGAGGTCCAGCTGTATCGCAATGCGGAAGATTCCATTGGAGAACTTTCTGTAATATTCAGAACACAGTCCGCGGCTTTGATCCAGTCCATGACGGAATTTTTCCGGATATGGAAGCGGGTGGAAGACATGGATCTCGCCCCGCTGCTCAACGGCAAATCCGTTGATTACGCATTATACGAAGGCAAATTTGTCCGAAGCATCCTGATGCCGCAGAAGGAATGTTCTTCTGAAGATCTGGCAACGGTCATCTCGGATTACATTCAGCTGTTTGACACACTGATGAAAGGATATCTGAACGGGCGCTACAGCGCCTCGGACATTGAGCGTCAATACTACAAACTGCTGAACACGGAAAAGGTCTTGATCTGATCCGTAACTTTAACAATTGAATATCGGGAGTGATTATTATGAACGCAAACAACTTCACACAAAAAACAATTGAAACCATTCAGACCGCCCAAAACATGGCGGAAGAAAACAACAATCAATATATAACACCGGAGCACATCTTATATGCTCTGGTCGATCAGGACGGAGGACTGATCCCCTCCCTGCTCGGGAAAATGGGAACCGATACCAACAAGCTCCTGGGAGAACTGGATCTTGAGATCTCCAAACTTCCAAAAGTCGGAGGCGTCGGTTCTCAAATCTATCTTTCGCCCGAAGCCGATCGCACCCTCAAGGCTGCTGAAAAAGCCGCCAAGAGCATGGGAGACGAATATCTTTCCGTTGAGCACCTGATGATCGGTATCTTTGCCAACGCCACACCGGCTATCAAAAGGATCTTCGCCGACCACGGCATTACGAAGAGCGCCTTTACGGCAGAATTGTCCAAAGTAAGAACCGGTCCGGTCACCAGCGACAATCCTGAAGATACTTATGATGCTCTTTCCAAATACGGAACCGATCTGGTGAAACGGGCTCGTGAAAACGAGCTGGACCCTGTCATAGGACGAGATACGGAAATTCGTAATGTTATTCGCATCCTTTCCCGTAAAACGAAAAACAACCCCGTGCTGATCGGTGAACCTGGCGTCGGTAAAACCGCGATAGCAGAAGGCCTGGCGCAGCGAATCGTTCGCGGAGATGTGCCGGAGGGGCTTAAAAACAAGACCGTCTTTTCTCTGGATATGGGTGCTCTTATTGCAGGAGCAAAGTATCGTGGAGAATTCGAGGAACGTCTTAAAGCCGTACTGGAAGAAATAAAAAAATCCGAAGGCAATATCATTCTGTTCATCGATGAACTTCACACTATCGTCGGAGCCGGTAAGACCGAAGGCAGCATGGATGCCGGAAATCTTCTCAAACCGATGCTTGCCCGCGGTGAGCTTCACTGCATCGGCGCTACGACGCTGGATGAATATCATAAATATATTGAAAAAGACGCCGCACTGGAACGCCGCTTCCAGCCGGTCATGGTAGATGAGCCGTCGGTAGAAGACACCATCTCTATTCTTCGCGGATTGAAAGAGCGCTACGAAGTATACCATGGTGTTCGAATCCACGACAACGCGCTGGTCGCTGCCGCCACACTCTCGAACCGGTATATCACGGATCGTTTCCTTCCGGATAAAGCCATCGACCTTGTGGATGAGGCCTGTGCTCTGATCCGTACCGAAATGGATTCCATGCCGTCCGAAATGGACGATCTCCGCCGCAAGATTATGCAGATGGAGATTGAAGAGATGGCACTGAAAAAAGAAGACGATCAGCTGTCGAAAGACCGTCTTGCCAAGCTCTCCGAGGAACTGGCAAATCTCAAAGACAACTTCAATGCCATGAAGTCTCGGTGGGAAAGCGAAAAGAACAGTGTTGATGAAGTAAAGCAGCTGAAATCCGAGCTTGAAAAAATGCACGCAGATATTGAAAACGCGCAGCAAAGCTATGATTATGAAAAAGCCGCGAAGCTGAAATACTCCGATCTTCCTGCGCTGGAAAGCAAACTGGAAGATGCCGAAAAACGTGCTGAAGAGCGCAATTCGGATACTATGATTCACGATACGGTAACGGAAGATGAAATTGCTTCTATCGTTGCGAAGTGGACCGGAATCCCGGTATCCCGTCTCGTGGAAGGCGAGCGTCAGAAACTTCTGCATCTTGATGAAACACTTCATAAACGTGTCATCGGCCAGGACGAGGCCGTACAGAAAGTGACTGAGGCCATTCTCCGGTCCCGGGCAGGCATCTCTGACCCGAATCGTCCGATCGGTTCTTTCATGTTCCTCGGCCCGACCGGTGTCGGAAAAACAGAGCTTGCAAAAAGTTTGGCTGAATGTCTGTTCGATGATGAACACAACATGGTTCGAATCGATATGACGGAGTACATGGAAAAATTCTCGGTATCCCGTCTGATCGGTGCGCCTCCCGGATATGTCGGCTATGATGAAGGCGGACAGCTGACGGAAGCCGTTCGCAGGAAACCTTATTCCGTCATTCTGTTTGATGAAGTCGAGAAGGCTCATCCTGATGTATTTAACATCCTGCTCCAGATTCTGGACGACGGACGAATCACAGATTCACAGGGACGCACGGTAGACTTTAAAAATACCATCATCATTCTGACGAGCAACCTTGGCAGCCAATACCTGCTTGACGGTATCACGGAGGACGGAAATATTTCCGAGGAAGCCAAGGACGCAGTCCAGGCAGAACTGAAGCGATCCTTCCGTCCGGAGTTTCTGAATCGTCTGGATGAGATCATTATGTTCCATCCGCTCACGAAAGAAAATCTTAACGGTATCATTGACAACCTTATCGCTTCGCTCAGAAACCGTCTTGCTGATCGCACTCTGAAACTTGAGATCACGGATGAGGCAAAAGCCCTCGTGATTGACAGAGGATTTGATCCGATCTACGGTGCGCGACCCCTGAAAAGATATCTGCAGAGTTCAGTTGAAACACTGGTTGCCCGAAAGATTCTGGAAGGTGACCTTGCAGCAGGGTCAACCATTACGGTAGATGTGGAAGACAATGAACTGATCTGCAAAACGAAATGATCATAAAAATAAGGAGCCTCACGGCTCCTTATTTTTTTACTTTACTCTCACAGAAATTTATACAGATTAAGGCCGGTAACCTCCTCATCCAGCTCCCTTTCCACTCTGCCTTCAATCCTTCGTACAAAAAGTTCACAGGTCGCACTGATGCGGCATTCGTTCAAATGCCCACCATGTACATTCATATCCGCATCACAGAGATTGATATGAAGATGGAGGTAAGTCTCTCCTCCCTTGGTGGATATATTTCCGATAAGCGAGGTGATCTCCATCGGCTCATTCAGCTCTGTCTTGTGATATTCTTTCTGCTCAACATGATACAGCCCGATCACCGCGTGATCCGCTGCACCCAGACCCTCTACGGATCCCAGTTTGATTTTTTCTCTTCTGCACAGTTCCGTCAGTTCTGCGATTACTTCTTCTCCGCGATCCAGTCTCAATATATATGTATCGTCAAATCTTCTGTAGTCCATATTACGTCCTTTCCTTCCATCGGCTTTGTCTCTGATAATGATATTATACCGTTTTTCTCAAACAATTCTACTTTCCATGCAGATCTTTATATATTTCTTCATATTCCGTTTTAAAAAGACTGTTCTTCCGGAACAGAAACATTACATCATGTTCCAGCCTGAAATCCGACAGTTCAATGGGCTCGATCTCTCCTTTTCGCTCTTCTTCCTTAAAGGCTGCTTCATAAAGGAAGGTGATGCCGAGACCTTTAGCCACCATTCTCTTGATCAGTCCTATATTGGCCAGTTCGACCACCCTCGTAAACTGGCGGATCTCCAGCCCTTTGCGCTTTAATTCGTTTTCTTGGATATCCCGGCTTCCAGATCCCTGTTCTCTTGCCATCATCGTTTCTGCCAGCAGAGCCCTCATGGGTGCCCCTTTATATTTTGCTGCTGTTTTCGGATCCGCTGCTGCCACAAACCGTTCTCTGCTGAAAAGAATACTGTCATATTCCCCACCCGGGAACTCTCCTTCAATAATCGCAAAATCTATTTCTCCGGCATCCAGCTTGCGGAGCAGTTCTGCGGTGTTTCCCACCATCATCCGTATGCCGTCCTCAGGATGTCTCAGAATAAATTTCTCCAGGTATTCCGGAAGCATGAATTCCGCAGCGGTGCGGGTAGCGCCGAAGATATAAGTCTTTTGATTCTGTGCCTGCTGCATACGGTTCCGCAGCTGAATCTCATCGTGCTTTTGCGTCAGAGCCGCATTTCGCAGATATTCCCCCGCCGCGGTAAGTCCCAGACGTTTTCCCCTGTGCCAAAACAGTTCTACATTATATTCTTTCTCCAGATACTGAATATGCTGTGTGACCGCAGGCTGCGTCAGATTCAGCTTTTCCGCAGCCTTTGTATAATTCAGCGTTTCGCATACCTGAAGGAAAGTCTCCATCCTGTAATCCTGCATGATTTTCGTTTCCTTATCATAATTTAATTTTATTATTACATAATAATTAATAATTTTATTTTATCATAATTTTGTGCTATGATACAACAAGTTTACAGCATGTTATTTTGTCTGGAGGGAAGGAATATGAGTTCTTTTATCAACAGCAAGGGGAAAGGCCTGCTTCTGTGCCTGATCATTGCAATTCCCTGCTGGTTTCTCGGCCAGTGGGTTCCGGTCGTAGGCGGCCCGGTATTTGCCATTGTGGCCGGTATGATCATTACCCAGTTTATTCATAACAAAGCTCCGTTCAAAGACGGCATCGGCTTTACTTCCAAAAAGATTCTTCAGCTGGCTGTCGTGCTGCTGGGTTTCGGCCTGAATCTGAGTGTTATTCTGGCAACCGGTAAGCAGTCTTTGCCGATAATCATAACCACTATCGCCACCTCTCTGATCGTCGCTTATTTAGTGCAAAAGGTTCTGAAGGTTCCCGGAAATGTGTCGACACTAATCGGTGTAGGCTCCTCCATTTGCGGCGGATCCGCTATCGCTGCCACGGCTCCGGTCATTGAAGCAAACGATGAAGAAGTGGCACAGTCGATATCCGTAATTTTTTTCTTCAATCTGCTCGCTGCGCTGATCTTCCCTTCCCTCGGCGGTCTTCTGGGCTTTGACACAACAAGCGGAGAAGCCTTCGGTATCTTTGCCGGCACAGCGGTCAACGACACTTCCTCTGTTACGGCAACGGCATCCACATGGGATTCGCTGTATAACTTGGGCTCTCAGACGCTGGATAAAGCCGTCACCGTAAAACTCACCCGTACACTTGCTATCATTCCGATCACGCTGGTGCTGGCACTGGTGCGTGCGAAAAAAGAGAAAAACAGCGAAAATTCCTTTAGCTTCAAGCGGGCTTTTCCGATGTTCATCCTGTATTTTGTCCTCGCATCCGTAGTAACCACCGTGGCAACGTCCCTCGGTGTCTCGTCCGATATTTTCACACCGCTGAAAACATTGAGCAAGTTCTTTATCGTCATGGCCATGGTGGCAATCGGACTGAATACAGATATCGTGAAACTGATCCGTACCGGCGGCAAGCCTTTGCTGCTCGGTTTCTGCTGCTGGGTATGTATCACGGGAGCAAGCTTAACGATGCAGCGTATCCTCGGAATCTGGTAAATTGAATGCATACAATAAATCGGGCATCTTCGGATGCCCGATTTTTGTTGAAATGTCTCCGTAAATCCGGATTATCTTTTGCTATGAGGAATATTATGTGATATAGTATAAAATCGTGTAAAATCAATTACGGGAGCGAACAACATTGAGCGATAATATAAAGAAAGAGATAGAACGCCGACGGACGTTTGCCATCATTTCCCATCCGGACGCCGGCAAAACGACCCTTACGGAGAAACTCCTTCTTTACGGAGGAGCCATACAGCTTGCCGGTTCGGTAAAGGGCAAAGCAACGGCAAGACATGCCGTGTCGGACTGGATGGAACTGGAAAAGCAGCGCGGAATCTCCATTACCTCGTCTGTCATGCAGTTTGAATATGAAGGTTACTGCATCAACATTCTGGATACTCCGGGCCATCAGGACTTTTCTGAGGACACTTACCGGACCCTGATGGCTGCAGACAGTGCCGTCATGGTCATCGACGCAGCCAAGGGCATTGAGCCGCAGACCCGCAAGCTCTTTAAGATCTGTGCCATGCGTCATATTCCGATCTTCACATTCATCAACAAGCTGGACCGCGAAGCACGCAGTCCCTATGAACTGATGGAAGAACTGGAGACCGAGTTCGGAATTGGCACCTATCCCATGAACTGGCCCATCGGATGCGGAATCGATTTCAAAGGAGTTTATGACCGGGAAAAAAGTGCCATTTTAGCGTTCACGGAGTCCCATCGCGGTCAGGATCGGATTGAGCCTATCGAGTGTACGCTGGATGATACCGACAAGCTGGATTCTCTTATTGGCCAGCGGCTGAGAGAACCTCTGCAGGAAGACATAGAGCTTCTGGACGGAGCAGGATATGAATTTGACATAGAAGAAGTCCGAAACGGCCGGCTGTCACCTGTGTTTTTCGGTTCTGCATTGAATAACTTCGGGGTTGAGCCGTTCCTGGAAAGTTTCCTCAGAATGACAATTCCTCCCCTGCCCCGCCAGTCCGGTGATCAGCTGGTAGATCCTTTTGATGACCGTTTCTCGGCCTTTGTTTTTAAGATTCAGGCGAACATGAACAAAGCCCACAGAGACCGTATCGCTTTTATGCGCATCTGTTCGGGAAAATTCCAGAGAGACAAGGAATACTTTCACGTACAGGAAAAGAAATCTCTGCGTCTTGCGCAGCCGCAGCAGCTGATGGCGGACGATCGGTCCATCATCGATGAGGCTTATGCCGGTGATATCATAGGTGTGTTCGACCCGGGAATCTTTTCCATCGGCGATACAATCTGTGAAAAGGGAATGGATATTCAATTTGAAGGAATTCCTACTTTCGCGCCGGAGCATTTTGCGTCTGTCGAGAGAATCGACACCATGAAGCGCAAGCAGTTTGAGAAAGGCATTGAGCAAATCGCGCAGGAGGGTGCTATCCAGATTTTCCATGAACCGGGCATGGTCATGGAGGAGATCGTAGTCGGAGTCGTCGGAGTCCTCCAGCTGGAAGTGCTGGAATACCGTCTGAAAAACGAGTACGGCGTTGAAATCCGACGCAGAGATCTTCCGTATGATCAGATCCGCTGGATCACGGATCCTTCCGTAGATCCGAGAGATCTGAATCTCACCAGCGATACTAAATGGGTACAGGACTTTAAAAATCATAATCTTCTGCTATTCACGGCAGAATGGTGCGTGCGCTGGGCACTCGACAAAAACGAAGGCCTGGAGCTTGAGGAGTTCAGCAAGAACTGACAAGGGGGTGTTTGGATGACTCAGGAAGCGGTTGTAACCAGTGTCTATGACGACGGCACCGCAGATGTCGTCGTGGAACGCTCCGCGATCTGCGGCGGTGACTGCAATCAGTGTGAAGGCTGTATCTATGAAAACACGATCAAGAGTCGTGTACAGAATCCCATCAATGCTCCGCAGGGATCTCATGTATACATTGAAACCGACAGCGGAAAAGTAATGTGGGCCACTGTTTTAATCTATGTGTTCCCTTTGATTGCTTTCTTTATTGGTTATGGGATCGCCGCTCTTGCAGGTCTTTCAGAACACGGAGGAATCCTCTGTGCCTTTGTTGGACTTGTAATAGGATTTGCAATCTGTGCTTTCCATATGAGGAAAAACCAGAAAAAGGATCCCACTCCCGCGTTTATCCGGGAAATCATTCCCAGAATATGACATTCAGCGCCTGCCGATGAAACGGCAGG
>Ga0181612_105054_pt1 | contig 53948 bp, 28 predicted proteins | sample HoacroProtozoa21_FD_119630 | JGI IMG/M metagenome (GOLD analysis project Ga0181612, IMG submission 119630) | Hoatzin crop microbial communities from Cojedes, Venezuel. Combined Assembly of Gp0051906, Gp0051904, Gp0051908
AAAACATTTTTATAAAAAATAAATTAATTTTTTTAAAAAAAAAAAAAAAAAAAAAAAAAAAAAGTGTTCTGATAAAAACTTACTTTCTGCCTTTTTATTCCCTAAGCTGTAGAGAAACAAGAAACCTTAAGCATTCGATTTACAGTCATGTTGTGGGAATTTACATCTGTTGTTTTTTCAGTGTGGCCTTCCCGGCAGTCTGCATGCTCCAAGCAGGAAGACAACCACGGAACAAATCTATGGCGCACCTGGAGTCACAGAAGCAGAATCAGAGAAAGTATAGTCAAATCATGGAAACCAGATCTATAGACACTGAAGTTTGTTGTGAGAACCTAATACCTACACATTGTATATTCTGGGTTGTTTCACTTGAGTCATCCTAGTCTGGTCCCATGGACCAAAGGCCAGCTAGAAGTTAGAAGCCATAAGGTCTGCTCCCGCTGTGCATCCTCTGGTTAGTTTCATGCAACAGATGATTCATTTGCACTTCACAGCAGCTCTGTCAGCAAATTAAAGCACACTGAGAATGACTGGCAGATCCACTTCAGAAGTGTGTTTCCAAGCTGAAATGCTACTGTAGTGGCACCCTGAGATATCCAAACTTCTACACCAATACAGCACCACATGCAAAACTTATGGATCAAATATTATTTACCAGAAAAAAAAACTATCAGCAGTTCATCAAATGGTGTGCTGTGAGAATGAGCAATTTTCTTAAGCTTTGACTTTTTTTTTCCTCATTCTCAAATAATGTTGCAATATCCACGCATTTCAACAGTAGGCATACTTCAAGTCACTATTTTTGTAGTCTATGTAACAAAAATCCTTGGACCATTTTATATGACGGTCTTCATTTACATCCAAGTGAAGATTAGCCTAAACTTTGACTATTCATTGATTACTTCAATTTCCACCACAGCTTGCTTAACTTGCAGAAATGGGGTTAATTTTTGTAAGCACAGTCATACAGTGAATTTATTGCTTATGGACTGGGCTGCCTATGGTCAATGGATCACAGATTAAGTCATACTTCTTTGACTGATTAGAATAAGTATAAAAATAGATTTTTCCAGGCTTGCTCTCACTGCATATTTTTCAGGGTGGATTCTAATTTCAGTATGACAATTTCACAGAGTGAGATACCGTTCCATGTGGGAAAACGATCACTGACAAACAAAATTATTTTCCTTTTGTTTCAGGAGAACTAGGGAGAGGAAAAAAAGAGTGCAGTAAATCTTAAAATTGATAGAAATTGTAAGGGATATTTAATTCTGTATAAATACTAATACTAGAAACCTTGAGGTTTTGTCCTCTCCAAATGTCTACCTTATCACAAACTTACTTTTCATCATCATCTGTTACGCGTATTTGACATTATTTCTGCATAAAAGAAGGGAATATAGAACACTAGTTAGCAAATCAGGATAGACTCTGGTACAATTCATGGGAAAATCTGAACCTTTGCCATCTTCAGTCAGATCAAACTTTTCTTTCATTCCTGCTATTTCTTAGCTTAAATAGGTTTTATGGGATGTGTAGAATCTCGATGATAAACTCACAATGAATTCAGAACCTGTTCTCTGAGCATTTTCATTCCAAGGGGATGGACAATTGGACACACACATTTTAGGCAGATTAAACTGCTAAATAAACCTACTTGGTTTCTCTTTTCTACATTGATGCTGCCAGCCTTACAGGTTGGTTCAATGTGGATTTTAAGCCCTTTAGAAAAATCACACAAGTTGTTCTTTTAAACAGAATAGCAGGCAGCCATTTCTAACTATAACTACTATCTGCCTTTATATCAAATGACAACCATACAAGACGTCTCCTGGGTAAGTAACATTAAGTCCCAATAGTCAACACTTCAGCAGGAAATAGCATAGTTGGGGTACATCTTTCTGTGTCCTTTTGGTAAAAATTTTGCCTAAAAAAAGGCAGGAGATATCTTTAAAAAATACAATTTTTAGATGTGCAATTTTTTGCATATTCCATGTGCAAAGTATAATTGCACATTAGATACTTTCTCTACATTAAAAAGACTGTATAAGTAGAGATAAAAATAATATTGCAGAGAACACAGAATGCTATGAGTCATTATTTATATACTGCTGGACAAAACCTATAATTTTCCTCAAACGTAACTTTTCTATTCAGCCAGTTACAACATTACAGAAATACCTCCGACTATTTACTTGCAAAACTAGTTCCTGTCCCACACTTAAATATATTTCTCAAAAATCCCCTTTCTGTCATTTTGTTTATATATCCATCTAGATTCTAGCTTTATTAACTTTATTAATGATGTGCACTACTACATCTGTTCAAGACAAAACAAAAACCATGAAGAGTTATTTACCTTCTTTAAGATTTTAGTGTCATGGGAAAGAAATGAGCAGTAGAGCACAACAATATTTTTTTCTAACTCTGATGAACAAAAAGACAATATGGGCAAATGCTGTGCCAGATTTTGGTTCTGCTGCACAACCTCATTTCCTGCTTCACGCCAGTCGCTGTACTGTCACTGTACTGAATACTATTGAAAGCTTTCATTAACCAACTCAACAGTAAATTGTTTGTGCAAAACAAAGGTTATCATGCACCAGCCAGCAAAATTTTAAAAAGTGTAGTGAAAAGTAATCACAATTTTTAAATTTTCTTAGTTTTTTGTTTTTCTGTTTAAGGTCAGAAGTCACTGTATGCTGGGAGATGCAAACTTTTCCCTGTTGTCTCCTCCCAGTTTTTCAAAAGGAGTTTTCCTTCAAGAAAAGAAAAGGAAAAAAAAAAAAGAAGACGGGGAGAGAGGGGATGAAGCGGGGATGAAGCTTATTTAACAATAGGAGCACAAAGGACTGTGGAAGAACTCCAAGAGGGTGAAAACTGTCTTAGACACCGTAAACAAAGAATGGTTATCAGTGGGAAATACTTCAAGCATCCCATGGAAACAGATCAAATAATATTTTATGAATTGGCTCCCTCAAGCCACATTTTGTAGACTTTCAAATAGCCTTTGGGACACAGGTTCTTGAGATCTGCTATTCATAATAGTCAGCTTAACCTTTCTCACTGCACTAATGGCCTAAATTAAGAGAAGTAAATCTGAATGCAATGGTTTAGAGATGCACTCTCAGTGTCACACATCAACTGCACAGCTTTGGCTTCACAGGTCTTGCAGTCATCAAACCCAGGATCCCATTTATCTGCTTTGCTCTCTTCCCAGACATTGCAGGAGTTCACAGAACTGCACAGACACCTCCTCCCTCATGCCCTGAAGATGCTGAAAGACTATTTTTTTTTTTAAATAACAAACACAAAATGGCTTTTCATGGTTACACCAAAGTACAGAACATGATTGCTAAATCCCATTCCACACTGAACAGCCCAGGCAGGCGTGGGTTTGGGCAAGCACTGCTTCCCGGGCCTGGGCCTTCTGCTTGCCCGCCGACATGGCAGGGCTGGGGGCTGGCGACAGGGCTGAGGGTTTGCTGGCGGGCAGGGTTGGGGGCTGGCGACGGGGCTGGGGGCTCGCTGGCAGAAAGGGCAGGCCCTGTCCCCTGCTGCAGCTTCCAGGGTCAGGAGAGACTGCAGCCACCTTTCATCCAAACTCCGCGCTGCTGGAAAAAACAAGGATAACTTCTGCCTCTGAATAGTTTTTGTATTATGAGATAATATTGTTACCCATAGGTGTTTTCTAGTATCACATTATTTATTTTTTTCAAAAAATACATAAAGTAACTTTCATAGTAATGAGGGAGCTGGGCTTCACTGGTGGAGATACTCAAGACATACACACTTTAAAAATTCTATGGTGGCCTCTAGTCAAGGCTTCCTCTGCAACAGCCAGCAGGTAAGAACACAGCAATAGAGGATTAAGGCTGTGAGTATGCAGAATTACTGCACCGCTGAAAAGAAGTATTACTTTTAAAGATTATGTGATTTCTACAAGTTCATGAAATTTACTTGCCTTTGGGGTTTGACAAAGGCGAGATGCCAAACGCCATGCAGCCCAGCCTGACAGCACTGAAGTGAATGGGAAGACTTCAACTGACTTCAGTGCTTTTTTGCTGACCGCATCTTTGGTGATGGAATGGTCTGAGCTGCCTCCTTTGAGTATCTAAAAATTGTAAAAGTAAGATCCAAGGCAAGATGGAGCCAAGACATAAAGAACAGCTCCTGTCCTGGTTGCTTAGGCACTCTGAATTTGCAGACGAGGATTCTGGTCTGAAAAACTAAAGAAAAAAACACCTGCCACATGTTTCACTTTACTGATTTTGCACAGTCTGTCGATAGATATGAAGCTTCACTGCACGTATTTTTGACTGCAGTGTGTGTATTATGCCAGCTTGCCCTTTTCAATTACTGTTTTTATACTTTTTCTAGTCCCTTATCTTCACAGGAAAAAAAAAAAAAAAAAAGGACTCTGTGAGCGCAATAAAGTCACCCACTTAAAAGAGCTGCTACGTACATCACGGACTCAACTGCGGTGCTACCACAGAAGCCGCTTTAGGAACATCTCTCTCCATCAAACTAAACACAGCAGTCCCAAATAAGTTTTTATAAAGATTGTATTTTAGGCCGACTTGCTCATTTCAATGGAAGAACATTTCTTTACGAAATAACAGGGAGATAATCGAACCCTTTCCAGTTAGTTTTCAAAACCAGCTGCCAGAATACATGAACAGAAGAGTTTATGTTGCTTCCTACTATGCAGCTTCACAGTAACAGAAAGTTTGTTTCGATAACTAGTGAATTCACGGAATCATAACTTAAATGAATTTCAAGAAATACTGCAGAGATACATTTTCCCAAAACTCTATTATTGTTGAAACTGAACTCCAAACACAAAGATAGAAGTTTCGTATTGCTGCTGACCTAGAATTGAATTTAAAGCCTCCTCTCATATCTACTGATGACAGGGCCTCAATGACTATATTTCTTTGTTAAAAAACTCCAGTATTATTGCAGCTAATGATCTCAAAAAATGCTACAGGTTTGGTGTTTGGTTTTGTTTAGGTTTTTATGTTTTGGTTGGATTGTTTGGGTTTTGTTTTTGTGTTTTTTTTTGATTTTGTTCCCGCCTCCCCCAACTTTGATAAGTATACTGGGGGAAATTACCCTCCCCATTTTTTTTTTTCTTCAGGTTGATAATCTAAAACAGCCCCATGCAGCAGGGGCAGCAAGCAGGCAGGTGCTGCCAGGCAGGACTGTCACAGAGGGCCACCCAGCCTTCTTCAGCCCCAGCAGCCTCAGGGTGCATCCCTCACCGCTACCCTCCTTGAGGGTATGGAACTCCGAGCTCGTCCTTCCCATCTCAGAGGTACTAATTCCAACTGTTTGGGGAGGAACCCAAAGTGCGTGTAAAGTACTGCTCAGTAACCCTTCAGAGAAAGGAAATAACAAAGCAAAAGCAAATGAGAAGGGTACAAAATGAGCAAGAGTAATTGCTGATGATCCAGATGCTTTGTTAGAAGAATTATACTGGACAAGACTGTGTCCACAGTGTTGTATATGCAACAGTAAAACATCGGGACTATAACTCCCCAAAATACTGTAAAATGCAAGAAGTGGTAAATTCTTCAGGTAGCAGCCCAAACCGGTGCAGGATAAGAACAAAGATCAGGGCCTCTTACTAAGCAAATGCAGAAGCAACGTGTGAAATATCCTGTTTGTTTCTCTGCGAGACTCAAGACACCAGTGTTGTCAGGAGTACTATGAGCTTTCTTTGCTACTAAGAGTCCATGTTTTGCTGACTTTTCAATCTGACATTTCAGAAAGCTGGCTAGCCCACTCCTGCCCACAGCCCCAAGGTAAACCATGGCTTTCCCTCCTGCACAGCTACACCTGTCCGCTAGCGTTATGAATTCAAGCAGCACTCACGCATACTATCACACACTGAATAAATACAGTAACTTTTAAAATATCTAAATATAACACAACTTAAAGTAATAATATGCTACTATTTAGGTCAATATAATGACAACTACAGCAACATTTGATCATTTTAATACAAATTAGATATATAAAATTCTGTGCTCATAAAAACTCTTGTCAGAAATTTGCTGTTGAAAATTCTAAGGTTAAAAATCACATTTGTCATCTCCAATATGTTATTCCTTCACTGTGGTGGGGCCTGAACTAGGTTCGCTGTCAGGAAAAGGATGCAACTGAACCCTCCAAAAGTTCATTGGGCTTTTAATCTCTTATTTCTTCGCAAAAAAACACACAACACAACATTTTGGTTGTGTAAAGAGGTCTCTTGAGCATGCCATTATAGCTTCTGTGTTAATAGTACATTTTAACAAAACATATAATCAGTTTAACAGAATATCTGTTATCAAATAAGGTCCAGTAAATAAAACACATTCTTTAAGTTATTTGCAAATAAATGGCAGTCACATGAATTGACTAAATAACTATGTTAAATACAAAATGAAAGTGTGATAAAATATACAAATACTGATAAAGAAAATGGAGTCTTTTCTCCAGGAAAGCTCCTCAGCTACCAGAACTGATTTTCAAGCAAAGCTGCTCAGTTAAAGCTCTTAAAGGAAGTCATTTTAGAGGAAAACTGCTCTCTCTGTTATTACAAATAACAATAGACAGGCACAGACTGGAGTGAATTTATAGCTGTGCATCACTCTTGGGATTCTGCTTCTGTTCATAAACAACCCAGACACACTCTCATGGTTTGTGCTGTTAGCAGAGCCCCTAGAGGGACTTAAAACTTTGTATTCATGCAGCAACTATCCATTATACTACATATTTTAGATGATGAAATTAACACCCAGGAGATACATTCTCAAAGCATTACATGGGGTTTTAGCTCTGTGACTCCCCATGATTTGAATGGCATGTGTGGTTAAAACCTTTGCAAACCTTTGAGAATTTAGCTTGATACTTATCTCAGTGGCTATAACATGAATATTAAGGTCTAATGCTCCTACCTGAAGCACCCTCACTTAATCCATCTGCTTGATGCTTCCATCTTAGTCCTCCCTCTTTTGCTCCCCATTCAAATTATTCAATTAAAAGTAATAGCACTACAAGAATAAAATGACGCTATGCAGTAGAACAATGGTGACAGCATCAATACCCACATCCATAGAGTCACTAGGATTGTCTTCCAGAAGTTTATTGGCCACAGTACTTACACAATACATGTCAATTCTACAGAAGATATGTTTTTAATTAAATTATGCATCTCAATTTGTAATGGGCTATTTTATGCCAGTTCACAGAAATTAAGGGACTGAAACCTGTATTCAACCATGGCATGATTGTTCCATTTGTCTGGGAGCAGTCCTATGCCAAGAAAACAATATCTGTAAGGCATTCAGAGATATCAAGACCAGCGTTAGGATAACAGTAAACAGCAAGGTGATGGACTTCTTTTATCTCATGACACTGTGGTACAACAAAAACAATGGCAACACAAACATCACAAGAACAGAAAAAGACATTTCCCTTTTAGATAAATACAAAACCAGTTGCAATTCTACTGTTCCCAGTGAAAAAAAAACAAACACCACAATGTTATCTAGATAAGAGCCCCATCTAGCCCTAAAATATGAAGCCATGAAACTGGAAATATTCATAGGAATTCTACAGAGAAAGACAGTGTCCTCTTTTGCCAGTACTAACAGGTAGTAAAGCAACATTCTTTCCTTACTAAAAATTTGATTACCTGTTTCATACTTTCTAATATTCATTTCCTTAATGAACTGCCATCTCTACTGCATTCTGAGTTATGAACAGGTTTACAGCGTGAAGCACTGCGATACCTGTCAATGCTCAGCACTGCTCTGACTTCTGCCTGCCAGGGCCCACACGTTCCCTTTCGACTCTGCCCACGGGGACGGGGAGGGGGTGTCTACGTGTGTGTGAGAAAGATTGCCATTAAGAGAAAAGATGTCCTCTCCAAAGGGCATGAGCCCCATTCTCAGTGTTTTAAATATCTTTGGAGAGCATCTGCCCCTCTGTGTATTCTCTTCCGCTCTCTTCTTGCCATGTCTTTTCTTGCACCTTGGTGGCAATATCAGTCTGTATTCACTCCTTCCTACCCCTATTCTTCTGATCTGAAGAGAGGTGCAAAAAAAGCAACGCTGCAAGAAGTTGCTACAAGAACTAGAAGCCACTTTAGTGGGGGAGCTACACCTCAGTTCAGCAATATGATGACTCCGCTTTTCCTGCTATCTTCCATACAAGTCTTTCGGCCCACTGGACCAATTCCCCTCTTGCCTCTCTCATCACACAACTGTGGCAGGATGTGAAATGAAAAGGTGGGGCAACATGCAAGTCTATCCAGCAGAGAACAAGGGTGTTCTGACAACATCCATTTAAAAACATGTTGAATGCACTTTGGCATACTCAACAGGTCCTCTTCAATACAGCAAAAAAACCCTATGAACAATTTGTTTTAGACAGCTCAATCTGCACATAGAACATTCAGAGAATTCTACAGGCCAATGGAAAAAATATTTAAATAATTAAAGAAACCCAGTCAATCTTCACAAGCCAGTAAATGAACAGTGTCTCTTTCCTCTATGCAGTCAACAAACTGCACAGCATTCTTTATTAAGCCAGATAAATTATCTTCTTTGGTCAAAATCAAAATAGCATTTATTATTAAATTCTCTGAAGTAGTATGCTCACAGTGGCTGCTGACTTCAATTTTAAGTATGATCGTACAGAAATTCAGTTCCAGTTATTTTTCTGCCCAGCAGCTAAGAAATTAGTGGCAATTGCATTTGAAAAGCTGTTCCCTTCAATGTTTTTTCACAAAGTAGTGCCTCTCAGATGCTGTACTGTTTATAGAGGCTTTTCATAATGACAAATGGTCAGCTGCACTTGCTTGTATCCCTAATGCTCAAAGTAATTTAATGCCAACTACCATTCCTGAAAGCCTTCAAAATTTCCTACAAATCCAAATTCAATTACGCTAGGAGAGACTAATCAGCGACTACATGAGTGTTCTCTTGGTAGCTGGGACACTGTTTAAAGCCACAAATGCAGCACTTTCGAGTATTTTTCTCCAGCAGGGATGCTACAAAAAAAAAAAAAATCACAGCAGATAAACTTCCTCATTGCAAATCTGCACCTCCTTTACATTTCTTTTGCCAGCTACAGACACTGAATAAAAGGGAGATGAAGCATATGTCGGAACACATGTACAGGAAGGAACAGAAAAGCAAGAGCTACACTGGGTCCCAAGGGGACATCAAGACTCTAGACAGGCACATGGGTCATGATTTGGATTTCAGTAATGGGAAGTGTAAATAAAGAAATGAAGCCTAGTGATGCAGCAGAAGAGCAATATCAAGATAACTGTGTAGTAAGTATATAAAGAAGAAAGGAGTGGAAAAAAAGGTTAGCTTCTTCAAAGTAATGGTTTTGAGGAAAAACCACACATATAACCCACAGGCACACATTCATTTATACATTCAGCTGCAGTGGTCACTGCCTCAGGCTTCATTTCCACCCTTCCCTGGTGGTTAGCAGCTCTCTAGATCGACTGTTGGATGTGCCTATCCATCAAGCGCCTGTACTGCTTTTATATGAAGGATAATAAACTTAGAACAACCTAACGAGGAATATTGCATTATCCAAACCAGTAAGGTAACTGGAGGCAGGAGACAAAGCAAACAGCAATCAGACACGGTCTTGCATTTGTCACTGTCTACAGTCATCAGTGAGACACGATTATAGAGGAGAATTACTGGAAGACGTTAGGGTTTTACTCAAACATCTGAGAATTATATTAAAGTCATATTTGCAGCAATACACTTACAGAAAATTAATGTTCTCTCTGTTGCTGAAGGGAAAGCATAGGAGAAGTTGTAGGCGCTTCAGACAGAATCATCTATCACTCAATATCAGGACCTGGTTTGGAGGCTAGTTCCGGGCTCCCTCAGTTCCCAATAAAAAGCCAAGGGTCCTTATCCATTTAAGGCCAAACCTGTCATGAATCTGGAATCAGCTCTTCTTTACCCAAGGAGTGAGAAACAGCTCTGATTTTTCCACTAAAAAACAAACACCCATTATTCTTCTCCCCCAAGGAAAAGAAATGATTGATCTATGAAAAGAGTCAGTCTCCCTGTGCAAGGGTAAATAATGTAGTCATTACATATAACCTATTTAAAAAAAAAATCCTATTCACTCTAATAATTTTACACAATTTTATTGAACACTTTTTTAACAGCCTGGACTTCTAGCAACTGCACCTTATTTGATATTGCAAATTTAAACCTGGAAGAGGCATTAGCTTTGCAAGAAGGGCAGAAAACGAAAGCCTCAGATGTTTATTCAGCAGAAGATGCTTCTCATTTCCTCTGATTTTGCAGACAGGCAATACTCCCCATCAATCTCATTTTGAAGTCTAATACACTGCTGATTTTCCAAACTCATATTAATTACACCTTCGGTGAATAGCAGGTGGGGTTGTGGCCTGTGGCTTTGCCTTTTCTGGAGCTCTGCTACACAATGCTTCACAAATCAGTGTTTTAAAACCCTGTGCTTCTCAACACAGCAGGTATCAAGCCCCTCCGCAGCTCAGCTACAGGTATGCTGAACTTACAGTTCCACAGAAGTGACCCTCCTGGCTATTGAAAGCTCTACTTAGTGGAAGCTTTCCACGTCTAAATAAAACCTTCAGAAATCTGGTCTTTTCCAAAACTCTTCAGTTTCAGAAAAGCACTCACCACACTTAATTTCACAAGCCCCCCCAAGAGCCCAACGTTTCTACTTTTACAATAAGCCACTTCAGCATGATGCTAAAGAGAAAACAATTCCGATTTCCATCCCTACCCCGGCAAGTCTTATGTCCTATCCCACTCCATTAAACTGCTAAAGAAATACAAATGTAGTATAGATTATGACAAGTTTAGTCTACTCACACAAAAGAAATTACAGGCTCATCAGCTCCAGCTGCCCAATTCATGAAATCAAACCCCTCTAACTGCTGAGGACAGAGCAATGCTGGAAGAGGCTCTCTCTCGGCTGCTATGTTCGATGGTCTTTGCCTGCTGCAGATTCTAGTATCTCCATTTGTCTTGCCTTCCCCCGAGAGCTTTCAACACCAGCCTGACTTTGCCACACTGAGAGCCCTGTCCCTGCTCCTGGCACAGCCATGATCTCCCTCCCACCCTGGGAATTCTTGGTTTGTTCTCCCTTCAAGTGCTTTCTTGATTACAGACCAGTGCCAACATTGAGCAGCACTTCAAACTATTTCAGCAGCTATGGCATGAAGCCAAAATATGAGTGATAAAATGCTTTATGTGGGTGTATGTCTGAGGAGTGTAATTTGAGGGCAACATGAACACATGTGGATGTGCTTTGAAAGGTAAGGAGGTAAAGGTAGTCGGCACAAAGCAGTAAGCAATTTGTAAGATCAGGATCTTACCGGTCTCTGAAAGAAGATAAGCTTGGCTATGATACTGAATAATTTAGATGTAATTTCCTAATAGGGCTCCATACATCTGTCCTTATTTAATATCACATTGAGCATAATGTTGGTCTTAAGGAATTAAAAAAGTACTATTATACACAGGTCTATGAGTTCTTCCACAGTACAAGCAAGTTTTTAGTCTCTACAAGAACAAATGGCTGGTTTTGTGCGGTTTTTTTTTTAATTATTATTAAATGTAAAATTGGTAGCAGATAGAAGAGTTACTCTCTGTGTTATTCTCTGCATTTGGAAGCAATTCCTGGGAACTGGATGCTGGGAACTGAGATTTCTGGAAGGCAGGAGTGCCTGTGTAGTGTTTGCAGCTGCCTCTCTTTCCACGGCTTGTATATCTGCATGTAATAAAATAAGTTACAAAAATTCTGCATCATTGATTTCTTGTAGGGTGTCAAGCTGTGATATTATCAGGATGCTGATAGACTTCTAGAGAGATGACAATATTATTAAAATAAAAAGCAACAATATGCATCCATAACAGCTTTCTGGGGGAAACGGGAAATTTCAACTTTTGAGACAAAAGGACTTGCACAAGGTAAGAGTGAATTAGAGAAGAATACAATCTACTCTCTCCATTCCTGTCTTATTTCTCTTATGCTTTCAAGCGTTGCCATCCTTTGTGTCCTACCCTCACGTTTCATTTAAAAACTGAAACCCACCAAAAGAATTTTCATAAAAAGTTCTGAGTTTTTTTTCTAAGTGATTCCTATAGGCTCCAGTTCCATGTCTTGCTTGATCAGCACTCTTGGAAACACCACCTCCTGCCAACTGATTGACAGGAAGCATTGCTTATTGCTTCCAGGAAAGCTAATTAAGCAAAAAAGGGGTCTCGCTGAATAGGAATGAATACGATAAACAAAAACACTACCAAAGATCTTTCAAGCAGTCGCCCTCCCTCTATACGCAATTCTAAGTGATAAAATCTCTATTTTGATGCAGGTAGTTTGTCACAGGAAGGAAACAGGAGAAGTGTAAGCAAACAAAGCATCTCCACTTCCTTCTGTGAGGCCCAGCTCTTACTGAGCTCACAGTCTCCAGCAGAAACAGTCCGCCCCTGATGCCATCTTTCCCTACCTTTTGATGCCCTATGCAGCTAAAGATTTTGTAAAAGGGAAGGAAACCACTAGTCCAGGGAATGCCAGCTCACGGTTTTACAGCAGGGACCTTACAGGCCCAACCTTATAGGCTGGCTGGAAGGCGACTGAGGTGAAACACCAGGCGAGCAAGCTGCCTTTTTGGCCTGGGTCTCAACTCTGAAGCTGTTTGAACATGTCAGGTTCCCGTGGGGACCACAGAGCACCCAGGGACAGCCACATCTGTGCCTTCCCATCTCTCCCGAGGCCGGTCTCCACGCAGGGAGGTTGGCACCTTCACGGGAGGGCCAAGGGCTATTCATGCCAATGGAACTCGCAGCTCAAACCAAGCTTGTGGTTTTGAACTGCCCTGGCATGGCGACAGAGACAGACCCAGGGTAGGAAGCATAATGCTCTGTGGTCTGACATGATTTCCAGACAGATGACCCATGTGTCACTAAACAAGCTGACACTCACTAATTGTCTTTTTCTAAAATGAGGGGCTCTGTTGTGGGGAAAAAACAGGACAATAAAGAAGCACTAAAACTTTGTCTCTTGATTGTTCAATAAGAACAATCAAAAGCATAAATACATCTAAAAGTTCAAAGTAAAAAAAGTATTTATACAGCGTTTGTCTTGAATTTTCTGCTGCCTAAATTAAAAAATTCACATTTTATAAATACAAAAAATTAAATCTAATAAAATAAAATTTGTAGCAAAGCACAGAAACAAGGGGAAAGACTTTCTGCAAAACTTTACAGAAATGAAAGTAGTTAAAGTCTTACTAGGATCTCGGCTATAGAATTTCATGTTGACACTATTTTCTGTTGAATTTTCTTTTCTAAAATTTATGTCCAACTATAGTGCTAGTAACACTGAAACCCTCAGCAAGAGACCTCCGAACACATTGGGAAACATGAGCTCCTTTGATTGGGCTGATAATCCCTAAATACAGAATGCAAGCTTGAACTTGTCTGGTTCTTAAATGTAAACATACAATATTTGCAGTCAAAGTAATGTATTTTTCATCACATTTTAATATTGTTGCAGATGTACATCTTTCATACACTGGAGGGAGAGAGTTAGACACAACCTTTGTCATGCTAAGCAACACTAATAGTATTTTGTCCACCATGCTACTTCCTATGTAGCTCCGTAAATGCAAGAGAAATCCTACAACAGAGAAACTGTCCTAAGAGAAATTGCTTCCTCTTTACCTCCAAGTCAGTGGCTGACTTCTCAGTCTTTCAGCTTTAGGGTGTGTTTCTCACAAATGTTTTTATCCTATTTTTTGTAAACATGGGTGTTCTCGTTTTAAAAGGAAACATCTAATCCTTTCTTGAATCCTGCTAAGCTTTCTGCTACAACGATATCCTACAATAGTGAATACCAGTCCACCAATCCTTCTCGTCTTTGCAATATCGCTTTTAGAATGGCTGATCAGAACCTAATACAATATTTAAAGCTGTGGTAAAAAATTGATTCCAAATAGAGAATTACAGTATTTTCAGATTTATTTTCTGAAATCCCATTCTCTAGGCTTATCCAACGTTACAAACTTTCTGTTCTGCTTCAAAGGGCTGTCCACCTAACCTTTCCACAAAGATACCTAGGCCTTTTTCATGAGTGGTTACAGTTAATTACATGCCTGTAATCTCTATGAGAAGCTGAAATTATTTTAACATGCATTCCTTTGCATTAGTCAGTATCACATTTGACCTTCCATTATGCTGACCACTAGCTAAGCTTTAAGCCATACAATCTTCTCCAGTCTTAATTTTCCTAAGTAAATGCATAATCTGAAAATTCTTTACTTTTTTCCTACTTTTTTTCTACAAGACACTCTGACCCACCATAGGCAAGTAATATGCATGAGCACCAACGCAAGCTAAAGAGCAAGGAATTGGAAAGCAGTTTGGTTGCTAAGTTTCTGAGGTCATATCTGACTTGGAAAACAGTGCATGTTAATCAGAAAACCTAATCCTTTTCCAAACCAATCTAGTGTTCTTAAGTTTTCCTATGACAGAAGTCCTTCTTTTACATTTTGCTTCTCAAAACATGAGATGTGTCTCCATATGAAATCCATATTCGTGAAATCTATATGCTCACTTACATCTCAATTACTTTGCAGACTTTTCTTTATTAAAAGGCATTAATGTGATTAGAGAATTAGTATTTTCATCCATGCCTGGTGTGGGAATACCTAGCTGTCAGAAGAAACTCAGTCACGACCACAACTTCACCGTGTAAGGCTTTCTAAAGTGCCTCCATCCAGTAACTTAAGGTCATAGTCAGCAAGAACGTGATTTGAACCAATACTGAAATGTAGGTGAAAGTCTTCAGTTGCTTGGTCAGCAGCTGAAGTATTTTTGTAGTTCTATAAATTCATTTGAAATGCCTATTCAAAAATCTGTCCTATAAGAAAGGTTTAATATTTGATAAGCATCATGTGAAAAACCAGATGCAATGCCCTTTTCACTACTAAAGGCAATGAGAAAAAACCAAGGCATTATATGCCTGAAAGTTATATTTTAAGAAAGCATCAGCCAATCTTTTATTTTTTTTTTTTTTATGAGCCATTCCCCAGTGGTAGCAGTAACACATAGTAAGGCCTCTGAGGAGGGCATTTCACTTACAGAACAGCTTGGCATATCCTGTTTCATGTAAAGAAAAAACTGTTTTATAGAACATCATAACCTCCACATTTTGAAAAGTAGAATATGTTATGGTAGATGATTCAATTACTTTCCTCTTCATTACAACCACTTCTGTTGTAACAGTCTTACCACGAGAAGACACCAGATTTTCTGTACTGAGCCACTTTACCATTACTATTTTAGAGGCAGAGAAAAAAAGGTCTGAGAAGCAAAGCTCCTGAATGATTATGTAATCAGTTTAAAATGTATATTAACCTACTGTATGTTCATGTTAATGCTTCACACTCGTAGTAGTGTATATAGATATGTAATAAGTAAAATAGCATTGGGATGCATTCTAAATTTTCATATGAGACTGCTGAAGAATGAAGAGTAATCAGCTTTTAAAGACGGTCCTTTTCTTTTAGTACTGCCCCATAGTAAGTACTGTACCTCAGAAATACTGTAAGAATTATAGTTTGGGAGCTTAGCAAATGACTCAGAAAATGTGCTGCATTGAATGCATTCTAATCTGTGACTGGAGTGTTTGGAAATGGGCTTCTAATTTAATTCATCAGGTATATTGTCATGTTCCTGCGGGCTTTTCAGGATTGATTCAAGCTCACTGAATCGTGACTTTCATTACTATGTCATCTTGGAATATCAGTTTACTGTGCATGTTTTCTATGTGTCAATGGCCAGCTTTCCAAGATACACATGAAGAACAAAGTTGAGACTAATTTTGGGTATGACTACAAAACTCCAAATGGGTATAAAACAAATTACTGGCATATCTTGCCACACTACTCATTTTCAGCTGTTCTGATAACTGTATCTGATAGTGTCTTTATCAAAGAGTCAGACAGCTGTTTCCCATCCCACCACTCAGAGGTCTGAATCTATGTCCCAGGCTTCACCTGTGAGGTATCAAAAAGCAGAGGTAGAAATCCTTCAGTGGTTTTTGTAGATTATCCCATTTTCACATTTACTGTGAATTCTCCTCTCGGAAAAAAAGAATCACGTGTTGGTTCACACCACTGTATCAATCTGCCTGTTGTTCGTGATACTATATTTAGCTTCCACTCAGTATTTTCTCATTTTTAACTTTTCAGCTAGTGGAAACTGTTGCACACGCTGGTGGCAACTGATCTGATGCGGTCACAATAAACACCTCATAGAAAGTCAGAGTAATACAGGATTGCTTTACCACCTCAGCTGTTCATAGAGGAAAACTAGCGAAGTACAATTCTGACTGCATCTTCAGGCACAGACTCACACAGAAACTCATTAGAACTTCTCTACTCATCATAAGAATTCCGATTAAGCTGGAAAACATAAAACGCTTCAGGCCAAACAAGCAAGTGTGTCATTGTATATAGATCTCTTTTATGTAATTCTTGTAAATCATCTTCCAGAAGAAGGCTTTAAATGCTGAAGTGTAATTAGGATAATTACTGCTTTGCAAGTAGCAGCAAGTTGTATCCAGTAGGGACAAACGAGCCAGTTTGAAGAGATGGGGGAGGAATACGAAAGAAAACACATCATCCCAAACTCTGGTGCTGAAAAGATTCAGAATTAATTTCAGACTATTTAAGGAGCTTGCTTCATCTTAGAAATAATTCATTTTGGTGACAATATTCCCTATAGGGCTAACAGATTATTTTAAAAATATGTTTGGCTCCCCGAGAGTCTTAAAAATTGAAGCATTCGGTAGAGTGAGGAAATGGGGAAAAGAGCTGCAATTCAGCGTGACCCTCTGACAAGGGCAGGGTTGAGGGAAATCAACAGAAACAGGGCATTATCACAAAACAGTTAATTTGCTTCTTGTATTAAAAAGACTGATTTACAGTTAGTACCAGAGAACATCAAGACACAGCATACTTAGATACACTGACATGATATACAATGTGACTGTTGCATACCTTTGCAAGAAGTGCAAACTGCAGAAAATTAAAAAAAAATCAAAACACCACCCCTCCCCCCCAGCAAGGACGCCCCCCAAACCCTTCAAGCATTGTGCTGAAAAAGCAAATATGGATATGAAAACACTTTGTACCCCCTGTCCAGCACCCACTGAGCAACGTGCATCCTTTTTGAGATTTGAACCTAAAAGATGCATCAGCTGGAAGCATGTCCCCTACAGCTTTATAAATTATTTTATTGAATTTCAAGATTAGTACAGAGTAATAAACAAGGGGTAGGAATATGGGGACTACACCCCAGGGGAACATAAGTATGCTTGAACTCAGCTAGTCTGGGGGTTTTGACAAAGCCCAGATATCTTCTGCAGCCCAATTTATGTACCAGGATATCAGAATCTTTCAAGATTCTTTAATAGCTGCATCAGTGCTAATTTTATGCTAATCTCTTACTGTGCACATCCATGATCATTAAGACTTCTGGAGATTGGATGTTACATACAATAGCTGATCATTTGTTAAATAGAAAGTTAATGGAAAATATCTGATAAATTTAAACATTAACTTTGTATTTGTTTCCTGTACAGCTGTACACAATAAGAAGTTATCTGGCTAGCACTGATGTACTCTATTTTTTGCATGATTGCTTTTGTTAACTATATAAATATAAAATCACAATATAACAGCAGCCGTTATTAGAGAATACAAGATTATTCAGATGAGGAGTCATGCTTCTTTCCAGTTCTGTATTACAGGAACAAAACTGCTACGTAATCTGAAAGGGTAATATAATTTCCTGTCTTTGATTTACCTGAACCTCATTAAATCTCTGTTTAAGTAGTTTCATCTCCCCAGATTAATCCCACCTCCTGAGAGAATTTTTGAAGTTGTTGCCCATAACAAAGCTCTCTTGCTGATAAAACTGAAAAACCTGTTGTTTCTTGGCTGTGCTGATCAACTTTAGTCTTCTTGCCAAAGACAAATATCCCAAAGCAATCAAAACTGCACTGAATAACATTCTGGATGTGCATCATTATTTCTTTAATTTCAGTAAATGCAAGCCTTCAAAGATTACATGCTCATGTTAGTGGTAGTTTTATAAAAGTAGCCTTTAAGTTTCCACAATACCAGTATATATCTGCCTTTCTTGGAAATTAAAATACAGCTCTGCTTCCATAGAAACAAACATAATTTTGTCTGAATTCAGTTCTGCTTAGAAATCTGTGCTCTGGAAGTAAATAAAATAATTACGTTGAAAAACATTGTTTTGCGACTTCTGTAATTCTGTTCATATGTTCGGGACCTGAGAGACCGCTTTGATTTAGTTTTATCCCTCATGGTTCAAGGCACAGGGCTCTCCTTTCACTGTTGACTGCTCAACCAGTTCTGCCCCTGAACCAATTCCAGCAGTATTTATGAACGTTATTTAGCTGGAAATCTTAATGTAGGATACATTGCAGTGAATCTCACTGTACAAAGATGAGGACATGAACTAGTACAGGTTTCCAACAATGGCCAAGTTTTACTTCTATGGTTGCACATATGACACTTGGTCTGGCAAGTGAGGGTCCAGACAGCCCACCCAGGTGGGCCATCGCCCGGCCTCCCCTGTGGCTTCCAGGCAGCTCTGAAAGGGTTCTGCCACCTTGGAAGGCAGCTCCTCTTGCGCCAGACTCCTCACTGCCCACGTCTCGCCCATCACAAGCTTGCTGCTGTTGGCCAGCGCAGCTGCAATGAAGTAACTGCACCAAGACAATGGGGAAAGCGTCCCCTGTCAGCTCCCTGCCTTGCACATACATGCAGCGTGGCCCGACATGTGGAAAGTCACTTTGAAAACTGTGTAGGCTGAGGTGTCTTGGAGAACTCGGAAGGCTAAAGGTTTCTATCCATGCGTTTGAGACAATTTCTCATGACTTGTGAAGCTTGATTACACAACTACAGTGTCTCCCATCTCTTACTATTTGATAGATTTGTCATTACTACTTAGGGGCAAAAAAAGAAAATGTATTTTAGTATTTTCAAATTCCTCCCTTTTCCTCATAGTTTAACTTCTTTATAATTTACTAGGTTCATGTGTGTTAATAGAAAAACAAAGGTACTAAAAAAACCTGTAAGGATAATTGTCTGCCACAGGTTTATAAGCTACACCGGATGACAGTTTGTGTAGGTATGTACTGCACTATTTAGTCATCTGTTAAAGAAATGGGATTATTTCCTCTCATAGTTCTTACATTTTCTCATAGTTCTTACATTTTTATAAATTACTACCACAGAAATACGTTATTCTGTTCTAAAAGAACACACATTAAAATATTGCATGCAGCTCTGGATTTCATATGTTGCTGTAAATTACATAGGAACACATAAATTGTTTTTCAATTAACACTGTTATCTCAGATTGTTTTCTATTCACCTACTCAAATTCCAGTGAATTACACTCATGTATCATGCAGCTACTGGGCTTTCTACACTATAAAAAGGACAAAGGTTTCTTGGGATCCTTCTTGGTCTTAAAGTATAGCCAAAAGCCTATGAGCATTTAATTTTCTGTTCACAAAACACTTCCAAAAAGTGGAATACCCCATTCAGATCTAACCAAAATTTTTATTTATAATTTTAACTACTGGAAATCAAACTTGATTAGCAGTAAAAGAGACAAGATAGATGCTGACCATCATTTTCAATATATTAGTAACCTGCAGTGAAGTCATAGGATTTAAATGAATTAGAACATAATCAAAAGGCTGAAGGAAAACTTGCGTTCTTTTTGTCATGTTTTTGCCCCCATTAGTGTCATGGTTGTTAACATTGTAACTAATTTGTTTGTATTTAGCTGTATACTGAAATGAGGATTTGACCCTGCATGCTTTAAGTATCCAAAATCCATTGCCATGAGTTCGGGATATACAAGCAAGATTAATTTTGACCCGTTTAGAGTGTTGTGAGGGGAAGGGAATACATTGTTTGAGATATTTACATACATGTTTTTCAAGCTCTTCGTATTTCAGTTACCTACATAAATTGTGTGCAAAAAACAGACAATTTCTCAAACAGACGCCCAGCCCCCAACATAAATTCATAGTTTCCATGGAAGAGTACAGCTGGAGTTCATCAGAATATGCTATGCTTCAGCTACCATGTCAATGGGGAACACGTGATATTTATCTTAATTTACGTTAATATGCATAGGTAACTTCTTCCTACTCTTTTTAGAGTCAAGTAAGAAAACTACGTTAATGCAATGATAAAGTTGAACATTTAAAACATCAGAAACTCAGGAGGGTGAACAGCAGTAGTAATGTTAGCTTTCCATACTGCTACCATATTATATTCCCTACTGTCCATTTTTACCATTACTTCTAGTTAGTTTATTACCATTTATATAATAAAAATAAAGCAAATTCTAAACGTGGTACAAAACAGAACAGAACCTCTGTAGAAACCCAGGTTTACACATGCGGACAGTAATTTTAATGGTGAAACCTTGAAGTCCCTTGTAGCAAAATGCTTGTTCAACAACAGCCACATATGGTTCCATACCTACTGTCCCTGAAAAACGCACGGATGTAACCAGTTAACAAGGTGATCTTTCCCTGCCCCTAACTGCTCCCCAACCACCCTCCCCCATCCACTAACTGCTAGTTCACAAAACGAAACTAAACCAAGGAAGTCAGTTTGGTTTCTTCCAATCTCACCCGTGTCAGATTTTTCATACCCACGGGGCCCTCAGTTACTCTGAGCTGCTGCTTCATCCTGCAATGACGCAACTCAAACCCCGTTGTCTTCAGTGTCACTAAAGGCATGAACTGAGAAGGAAGAGCTTTACAGGTGGTCCTGGAATGGTAAAGCAGCTACCAACAACTACTCTGAGCGACACAGAAGACAGACAGGCATTAGCCTATTTCGCATGCCCAGAATCCTCTGGCATAATGACAGCTGCACACAACAGTCTCCCTCTGCCCACCCTGCCAAAGCAGAGGAGTGAAAAATACGTCTACAGGAGGGGAGACTTGTTGAACAGAAGTCTGCTATTTGCACACATTCCTTCTTCAGCATAAAACCTCCTTTTTATACTACTTTGGCATAACAGTGTACTGACTGACCCAGCTAACACAATTTTCAGACTTTTACATTTAAAGTACCATGAAAGCCAACTATCAATACTGCCATGAGTTAGTGCCATCCTTTTAAACTCTAACGGCCAGAAGTGACTGGCATGCATGCAAGGACAGTGCTTTTCTCCATTTTTAAATAACTGTGTCAGTCCTTCCAAACATTCACAGTCCTAAGCTGATAACGTTTTTTGTTGGTTGTGTACTCATTGAGCAGTTGGTTACAGCTAGCTGATAAATGGGGGAGGAGAAAGAGCCCAGTGTGAGCCTTCTTGACTATTACTCTTTATTGGAACTAAGGTTCACCTCTTTTCCTGCATGATGGGCCTACATAGAGAGAAAAACGAATCCTGGTTCCTTTGAAAAAACATTTTTCTTTAATCTCCCTTAGATCAGGCAATTTCCAGATGATTGTTTCTTCACTGCCTGAATTTCTCGATGGATTTCCACTGGGCATTCTATAAGCTCTCTCACTTTTAATAGGTCATACATAATATTTAGTATGAAGGCTGCATACATATAGAGAGATTATGCTACTAAGGTATACTACAGCTCTATCTTCAGATGTTTTGGTATAATCAAGTACTTAATCACTCTCCCAGCTCCTCAGTCGCACTCTCCCACCACTCCTCGGGGTTTTTTTTCGCCTCCCTTTCATGACATTTGTTCCTCTTCACAGGTAGCCTTTCTGAATTATGCGCTGTCTGAAGCATTCACTCAGTCCTAAAATCCCATTCTTGTTTTAGTTAGATAGCCTTCAGAATTACTTCCTTCAGGAGCTGGAGGCCATTATTCAGTGAGCCTGCCTTTATATTTGCCCCTGACGTTTTAAGCCTTTAGAACAAAATAGCCAAGTGTATAGAACACGAAGTTACAAATTTTTGCACTTGTCCTGCTATAAATCTTTTCCAGGGTAAGGGATGCTCACTCACATCTGGAAAAGATTAGGCCTTAAACAATACAAGAATCCAAAACAATTAGCACATACTACCTTATATTTTAATAAACAGAGAACTAAAAGTTTTAGATAAAGGTAACAAGATCTGCACCACAAGTCTGTAAAGCTTTTGTAATATCCAAGAATCCTCTCTTGCCAAAATACCCACAAATGGGAACACTTACTCAAATAAACAGTGACTTACAGCCACAAATATTTAAAGGTTCAGGCCATAATGAAAAGAACATAACAGACTCAATGCAATTTTATTTAAACGTTGTAGCAATGCAGAAGTCTTTTTGTTAGCTTCAATTTTACCTAGTTTCTTCTTGCAGGCAGATTTTCAATTTGCCCAAGTCTCACATATTAGAATTTCTAATACATAAGCAACAAACTATTATTTTTAAGCACAGACCAAATCAACTTTGACAAAAATCTCCTTATAACTGACCACTGGTAAGTACACCTCAAGTATTCAGTGTATTTTCCTCTCATGTAAACAAATCGGAGGCTATATTTCTATTTGAAAACAAATAGATTCCCCTGGAAAAGTGCAGCATAAGAACATACCTATGAGTAAAACAACCTATGGCAATAACCATAACTTTGCAAAAGAGGGCTTGAAAATAATAACGAAATTAACAGCCAAGTAAAAGGGACAGACCTGACGGGCAAAGAGGAAAGCACAGAATACTTCTAAAGGCTGCTGAAAGAGGCAAGAATGTTTAGATTTAATTCAAATGAAATCCACAGTAAACTTTAAATCTGATTTGCTGCATTCTCCCAGCAATTCTAACAACTGATCTACTTGACTTCACCACCGCGAGATGAGTATTTGTGCTGACGCAGAAGAGAGTAACACAGAGCCTGCCCTTAATGCCTTTGGAAAGGGACTCGGGAACAACTCACAGACAACCAGGAACTCCATACATCGCATTTATGAACACAAAGCATTAGCTTAGTTCCAGCTTAACAATGACCTCTTCACTTAATTTTCCCAGAAGTTTAACTTCTTAACATCAAAGAAGTTACTAGGTTTCTTAAAATACAAAGCAAGCATTCACTTACGGGGTGACAGCAATGGGGTCTGCACAGCAGCCAGCTGCTGCAGCGTGTGGCCTTCAGTCACCATGGGCAGGACAGGGTAAATCTGCTACGAAAGTCTGAGTCTTCATAGAATGGGGGGAAAAAATAACAACAACAAAAAATCCCGATGAAATATTTGTTTTCAGTCAGAAGGTAAAGATGACAAATGAAACAGAAGAACGTGTAACTTGTCTGAAGTTTGAGCTAAGACACCAATAAAAGGAGAGCCTGAAACTGAAATTTTCAGGAGAATCTCATAGGTATCCAAAATTCAGCGATGGTGAAATAGTAAAAGTTTGCCAGAAAGAGAAGTCATGGCCCTAGAATAAAGTTTATTGAGGATGGAAAATACTTCAACATTCAATAAGGAATCCAAAACTCCACAGAAAAAGATACTTTTACATAGGTAGCAATACTGACAAGTACTCACCAAGCACCTTTTTTCAGGTAATTGCTCTTTAGTGTATATTTTGCCCACTACTTTTATTCCTCTGAAAACACTGGTCCATATTTATAAGGTAGTATTTGCTTTACTTTTCCTATTTTAGCATCAAGGATGGCAGGTCAACATATGAAGCTTTTTATTTACTGAATACTATACCTATTGGAAATTGTAACATTATTTTGAATACTATATATAGAAAACTGCTTTGTCAGTCACAGCAATTGAACAAAAGCTTTTTAAATCTTTACTTCTTCATTACAATAACGAGTGGAAATGACAAATTAGTCCTAAAAAACAGTTCAGGAAAAAACCCTCCACTGGTTGTACAGTACTTTCAGATATTACAGTGACTAATCTGGTCATTACTCTAGAAACTGGAATTGACAGCCAGACAATATTTTATCTAACATTTTTACATTAGGGCAAATGGACAACAGTCTCAAGGAGAAAAATAAAGCATAATCCAAACAAATTCATAATATGAGAAGTTATTGCAAGTGATAAGGAAAGAGAAGATGTGGTCTTTTGATGTGGAAAGAGGGGAGAATGAAAAAAACACCCAAATCCAAAAAAGATAAATATTTTTCTCCTGTGAATTCAGCCATTCATGTTTAAAATCCCTGTAGAGGATGTGTTGCTGTGGGCATTCCTGGCAGGAAAGAACTGACCAACTTGACATCTTTTTTTATAAATGTTTTTGCCCTTCAGCTCTAACATCTTCCCTAGTTAAAATACTCTAATTCTCTGCCCTGGCAGAATGCTATCCTTGCAATCCTACACTTCATGCTATTTTTGTCTTTCTTATTTTGAAAGATTCTCCCTCTCTTTTGTAACCTTTTCTCCCTCTTCTCTGTGCATCTAACAATTTCTTCAGAGAATATATGCAAAATATAAGCTGATTTTCCTTATGTCATCCTTTGTTGCTTTCCACCTCTTCCCTATCAACAAGAGATAAGTTTTTCATCACTTTTCTTACTTTATCCCCCATTTCCTCCAATAACTCCTCCTCCTCAATCTCTCTGCCATCCCCACACCATTTTCCCCAATAGGTCACATCTGCCCTGCTCTTTTGTATTCTAATGCACCCAGTTCTTCCTGGAAGTATAACACAATTGGCAGCAAAAAGCTTAGTAACAGCCAGTATTCCAGGCTCCTGTTTCACCCTCAGACCTAGCTTAGAAGCACTGATCATACACTGTTCAACATCTTTCCCTCCCTCGGACCCATTTTCTCCCAATTCTTTCTCTATCCCTGTAATTCTCTTTCAGCATGTTGTTCACAAGAAGTTTACAGTTCAGCCTTTGGATCTCTTTCTTTCTTCTTCCATATCTTATCTCTGAATAGTTACCTCTGCACTTGGGGGTGAGGTTACCATACCTGCCCCAACGAGTCACAAACAAACCACACTGATCCAGATCCTGTCAACCAACAAGAGAGAAAAATCTATACTCCTCTTGACTCAAATGACAAAATCTAACTATTATTACCAACCAAAACCTCTTCCTAAACCAAGTTACGTACAAGTTTAATGCAAGATCTAGTACATGCTGTTTCTCATCCACTGATCTAAAACTTTGGGCTTGGACTCTCATTTTGCATCAATACTTTTCCTGGTAGATTTATGCCCTCTCAGAACTTATTCATTAATAACTCTGCAGCAAAAATAATTTTGCTTGCTTTTTGCTCTGGTCATGCTACTCTGCTCTTTGCATTCCCTACCTAGTTGTCCCTTCTTGGTTGCATCCAACTCCACATGAACACACACTTTGGAGAAACAGGTACTGTTTGAAGAAGTTTGAGGCACTTCTGCAAGAATATAAAACGTGGAAATAATCTAAAACTAGCCAAGGCAATACCAACTATTTCATTAATTTCAGAATGTGCACCTGTAATTCTGATTAACGTTAACAGGAATTTAATATGCATAAGACCCCACAGTCTGTTCTACACCATGGGGAAAAGTCTCCTCCTCCTTGCAAAATTTTATTGAAGAAGGCCTTATGGTGTCTAAAAGGTATGGCCCAGGCCTAGTTCAGAGTACTCAGAATTCCTTTGAATTACCAGTCTCTTCCACTTCACTGCACGTTATTGCCATTCTTTAACATTTCTGATGCAAAAAATTGTCATCAAAAGCAATAATGCAAGTAATGAAAAGTTCATGTTTAGAAGTATCTGGAACTACACACATTTTACCTTTTTAAAATTTAATAAAAAGACAGTCAAAAACAAAAGAAAAAAATGCCTTGGGCTTCCATCTCTAAAAATTAAAATCAAGTAGTATGTTGTACTAAAGTCCAGTCATTGTGTAGTTACTCAACAGTTTAAATGCACATTTATTTTATTTGTTAGTAAATAACAGGTAATAAAAATAGTAAGAAGAACTATAGACAATAGTACTTCCTACTAACATACAAATAAAATCATTCTAATAGTATCCGTTTATCTCCGGTAGTTATAAAGTACCTCTCACTGACATCTTAGCTTCAGACAGCAACTAAATCTCCTTCAGCATGCAACTAAGCCAGCCCTAATTAAAGTCAATGGGAGCTTTTCCACATACTTAATGGCTGTTGGTTGAGGCCCAAAAGTAATTGTGTAAAGAGCATAGTATGTCACTTAACGATAAATTGACTCTGCCTTTGAAAGAAGTATTGGAAATGCATTGCAAGTGTCTCATTCCATAACCATTTGTTGAAGCCAGATGCCCAAATGACTACTCAGGCTTTTGATAAATAGTCAGACAATTATGCACAAACGACCTAATCCTGCTCTTGCTGAAGGTGATGCTGAAACTCCAAAAGAGCAAACCATAGGGTCTAATCTTTATCTACTAGACACTACATTCAGCATACAAAGAGCACTGAGAAATATTGACTTTATCATATATTACTACACACTAAATGCACAATTTTTCCACAATAGCAGATCTCAAAATCTCTATAAAGATCTTGCCCACCACAACAGCCAGTCATTCACATAAGCAGTTTTTAGGATGTAACTTGTCTTAAAATGTGAGTTACAGCTGCCCTCAACTTTTCCCCTTATGTCAAACCCAATGAAGAGGCCAGTATCTCACCCGAATATAGGTCATACAAAAAAGAACAAACTAGGTTTGAAAACAAAATTTCAGTTTCAATTTTCTTAGAGAAATATTATTACCAGAGAGGCTCTCAAGATAAAAATAATTCAGCTAGTAAAGTTTTCCTTTTATAAGCAGAATTGCTAGATCAGAGCTTTCCTGGATGTGAAGGGCAGGCAAGGGAGCGTTTGTCCAGCATGGCAGGACCATTGGATGAAAGACACAGCGTGCAAGAGACCACAGGCTGGCAGCAATACGAGCATCTCCAGTGATTCACAGTGGGCAAATCAGCAACTAACAGCTGTTTCAGGAGATGAAATGGGGGGGAATATCGACTTAGCCACACCCATGAGATACTGCTAAAAGGCACAAGGCAAGAACGGAGAAAACTGGCAAGCTACTGTCTGCCCAAGCAAGCTGTCAAAGTGACTGCACCAACTGCATCACTATACTGCAAACTCAGCAACAGGGAGTCAGGCAAACTGCTTTTGCCTGTAGACTGTCTGTGAAGTGAATTGACAGATGCCTAGATAGACTTAAGATATTAATATCCTGTTTCCTCTTGATGAAAGAGCGAAAGGAAGAGACAAATGATGTTTCATACTCCTTCAAGTTTTGAGGAACCATCCTCAAAATATTACTGTAAAAAAAAAAGAAAAAAAAAAAAGATGATCATTCCCATGAGCATTCCCTGTACAAACCTGATCACTTCTATGTCTTCTCAATAATGGCCGATTTTTCCATCTTCGCCCCTGGGGTGTTCTGTTTCAATTTCTCAGCCACATCTGTTCTACCATAAAAGTTCCTGGCTGCTACGAACATGTTTCTCAATTGCTCGATAACTAAGGCCGAGAGAATATGAAATAGTTTATCTAGTCATTCCAGCTAGCCCTTCCTAGATTTTAGGACTTTCACTTTCTCATGACTTTTTCTTTGATTTAAGAGAGGTCGGATGCGCATTTTTATTGTCCTTTTTCAGTGAATTAAGGTATACTTCCTGTGTATTGTTTTCCTACCTACCACAAATTTAGACATCTTAAGTTATCTCCTAGTAAACTTTTGATATAATGTGCTGCCTTGGCTCATCAAAATTCACTGCAGGTATCTTCTCCACTGCTCAAATAGGTCTATGGTTCTTTGCTGCACCATTTAACAACATTCATTTTTGAAAAACAAAAAATGGACATACATACAATAACTGCTTGCTGCTATATGGGACAGAAAGCCCATTAAAGATTACCTCAGCTGATGACATTTGAGGGAGATGGTTTGTGTGATTTGGGGGTTGGGGTTATTTTTTGTGATGTGTTTTGCTTTTGTTTATAAAAAAAACAAAGGCAACAAACAACAAAAACTAGTAGTTATTCCATACTCAACCCCTACAGTGTAACCACCCAGCCAAGCACTGTAAGGCACAACTGAGGGAACAGCTGAACTTTGCAACAGGAGACAGGAACTTCAAACATAATTTCTCACAGAAAAAAAAAAAGGTACCCAAAGCTGTACCAAATGTAAGACTTTGTTGAGATGACTGGGGAAGTTCAGTGCCCTTTGACAACAGCCCTGAGACTGGAGCTGGTTAACGCTGAAAGATGCTTGGTCACAAGGCTGTGGAAAGAACCACCTCACAGCTGGCCACAAGACCCCTGCACGCCCTGTCAGGCAGAGGTGTCTGCTGGGGCTCAGTGGCCCAGCGAGTCTTACGTTTTTATGTAACAACCAAATAATTAAGAACAGTTAACATCCCTCTAAAGGTTATGCTGGGCGCTCTCCAAATGTCTGTCCCCTAGGGCAGACTACAAACGTTTGTAGCTTGCAGCAAGTTAACTGGCTATTAATTCAGTTAAAAATAGCACTAAAACCAGAGAGAAATTCCATTAAGTATAGACACCACGCATCTGCTACCGAATCACTACACAGCCTGAGTCTCTGTGCAGCTAGGTCACGAGGCTGGTACATATGTCCCCCTTCTTCCTAAGCACGTCTTGTTTACAGCACTGTACAAAATAATTTAGTAACAACTCTGAAAGGTACAGCAGGAGACAGTGTGAAATGTTTTCCATCCCCTTCTAATCTAAGCATACCCAGGGCAGAGTTTTTGACCCAGAGCATTGCCCCAGTCACTTCCCCATGCAAATCTTGCACCCAACCTAGCAAGGACTGCAAAACGTATCAGCACATGAAGGCTATGTAGTCACATAGCAACCCTGGCTACATGCGAGTGTCATTTAGTCCTAGGACCATTTCCCCCCACTTAAAACCTAGTTCATGCCACTTGCTAAAAAGGGCATGTACTATGTGCAGAGATTGAAAGGCACCACATAAAATAATGCAACATTATGCAGGCAGCTTGAAAAAAATCATCATCTTTGTCTGTTGGTTCTGAATGAATGTTATTCATGTGACATTTTGGACAAGATCATTGGGTTAACTTTAGTTTAATGACTAATTAGCAAAATTCTGTAGTAATAACATGGCAGTGTATTAAAGTGTCACATCATAGGCATGCTGGGTTTCTCCTGACACATCCCTTGCACTCACTGTCTCTTTTTGGGCTGGCAGAGCAGGCACATTGCTTATGCTAGAAAAACTCATTATTTAGAAACAACAAACAGAATATGAGAGTAATAAATATTTACAGCAGAAAACATAAAACATTGAAGGCATAGTCTGTAGAATAGTCAATCCCTCTTGGCCTCAGATGTCATTTCAGCTTCATCTTCTTACATGGTTCACGCAGTAGCACAAGCCTGAACTGGTCAACGTGCTTCCTTTTTCCAAGTGACCCTCCTGACAGGCTCTCTCACAGTTTAATGGATGAACTTCAGCATGAGGACAACGCAGTTATCATGGTTTCATCTGAAACTTCTCTTTCACTCTAAAAGTGGCAAGTGAGCAAATTGTATGAATTGCTTTGGCATCCATAGAAAAATAAGGACACATCCTGCATACAAATAATACCCTCTTTACAGCTTCAGCTGGAATCAAGCCACTTCATTTTGTTAACAAAAGTTGTTTGCTAGATGTGGTTATGTTCCTGACTACCTATTGTCTGTTTATTGGAAGTAAGCAATAAAACTGGCCTTTGGAAGGGTCTTACTGAGTATTTCTTCAGTTAGTACATCTGTTTGATCAGAGAAGAAATTAGCACTTTTACCATTACCAATCTTACATTTTGCCAGAACAAACTGCTGTGACAGGACTTTAGGACTAGCAATACAGCTACTTGGAAAAACATAAGTTTCTCCCATTTTTGGATCAAGATACTAGCTGGATGGTTCAGACACAGTGTAACAGTGAATTGTAGTGATTTTTAATTAAAAAAAAAAAATAAGGTAGATACTATCCATCTCCACTGCCAAATACCTGACTACCAGTTGTTCGAGAAAATCGGTGACAGGATAACACCATCAACCCCCCTCCACCAAATAAATAAGTCACACACACAAACCTCTCAAGTACCTGGGAAGCACCCTCTGTAGCTCAAATGGTTAGCATGTGCTTTGTTAGGTGTGATGTTTATCATTTATTTAGTACATATTGCTGCAGCCTGAGGAAGAAAAGTTTAAAAATAATGTCAATAGACAAAGGATCATATGCAGAGTCATCTGCCTAACCTTGTTGTTCTCCCTGAGGCGGAAGCCTATACGAATTCATTCAGGGCCATTCTATTCTATATGCAGGGAAGTGCCTATCAAACGCGGAATGAAAAGGAGTTACTCCCTACCCAAGGTCTGTAGGATCATGTCTAATAACTAGAGGTTTAATTTCAAGATTTCAGAAATTCTCATTTAAAAGTACCTGAAGCAAAGTCTAAACAGGGAATTATAAGAGAAGTAACTGGTGTACCAGTTTGGGTTCTGTGTCCTATTTCTGATAGGAAGCACAATACATCTTGTATTAAAGATTAGGACAACAGATGCAAACCAGCCCAGTAACCAAGCAGTACAATAGCTGGTAGAGACAGTGTTAGCTTTACCTCACAATTTCCTAATTGCTGTCAGCCACTTTCACAGCAAGTCTTTTCAATATATTCTCTAATTTCCTTGACATTAAAAGGAAGCTAAATTAAGAGACTGAAATGACCACCCTCCTTCAATTTCTCTTCTTTCTTGTCTTCCTTCACTTTACAGGTTTCAGTGCAGAACTCTTCCCTATATCTCTTTAGAAAGTGTATCTCCTCCCATTACCAGCTTGCCTCCTCTTCCTCCGTTGTAAACTTTTTGTTCTTTTCCTTATGTCTCCTTTGCTCCCCTATGCCTAATTTTTCCCCTTAAAATAATCCTTCTTGTTCTCCATTTTCTTTCCCCATATTTCCCCATCGCATCAAATTTATTCATGTCTACCAAGTACTTGGGCAAATTCTTCTACCAAAGATTTCAGCACTGGTGTTGCAGGGGAGCACAAGGTAAGAAATCCTATTCAGTTCTAAAATTGCTCTAAGCAGCAGTAAGGAAGAGCTGTACTAGACTTTTACCCCCTGTTACACTGTGAGGCAACAGCAACACAGACACCAATTATGCAGAGGTTTTAAGTCACTTAGGACCTTGGTTCAGTTAAAGCAGGTCAGAAATGGACAATGGAGGATTAAGGAACCAGTCACAGGTCCCTTTATTTACCCCCACTCTTTCATTGCAAATCCAGCCCCAGCAATTCATCAGTTCTTTTGTTTTTAAGCAACATCCATCCTTTCTGGACTACTGCCTAATGACACAATTCCTCGACAAAGACTTTCTTTTAAAAGTGACATATCAACATATCACAGCAGCACTCTCAAGTATATATTCACATATTTGAGTGACTCCTCCAATGTTACATTTAAAAGCACGCAAGAGTAGTTTGATCAGCAGTAGAACAAGAGCTGTAATGCTTCAGCAGTTTTGTTTGTTTCTCCATTGCACATCAGAAGTCAGCATGATGGTATGTTTTTCTTAATTTTTAATTATTTACTCTGATTTTTTAAACATTTTCAGCATGCTGCACCTGAACCCTGATCAATAATGGGAGTTCTGTAAGCAAAACACCTACCACAGAATACATGCTTTTTTCTGACCTAAAAATACAACGTTCCCAGTCTGTGTGACTTTTTATAGGCAACCACGTACATACTGTGATATTCTGAATACAGCACATCTTCCTTCCCTATAATAGAGTGGCATATTTTCATTTTGATTGCTTGGAATGAGGATGGAAATGTGTAAGGAATTAATGGGTTTATTTGGTCACAGTCATAAGTTCGGACCTTTTCAAAGGCTTGTTCAGCTTGTGCAGTCATGCCTTTAAATTATCTTTGATTATTAATATAGCTCCTATTAGCAGCTCTGCTTAGCAAAATATTTCTTTTAATTTACACCTAATGTGAAAAATCGACAAATGTTTTGACAATATTAACTGGTTCATTTTGACCCTTGAATGTAACAATTTGCTTCCGTAACAGTAGACCAAAGGTCATGCGTGTGATGACTGACAGTGGGGGCACAAGGACAGCTGACAGATATGGGAGAGGCACAAAATAAAGCTGCTACTTAAGTAAAAAAAAAGAATTTCCATTCCAATAATTTAAGATACTATGTTTTAACCTGTGCAGTTCTATTTTAACTCAACTTTAATTTCAACCAATAAACAAACCTGGAAGTTACACCATTCCATCAGACTACACTCAATACAATGCACTGACAGGGCCATGGGCAAATTGGAAAAAAAAGAAGAAAACACATCTCTAGAAAACAAACTACAAAATGTATCTGAGAACTCTCACAATTGTTAAAACATCCAGACTAGATCATCATCAACTCCAAATTTGGTACTGCCTTGGGTATGGGCTTTTTCCCCTAGAAACATATTTTTCTCCCTTTCTAGCACCCTAGAGATTCAGTGTGAAAAATGCCCCAATTGAAGTCAGTTTTGCCATTCTCTTTATAGGTAAGATCTCCGCTCCGAGTTTTATATTCTGTGCTATTCTATAGCATAGAACTTATTTAGCAAATACAATCAAAGTGATTTATGGCATGTGAAGTTTTTTATTTTGTTTTCAATGAAAACAAAGTTTCCCAAAATTCACATTTGCTGAACGTTTCCTTAGAATAGGACACACTTGGTCATAGATTTCTGACAGTATCTGGATGTTTCCAAGTTACTGTATGAACAAGGAGGAGACAAACACTGAGACCTGCCAGTGCCTCTCTCCTTCCTTCTTCAGTGGATGGGCAAATTCCTTAAAATGGCAGCATTAGGCTTCTGCACGCAAGCTTGTTTCTCTCCCCTCCCCCCAGGTTTTCTGTGGCTTCATAGGGTTGTCTTACATACAGGCAATCTTTTCTCAAACAAAGAAATGATTTCTCACAGTCACAGAGAGATATAATTAGGTTTACCAGGGATAGATTCTGCTACCTTCTTCCACATGCACCACAAGTCAGTAAGTAGATGAGACCTCAAAATGATTTATCACCTGAAAGCAAGCTGATGGTGGAGCACTGCTGTACGTGAGGCTGAAGAGAAAGAAGCAATGTGTACATGAGGTTCTTCCAGTATGAGCAGTTTTTCACTTGTCAAAAATCAATTTCATGCGCTGTCCTTTTTTCTGCTCATCTGGCTTTGCCAGCTCCTTTTACAGTTAATACCAAGCCTCAAAACTACAGATCACAGTGGACGTGTCAGGGGGATTGTATCTGCTTACGTCAACAATGACTTTGATCTGCTGTCTTCAGGCACTACCTAAATGTTTACTGCATAATTTCCTCCTGAAGGAAGACATGAAGGGTGCAGTAGTCTAGATGCTATGCAGTGCTTTACACGGATAACCACTGACCTTAGAACACACCTGTAACCTCTCTGTATTCAGCTCCCTTCCTCTATAAATGTGCTTCCTTACAAGCTTGTACTGAACATCATCTCTAAGCAGAGGAGTTAGAACTGCGTTATACTGCACACTTGCTTTCAGCAATAGGGGAACTGTTGAAAGGCACGTATTGATTGCATGCAAGGCATACGGCTACAGTTTCTGTACCTTAGTCTAGGATCTAAATTCTTTTTATTAGTTCTTCAGCAGATCAATAAGTACTATGGAAGTCTGATAAAAAAATTTCAAGACTCGTACATGCAAAAATTATTACATTCCTAAGCAGCCCACGGTGTTGCCTGTCGACCATTGAATTTCACCCTCAGTTACCAGAGTGTGTATGGTACCCAGGCGCTGTGGATGACATAAGCCAATTCTGCAGTGAGTCAAGCAGTCATGAGAAAGGTCAGTTCTGTGCACTAAGTTAGAAGAATAAAGTATTTATTCGCCTACTCCAAATATGGCTCCTTTTTTTGCTTAACATCCATTCTTGCCACATGGAAGAACTATGAATTTATTTCATGCTTAAAATAGGGCCTTCATCCTTTTCTCCATGAGACTGGTACTATGTATACATACACGTAAAAAATAAAACACAGTTCAGACAGACTTACCGACAATATGGAAGATTCATACTCAAAGCCTGAAAGCACTTTCGTATGCCCCCTACTTCAATAAATATTGCAATGACAAACTCAAAAGAAAGCCTCTAGCTTATTCAAAATTATCAAAATTTTTCTTGTTTGTATACACACTCACTTAATATAAAGAAGGTGCTGAATAACAGTATGTCTATCAAAATATGAAGATTCAACAGTTAATAATTTTGTTTACAGCAGGAATAACGTGTAGTTATCTTGCATCTTAAAATACACTTTAGAAAGCACAGCAACATGCCATAAGAAGAATTATCTCTTACCAGCTCTCACGCCTCTTGTGAAGTGTGCCAAGTTATTCATTCTGTTGTTAAACAATATCGGAACACTAGAGGATGGATTGTATAGGATGCCCATACTCACATACTTGTAAAAATCCTCAGGAATTTCTTTCTCTTCTTACGTGCCCTCTTTTTTAAATGCTCCAAAAGCTCTCACCACTCAAGCACTTACTAATACGCAAGTTCCTCATAAGTTCCTTCAGCATCTGTAATATCATCAGGTGTGAGGTAAATGAATTAGAGCTTGCTGAAGAAAAGCAAATAGCTAACACTGCAAGCTATGGCTAATTACATTCAATAAATTTCACCCCTTTATGTTTTTTCTCCCTGAAAGAAATACCTGATTTGGGAAGTGGAGAACAATTTTAATAACCCTCAACCAGTTTAAAGGATTAATTCGACATGTGTCCATATATATGCTACCGTAGCCTTTTTTGTAACTCACTTCATATACAACAGCTACAAAAAAGCACGTCTGGTTTGCGCAAATGTTGGTTTTAAAGTTCATATGAACCTGATCCGGCTGCTTACCCTCTCAAAGAGCTCCTGCAGCCACAGATTTGGCTGGCTTTAATCAGGTGTCAGGTAGAGCCTGTAACAAAATTCTGCCACTTATCTGGTTTCTCTCATCCTGAAAGACAAAGTATTTTCAGTTTTACAAGCATTAATTCTGCTACTTACGCAAATCAGAGAGGATTTGAAAGCTCTAAACTACACCAAAGGAGCAGGGCCAACTGATGTCACATTCCTGTTCTGGAAAGACAGAAGGAAAAACAAAACAAAACTCAAAATAACCCAACCACTGAATCGAGTCAGTGGGTGAAAGCATGCAGATTTTAACAATCACCAGTTTTTATGATACAACCAGTTTTCTGGTTTACTTTCTAGACCCTCAGTAAACGAGCTACTAGGTCTTTCCCTTCCTAAGTATCCTAGAGCGTAGTCACCAAGGCAAAAACAGATAAAAGCAGAGTGACATAACGAATTACCCTGCCTCTGTAGAAGACATGGTAAATTGTAACACAAACTAGTACAGCAAATTAATAGCTCAAACACAAGGCAAGGCACTCCAGAAGGAACAGTCAGGACTGCTCTTTGGGTGCAGCTGGACAATACAAGAGAGCTTTAACAGCTAGCTGTTACCAGTCAGGCTATTCAGCCCTCCCATGGCAATACCTTTGCAGTTAAATCAGTTCAGAGACAGGAACAAGGAAAATAACCCTTTTTTTTTTTTTTGCACATGCCAAGTTTTCCATACTTCTAAGTCCTTGAGGTAGCTCACAGTGGGTTCATGAGCAGGAGGAGGCAGAGAAGCCAGACTAGGACAATTCCTCTTGACAGCTCCTAGGCAGAACACCAGTTTACTTGCAGCTGCCTTAGTGCACCGGGGTGGACTTAGCAGGGACACCCCCAGGGTCTAGAAGTCAGGAATCAAGAATTAGCTCCCTCCTTCCGCACTGGAAGTGCGTGCTTTTGGGTCCTGGCTGCAGTTAGAAAGAAGAGAGAGCAAGGAAGATCTGAAAGGCAGTAGTGCCTGCTACAGATGGTTTTTAAAACCATTTTTCAAAGGAGGTTCAGTGCTATTTGCTAGAACTAGCTGCTGCATAGTCTTGCTTACCCATTAGCTTCAATCTGAACTGCAAACGCGCAGGGAAAAAGCATTACTACACAGAGAAATAGAATAAACATTGAAAATACAGTAATGCAATTCATTGAGGAGGTCCAAGGATGGGCAATGAAAGTGATTAACGGCATGGAAGAAGGCCTTAAAGACCAGGAATATCTAGTTTCCAGGAGAGATGAATATACAAAATCTGATATAATAAAGCTATGCAGAACAATCAATTGTACAGAGAAGCTAACTCAGGAATTTCTCACAGAGTAAAGAAGAGATACAACAAAATCGGAAGGCAAAAATGCAACATTGAGGGAAGACAGTATTTTTGTGTAGCGCATGACTAACTTCAGGAGTTTGCTACAAGAGAAAGTTGCAGCTAAGAGCTTAGTAGAATTCAGAGAGGATTAGATAGTTAAATAAATAGCAAGACAGTATCGGCTGTCTAGTTGAGCATAAACAAACAAATTTAAGGATGATATATAAATCCTTATAGTTCAGTCAGCTGTTTACTGACAACGGTAAGGAATGTATTTCATTCCATTTAATTATTTTGGATAAGCGATTCATCATGAGATATTGCAGTGTTTCAGACATTTCTGTTTGCCATTAGATTTAATGTGAAAATTTCTATCTTACATTCTTCATACTTATGGGAGTCACAGTATTGCAGGCTACTTCCCTTTTATTTTTTTAAAAATCACATTTTTGAAGTGCTGGAGCCCTAGAATAAAAAAGCAGGATGGGAAATTCATAGGATTGCACACAGCTCATAACAGACATTATCATAGCAGTTCCACAAGGGGACCCCCTTCCCCAGCCTCCTCTGCCTACCACAGCAGACTCTACAGAGAACTCAATCCTAAAACAAAAATGAGATTTTTAGCACTGAAAGCCCAAATGTCAGAAACAACGCTATATGGAAGAAACAAAAGGTTTTGTCTGTATTTCACATTCATTTGCAAATAACCCATTAAAGGAAATATTCCAAACAGCTTTAGGAAATAGATCATACTCCACAATAGAGATGACAAGAGAAAGATCCCAGTGGTCCTAACAGAAAAGACCCTTTCCAAGTCCTATCCAGCAAGATATTACTCCATAAGAAAATGAATGTACACCAAGTGAATACATTATTGCCTCCTCCTTAATTGTGAAATCTCATAATACAGCATTCTTTTTCCATGTCATTTTTGCAGTCATCACTTCCAGCCTATGAAAGTACTGTGTCATCGTTCTCTAGTTGATCACTTTATGGAGAGCAGCCTAAACATGGGGGGATGTGTCTGGATTTTTTTGTTTTGTTTTTTCTCTCCAAAATAAAATCCAGATAAAAACAAAACTAATTTGTGCACACTAATCATCATAACCAATGCTTATAATGTTATCCCCATCTGTCCACATTCCAGGACAAGATTAGCTTTCACCCAGAAAAGACAAAATACAATGAACCTGTGTAGATTTCCTTTATGACAAAGTATAATTACAAAATTATTACAGTCAAGGGAAAGTAGTAATTCACTAATATTTCTTCAGAGGTAACATCTTGTATGCCCTGAAAAAAACAAGCTTTTTTAGTAAAATTTTAATAAGCCCTTGGGTTTTCTCTGAAATATTTAAGAATAGCTGGTAAGAAAACAATTGGAAAAGAACAGATGTTAAAACTTATGAACATATACACGTCCATATTTTAAAATAAAAACGTCTTGTACTAACTGTGATTGCATATTAGGAAAAAAAAAAAGACAAGACACAAGAAGTCTGTTCCTACTTTTGTTTGCTCCTCCTGTACTTTGTAATAATGTACTGTTTAACTAGATTTTCCATGCTGGAAAGCATCAAGCGCTATTAAAAAAAAAAAAAGTCATTCGTGTAACTTGTTTTCCATCTTTCTAAAAGAATTTGGCTTTCACCACATTATCGTTTTCACCACTCTAGCTGTTTTTAAAGCACAAATTGTTTCTGCCCTTGCTTAAAATGAATTATGGATAGCACATATAAGAAAAAGTACTCGGACTAATGACTGCAGTTGTGTATATACTTCAAAGTTTTGATAGTTCTGGTAGCTATGACTGTGTCACACGCTAGACTTGAGAGGAACGAAGCAAACACCTTCAGAATGCAGAACGTTAATATAATTTTCCTTACTAGCTGCCAGTGATGCCTAACTTCTGTTAAAATCCCCTGTAAATTGAAGTGCACCTCCTCGAGGATTTTATTTATTTATTTAAATTACCATTTCAAAATAGCAATGAGACGCCCCAGGTAATGAATTCATAAAAGATTACTGTACCACTCCGGTAGTTAAAGAAACACACCCTTTAGCTCATTCCCAACAATAGCTCTGACATCAGGAGCTTATTTCAAAGGGATTAATGCCTGTTGTGCCTTATTGTTTAACTATACATTGACTATGGAGAATGTAAATACATAATATAGCACTGGAATGCTCAAAATTTCTTTTTGATCATAGAGCTCAATGGGTAACTACGACTTCCAGAACACAGTTACTTAGAATTATTGAATCTATTTAAATATCTACACTACCTGACTACCAAATGCCTCAACGTAAGAAACGCTGCCATTACTTCTCAGCCAACAGCGTGTCCAAAGCACGGTCTTTGAGGTGGCAGGTTCCTTATTTCTCATCTGCTGCACGAGAACTTGAATCTCTATTCTCCGAACCCCTGCACTGTTGCCCACGACACACTCTGGAGGAGGACAGCAGTGCGGGAAGGCAACAGCCCTGGTACGAGAAGGCATTCCAACAGCAAGACAAGACAGCTGCTGGTGGCAGCTCCACTGCCCACCGTCCCCCAGCCAAAGGCTCTGCCTGGTCACAGTGCTGCACTGGGCACACCGCAGCCTTATCTCCTCAATGGCACCAGTTTGATGGACACGGTCATTTTCTATCCAAACTGCTGGAAGTCTCCCTGAGTCTGGCAATGTGAATTTGACACCAGTTAGCTTACAAGCAGCAACTTCAGTGGTCCAAAATGCACCAAGTTTAATGCGAGTCATTATCTAGAGCTTTGTAACTGATCATTTAAAAAACAAAGTCCCCACCTCACATGTTATACATCTGCAAATCTGCGAAGAGCTTATACTACAAGCAACTTTTAAAGCTATTTAAACTGATACAAAAGGAAATATAGCTTAAATTTCATTTTTGTCAGTAACTTCCACTACCAAATTACCCCAGGCAATTTCTTCAACACACACAAACATACCTATGCAATTGTTTAAAATATCTTTACCCGATTTACTTCACTTTACAACAGAGCATTAAGGAGCAATGCAAGTACCTAAACACAGACATCTAGTGCTATTTGATGCCTGAGGGTATCCCACTGTGGCTTTCTACTGCTGCTAAAGAAGGCATTAAGTCATCTGTCACACCTGCTAGCCCTGACAGATGTCTCAGGTACCCAAAGCATCTAAAATGGCATTAGATGTCTATGTTTCGGCTTGCGAATCTTTTCCTTGGTGCCTAGAGAAAGTGCAAATGAGAAGGAGAATTAGTGTCCCGCAGTCTGTCATTTATCTCAAACACAAGCACTACAGAAGCTGCAAAAGTGTGAAATCTTTACATTGCCTCACTAATGTATGTTTCCACTCCATTCCCAGCAGATCAATCTGTGGCAAAATATACAGTATGCTGTGCATTATTATAAGCAAAACCTATTGCAAAGAGGAAAGCTAGTACAGATTTTTGAGGGTAAATAGCATCTCACTTCCAAAAACTCAAACTTGATTTACAAGAGACAGAAGGATTAAATGCCCCCCTTTAACCACAATTCAAATGGAATCAGTCTCTTGCTCATTCCACTTGCAATCTATTTGTGGCACAGCATGGGGAAAAAATAAAGATTTTTTTTTCCCCTCTGCATCTGTTAAATATTGGTGCTCTCTGCAATATAACACCACCTTGACACCTCTATCCGGACAATCCATAATGAAGAATCAAAAACAAGGTCATGGCAAAGAGTCTGAAAATGCACTGTCCTAAATGTACTTTCACCTGAGCCAGATGACATTAATCAATTTGCTCATAAGATTGCAGTAAATAATCTTGTTGCCGTATATAGAGACTTCAGGCATACAAAGGGGCTTTTTATAACATACTATTCATTCTTCCTGGGTTCCTACTTTGAAATTTTGTGGGCAGTTTAATTTTCAGACTTGAATAGTCATTGTCCCAAACAAAGCCACATAAAAGAAATTGTCTAGATGTAAATTCTGAAGAGTGAGCATTTCAGAAATGCAAATTGCACAAGCTTTCCTCTGAACACATTGTGTAAAAAAGGAGTTTTTAGCCATATGCAAAAAAGACCACCTGCAACAGAGATTGTGCAACAGCCTTCTCCTCCCGGTTCCTTCCTCCATTCCCTACCCCAGAACACTGATCTAGTCAATTGTAGCAAAGTTTACTACTACAGCATCTCCCACTTCTTATTTTGTTTGATCTGTAGGTCAAGAGATTTCCATGTCATTTTCTAAACTAGGTTTAAACCAATATTCAAAAACCAAAACAAAGGCTTTTTGAAAATCTCCAGTTAAGCATAGCTCCTATGGCTTTATTTCAGAGTCTTAAAACCATGCCTCTCTCACATGTTTACTTCTGTAGCTATATATTATAGCATTTTGCCATAAATGTTCTTAATAAGAATACCTTTTGACAAAGTTAAAGCTATCACGATTTTATACCAGTCAGAGAAAACACCCAAAGGAATTCTGCAGAAAGGAAAATATTTTCAAACGACAACAGAAATGAATGCTTACCTCAGACACTTTCTTGGTCACAAGAATTTTCTCCAAGACAGTACAATAAATTGTACTCTAAATTGTTTATGAACAATTGACAGTAATCTACAAAGTCTGACAAACAGTTAATTAAGCCCTATAATGAAAAACTTAAAAACCCTCATTCAATCCCTGAATCCCCACAAGTAATTTTACAGCTCCGTTTTCCTTTTATAGTTTTACAGTTATTTCCAGGTATAAAAAAATATTTGGTATAGTATCAACATCCCTTTAAGAACTTGGCATATACATTTACTACTACAAATAGCCAGTAAAGCAAGTAATTTATTTAAAAGAAACAAACTAATTTAGACATTTTACAACTTGAGGAAAACAGAATGCATCTGTTATGGAAAGACAAATCCCAAGTTACTGGAAGTGTGCAGTGTTGAAAAATATTTTGGACCTAACCTCAGTCCTAACTCTGAAGACATTACATGTCGGATTAACCCTCAGCACCCCATCGGCTCTGCAGCAGCCAACCCACCCAACGGGAAACATGAGGAAGCCCACTGAGAGCCACCAGCACAGCCCTACTGCTACTACTACCAGTTTCCACACCATGGAAGGAAGTGGTCATAGGGTCTTTTTGCTTGCAAAGGTACTACGTTTCAAAGGCAGGAAGAGAAAAATCAGTACTGTGTACAGGAAAGGAAAACAAAAAATGAGAATTTGTTTTCACTGCCAAAACTGGAATGACTGCAAGGTCATCAACTATCTAGGAAGGGAAATCCACTCACCATCTTGCCGTGATACACCACTCTCCTTTACAAAGCAGATAAGAAGACTGAAGTTCTTCATACCCATGTCATGTCATGAAATCAGTAGGTTAAAAGAATACCCAGAAAAACAAAACAACTCTGGCTACCTAGAACATAAGACTTCAGAATGCCTCTAAGCAATTTCCCTAATCATTGTCCACATAACCACATGTTCCACTATTGAAGATGGAGGGAAAATGCACTTTTTTCTTTAGACCACCTGCTTGAACTTAACTAAGCTGATTATTGTTATTGTGTTTATATTGTAGCAGTACCTAAGATGAAAGATACATATAATCCTTTAAGGCTGATAATCTGTCTAATAGTCATTTCATGGCTTATTTGAAACAAGCTGATGTTAGCGCAACTAATGAAACCTCCTGAACACTCTCTGCATAAACACCAAAGACCGAAGAAGCCTTCAAGATAATTCAGGATTATTTTTTTCTTTTTGACCTGTTCCTCTTCCCATGAGTACATTTCCAAGATGCACATACTCTGACACGTGGCAGCTTTTTTTCCCCCCCGAGTTGCTTATGAATCACAAAAAATACCCAATAACTAGAGAAAAATGTTAGAAGACCCTCAGTCTGAAGTTCACCAACACAGCTCTGAGCGTGAACACACACAACTCCTGATTGAGTTTAAGTTGACAGTATTACAGATACTTTGCTTGTTGGGGGTAACATTGATTTATGTAGCCACAGCCTGTGATCAGAAGAAAGTCTCTGGACTATCTTGCTTATTTTAGCCATATACAACTCCCTCATCTAAACTGACAAAAAATACAAGATATTAAATAAAGCTGCAGTTCCTTTTATTACGTGTATAACAGTACTATTAAAACTTTGTTTTTCTTACCTTCTCTCCCCCACAGAGTTTCAGAAATATTCAGCAAAATGACTTTTCACTACCCATTTCCACAAATCTCTCACTTTTACAACACAATTATCTTCAGAAAAAAAAGCCCAACTTTTTCTAAACTGAAAACAGTTTTTTGTTGGAGTGTTTTTTGGATTTGTTTTAGATTTTTTTGTTGTTGTTGTTTAGCTGGTTAGGTGTTTGGTTTTGGTTTTTGGCTGGGGGGTTTTGGTGGGTTTTTTTGTTTGTTTGTTTAAAGAATCAATGTTTGCCACTGAGAAGCAGTTTAGACAGACTTTCAGTCTACCAGTCCTGCTGCAGTCATGACACTGTTTAAGTTTATAATTTTCAGTGTGATAGAAATCCTGGTTTAAACTACCTCTGCTTTCCAACAGCACCTGAACAAGCGCTGGAGTGTTCCATCAGCCTGGGGCAGACCCCAGGGCCCATAGCTCGGGAAGAGGACAGAGCACGGCAAATCAAAGCACTCTTTCAGGGACACATCCTCGAGCAGCAAGCCCCAGAACATCTGACGCTTCCGACATGGGTAGTGTGATATTGACTTGAGAAAACTGCTAACATAGGCTGATCTCCATCCACTTAAGGCTGCTAAATCAAAACCACCACTTTAAATGTCAGAACGAAACTTGAAAGCACCAAGGAGAGATTAAAAGGCGATGGAGACACCCAGCGTCCAACTCACACAATTTGTCAAGTTTTCCATAACAGTTTTCACTGTTTTTGCACATCTTTCACCAATGGAGGCTTAAAAGATGCACTCCTGTTCTGATCACACGCATACACTAAGGAGCACTACACAGCCAGACTTTAACAGCAGCCTCGCAGAGTAAATTGAATGGAGGTTAGAGCTCTTGATAAAAGTAAAGGCATGTCAGTGTGCTTTCATCATCTATATTTTTCCCCTAGATCTACGAGACTGACCTCCAACACACGTAAATTAAACACCATCCCCATTCAACACATACTGAGCTAGACATCAGTATTCATCAATATGAATAATTCACAGTAAGAGACACAGGGATTTTGAAAGTCTTATTTCCACGCAATAATTTACGTTCCACACTAGACACCAAGTTTACATAAAAACACGCTGTTTAGTAAGTAAATGGTACCACCAGCACTGCAAATTTCTGTAACTTTCCGAAATCATCCAAGGTAACAAACAGATGATCAGGTTTACCATTACATTTTATACTCTTTGTAAGGGTAATAAATTCAGATAGAGTGCACCTATCTCTACTTTGATTCCAAATCTCACAAGTATGATCTGGTATAATAGAATATTTTGCTGTAAATAACATGCACAACTTCAGTTTTGGTTGTTGCGGGTTTTGGTTGGGGTTTTTTTGGTTGGTTGGTGTTCCCCCCACTCTGGGCAAGACGACAATATCAAATAGGAAAATCGTAACGAATTACAAACCAGACGCCTAAAGAACGAAAATGAAGTGAGCCATTACAGATTTTACACTCCTTTATTAAACTTTTTTCTTTTATTTCAGGGGATATAAAATTCCCAACAGCTGTTTTATGTGACACAGGAAGCTGCTTTTAAACAGTATATTTTTTTATTGCCTAGCCAACTCTTCCAGCTTTCAGACTGATTCTTCATACCACCACGACCCTAAGACTGATGATAATGAAGTGACAGTAGATGAGTTAGTAACAGCAACCTGAGGTGTACATTTTCAGCCGGGATAGATACAGTTAAGAGTAAGGCTTCGTTGTAAAGAAAAATAATGTGCATAATTCAACAGCTATGCCATTCCACACACATATAATTAACAAGTCTTCAGCTCATTAGCAGGCTGTATAAAATACATATAATATGCTGCGCAAAATGATTGAGAATAAAAAGCTTCTCATGCATTGAAATAAATGACTTGTTTTGAGAGCTTGGTATCAGTAGCATTTAAGGATATGATTTCCAAACCTACCCATTGCTCCTTCTCCTTCAGACTGACACTTCCACCCTCCTGGTTTTCAACAGATATCTTGCCATGTTAACTCTAACTTAATACATTTGATCAGCGATTCCCGAGATTCTGCTACGGCCCTGAGAGATGACAGGACCAAGGCAGCACAAGTGAGTGCATCTGATAGCTCTGCGTAAGCACCGGTTCCCCAAAGGAAGGGGGTACACACATCATATTGCATGCATATTTCAGTATCAGTGTAGTAAGGGTATTTTTGAGGGGCAACATATTTAGCCTATATTAGCATCATCTCTTGTCTATATATTAGTGGACTGCACAATTCCAGCATTCCTTCTTTGGACATATGATAAAGGGCGGTGCATTATTGCCCCTGATGACACCAGCACTTATATGAGACCTTGAAACTATTAGAGTGTGACTCAAGGGACTAAACAGTCCTGAGCTGTAGTGACACCTCCTGGCAACAGATCGAGAAGGTCTTTTCCCACGTAAGAGAATCTTTCCTCCTGACAATTCTTGGGGGTTTTGGCCAATAGGCACCACTCCTGGTGCTCCCTTCAGCCTAGCTTCAAAGGCATGCTGCCCAGAATACCAAGCAGAAACTTCTGATTTATAAGTACTACTGACATTTTAGAAATCGAGAGGCTAAGATACAGGAATATCAGCGTCTAAAATCTCTAGATTTATTGTACCATGCATTGGCCTTTCTTGAGTGCTTGGAAAAATAGCTGCAAAAGCTAATCAACTAGCAGCTTAATTCATACCATGAATCTTGCAAAGTGTTTTCTCACCTCTCTGAAATCCTGTCTGTTTGCTGAGAGTTTATATCTTTGCCCTCCACAGATTCTTGACAAATATTGTAAGCATGATTTTGGCAAGAAGAATATAAGTTAGCCTAAAAGAAACAATAGCTTAAGACTAGATATAAGCCAAACATAACAATACATAGGAAAAACATTTCACCCTGCTTCCATGCAGGTAACAAATTTAGTAAGTTGTAAATTCTGCAGAAAGCCACAGACGACAAGTATTTACATACATTCTAAAGCACATTAAATATCACAGTAGTAGAAGTAAAATAAATTATTTTTGATCTTTATAGCAATTTTGAACAGTGGACTTCGAGGCAGAGGCGCCCATCGACTTTAGTAATCACCCCACATTTAAAAGTTCTGAAGAACTGACCCTCACACACTTATCTTCAAGTCAAAATCAGACAGCAAGTGCATTTGATAGTTTAAGTTTAGCCTGCTGAATAAAACCAGATACATGTTCAATGTTTTACACAGCAATCTGTGGGGTTTTCTTCCCCCCAATGGTACAAGCACTATCCAGCATTTTGAAGGACTTGATTGCTCTCATTATAACATTTCTGTTACATCTTTTGTGCTGCCTTTATGCATACCATTTTCTTTATACAGTACCATTTTCTTTATACTAACGTAAGAATAGAAAGCGGAATTTTTGCCTGTTTTCTTTTGTGTCTTTCTCTCCCCCCCAACTCTTCAGAGAGGTAATTATGACATTTTTAAGTACTGTGCATATGCTGCAAGGCAATCAAGAAAACTCATTTGACAAACTGGATTACAGACTGTCTGCCAGAAAGCAAAGTGGTAACAACATTTTCAACAATTTCTCAATGAGTATGTCCGTCAGGTGCTCACAGCACACTGAAATAACGCACAGGTAAGAAGAGTTCTACCTTTACAGTTCAAACAAAGTAAAAAGCCCCATGAAAATGATGTATTTTCTCTCATCACATACAAAATTAAATTGTAAAACTTGGGTTTTTTTAAACAATTGAAAGCCTAACAAGGTAAATCCCCATTTGGCAATTAATTGCCATCTTCAGAAACTCCCTGCTCACAGATAATGAGCTGAACCATGTATGTGAACATTTCTACAGGGTAAAGTGTTTACAGAACAGTGTTACTTCTCAGATTGCAGTGCTTTAAGATTTAACTGCACTTTATCTTCACTCCATCTAGTTTTCAAGCAGATAAATACCTACACACACACACCAATCTCTTTCACTCTCTGCATCTATCCATCAACACATATATCTCTTCCAATTGTGAGTAATGCAGTCCTGTTAAGTTGGATTGCTACCGAACTCTCCAATGCTAACCTTATCATGTATTTTCTCCCTCTCACTCACACACCTGTAGACATGCTAATTGTATACCCACAGATGTAATTGCTTTCAGTGTATAGCTCCACCCTTCAGGACACTCACCGGTACACTGTGTAAGGAAGTATTTTGTGGGAATTCTTGAACTATTCCATACGCAGGAGACCTAGTAGTAGAGCACTCTGCTTGTGTTAGTTCACATTGTTTTTCTTACTTAATTGGCTTTCATGTCAATGCAGTGCTGCACAGTGCAAGCGCAGGCACATCCTAGCAGGCCTGAAGATCTGCAGACAGAAAAATATTCCAAACTACCCATGATGTGTCAAAGGTAGGATGGGAGCTGTGTGCCTACCTAAGGCTGCCCAACATTTCCTATTACAGAACGCCACGGTAAGTACAGCTAGGTATAGTTTTGCACAAATGTCCTTATGCTGATATTTTACACAAGGGAAAGAAAAAGCCTTTTTCTTATGCTTTTTCAATAAATGCTTTATCATAATTTCAGTTTGCTATATATAGATTGCTACGAGAAAAAGGGAATGTTTTAACATGGACAAGTCATGTTTTCCTGAGAAAATCTGAAGGCTTTCCTGCACTGATGGAAAGACTTGACATTCGACCAAAACAATAACATTTCTAATGTGTCGTAATGACAGAGATGAATTCTTCACGTGGAAGAAGAGAAACTTGCCTGCTTTATAAGTGTGTGAAATTCTCTGTAGGGGTTTAGAGTTCAACAGCTGTGTTCTCTGGAAATACAGCATGTGTTCAACACATTTTCTCTTACACGTTCAGGGACGTGTCCAAACTCTCCCCAGATTTTTTTATTTAGTAGTTGTTTTTTGTTTGTTTATTTTTGGTGGTTTTTGTTTGTTTGTTTTTGGGGTTTTTTTTTTTAAATATTTGGTGGAGCCAGCACAGCTTTAGCTACCTAGGCAATGAGCAGGTAAAGTTTCTCTCCTCGTAACCTCAAGCAATTTGGAGAAAGTGCGGGTTTTTGTTAGTTTTCAGATAGGAACAAGAATTGACTCACTACCAGAACAGAACAGGAGTAAGGACACTACAGAGCAGACAAATGAGATTATTGCTCTCATATTCACTTCTCACACAAAGAAATAATGAGATCAGCAATCAGTATTTCTGTGAATCTGCACAGGAGGGGGGCAGGAGGGGAAGAGGGATGTTGAAAGAAATCAATGACTGGCCAAGATGTCTGGAGAATCCACCTGGGAATGGAAACCAAAACTGGGATGGTGAAGGTAAGCAGTGGAAAAGTCTGGAACGAGAAGCCAGGTGAGATTTATGTGGAGCACTAGAGCAAAGAACATGCAGCTATGGAAAGAGATGTCCAGTCATCAGGATGCGAATTTAGATGAATGAGTTAGAATACTCTTCCAGATCTGAACGGGACCCAGGATTGCTGGGGAAAATGCTAGAATAATGGTAGATCTAGAAAAGCAAGTACCATGTTCTCCACTAACATAGTTCAAGCAGAACCAGCTATTTTCCTTAATGCTTCATTAGTTCAGGTGGCACAAACCTGCCCGGTGATGCAAAGGTTCAAACATTGCTCACACACTAAGGAACCAGCACAATCCCTTTAGCTCTTAACTGCATGTAAAGGTATTAACACAAAGCAACATAAAAGCAATATTAAAAAAAAAAATTGTAGTGTTATGCATTCACAAGCTGGGAGTGACAAGCCTGCTGGTAGTTTAGGCCTGCTTACTCTTGTCTAAACATAATAAAAACTTACACAGCCACTCACCATGAAAAGAGTTTACATACAATCCCCAGCCCTTTTTTGTAGTAAAAGCCAAGATGTTTGCAGTGAAAGAGACAGAAGACTGAAGGAAGCCTTCACTGATGAATGAAATCAGAAGTTGCTCCAGAGAACCGATTCTAATCCTGTCTCTACAACAGAAATGCAAAGAATGGCCCTTGATCAAAGCTTAAGAGATGTGACCGATAACTGCATGTTCCTCGGTCTTTCACTGACCAGCATGACAGCCCAGGATCCAGCCTGCAGAAGCTTTAATACTTGTACCTGCTACAAGGGTATCAGTAGGAGCCTGGGTGGTACTGCTACTCTGAAAACTTCATTAAAAAGCTGTGAAGCACAGTAAGAAAATAGATTTGACTATTAAAACTTCTGATCTCACAGCAGGGTCACAATAATACTCAGTAAACAGGGGGGTGACACACAGAACAGAATGGACATTGGATGACTCAAAAGATCTCTCGAAAAAATGATGTAATTGAGACATCTAATTGGAAACTATCTAGCAAAACATAAGTACTAGTTTTGAAAAGATTTGGGTACTTTGTGACTACTGTTCGTATCCTGGGATTTTTCACTTCTTATGTTTTGTATGAAACAAAAAGAGACTTATCACTTCATTAGACTTCGCACTATAAACCCACATTCTCATGCTAACAATGTTTGTGTAAATTCTCATTTGTAGCTGAAATGTCCCACCTTGATCTTTTGCTTTGTGAAATGGTTGGTTTCCCTTCCTTCCAAAGGTGATTTTCTTTTTAATTTTACATCCTTAGACAGGTTCATTCACCTGCTCTTTGAATTATGGGAAAGTGAAAAAAGTAATACTTGCTTGAAATGGCAAATTGTAAGTGGGTCTCCCCCACCTCAACCCCAATTCAAAAATGCTGAACTTTATGATCTGAGATTTTCAGTTTAGCTACATCTGATTCAGTACTGAGCATTTTCATTATACGTGAATAACTCGCTCTCTTCCTTACCCCACACCAACAAATAAATGAGGTTAAAGCATTTTTAAAGTAGATTTTGTAAATTTGGCTAGTACTGGAACTAGAATAACATTTCCCATGATGAGCTAGAAAGAAGCTACCACCCGTGAAGAAAATGCAGGGCTAGACTACTCCCTTCTAGAGCAGCTGCAATAAAGCAGAATTCTGCACTTCAGGCTCTCATAAAGAGCCTTCTAATATATTTTGTATATAAAAACTAAGCTCTGTAGAAGGGGATAGATCTCCAAGGGAGAATTCTGAGCCTTGGAAGACTAGCAAGGAAGAGGGGCACAGGCTGTTAACTTGAGAACACTGCTTCTTTTTGTTCTAGAAGCAGAATCCATCAGCAGTTTGTCAGTTAACTTCTTACCAAAAAAAATAAGGATAGCGTACATCTCTTAGATGATATGTATAATGGTTCTGCTCTCTGACACACACAGAATGCAAGTCCTCAAGCATCAGTTCTGCTGGCTTTCAAGAGCATGGATGGATCTCCCATTTCTATAGTAATGCGACTTGCCAGGATGAACTCTCTTCACGCGGACAACTTCACGTGCCGTGTTAGGGGCATGAAAATTCATGTTCAGAAGCATAATACTAGAGTTACAGCTGGAAAAAGAAAACGTGTGCTGTCACATTGTCATGACTGGCTTTGAAGTGGGAGAAAAAGTTGTAGGTGTAAAGAGATCTTAGAGCTAGTGAGCAAACCAAACAGTTGGAGTAGAAGGAATTAGTTTCTTTGGATAGACCAAGGGAGACATAAATGGTGTATCAGCGGGAAAGGTAAGGACTAATGAATAAGAAATATTTCTGAGAACTGAGGGAAGATGATCAAAAGCAGGAGCGACAGAATAAAGAAAGGCAAAAGTTGAGTTTGTAAAGGGAATTACAACCTAACAGAAGAGGCAGGGTGGCTTCAGTGGAAGCTAACCTCACTGAAAAAGGTCAGAGAGACTGAAAGGTGAGCCTCCGTCAGTAAAACAAAGTTAAGAATACATAATTGAAGCTGCTTGAAAATCCTACTGCAAAACTGATAGGAACTCCTCCTACACTGGAAGAAAGGACTCAAACGCTTCTTTTCCAAGCGGAGATCCTTCCTACTTGAGCTAAAGGAACAGTCTCCTGGCTAACAGCATCATAAACACTTACTGTGTTTGCAGGCCTGCCACGAGAGCAGAAGACACCGAGAAACACAGTGACTCTTCCTTGCCAAAGAAAGCCCGTCTCAAACATCTCAATTTATTATAAAGTCAAGTGATCTTCAGCTTACAAGGGAAGAAATAGGTGTTTTATACCATCAGAAAAAAAGAACTGGTTAGTTCTTTCACGGAGTAACATATGTTTCTAGCCCTGAGACACTGCCAGGTATCAGCCTTCAAAAATACCGCATCTTTCTTTCTCTTCTTTTGATTTGTGATTACATTTTGAAAATTTGTCTGGTTTTCTAGACACCATTTAGATTAGTTCACAATTAAATCATCCACATCATCACCATGATTTGAGACACAGACTTTTCCTCCATTAAAACTTCACTCCCCCTGTAACAGACATCCTTACTGACTGCTTTCTTGCCTAGGAACAAGATGAGCATTAAACACCTCCTTGGAGGATCAACAATACTTGACTACCTAAGATCAGACCTAGGACTTGTGTTATGACCTAGAGTTCCTGCAGATGTACACTCTGTTGCAATTTCCACTTCAGTTCCACTGCAATTCAGTCAAGGAGAATCACCTGGAGTATCAGGGATAATCAATGTAGCTGTAGTACGGCATGGAAAATACCACAAACCATCAGACAAACCAGTACGTATTCTCCGGTCCCTGTATTTTGCCATCTGTCATAAACACTGTCATTTATAAAAGGGTCTCCTGCATTTTGAATCCACTCAGGTTTGAGTTAATTTAAAAATATAGTGCCATGGCAGGAATTAGTTCTCAAGATAAAGGATTAAGAGACAGTATTTAAAAATAAATTCAAAACAGTTGTAAACAGCAGCAGAGTTCAGTAAGAAGTTCTCAGTACCCATCCTTGGTGAACAGCAAAGGATATCAGCCTCTGACTCCATCCACATCCCCAGAGGAACCACCTCATTTTACCCACACTGACCCAAGCCAGTCAGCCTTTTGGACCACAAGCACGTCAACCCACAGCGCTGGTGGTCAGCGCAGATAGCAGCGACGAGCTCCACGTCATCTGTCTGCTGACCGTGACCACCACCTCTGCCACGCACACATGGGAACCGAACAAGAGGTAAAATGAAACTGAACGCTGAAGACCCACATGTTTCAAAGAAATCCATTTTGGGACGTGACAGTCCACAATGCACAGTGCCAAGAATAGTCATGAACTGAGGCATTCAACAGTTGTAAGTTGGCTTGGGCCTATAAATGCAGCCCGTTTCCACTGGCTTGTTCTCGAGTCCACAGAGAATGAAATAGCATTGAAAGAGCAGTAACTGTGTTATAAATATCATATTTTTAACAGAGCAAATTGTTAAAACATTTAGATAAAAACACAAACCAAGAAACATTTATTTTTTTGCATTTTGATAAGTTAACACAAGCAATATTTACTCAAGATGTCCTTTAAAATTAGCACATTGCTATTTTTGACCTTTGAAAATCTCAGCTATCTTCTTTCTCAGACATTTCATAAACCTGACCTTCCACAGCAGATTATATGCCCTTAACTCTTCCAAGATCCAACAAAGCCTGTTCTCAGCTCCCTCCCTTAGCTTTCCCACACTTCCCAACAGAAAGTTCCATAACCTGAACACACTAAGGTATTTAAACATCAATTTACAAGATAGAAGTAGACAAATGAAACATTTGGAGCTAGCAGAGAAATCATTTCAGAACAACTGCTTTTTTATTTATTTCTGTTTTTACAGTGAAACCGTAATGAGAAAACATGCAAGTATGAGTATACAAATAACTCTCTATTTTGGGGTCCTGAGAAGTTTCAGCAATTGCTTGTAGCATAATGAATGTTTGTAATTCATTAGATTCCCTTTAAAAATGCAAAGCACGCCACGACATCAATGATGTTCTCTTTATCTTAACAAAAAGACTATTACGCTTAATGTTCTTCTGACAGAGCTAGCATGTTTCAAAATATGTATTTCTTTTCCACAGTATAATGTTTACAATGGTGTGTTCGTATTTGAATTTAAATTAAGTGCATTAATGTCATATTTCAGGCAAGATCATGCTCTGCTAATTATCCCAAAGAGCTTCAAAATCTTTACAGTATATTCACTGCATTTATATCTTCTCCACAAACTTACTCATCTTGTTTATATAATTTTGCAAATGACAAGATGTGTAGGATAACTATCTAAATGAACTAAAAATTGTGTCATGGACAGATCCTTCATAGATTTGCAATTTGTATCTGTCAATCTTCCTACAGCTGCTAGATAACAAAACAACAGTTCTTCTCTTCATGCAGACGAGCAAATTCAATAAACATTGGTAAGGGTTCTTTTCCAAAAGAAAGAAATCTCTGGTTCTCCACTCTCTATTAAACCTTTCCTTATGCACATCTTAACTCCTTTTTTTTTTCTCCTTTAGGGAAAGAAAAAAAGAAATCATAGCAATCCCGTGTATTTTAGCACCATATTTAACGAAATTTGAGTTATGTGAAAAATGGGTTTCTTGATTACTAAATATTTTAGAGAAGAGAAAAAAAAAATATAAGGGGGGAAGAGATGTGCAGACTTTCAACTCCCATCATATTTTAATTGGAGAACACACAATAGGAGTAGCTAAGATGATCATTAAAAGGCAGCAAATGCATTTTTATTTCACCTTCTCAATCAAGACCTGCCTGAAACGGGCCAAGTTACGCTAACACTTGAAAGAGAACACAAACGAACAGTAAAGGGATAAATATTGCGTGAATCCTATAAATTCAAAGTTGTGAAATGAATAATGGCACTGCCTGTATGCTAGGGTTTTTTTTCCCTTTTCCTTAAGATGAGGGCGTAAACTTAACTGTAGTTACAAATGCCATTAAGAATTGGATTAGCGACCAACATCCAGAGTGACAGGAAGGAAAAGGATTTCAGTCAATAGAAAATCATTATGCAAAGGGCAATAAAAATGGAAAATGAAAACAAATTGCTACTACAGCAGAAAGGGATCAAATGGCTACATTGATAATAGATAATGCAAATAATAATGCAAAAACCTTATATTGCATTTCATAAATCACTTCAAGTTTTCTTCTTTCTTCCAAGAAACGCTATATCCCTTTCCATAATCACAACACCAGTCCCATGCCATGGATTTTCCCTCTGAAACCAAACTCCGCGCCAGGCAGAGGTGCTCACAGAACGGGGGGCTAAAACACTCCAAGCCTGGGCAGGCCAACGCACTCGGCAAGTCCCCGGCGGACCAACGAACAACCAGCGCCCGAGGCGGTCGGGGCGTTGGGTCCACCGAGACCAGCACCCAGCTCCGCCCGGCGCACGCGCGGGGCGCCGGCGCGGGCAGGAGCCGCTCCGCGCAGCGGTGCCGAGGCCGAAGC
>Ga0181612_139880_pt1 | contig 53852 bp, 49 predicted proteins | sample HoacroProtozoa21_FD_119630 | JGI IMG/M metagenome (GOLD analysis project Ga0181612, IMG submission 119630) | Hoatzin crop microbial communities from Cojedes, Venezuel. Combined Assembly of Gp0051906, Gp0051904, Gp0051908
AGCGATGGCGACCCCAAGCCGTTCCAGAAGCCCTATCGCCTGCACTTCCAGTCGCCATGCTTCAACCTGATAGGCGTGGTGGACCTGACCTGCAAGGACAACATGACTGCCGACCTCATTACCATCACGGCGTCGCTGGACTATGTAATCCCCGACATCGACCGTTGATGCGCGAGTGAAACAATAACAATAGAGAAGAAGACAACAAACACATTATATAATAAGATATGTTTGATTTCAGTATAGTCACAAAGTGGATTGATGATGCTCTCAACAGCGTCATGGCACCCTGGCTCGCCACCACCATCGAGTGTGTGCTGGTTGCAGTGGGATTGCTGGTGGTGTATGCGCTGATTGCCATTTTCTACATCTTCTACGAACGCAAGGTGTGCGGTTGGATACAGTGCCGCCTGGGTCCCATGCGCGTGGGCAAGTGGGGCTTGTTGCAGGTGTTTGCCGACGTTATTAAAATCTTGCAGAAGGAGCTCATCAGCCTGTGGAACACCGACAAATTCCTGTTCAACCTCGCCCCCTTTCTGGTGATTATCGCATCGGTGCTCACCTTTGCGTGCCTGCCATGGGGCAAGGGACTGCAAATCATCGACATGAACATCGGCGTTTTCTTTATCATCGCCGTGTCTTCAATAGGCGTGCTGGGCATCTTGCTGGCAGGTTGGTCGAGTAATAGCAAGTACACTCTGATTGGTGCCATGCGAAGTGGTGCACAGATGATTAGCTATGAGCTCAGTGTGGGCATCTCGATTCTAACCATCGTTTGCCTTGCGGGCACCATGTCCATCACGGGCATCGTGGAGGCGCAGGCCGACGGCTGGTTCCTGTTCAAGGGACACCTGCCCGCCATCCTGGCGTTCATCATCTACATGATTGCTGCCAACGCCGAGAACAACCGTGGCCCGTTTGACTTGCCCGAGGCTGAGCACGAGCTAACGGCAGGTTATCACACCGAGTATTCAGGTATCCACTTTGGCTTCTTCTATCTTGCCGAGTATCTGAACCTGTTTATAGTTTCAGGTATTGCCACGCTGCTGTTCCTAGGCGGTTGGATGCCACTGCACATCCCTGGCTGGGAAGCGTTTAACCACATTATGGACTACATCCCCAGTGTGATATGGTTCCTGGGCAAGGCATTCTTTATCACCTTCATCTTCTTCTGGATTCGCTGGTCATTCCCCCGCGTGCGCATCGACCAGATGCTGGCACTGGAGTGGCGTTATCTGATGCCCATCGGTCTGGTGAATCTGGTGGTGATGGCTATCGTGGTCACCCAAGGCTGGTACTTTGGTGCATAAGGAATTGATTTCCAAGAAATTTATCAAACAACAACAATACAACAAACATCTAAGTCAGAACAATACATTATGGCTGAGAATTATGGAAAAATAACACAAGTGATTGGGCCGGTGGTCGATATCGCCTTTGAGGGCGAGGGAACGGCACGCCCGCCCATCTACACCGCACTGGCGGTGGAGCGTCCCGATGGCTCTAACCTGATTCTAGAGGTAGAGCAGCACGTGGGCGAGAACACCGTGCGTTGCGTGGCAATGGACAGCACCGACGGTCTGAAACGCGGCACACGCGTGAAGAGCCTTGAACATCCCATCTCGGTTCCCACTGGTGACCAAGTGAAGGGGCGTCTGCTCAACGTAATCGGTGAATCGATTGACCACCTTGCCCCGCTCAAGGAGGGTGCACGCCGCGCCATCCACCAGCCAGCACCTTCGTTCAGCGACTTGTCAATCTCACAAGAGATTCTGTACACGGGTATCAAGGTCATCGACCTGATTGAGCCATTCAGCAAGGGTGGTAAGATTGGTCTGTTTGGCGGTGCCGGTGTGGGCAAGACGGTGCTCATCATGGAGCTGATTCACAACATTGCACACGGCCACAACGGTTTCTCGGTGTTCACCGGTGTTGGTGAGCGCACCCGCGAGGGTAACGACCTGCTGCGTGAGATGATTGAAAGCGGTGTAATCAACTATGGCGATAAGTTTAAGGAAGGCATGAGCCAGGGTCAATGGAAGCTTGAAGACGTTGACATGGATGCCGTTGGCGGTTCACAAGCCACACTGGTGTTCGGTCAGATGAACGAGCCTCCTGGTGCACGTCTGCGCGTGGCATTGTCGGGTCTGACCGTTGCCGAGCAGTTCCGCGATCAGGACGGTGGCGGCAAGGACATCTTGCTGTTTATGGATAACATCTTCCGTTTCACCCAGGCAGGTAGCGAGGTATCAGCATTGCTGGGCCGCATGCCGTCGGCAGTGGGTTACCAGCCTACCCTAGCCAGTGAGATGGGTAAGTTGCAGGAACGCATCACCTCGACCAAGACGGGCAGTATCACCTCGGTGCAGGCTGTGTATGTGCCTGCCGACGACTTGACCGACCCCGCTCCCGCCACCACGTTCAACTTCCTGGACGCCACCTGCGTGTTAAGCCGCAAGATTGCCGAGTTGGGTATTTACCCCGCTGTTGACCCGCTGGCTTCCACGTCACGCATCATGGACCCGAACATCATCGGCGAGGAGCATTATGACGTGGCACAGCGCGTGATTCACCTGTTGCAGAAGTATAATGAGTTGCAGGACATCATCGCTATCCTGGGCGTTGAGGAGCTGAGCGACGAGGACAAGCTGGTGGTTTCGCGTGCACGCCGTGCACAGCGCTTCCTGTCACAGCCCTTCTTTGTTGCCGAGCAGTTCACCGGCCTGCCTGGTGTGATGGTACCGCTAGCTGAAACCATTCGCGGCTTCAAGATGATTTTGGACGGCGAGGTAGATGACCTGCCCGAGCAAGCATTCTTGAGCGTGGGCACCATCGATGAAGCCATCGCCAAGGGCAAGAAGCTGCTTGAGCAAAGCTAAGCAGCCCATTGCATGTAAGTGTGTAAATTAACGACTACAACGACAATAACAACATGACACTCAAAATCATATCGGCTGAGCAAATCGAGTTTGAAGGCACGATTGACGCCGTGACGCTACCAGGCGTGATGGGCGCATTCCAAGTGCTTAAAAACCATGCCGCACTCATCGCCGCACTCAAAGCCGGCACCATGACCTATGTGGTGAACGGCGGTGAGACGGTGACGCGTGAAATTCACGGCGGCGTGGCTGATATTAAGGATAATGTGGTGTCGGTGTGCTTATATTAACGCATGACTATGAATAAAGCTATCACAGCAATAGTGGCACTGGTCATCGTGGCGTTGATGGCGTTTGGCTACATGTCAGCCGCCCAACACAGCCACGGCGAGTCCACCGAGGAGGTCAATGCTCAGGAAATCATCTTTGAACACCTGGGTGATGCCTACGGCTGGGAACTGCCGTTCAACCATAGCGTGCGCATTCCATTGCCCATCATCGTCCGTGCTCAAGACGGCTCGTGGCACTGCTTCTCGTCAAGCCGTCTCGCCGACGGACAGACCTATGAAGGCTTCACGATTGCCAAAGGCGGTGACTATAACAACAAGGTGGTGCAAGTGCTGTCCGACGGCACGCAATACCGTCCGTGGGACTTCTCAATCACCAAGAATGCAGCCGGCATCTTTATCGCCGCCCTGCTGGTTATAGCCATGGCATTCAAGATGCGCAACTGGTATAAGCACAATGGCATGAAGGCTCCCCGCAAGTTCACGGCAGCCCTAGAGGTGGTGGTGGACTTTGTCTATACCGACACGATACGCCCCATCATGGGCAAGGACGCACCCAAATATGCGCCCTACTTGCTCACGGTGTTCTTCTTTATCTTAACCATGAACCTGCTGGGCCTGATTGTCATCTTCCCTGGCGGCGCCAACCTGACGGGCAACTTGGCAGTGACAGGAGTGCTGGCTATCGCCACCTTCTTGATTACCAACCTGACGGGTACGCGCCACTACTGGAAGGACATCTTCTGGCCCGATATGCCCACCGCACTCAAATGTCCGGTGCCGCTGATGCAGATCATTGAGCTGTTTGGCATCTTCACCAAGCCCATCGCCCTGATGATTCGTTTGTTTGCGAACATGCTGGGTGGCCACATGGTGGTGATTGTGTTCATGCTGCTCATCTTCATCTTTGGTGGTATGTTTGGCGTGGCTGTTGGTGCTGGCACCACGGTGTTCTCACTGGCATTCTCGCTATTCATGCTGTTGCTGGACACGCTGGTGAGCTTCATCCAGGCTTATGTGTTTACTATCCTCTCCACCATGTTCATCAATATGGCTCATGAGCATGGGCACGAGGAACAGCCGGCATCGCAGGCAGTCACTGCCGACGATACCGTACAAGCAATTGAGACAAAATAATTTAACAAAATAACAAATTACAACAAACTAAAAAAAACTTACAACTATGTTAGGAATGATTTTAGCAGACGCTATGGCCAACCTTGGCGCAGCAATTGGAGCAGGCATCGCAGCTGTCGCTGCAGGTATCGGTATTGGTAAGATTGGCGGCTCGGCCATGGAAGCCATCGCCCGCCAGCCCGAGAGCACTGGTGACATTCGCAGTAACATGATTGTGATTGCAGCCCTGATCGAGGGTGTGGCATTCTTCGCACTCATCGTGTGCATCCTTTGCATCTTCATGGGTTAAACATTGGACCTCTAAACTGGTTTTAGATGGAACTTTTCAAGCCTGAATTTGGTCTGGTCTTCTGGATGTTTGTGGCATTTGTGTGCCTATACTGCATCCTTGCCAAGTGGGCGTGGCCGTTCATCATCAAGTCGATGGAGCAGCGTGCCGACCTCATTGACAAGGGCGTGGCATACGCACAAGAAGCCAAAGCACACCTGGACAACGCCAAAGCCGAAGCCGACAAGGTGATAGCCGAGGCACGCGATCAGCAGGCCGAAATCTTGCGAGAGGCAGCCAAAATGCGCAACCAAATCATTGAGAATGCGCGTGGCGAGGCTGCCGTCGAGGCCAAGAAAGTGACCGATGCCGCACAGGTGTCGATTGAGCAGGCACGCAAGGAGTCGGAAAAACAGTTGCGGCTTGAGGTGGGCGACCTGGCATTGCAAATTGCCGAGAAAGTCATCCGCCGCAACATTGCCAGCGACCAGGCGCAAAAAGAACTGGTGAACCAATACTTGAGTGAGGTTGAGACTAAAAACTAACGCATCATGAGTGACGGACTAATTCCACGCCGATATGCCAAAGCGCTGTACAAGCTCGCCGTCGAGAATGGCGACTCGCAGGAAATCTATGAGCTGCTCAAGCAACTCAACTTCCGCTACACCGCCATCGACGAGCTCAAGCGCGTGGTGCTCAATCCCCACATACCCGACGAGGAAAAGGGTGCCTACATGCTGCAAGTTGCAGGCGGCAAGCCTGGCAGCTCGCTAGACAAGTTCTTGCTGCTGGTGGTGCGCAACAATCGCGCCGAGTACTTGCGGAAGATTACCCTAGCCTACGTCGATCTGTATCGCGAGGATCATAACATCGCGCATGTGATTATCACCACTGCCGCACAAATGCCCCGCGAGGAGATCAATGCCATTATCGAGGTGGTCAAAAAACGTCTGGGCGACATGACCCTGGAAATTGAGGAGCAGATTGATGCCAACCTGATAGGCGGCTTCACTGTCAAAATCAACGACCTGGTGCTTGACGCCTCGGTAAAGAGAGAACTGAATGAATTGCGATTAAAACTCCAACGAAAATAAACAGAGATGATTAATCCCAGTGAAATATCTGACATACTGAAGCAACAGCTCGTCGAAGACCTGAAGCGTCAAGTGACCTTTGAAGAAGAAGGCACCGTGCTAGAGGTGGGCGACGGCGTTGCTCACGCATACGGACTGCACAATGTGGAAGCCAACGAGCTCGTGCAGTTTGAAAACGGCGTGACCGGCGTGGCTATGAACCTGGAGGAGAGCGACGTGGGCATCATCTTGCTTGATGAGGTGGACACCGTGACCGAGAACATGAAAGTGCGCCGCACGGGCGAAATCGCCTCTATCGAAGTGGGTGAGGGTCTGCTGGGTCGTGTCATCAACGTCCTGGCAAAGCCCATCGACGGCAAGGGACCCATCGAGGGCAAGCGTCTGCGTCTGCCCCTAGAGCGCAAAGCTCCTGGTGTCATCTTCCGCCAGCCGGTGAACCAGCCCCTGCAAACGGGTCTGAAAGCCATCGACTCGATGATTCCCATCGGCCGCGGCCAGCGTGAGCTCATCATTGGCGACCGCCAGATTGGCAAGACCGCCATTGCAGTCGATACCATCATCAACCAGCGTGCCAACTATGAGGCTGGCAAGCCCGTCTATTGCATCTATGTAGCTATCGGGCAAAAGGCATCAACCGTTGCAGCCCTGGTTAATAAGCTTGACGAGATGGGCGCACTGCCCTACACCATCGTGGTTGCCGCCACCGCTGCCGACTCGGCATCGATGCGCTACTATGCCCCGTTTGCCGGCGCAGCCATCGGCGAATACTTCCGCGACACCGGCCGCGACGCGCTGGTCATCTACGACGACCTGTCGAAGCACGCCGTTGCCTATCGCGAGATTTCGCTGATTTTGAAGCGCCCGTCGGGCCGCGAGGCTTACCCTGGCGACATCTTCTATCTGCACAGCCGCTTGCTGGAACGCGCAGCCAAAATCAACGAGAACCAAGACGTGGCATCGGTGATGAACGACCTGCCCGAGCCGCTGAAGCCCATCGTGAAAGGTGGTGGCTCGCTCACGGCATTACCCATCATCGAGACACAGGCTGGCGACGTGAGTGCCTATATCCCCACCAACGTCATCTCAATCACCGACGGCCAGATTTATCTGGAAACAGCCCTGTTCAACTCGGGTATCCGTCCCGCCGTTAACGTGGGTATCTCGGTGTCGCGTGTGGGTGGTAACGCTCAAATCAAGTGCATGAAGAAGGTGGCAGGAACGCTCAAGATTGCCCAAGCGCAATATCGCGAGCTGGAGGCGTTCACCAAGTTTGGTGGCGACATCGACCCTGTGACCGCACGCACCATCGATACTGGCCGCAAAAACGAGCGTCTGCTGGTGCAGCCGCAGTACACGCCCATGAAGGTTGAGGAGCAAGTTGCCATCATCTATTGTGGTGTGAACGGCCTGTTGCGCGATGTGCCACTAGACAAGGTGGGCGAGTTTGAAAAGTTGTTTATACAGTACTTGCGCGGCAAGCACCAGAGCGACGTGCTCGACGTGCTGCGCACGGGCAAGATTGACGACGACGTGACCGACAAGCTCAAGGCAGCAGCCAACGAGGTCAGCTCACGTTACGCAACCGCCAGCTAACCAACCTGACCGCAAGCAATGGCTACACTACGAGAACTCAAGACACGCATCGGGTCGGTCGCCTCAACGCAAAAGACGACGAGTGCCATGAAAATGATCAGCTCGTCAAAGATGCGCAAGGCCACCGGCCAGTTGCAGCGTCTGTCACCCTACCGCACCATGGTGCAGCACGTCATCAGCCACCTGCTGGTCACCGACCAGCAGTTTGAATCGCCACTGATTGCCGAGCGAGAGGTTAATCGCGTGGCACTGGTGGTGTTTGGCAGCGACGATGGGCTATGCGGCGGCTTTAATGTCAACATCTTCAAGAACCTGCTCGACACCATCAAGCAAGTGCGCAAGCACTATGGCAACAAAGTGGCTGTGACCGTCGTGCCCGTGGGCAAAAAACTCACAAAAGCCGCACAAAAGATTGCCAGCGATGACCTGCAAGTGGAGACTGTGGCACTCAACACACGCAGCGGCAGTGAACAGCTGTATGAGTTTACCGACATGCTGAAGACGCGCTTCCTGGAGGGTACGTTCGACCGCGTTGAAGTGCTATACATGCACTTCATCTCTAACGGTAAGCAAGTGTTCACGCACGAGCAACTGCTACCCGTCAGCTATCAAGGATTGGCACAGGAAGTGGATCCGCGTGCCGCCAACAGCCCCTGTCTGTTTGAGCCCGATGCCAACACCATATTTAACACGGTGCTGCCCCTGCACATCAAGTCGATGCTGCAAGACGTGTTCATCCAAAGTGCCGCCAGCGAGCAGAGTGCCCGCGTGATGGCGATGCAGGCGGCTAGCGACAACGCCAAGGAGCTGCTCGACGAGCTGCAACTGGAGTACAACAAGCTGCGCCAACAAGGCATCACCACCGAGTTGCTTGACATCCTGGGCGGACAAGTGGAACGGTAAAGCGAAACAGGAACCGAGATCAATGAATTTTTCACGACACAACCTGACGATATGAACATCAAGGAGTATTTCGTCTCAATATTTAAAGGCTTCCACAGCCTGATTAAGGGTATGGAAGTGACGGGCAAAGAATTGGTTACCCCCAAGGTCACCGAGCAGTATCCCGAGAACCGCGGCACGCATCATGTGCCCGAGCGTTTCAGGGCCACGCTGCAATTCATCTATGACGACGAGGGTCGTCACAAGTGCATCGCATGCCGCACATGTGAGCGCAACTGCCCCAACCAGACCATCAGCATCACCACACGCATGGTGGATTTGCCCAACGGCAAAAAGAAGCAAAAGCTGGACAAGTACATCTATGACTTGGGCAGCTGCACCTTCTGCAACCTGTGCGTGCTGACGTGCCCCACCAACGCCATTGAGTTCAGCAACGACTTTGAGCAGGCGGTATTCACGCGTGACAAGCTGGTGAAGCAGCTCAACTATCTGCCCGAGAAGGACGATCCTGTGCCTGCCCCCGCACCGGCAGCCAAGCCTGCTGATGCCGAGGCAAAGCCCAAGCCCGTCGTGGAAAAGCCCGTTGAAGCCAAACCTGCTGCGCCTCAAAAGGATGACACGCTCAAACAAGAACCAAAAGAAAATCAACAACAGTAATGGAATCAGTCGGTAACATCATTTTATATTTTATTGTTGCCATCGCCATCATCGTGTTCTCGGTGCTGACCGTGACCACACGCAAGATTTTGCGTTCGGCAACTTATCTGCTGTTTGTCCTGTTTGCAACAGCCATTATCTACTTCCAGATGGATTACCAATTCCTGGGAGCGGTGCAAATCGCCGTCTATGCCGGAGGCATCGTCGTGCTGTTTGTGTTCTCGATTTTGCTCACCCACAAGCCTGGCGAGAACGCCGACGCGCTCAACTCGCACCGCCGCTGGTTGGGGCTGACAGCAGCCCTTGCCGGTGTCGCCGTGTGCGGCTATGCGCTGTTTAGCTACGCCAGCTTCACGGGCCAACTGCTCACTAGCGGTGTGGACATCGACATGGACAAGATTGGACACTTCTTGCTGAGCACCGACAAATGGGGCTATCTGTTGCCGTTTGAGGCCATCAGTGTGTTGTTACTGGCATGTATCATTGGCGGGGTTGTGATAGCCCGTCGCCGCTAAAAGCCACAGAAAGGAGGATATCAACATGGATCTTAGCTTGTTAATGTATCTCATTCCCAGCCTCATCATGTTTGGCTGCGGCGTTTATGGTTTTATCACCCGCAAGAACATGATTGCCATCATGATCTCGCTTGAGCTGATGCTGAATGCGGTGGACATCAACTTTGTGGTATTCAACCGCTACTTGTTCCCAGGGCAGATGGACGGCATGTTCTTCACCCTGTTTGCGATTGCCATTGCCGCTGCCGAGACAGCCTTGGCACTCGCCATCATCATCAATGTGTTCCGCATTGCCCGCAACGTGGACATCAACCAAATCACTAAAATGAAATTCTAAGATACCGTTATGCCACTAAATTTAGCAATAGCTGTTGTAGCAATTCCGCTGTTCATGTTCCTGTTTTTGGGACTGGCAGGCGTGAAAATGGGTAGAAAAATCACGGGTGTGCTGGGCGTGCTTGCCATGCTGGTGACCACGGTGCTGGCATATGGTGTCGCGTTCACTTACTTTTTCGGCACAGGCCAAGGCCAACTGTCAGCCGATGGCATCCGCCAGGCTGTGGTGGTCATGAATCCCGCATGGCTCACATTCAGTGAGAATCTGGTGGTTCGCATGGGTGTCATGCTCGACCCCATTGCAGCCATGATGCTGGTAGTGATTACCACCGTTTCACTGATGGTGCACCTCTATAGCTTGGGCTACATGAGCGACCACGACGGCAATGCCGAAAAGGGTTTCCAGCGTTATTACGCATTTCTAGCGTTGTTCACCTTCTCGATGCTGGGTCTGGTGGTGGCTACCAACATTTTCCAGATATTTATCTTCTTTGAGATGGTGGGTGTTTCGTCCTACCTGCTCATTGGTTTCTATTACTCACAGCCCGCTGCCAACCATGCGAGCAAAAAAGCCTTTATCGTCACCCGTCTAGCCGACTTGTTCTTCTTGATTGGCATCATGGTGTTGAGCTACTACACCCAGACCTTCGACTTCGACAAGCTGGTGCTGGGTCCCACGCTGTCGGGAAGTCTCGATACGGCTCAGGCGGCCATCAGCACTGCCGGCGGCAAGACGTTCTTAGGCTGCTCGGTTATGGCATGGGCACTGACGTTCATCTTCATTGGCGGCGCAGGCAAGAGTGCGATGTACCCGTTGCACATCTGGTTGCCTGATGCCATGGAGGGTCCCACCCCCGTTTCGGCACTGATTCACGCTGCCACCATGGTGGTTGCCGGTGTTTATCTGGTTGCCCGTCTGTTCCCGCTATATGTGCTGGTGCAAGGGGCGATGAACATCATTCTGGTGGTGGGTGCGTTCACCGCATTCTATGCTGCGGCAATTGCATGCGTACAGAGCGACATCAAGCGTGCGCTCGCCTTCTCGACCATCTCACAGATTGCCTACATGATGACCTCACTGGCAGTGAGCTCGGCAAACAATAGCCTGATTGAGATACACGGAGCCGGTGGCTTGGGCTACATGGCATCGATGTTCCACCTGTTCACCCACGCCATGTTCAAGGCGTTGCTGTTCTTGTGCGCCGGCGCGATTATCCACGCCGTTCACAGCAACGAGAACAGCCAGATGCACGGCTTGCACAAGTTTATGCCCATCACGAGCATCGCATTCCTGATTGGTTGCCTTGCCATCGCGGGCATCCCCCCATTTGCTGGCTTCTGGAGCAAGGATGAAATTTTGGTTGCCTGCTACCATCGCGGACTGGGCTGGGGCCTGTGGATGTCGCTGGTGGCTGGCATGACAGCGTTCTATATGTTCCGCATCTACTTCCTCATCTTCTTCTGGAAGAAACACGAGGTTCACACCGAGCATGCGCCCAAGGACCAACCCTGGACCATGACACTGCCGCTCATCATCTTGGCAGTCATCTCGTGCGTGGCAGGATTTGTACCGGCTGGCAAGCTCGTGACCTGGAACGGCGCACCGCTCCACACATCGCTCGACCTCACGGTGGCAGGCTCAAGTGTGCTGGTTGCCCTCATCGGCATCGCACTGGCATACAAGCTCTACTATAAGGAGAACAACCTGCCCGAGCGCATGAAGAACTCTTGCGAGGGTCTGTGGACTGCCGCTTACAAGCGTTTCTATATGGACGAGCTGTACCAGTTCATTACCCACAAGGTGATTTTCCAAGCCATCTGTGTGCCCATCGCATGGTTTGACCGTCACATCATCGACGGCTTCATGAACCTGCTTGCCGATGCCACCAACAGCGCGTCGTATGCCATTCGCCGCATGCAGTCGGGCAGCATCCAGAGCTATGTATTCATCTACCTGCTGGGAGCCCTGTTGCTGGCAGCAATCACCATGATATGCGTTTTGCTTTAATATGAACAACGGTCTAAATTAGAGATAGAAAGGATATACAATGGAAATTTTCAGCAATATATTAATCTACTTTGTTATCGTGCCTCTGCTCACGTTGGGAGGCATCGCCTTGTGCAGCAATCGCGGCATCAAGGCCATCAGGACCGTTGCCGTCGTCGGCGCGTCGGCACTCATGGTGCTGGCATTCATGCTGGTGAACATCTTCCTCAAGACTCGTGGAGCTGGCGTCACCGACGAGATGATATTGCGCACCGACGTCACTTGGTTTGCACCGCTCAACATCAAGTTGGCACTAGGTGTTGACGGTGTGTCGGTGGTGATGATCTTGCTATCGGCATTCATCGTGTTTGCCGGCGTGTTTGCGTCGTGGAAGATGAACCCGCTGCCCAGGCAGTTCTTCATGTGGTTCTTCTTGCTCTCGACGGGCGTGTTCGGCTTCTTTATTTCGATTGACCTGTTCACCATGTTCATGTTCTATGAGGTCGCCCTCATCCCCATGTACTTGCTGATTGGCGTGTGGGGCAGCGGTAACAAGAACTACTCGGCAATGAAGCTGACGCTGATGCTGATGGGAGGTTCGGCATTCCTGATGCTGGGTCTCATCGGCATCTACTTCCACTCGTCACCCGAGGGTCAACCGCTGACCATGAACATCCTGGACATTGCGCATAACGATGCCATTCCGCATCAGTGGCAATACTTCTTGTTCCCGCTGACGTTTGTGGGCTTCGGTGTGCTGGGAGCCATGTTCCCATTCCACACTTGGTCGCCCGACGGTCATGCCTCAGCCCCCACGGCAGTGTCGATGTTGCATGCTGGCGTGCTGATGAAGCTGGGAGGTTATGGTTGCTTCCGCATCGCCATCTACCTGATGCCGTTTGCAGCCAACCAGTTGGCATGGATCTTCTTGCTGCTCACGGGCATCAGCATCGTGTATGGTGCTTTCAGTGCCTGCGTGCAGACCGACCTGAAGTATATCAACGCCTACTCGTCGGTAAGTCACTGCGGCATGGTGCTGTTTGCCATCTTGATGTTCAACACCACCGCCATGACGGGCGCAGTGCTGCAAATGCTGTCGCACGGCTTGATGACTGCCCTGTTCTTTGCCCTGATTGGTATGATTTATGGCCGCACCCACACTCGCGACATCCGCGACATGGGTGGCATGATGCACATCATGCCCTACCTGGGCGTGGGCTATGTGATTGCAGGTCTCGCATCGCTGGGTCTGCCTGGCTTGAGCGGATTTGTTGCCGAGATGACCATCTTTGTCGGCTCCTACATGCACAGCGATGTGTTCCACCGCGTGCTCACCATCGCCGCAACCACCTCGATTGTCATCACGGCAGTCTATATTCTGCGCGTTGTTGCTAAGTTGCTGTTTGGAGAGGTGCAAAACGAGCATCACCGCACGCTCACCGATGCCTCGTGGGAGGAACGACTCTCGACCGCCACGCTCATTGTTGCCGTGGCTATCATCGGTTGCTTCCCCAACTTTTTCGTGAACATCATCAGCAGCAGCTTTGACCCCGTGGTCAAGGCATTGCAGGCAGCCGGAGTGATGTGATGCAACATGACCCCGTGAGTTGTTGAACCCTTTAGAAACAATTGAACAATAAAGATATATGGATTATTCACAATTCCTATTGATGCCGCAAGAGATTGGCTTGCTAGTTGTGTTCTTGCTCGTGTTCATCTATGACACATTCATGCCCGAGCGGTCACAGCGTCACATGCCTTTGTTCACCATCATCATGTTTGCGCTCTACACCATCTACTGCTTCGTGATGCCCGCAGCCACGGGTGATGCATTTGGTGGCATGTTCGAGACCAACGCTCCCACATGGGCGATGAAAAACATCCTCAACGTGGGTGTGCTGCTGGTGTTCCTGCAAGCTGTCAAGTGGACCAACAGCGAGTTTGTCAGCGTGCGCCGCGGTGAGTTCTATGAGCTCATCTTGCTCACACTGTTCGGCATGTTCCTGATGATATCGGCACGTCACTTCCTGCTGTTTGTCATCGGTCTCGAAACCGCCTCGCTGCCCATTGCTGCCCTGGCGGCATTTGAGAAACGCCACTACGAGTCGCACGAGGCTGCTGCCAAGTATGTGTTCACAGCCATCTTCTCGTCAGCCATCTTCTTGATGGGCATCTCGTTCGTCTATGGCATGAGCGGTTCGCTCTACTTCAACGAGATTGCCACCCGACTCATCGGCAACCACTCTCCCCTGCTGATTGCGTCACTGGCATTTGTCATTGCAGGTGTGGGCTTCAAGCTGTCGCTTGTGCCCTTCCACCTGTGGACAGCCGACGTCTATCAAGGTGCGCCTACAGCGGTCACCAGCTACCTGTCGGTCATCAGCAAGGGTGCGGCAGCATTCTCGTTCCTGATTATTTTGGTGCAGGTGTTTGGCTCGGCATATAGCCAAGTGTGGGAGTGGATGCTCTATGCGATTATCATCCTCACCATCACCATCGGCAACCTGTTCGCCATCCGCCAGCGCAACCTGAAGCGATTCCTCGCCTTCTCGTCGATTTCGCAGGCAGGCTACATCATGCTGGGCATCATCGGCGTGAACACCCTGGGCTGGGCATCGATGATCTACTATGTGCTGGTTTACATCTTTAGCAACCTCGCAGCCTTTGGCGTGATTGCCGTCATCGAGCGGCTGAGCGGCAAGGTCACCATCGACGACTATAACGGTCTGTTCAAGACCAATCCATGGCTGGCATTCACCATGATGCTGGCTATGTTCTCGCTGGGTGGCATTCCGCCGTTTGCAGGCTTCTTCAGCAAGTTCTTCATCTTTGTTGGTGCTTGCCACCAGGGCAGCGTCGCCATCTATGTGCTGGTGCTCATCGCTTTGGTCAACACCATCATCTCACTCTACTACTACCTGCTGGTGGTCAAGGCGATGTTCCTGCGCCAAGACGATTGCGTGATTCCGCGCGTCACCAGCCACTGGACCGAGAAGACCGGACTGGTGCTGTGTGTGCTAGGCATCATCTTGCTGGGCATCGCAAGCTGCGTTTACACCTACTTGTGCGGCATCACCGAGGCTTTGCCTCAGATGTTTGCACTTGTGTCATAAGACAACCCATCTGTAACCTCTTAAGACCTTTAACATAACCAAACCACTTACACAAAAACTGAATTTCTGAGACAACCTTAAAACCAAATGCGCCGGCGAGGGCAATCCCCCGCCGGCTTTTTTGTTTTAGCAACCAAAGTGGTAGTGCCTCAAGTGGCACAGATAAGGGGTTGTGATGCAGGTTGGTAAAAAAGTTTAGGGCAAAATGTTGTGAGGTTTGAAAAGTTTGCGTAACTTTGCACCCGATTTTGCGGCACACTGTCCGCCTATGTGAGACGTGTGCGCGGCATCCGGTCGTTGAAACTTCGATGCTTGGGCGCAGATGCCAATAGCCCTCCCATCAAGCGTAGGACGATATCCTGACCAGCCGGCGAGCCCCGCGAGGGGTTGTTGTCGCCTGTTGGTGCAGGAACGCCTGCAAAGTCAGCAACCGTGTAATAAACTGAAAACAAAACAACAAACAAAACGAGAAACGATGTCAAAAGTTTGTCAACTAACAGGTAAGAAGGCGATCACTGGCAACAACGTATCGCACTCGAAACGGCGGACAAAACGCAAATTCAACGTTAACGTGTTTACCCGCAAGTTCTACTGGCCCGAGCAGGACCAGTGGGTAAGGCTGACCGTATCGGCAGCCGGGCTGCGCAATATCAACAAGATGGGTCTGGACGCAGCTATGAAGAAAGCCGCAGCCGCAGGTCATCTGAAAGAGGTCGAAGTGTTAACCAAGTAAACGAAAGAAAGGAGATTAACAAATGGCAAAGAAAGCAAAAGGCGACCGTGTGCAGGTGATTCTGGAGTGTACCGAGCAAAAGGGCAGCGGCGTTCCTGGCATCAGCCGTTACGTCACCACCAAGAACCGCAAGAACACCACTGAGAGGCTTGAACTGAAGAAGTACAACCCCTACCTGAAGCGAGTAACCGTTCACAAAGAAATCAAATAAAATCACTACCGATAAGTTATGGCAAAAAAAGTTGTTGCAACACTGCAAACTGGCGAGGGCCGCTCATTTAGCAAGGTCATCAAGATGGTTCGCTCGCCCAAGACTGGCGCCTATGTGTTTGAGGAGCGCATGGTTCCCAACGACAAGGTGCAAGACTACCTGAAATAAAAGAACAAAAGATTACGTCTGGCTAAGAGGCATAGCCCATCCCGTGTGGGGGGCTGCCACAAGCCAAACACATATCACAAAATTAAGCGGAATGAGCAAGCTGATTTTTATTTAGCTTGCTCATTCTGTTTTGATAATGCCTAATAGGTCTGCGGGATACAGTTGACTCACACCCGATGGGGGTATCAAGCGGTCACAATGAACCACCCAATAGCCTAAAGAATTGGAAGGTGCGGGCAAAGTCGTCACGCTGCACGTCAGAGAGCATCTTCACATGGCTCACGCCATCGGCTCCCTTGAGCTTTAACATCGCCCAGTGACTGTGCGACAGTGCATAGACCAAGTCGCGGTCGGCACGGCGCAGCTCATCATCACTGGTCTGCCAATAGTAGCCGTCGCCATCGTTGCCGCGCTGCATCTGCTGGGGGAAAAAGGTATAGTCAAAGCCATCGACCGAGAACACCAACTCTTCAAAGTTAATGGGGTCGTCGGCACAATATTGTACACGCAGGCGCAGGTCTTGCGCCTCGCCGTTAACGACGTTAAAGTAGAAGAACACAGCGTTAGTGCCATTGTCTAGCTTCAAGCCGCGGGGCAAGCAGCTGGAACCCGTCAGCTCAAAATAGGGCTGCAAGCTCTCGCGTGTGGCTTTTACCGGCTCGTCGCGCCAAGTCATGCGGCGAGTGCCAGGCACTTCATATTGCTGCAACGAGTAGTCGGTGCCCAGCAGGGCATCTAGCTGCTCCTGGTCGCTTGCCGACTTGGTGGTGGCATTCAAGCGTCTGCCCTGCGCGGTGGTCACTTTGCGCTTCTCGCCCGATGGTGAAGTGGCAACAGGCTCATCGGCAATCGACTCCTGCGATGTTGGCTCTGGCACCACCTCGACCGTTCCCCAAGCCTCATCGCTGGTGTCCCACGGGTCAACCTTGGGCACCGCCTTTTGAGCGCGTTGCTGTTGCAGCTTTTTGATAGCCTTGGCACGCTCACGCTCAGGGTGCAGACGACGGATGCCCTTGCGGATGCTCACATCATAGTCCTCCTCGTCGCCTGCGGGTGCGGCAAATGCTGCCGATGCCACCGACAACGCCATCATGGCAATAATAAAGTATCGTTTGAACGCCATAGTGTTCACTCTGCTGTGTTTAGTGGTTACAAAGATAATGCATTTTGCCCGAGCACAACCACATCTCACCATTATTTTTTTGAAACGGCATGTCCATAAGGAGGAGCGGCGGGTTCGGCAGCAATGGGCAATTGCTCCACTGCCCCATCGCCATAACGCCTAGGCGCGTTGGCATCAAGCACAATCTTGCTCAACGCCAAGTCGAGCGCATGCAGGGTGCGTTGCCGCCGCTTGGGAGCCAACTGACATTCCCACACCACCAGCACATGCCATCCAGCCGCACGCAGCAAGGCATGGTTGCGCCTGTCGCGCTGCCTGTTGCGAGCAATCTTGTCGCTCCAGAAGGTGACGTTCGAAGCCGGCTTGCGCCGCTGGCAGGTGTGCCCATGCCAAAAGCAGCCATTGACAAACAGGGCAATGCGCCACTTGCGCATCACAATGTCTGGGCTGCCTGGCAGCGACTTGACGCACAAGCGATAACGGTAGCCCTGATGCCATAGCCAACGACGCACAATCAGCTCGGGACCCGTGTCACGACTCCTGATGCTGCTCATGCAGTGATGCCGCTGCTGCGGTGTCATCCGGTCAACCATTATCCACTAGCATTTAACTCCTCGCCACGAAACGCACATAACCGGTTTCGTGCTTTGAGGATATTTTCAAGCATACAAAATTAAGTGAAAAAACGATTTTTTTCACATCTTGCCCCACATTTTTTCATCTTCGCACGTCATGAAGCCCCCAAATTAGCAAAAAAGTTGTAACTTTGAGCAATCAACACAAACGACCATCCACGATGAAATTCAGCGAAATTTTAGGCAATGAGCAAGCCATCAAGCTGGTGCGCAACATGATAGATGCCGACCGCCTGCCACATGCGTTGTTGCTCTATGGCGAGCCTGGTGTGCCCAAGCTGGCACTGGCTCGCGCCATTGCGCAATATCTGCACTGCACACAGCGCACCGCCGACGGCGACTCGTGCGGCGTATGCCCGCATTGCCGCCAGCACCAGTCGTTCAACCAGACCGACACGCACTTTTCATTCCCCTACACCAACGCCAAGGGTTCAAGCAGCGACCCCTGCGATTGTGACGACTACATTGCCGAGTGGCACGACTTTTTAGCCAACAATCCCATCGAGGATTATCAAGCGTGGCTCGCGCTGCTCAAAAACGAGAATGCCCAGCCCCAAATCATGGTGAAGGAGAGTGAAAGCATCATCCGCAAAATGATGCTTAGTGCCTATACCGTGAAATACAAGGTGCACATCTTGTGGCTGCCCGAGAAACTGCAAGAGGCGGCTGCTAACAAGCTGCTGAAGCTCATCGAGGAGCCATATGACGACTGCAAATTTATTTTGGTGAGCGACCAGGTGAAAGGCATCTTGGGCACCATCTTGTCGCGATGCCAACGCATTGAGTTGCGCCGCCCGTCAACGGCAACCATTGCCGCCTATCTGTCGGCACGCTATGGCATGGATTTGCAAGATGCGATGGCCGTTGCCGCACCTGCCGACGGCAACGTCAATCTGGCAGAGCGCATGTTGCAGACTGGCAGCGAGTTTCATGAGTTTCGCGAATGCTTCATCGAGCTCATGCGCCTCAGCTATCAACACGACCTGGTGAAACTGCGTGCTTGGAGCGAGCGCATCGCCGAAATGAAGCGTGAAAAATCGCGTCGCTTTTTGGACTATGCCGTGCGGCAGGTGCGCGAGAATTTTGTGTACAACCTGCACAATCCTGAACTCAACTACCTTACCCGCGACGAGGCCGCATTTTCGAGCCGCTTTGCACCGTTCATCAACGAGCGCAACGTGGAAGCCCTGGCTCAGGAATTGCAACGTGCCAGCACCGACATCGCCGGCAACGCCAACGCGCGACTGACCTTGTTTGACCTGACGCTGCACATCGCACGCCTCATCAGGTTATAATAGCCATTCCCCCACCCCATTTTGCTCACGCCTCATTAATTTGTTCATCACTTATGCCGACAGACAATAATAGCCCGTTTTTGCAACAAGTTGCCAAGCATTTTCTCACCGAGCCGCCTTGCGCCATCGAGGACCTTTGCTTCGTGTTTCCTAATCGCCGCAGCGGCCAATTTTTTCAGCACTATTTGCGGCAAGAGCTTGATCAGCACGACCGCGAGCTGCAATCGTCGGGGCAGGCTGTGAGCCCCCACTTGTTGCCCCGTATCACCGACATCAACGATGTGGTAGCACAACTGAGTTCAACGGTGACAGCGACCGACATCGAGATGATATTTGCGCTCTACGCTGCCTACAGTGCCGAGATGGGCGAAAGCGCACAGACATTTGACCGCTTCATCTATTGGGCACAGCTCATCATCAACGACTTTAACGACATCGACCGGTCGATGGCTGATGCGCAAGAGATATATGCCAACATCAGCGACCAGCGCAACCTGACGTCAAACTACATCTCTGAAGAGGTTAAAGCCAAAACGCGGCAACTGTTTGGCGACAACCTGTTTACCGCTTTTTTTGACACATCGATTGATGCCGACCTGTGGCAGGGAATTGGCAATAGCAGCAACGACGACGGCAAAGTGAAGCAAGAGTTCATCAGCCTGTGGAACAAGTTGGCTGACATTTACACCCGCTATCACATCGAGCTGAGCGATATGGGTGTGTGCTCACCTGGGGCACAACTGCGGCAGGCAGCACAAGCCGACCAACTGACGGCACTGGGTGCTGAGCAAATGGTGTTTGTGGGCTTTGGTGTGCTATCGGGTGCCGAGTTGACGCTATTTACCCGCCTGAGCAATGAACACAAGGCACAATTTTGCTGGGACGACAGCGGTTTGGAGCAATTAGACCCCAACGACCCTGCTCGTCAACTGATAGGCGGATATGCCAAACGCCTGGGCAACATCCATACCACTAGCGATGACAAGCGCCCCGCGGTGCAGGTCATTAGCGTACCATCAACCACAGGACAGGCTAAGGTGGCATTTGACGTTGTCCAGCAACTGATTAACGATGGCGACATCGCTGACATCGACAATGCCATCGACACAGCCATCGTGCTCCCTGACGAAAATCTGCTGACTCCCTTGCTCCACTCAGTAAAAGGTGTGAGCAAACTTAACGTCACGCTGGGTTATCCCTTGCGCAGCTCAAGCATCGTGTCACTGATGCACATTGTGGCGCGAATGCATCACCAGGCGAGCAAAGAGAAAGGCGAATGGACCTACTATCGCGAGGATGTGAAAGACGTGCTGTCGCACCCATTGATTAAGACCCTGTTTGTCAACGATGTGCTGCAAGCGGGAGCCCAGATCGAACGCACCAACCCATTCAGGATACCTGCCGAATGGCTACAAAGCGGATTCCCGTTTAGCGCATTGTTCAGACCCGCCATGGATAGCGACGACGATGCAGATGTGACCACTGCCGCCTGCGGCTTTATGGACCAACTGCTTGAGTTCTGCGACCAGCTAATGACCATGCCACAGTTTGCCCCCACCCCACCCGACGACGAGCGCGATGCACCCGTTGTCACACTGCAAGCGGCATTCTTGATGATGTATATCGACGTGCTCAATCAGCTCAAGCGGTCGTTTCACAACTGCCGCGCCGACTTGCGCCTGCAACGCAGCACCATCTTTTACCTCATCGACCGCCTGACAGCAGCCGCAGTAATTCCGTTCACGGGCGAGCCGTTGCACGGATTGCAAATCATGGGTTTGCTCGAAACGCGCAGTTTGGACTTTGAAAACGTCATCATCTTGTCGATGAACGAGCAGGTGTTCCCACGCAAACGCAGCATCAGCTCGTTCATTCCCAACTACATACGCCGCGCCAATGGCATGTCAACCGTTGAGCAACAAGAAGCAATCATCGCATTTAACTTCTACCGGCTTCTCAATCGCTCAAAGCGCGTCACACTCATCACCGACAGCAGTGCCGGCGGAGGCCTGGGGTCGGGAGAGCCATCACGATACATCGACCAGCTGAAAATGATTTACCATTATCAGGTCGATTACAAAACCGTCGATTTGGACATCGGCATCAGCTCCAGCGTTGAAATCAGCATTGAGTCCGACGGGGTTGCCAAGAAAAAATTCTCGACACGCAATGCCAACGATGTCAAACACGAGCCACGCCTGTCAGCCAGCTCCATCAACAAATTTATCGAATGCCCGCTGGCATTTTGGTTGCACTACATCCAAGGGCTAGACGACGACAACGAGGTGTCGGACTTTATGGATGCAAGCATGTTTGGCACCATTGTGCACGACACACTCGACAGCCTTTACAAAAAGCCCGACGGCAACAACATGTTCACGTCAGCCGATATTAAGGCTCTGAAAGACAAGCCGCTTGACCAAACCGTCAAGCGCATCATCAAGCAGGAATACCTGAGGCTCAACGAGCGTCAGATAGCTGACGACGACTATCCCATCATCGGCGAAGCGTACATGATGATTGACCCCATTAAATCTTATGTGCGCAATGTGCTTGACTATGACGAGAATTTAGCGGCAAGCCGTGGTCCCATCCGCTTTTTAGCGAGCGAAGAGACACAAGATGTGAGCCTGACCATGGATGGCATCAGCTTTAATTTCACCTACAAGCCCGACCGCATCGACCGCATTGGCGATGAGTTGCGCATCATCGATTACAAGACGGGCAGCGACAACACCGCATTTAAATGGGACGGTGGCAGTCTAGACGACCTGTTTTGTCCGTCCACCTCATCAAAAAAGCGGTGTAAAGCCGTGTTGCAACTTTTCTTGTACAGTTATGCCTACCTGCAAGAGGCCACTGACAGCAGCATAGCCGTCACGCCCATCATCTACAAGCTCAACAACATGAACGAAAGCGGCATCGTGTGCAACGGGCAACAAGTGGTTTTAAAGAAAACGGAGACAGAGACTGGGCTGATGAAACAATTTACCACTCAAATAGCGACAACCATCCGCAACATGTTTGAGCGGCCCTACAGCCAAGCCGCCGCCGGCTCACCCTGCTGCAACTATTGCAGATATCGCGACTTTTGCCGACGCATTCCGCAAAAGTATTAGCCCTGCCATTTATCAAAAAAGCTTAAAAGATAGATTTTTGCCCTGTGTGTATAATAAAGCACAGGGCAATGCGTTATATAGTTGAGACGAATTTAAAACGATATTGCCTATGCAGCAAACAACTACTCCAAAACAAACTAACAGCAACGACGTGATGACACAACCGGCAACAGGACCCAAAAAGTCCACTCTAGATTTCATCAAACAGTTTGCGCGTGCTTATAAATACAACGCCCGCATGCCAAAAGGCCTAGAGGGAATCGTACTTAACTGACGCCAACGCGACACAACGAGTTGCCATCACAAATCAAGGAATCAGCAACGGCAGTCCCACGCCCCACGGTGTGGGACTGCCGTTCACAAGTGGCAGCATCGTCGTCATATCGCTAAAATTGGTTTGCCCATCTCGATTTATATTCGTAATTTTGTGGTCTGGAACAAAAATGATTGAACCGTCGTGAAAAATTTGATACAACGCATCGTGTCGGGCATCGTTTACATTGCGGTGATTGTGGCAGCCATCGTGCTGCTCGACAACTCGCCCGTGATGTACCTGATTGTGTTTTCCACGCTGATTGTGCTGGGCATCAACGAGGTGCTGTCGATGGCACGAAACGAGGCATCCACCTCGTGGCTGGTCAACATTGTGGACATGCTGGGAGGCATCGGCGTGTTCGTCGCCTTCCACATGCTCAACGACACCGCCATGATGTCGCGCGGACAGTGGCTGCTACCCATTGCCGCATTTCTGCTGATACGCACCATCGTACAGCTCTACAAGCCACATCAAAATGCGTTGCGCAGCTTGGAACGCTCGTTTTTTGCATTGGGCTATGTGGCGGTGCCCATCGCTCTGCTCAACACCATCGTGGGCATGACCGCTCCCAGGCTGTTGCTGGGCATGTTCATCTTCATCTGGCTCAACGACACGGGTGCCTATTGCGCTGGACGACTCTTCGGCCGGCACCGCCTGTTTGAGCGCATCTCGCCCAAAAAGACGTGGGAAGGATTTGTGGGCGGCCTTGTGGTTTGCATGATTGCAGCCTACGCCACCGACAAGTGGTTCAACGAGTTTTTTCAGGTTCCAGACCTGACCATTTGGATAGGGTTAAGCATCGTGGTCTCGATATTCGCCACCTTTGGCGACCTGGTCGAGTCGCTCATCAAACGCACCGTGCACGTCAAAGATTCAGGACACCTGATTCCTGGTCATGGCGGTGTGCTTGACCGCATCGACAGCCTGCTGCTGGTATCGCCCGCAGTGCTGATATATCTGCTGCTCATCGTCTATAACTTCCGTTAAGCCCATGCGACACCTGCTACCTTGCCTGATGATGCTGTGGCTGCTGTCAACAGTGATAGCCTGCAACAATGGCAACAGCAATCAGCATGCCGCTGCCACACCATCACATCCCCTGCCCGACACACTGATTGTTGGCACCCTGTATAGCCCCACGGGGTTTTTCATCCTCAAGGGCGACACCATGGGCTATGACTATGACCGCGTGTGCGACTTTGCCCGCTCACACGGCATCACTCTGCAATTCAAGGTGGCTCGCAGCATGCCGGCACTGCTTGCACTGCTCAAGCAAGGCGAGGTGGACTTGCTGGCATACGAAATTCCCGTCACAGCCGAGTATAAACAGAGCCTACTGCACTGCGGTGCCATCAACGAGACCCACCAAGTGCTGGTGCAACACAGTGGTCCGGACCTTGTGACCGACGTGACGCAACTCATCGGCAAAGATGTGTATGTGGAAAAGGGCTCAAAATATGAGTCGCGCCTGCACAATCTAGACAATGAGCTGGGAGGTGGCATCAACATCCACACGGTGACGGGCGACACACTCATGCCCACCGACTTGATTCAGATGGTGTCGCAACGCAAAATTGCATTCACCATTGTCGATAGCGACATCGCACAGATGAACCTCACCTATTACGACAGTCTGAATGTTGCCCTGCGCGTGGGGTTTGAGCAACGTTCGTCATGGGCAGTCGCCAAAGATGACCAATGGCTGGCAGACAGCATCAATGCATGGGCAGCAAGCAGCAACGCGCAAGCTTATTCTAAAAAAGCACTGCGCCACTACTTTGAGATGAACCGAGGCCCCAAGCCCGACACGGTCAAGGTGGACACCCTGCCCGTGACCCCGCCAGGCGGCATCTCACCCTATGACAACCTGTTCAAGCAATATGCCAAGGAACTAGGATGGGACTGGCGGTTGCTGGCTGCCATCGCCTACGTGGAATCAGAGTTTGACCCCAACGCACGGTCGTGGGCGGGAGCGTGCGGACTCATGCAAGTGATGCCCCACACGGCGCGGTTGTTTGGCTACAACGAGAGCGACCTGAACAATCCTAGCGTCAGTGTGCATGTGGCAACACTTATACTCAAAGAATTAGATGCCGTGATGGCTAGCCGGACCAACCGCGCCAATCGACTCAAATTTGTCCTTGCCGCATATAATGCCGGTGCCGGACACATCTTTGACGCCATCGAGCTGGCACGCAAGTATGAACTCGACCCCCGAATATGGAACGAGAATGTGGAGCAAGCCGTGTTGTGGAAAATGAATCCCGACTACTACAACGACTCGGTGTGCACCAACGGTTATTGCCGAGGCACCGAGACGGTGGACTATGTGGTCAAGGTAGAAAACCGATACGACTACTTCCGCAAAAACTTCAAACGTTAGCCAGGCGCCTTCGTCAAACAAGTTAATCAGATTTCAAAATTATCAACCCTTAATCAACTCCTAAGATATGAAAAAGAAACATCTAGCCGTCGCCGTGGTGGTTGCACTAACAGCATCGCTGACGTTGTCGTCATGCCTGGGCAGCTTCGCCATGTTTAACAAGGTCAAGGCTTGGAACGAGCAAGTTGGAGATAAGTTTGTCAACGAGGTGGTGTTTGTCGCCATGTGGATATTGCCCGTCTATCAACTCAGCTTTGCCGCCGACCTGCTTGTGCTCAATGCCGTTGAGTTTTGGTCGGGCACCAACCCGATGACAGCGCAGACGCAAATCATCGATGGCAAAGATGCACGTTACCTGGTGTCGCGCGACGCTACGGGCTATGTCATCACCAATCTGAAGGACAACAGCGTGACACGCTTCAACTTTAACGCTGCCGACAATTCATGGTCCATTCAAAATGGCGCTGATGGTCCCGAGGTGACTTTTATGACCTTTGTTGACGACCAGCACGCAAGCATGCTCACCCCCGATGGCAGCTTCACCATCGTCGAGCTCTCACAAGCGGGAGTCTATGCCTATCAACAACTTGTGGGCAGCCAAACACTTATGGCACAACGGTAATTGCGATTTCCCTACCACACTTACTTGGTAGGCTAAAGATTGCATGGGGACGGCAATCTGTCTGCTGACCAGAAGCCGTTATTCCTCTAATTCCTGCTTGCCAGCATCTTTGCCTATTGGTCACGAAAAAAAGACGATAACCCGATTTTTTCAGGTTATCGTTCTGTAAAACAAACCATTACTAAGCACTTAAAGTCATTCGCGGCTATCACAGCTTGCGGTTAACAATTTACATTCCATAGCTCATGAAATTTGCTTGAGTGCTACAAAGGTAATCACTATTTTTGGATTTACAAAACAAAATAGAAAAATTTATAAAAAAAAATTATTTGGCTTTGTAAATGCGTGCATCATGGTCCAACACCGCGCTCGCTAGCGTGCTATCACCACCCCGCAAGGGCAAGAACGATTAACGCCCCTGCACCAGTCGGCAAGGGCGTTTTGTTCACAATCACAAACGCATGTGTGATTGTCCACACGCAGCAGAGGCATTATCTATTACCTGTCTTTTTACCTTTTGATAGCATCTGCCGCGTAAATTTGGTTTCGGCCTGCTTGAGCTGGAAAAGCTGTTTTTTAGTGAGAATTTTAGAGAATTTCTCATAATATTTTGCTTCAATCTCACCCTCCCTGACACGAGTGTTCGATAGGGCATTAGCAGCCACCTCGTAGTCGCGGTCTGATGGATTTTTCTTTTTCTCAACACTTGCCGCCAAAGCTCTTGCTTCGCTATTGGTTTGATAGATTTCTCGCTCCATCTGCTCATACAGAGGCATGAATTGCTTTTGCTGCGTCGGTGTGAGTTGCAGCTCCTCGGTGATGAACTGATGTTTTGCATCATACATGTCAGATGCCCACTTGGAGCGGCCATTTTGCGCAACCAGGGGGGCAACTGTCAAGAGTGTGGTTATAATGTATATGAAGAGTCGTTTCATAGCAGACAATGATCAATGGATAGTATTCTCTAGTTCACATGCCGTTATTGTTGGGGGACATCTGGTTCGGGTTCGGTCTCGTTGCTCATGGCAACCGAGTCCTCATAATTAAGGATGTCATAATCACTAACGTTGCCGCTCATGATGAAGTCCTCGGCATTGCTGTTATCACCAACCATGCGCTCGGCGACTTCGTTAATGCGCAGGGTGGTCGAGGTTGGTCCATTAAACATCTTAAACACATGCATCAGGCACCACACGCCGGCAAACATCGCTGCCAGATAAACGTAGGGCCGCACACGCTGCCACATGGTAGGTTTAATATCAACAGGAGTGATTTCAACGTCAGGCAGCATCTCTGCCATGCGCTGGTTAAAATCGGCAAAGTAGCCATCTGGCGTTTTAAAGCCGGCATCCTTGCCTAGTTTTTTCAATATGGGTGACTCTTCTTGTTTCATAGCACTTGTTTGACTGATGAATATCAAAAAGGTTTAATCTGTTTGGTTGAAAAATTGTTCTATTTTCTTCACGGCATGATGATATGATGCTTTGAGTGCCCCCTCGCTGGTACCCAAAATTTCGCTCATGTCCTCATACTTCATCTCATCATAGTAGCGCATGTTGAACACCAGGCGCTGCTTGTGCGGCAATTGGGCGATGGCTCGTTGCAACTTGACCTGCGCCTCATCGCCGTCAAACCACTCGTCGCTTTCAAGCGAATTGACCAAGAAACTGTCATCATCATCTATCGACAGCTGGTTTAGGGCTTTCTTTTTATTAATAAATGTGATGCTCTCGTTGATGGCAATCTTATAAAGCCAGGTTGACAGTTTGGCATCGCCACGGAAGTTGTCAATCGAGGTCCAAGCCTTCATAAACGTGTTCTGCAACACGTCGTTAGTGTCATCATGGTCAACCACCATGCGACGTATCTGCCAATAAAGCGGCGAGCTGTAGTGCTCAATCACCTTAGCAAAAGCTGCACGGCAGGTTTCTTGCTTGTGCAGTTGTTCGACGATGAGTTCCTCGTTATATGTCTCGTGAGCCGCCATCTTGGTTATACATTTAGCGTGTAAAGATACGACTTTTTCGCCGAACACAGTGCACTGCGGCGATTTTTTTTGTTTTTTTAATGCTAGCAGTATGGTCAGCTGCTGTGATAAGCCACCAGACCTGGCATGGAGCTAAGGACAATTTTTTTGACCGTGGCACCAAACTTATGCGCCACTTCGAGCAAAATCTCGCTATAGGTGGTCGCCACCGAGCCGACAAAGCTGACCGGATATTGCCGATAGTCGTACTGGCTGACGTTGCGGTCAAAGAAGCGACTAAACTCGTCAAAAATCAAGTCGTGCACATAAGCGTCGTCGAGGTGCTCGCTCAAAAAGAAGGAATAGGTGCGCAGGTTGGTGTTGGCTTGAGGATTGTTGAGCACAGCATCAAGCACCTCGTCGGCAGTCACCTTGTATTTGTCAAAAAAAGCATCGGTCAAACTCTTGGGAGCCAACCCTTTGAGCGCATCGCCCAGGAATATGCGTCCCAATGCCGACCCACTGCCCTCGTCGCCCAAAATGAAACCCAGTGAGGGGACGCGCTGCACAATGTCGTTGCCATCATACAGGCACGAATTGCTGCCCGTGCCCAATATGCATGCCAGTCCCGCCTCACGCACCAGCAGTCCGCGTGCGGCACCCAGCAGGTCACTCATCACCGTGACAGGTGTCTTGAATTGTGCGACCAGCGAAGCCTCCACAATTTTATTTTTCTCAGGGCCAGAGCAACCGGCACCATAAAAGTACACATGGTTCCACCTGCGTTTAAAGAACGGCTCGGGCAAGCCCAGGCGTATGCAATGGCTGATTTCTCGACGGGACATAAAAAAAGGATTAAGCCCCTGGGTAAAGGCATGTTCAACAACCACGCCGTCAGCCACTAGCGACCACTCTGTGCGTGTGCTGCTGCTCTCAGCTATAAGGTTTATGTTTTGACCTTTTGTCATCGATCCGAAAGTTTTAACAAAACTTTTTTTCTGTTAATTTTATCACAAATTAAGCTTCTAAGCCTCAATTGGGGGTGCAAAGTTATGCAAAACGGCTATGAAAAGCAACAAAATAAGACAAAATCTTATAATGCAACATTATTTTTTAACACACGATTGCATCTCTTAACACAATGGCGTGCAACAAATTTGCTTATGGATTTTCACGCACACTAACGCAGCATATATCGGCAGCCTGGCAAGGTAATCACCACATGGCGGCAATCAAGGTCCATCAAAATGCCTAGCAGCCTATAAACGGGTATCTGCACCGCATCTGCCAATGTGTTGATGTGTATGTCGCCATGGTCTCGAATGGCTGCCACCACTTGACGCTCCTCGTCGCCCAAATCAGGAAACAGACTTAGTTGCACAGGCTCGCTTGGAGCGGCTTCCCACCGCATGGCTGCAAGCAGGTCGTCGGCACCGGTAATGAGCCCTGCGCGATTTGACCCTATCAAGCGGTTGCAACCAGCTGAGAACTCGTCACCACACCTGCCAGGCACAGCCAGCACGTCGCGATTATAATTCATGGCCAGCGAGGCGGTCACCAATGCGCCGCCCGTGACACCCGACTCGACCACCACCGTGCAGTCGCTCAGCCCAGCGATGATGCGGTTGCGTGCCAAAAAGTTGCCTTTGTGCACCTCCTCCATGCTGCGATACTCGGTGAGCAGCATGCCATCATGCTTGACCATAGCCACGGCTTCGGCACGATGGGCAGCGGGATAGATGCGATTCAAGCCCCGCCCCATGACGGCTACCGTTGACACACCGTGCTTGAGCGCGGCACGGTGAGCCGCAATATCGATGCCGTAAGCCAACCCGCTGACCACAACCAGGTCGGGCACAGCTCGTGCCAAATCGGCAATCAGCGTGTCGCAAAAGCTGATGCCATAGTTTGTAGCATGGCGCGTACCCACCACACTAATCACATGGTCGCTATCCAGATTGCAGTGCCCTAACGAGTAAATAAGCGCAGGTGCATCATCCACCTCGCGCAACCGACGCGGATAGGCCGCATCGGTGAAATAGGTCACCGTGATGCCCTTGTCACGCACAAACGCCTCTTCGGCGGCTGCCTGCGACAAGCACTGTCGGCGATAGCCGTCCTGATACATCTTGCTGCGTCCACCGCCCGTCGCTTGCTTCAGCTCGGCACCGCTCATCTCAAAAAACCGTTGCTCGTTGCCCACCACGTCAAGCAGCTTACGCGCCAAGCCAGCAGTCATGCCCGACATGCCAGCAAAGGCCATGCGATAGGTGAGTTGCGTGGGTGTCATGGTTCAGAAACTAGATATTGTTGAAACATCTGCGCCAAGGCATCGCCACGGCTCAGCCTGCCATTCTCAACGCACACTATGGTCACCAGTGCTCGCACCGACAATGCGCCAGTCGCCTTGACGTGAATGTCCTGATGGAACATGAAACGGGCACCCCGTCGCTCTAGCCACAGACTGCTCACCACCTCATCACCACTGCGCAGCGGTGTCAGGTAGTCTGCCTCGACACGCCTGACCATGGGGACCACACCCGCCGCGGTCAGGGCAGCAAATGTGACCCCAGCCTGCTTGATAAAGGCGTGACGTGTATGCTCCAAATAGTGCAGATAGACAGCGTTATTGACCACGCCCTCACTGTCTAACTCATAGTCACGCACAGCAAACTCTAGGCTATATGCGTATTGATTGCCTGCAATCATGTCGTTTTAAAGAGAATCGAGTGGAAAAAATAGGAAAGAGGCACTGTCCGCTGTGGTCAACTGTTGGTAGTGCGATATGCAAAATGCAACTTGAGTCATGCCAATGTGCTGAACATGCTCTGTGAGGTGCCTGTTTGCAGGCTGCCACCGTTCCGTGCGGCGACAATCGGATTGCCAGTTCGCCCCACACGGCAGACGCCTCTTTCCCTTGTGCCACATGTGTTACATCAAGTCGTTTCCAAAATTGAGCGACTGGATTTCAATATCAAGTTCACGCAGTTGAGCCGACAATTTGTCCACCTGCTTGCCCAGAGCTTTGGCATCGACGGTGGTGATGGTCTTGATTTCGCTGCGCGAATAGCGGTCACTGCTCTCGCTGGCTTTGTTAAACACCTCACGCAGCACCTGCACACGCTTGCTCAGCACATCGCGCTCGGCGAGCAATTGGGTGAGCGACTTCTTGCCGCTCATGATATGCAAGTTGGTGACATTGATGCGATAGACGTATTGCTGCAACTGCTTCAGGCAGCTATCCAGCTCCTTGAGCAACTCGGTGGGGTCCTCGGCAGGTGCCTCACCCTCCTGCACCTTCACGTTATTGACAATGCGCGTGCGCAATTGCTCAACGCGCGTCTGCAAATCTCTGCGTATGCTTAATGCTTCAGCCAGTTTCATAGTCGTGTGGTCTGTTAAATCATTTTTATTGATAGCGACAAAGTTAGTAAAAACATGGCACATGCAAACGAAAAACCCAGATTTTATTTTTGCCGCAGCACACAGTGCCACGCTCGCCGTGCAAACTGCCCGCAAGATTTTGATGCATTTTAATGCCCCATGTTGCAAATAATGCCTACCTTTGATGCCACTTATGAACTGGATTTTACCTATTTTGCTACTCATCGTGTCGAATGTGTTTATGACATTCGCATGGTATGGTCACCTCAAGCTGCAACAGCTGAGGGTGATCACCGATGCCACGCCTCTCTACATCGTGGTGCTGGTCAGTTGGCTCATTGCTCTTGCCGAGTATTCATTCCAAGTGCCCGCCAATCGGTTGGGCTTTGTGGGCAATGGCGGTCCTTACACGCTCTTGCAACTCAAAGTGGTGCAAGAGGTGATTTCGCTATCGGTGTTCACCATCTTCACCGTTGTGTTTTTCAGTGGTGAGTCGCTTCACTGGAATCATTTTGTGTCGTTCGTGTGCCTCATTGCCGCCGTGTGGTTCGCATTTTTGAAATAGACAAGCGAGGGGTGCATTAGCCTGACCAATCATTTACACAAACCACCATTTTAATCATGCAGAAGTTTATCATCACCAGCGACGGAACGTTCAAATATGGCGATGTGCGAATGCATCGCGACCTGCTCGCCAGCGGCGAGACATGCATTGGCGGCGGCCGCTATGAGTTTGACCACGTCGCTTGCCGATTGCTGCTTTCGGGCAGCAGCTATGATTACGGCAAGCCCCATTGGAGCCTCATCGACACGCTCAAAGTGCCCATGGAGCTTGCGGGCATGACCATCACCTACGAGGGCGAAGACGTGACCCAACTGGTGCGCGTGGAATTTAACTGAGCCCGCCAAAAAGAATCAATTTGTTCCTCCCTTGACGAGTGTGGTATGTTAGAGATTTAAGAAATGGCTAATCGGCAGCGAAATCGTGATTTAGGAGTGTGAAGTATTTAAATGGGGTATCGTCTATAAGGTCGATATACTTTTGAGCCATTTTTTCATCTTTGCGTATCAAGTACAATCGGTATAGCCCGATATACGCGTTTTGTTCAGGATTGCCTGTTTTTATAAGATGCTTAACATAAGATTCTTTATCCCAATCATAAAATCCAAATAACATCCGAAGCTCCTTCGGTGTTACTCCATGGTCAAATATTGTTTCTAGTTCTTTCATCACCCTAAAATTATATATAATTTTTGATATGGAACATCCGTTGCAAGTTTTTTGCAAGTTTTATTGTCAAAATCGGGCAAAGATGGGCAAAATGCAACGATTTTTACATCAGTTTTTTATCAAAAAAGCGTTGGAAACTTGTGATTAAGCCACTGGTTCCCAACGCTTTTGTTTTATTGTCGGGGTACCAGGATTCGAACCTGGGACCTCCTGCTCCCAAAGCAGGCGCGCTAACCGGACTGCGCTACACCCCGCACTGCTCCTAAAAGTGGTGCAAAGGTACGTTATTTTTTGTATTTAGCAAGGCTTTTGTGCAGAATTTGTGATTTTTTTGGCATGTCAGGCATCATAATTGGCAAGAATGTAGTAATTTTGTGTGTTTAAACAAGAACATTCCAAAATCTCACAATCAAGCAATAGACAAATTATGTATAGGACGAAAACAAATGGCGAGTTGCGTCTCGCCAATGTGGGCGAAACGGTAACACTGGCGGGCTGGGTGCAGCGCACGCGTAAGATGGGCGGCATGACCTTTGTGGATTTGCGTGACCGCTATGGCATCACCCAGATTGTGTTTAACAACGAGGTGAATGCCGACTTGTGCGAGCAAGCCAACCACCTGGGCCGTGAGTATGTGATTCAGGTCAAGGGTGAGGTGGCTGAGCGCTCGAGCAAAAATGCCAACCTGCCCACTGGCGACATCGAAATCATAGCTAGCGAGCTGCGTGTGCTTAGCGAGAGCGTCACCCCGCCGTTCACCATCGAGGATAATACCGATGGCGGCGACGACCTGCGCATGAAATATCGCTACCTGGACCTGCGTCGCAATGCGGTACGCAAAAATCTGGAGCTGCGTCACAACATGGCGATTCTCATCAGGAATTATCTAGACGACAAGGATTTCCTGGAGGTAGAGACCCCCATCCTCATCGGTTCTACACCCGAGGGCGCACGCGACTTTGTGGTTCCGTCACGCATGAACCCTGGGCAATTCTATGCCCTACCTCAGAGCCCGCAGACGCTCAAGCAGTTGCTGATGGTAGCCGGCTTTGACCGCTACTTCCAGATTGCCAAATGCTTCCGCGACGAGGACTTGCGTGCCGACCGTCAGCCCGAGTTCACGCAAATTGACTGCGAGATGAGCTTTGTGGACCAAGAAGACGTCATCGACATCTTTGAGGGTCTGGCACGGCATCTGTTCAAGCAAGTGCGCAATGTGGACCTGCCCGAGAAGCTAGACCAGATGACATGGCACGACGCGATGCGCCTGTACGGCAGCGACAAGCCCGACCGCCGCTTTGGCATGACCTTTGTTGAGCTCGACGACGTGCTTAAGGGCACGGGCACATTCTCGGTGTTTAACGACGCTGCCTACATCGGCGGCATCTGCGTGCCTGGATGTGCCGACTATACGCGCAAGCAGCTTGACGGGCTGGTTGACTTTGTGAAGCGTCCGCAGGTGGGTGCCACAGGACTGGTTTACGTCAAGTTTAACGCCGACGGCACCGTCAAGAGCAGCATCGACAAGTTTTATGACCCAGCCGTGTGGCAGCAGCTCAAAGCCAAAATGGGTGCCAACGATGGCGACCTGGTGCTGATTATGAGCGGTGCCAATGCCAACAAGACGCGCGTGCAGCTGTGCAGCCTGCGTCTGGAGATGGGCGAACGGCTAGGTTTGAGGGACAAGAACAAATTTGATTGCCTGTGGATTATCGACTTCCCGCTGTTTGAGTGGAGCGACGAGGAGCAGCGCCTGATGGCGACGCACCATCCGTTCACCATGCCCAATCCCGACGACATTCCGCTGCTTGACGAGCATCCCGAGCGTGTGCGTGCCAAAGCCTACGACTTTGTGTGCAACGGCATCGAGGTGGGCGGCGGCAGCCTGCGTATTCACGACGGCAAATTGCAAGCCAAGATGTTCGACATTCTGGGCTTCACACCCGAGCGTGCCATGGCACAATTTGGCTTCCTGATCAATGCGTTCAAGTATGGCGCACCGCCCCATGCTGGTCTGGCATTTGGTTTTGACCGCTTTGTGTCGATTATGGCAGGGCTCGACAGCATTCGCGACTGCATCGCCTTCCCCAAGAACAACAGCGGACGTGACGTGATGCTTGACGCTCCCAGCCCCATCGACCAGAGTCAGCTCGACGAGCTGTATATCGACATCGACCGTGAGCGCATCACCGCCGACAACAAAGGTTAACCCCCTGACGACGTGCCAATCATGAAAATCAAGGAGCTAACCGACTTGATTGAGCAGTTTGCCCCCCTGCGGTTGCAAGAGGAGTGGGACAATGCCGGCGTGCAAGTGGGCAACCCCGATGCCGAGGCGACGGGCGCACTGCTGTGCACCGATGCCACCGAGGCGGTGGTAGCCGAGGCGATACGTCGCGGCTACAATCTGGTGATGTCGCACCACCCGCTCATTTTCCACGGACTCAAAAAGATTATGGGCCGCACACCTGTGGAGCGCACCGTTGCCCTGGCAATCAAGCACGACATCACCATCTATTGCGCCCACACCAACATGGACAACGCCTGGCAAGGCGTGTCGTTCCGCATGGCAGAGAAGCTGGGCATGACCGATGTGCAGCTGCTTGACGTGCATCCTGTCGAAGCCTATCGCGACGGCGCGCCTGCAACCGCCGGCTGCGGCGTGATAGGCAACCTGCCCCCCACCCCCGCGCTTGACGTGCTGCAACAGGTCAAGCAGGCATTTGAGGTGGGCGCGGTGCGTTATAGCGGCGATGTGAACCGCAACATCAGTCGGGTGGCACTGTGTGGCGGCGCAGGCGGATTCTTGCTGGGCAAAGCCATTGAGCAAGGAGCAGAGCTATATGTGTCCGCCGACATGCGCTATCATGATTTTTTAGAGAACAATCCACGCATCTTGGTGGCTGATATCGGTCACTATGAGAGCGAACACTACACAAAAGAGATTTTTTTGGAGCTCATTCAGAAAAATTATCCTAACTTTGCAGTCGCTTTTGCCACTGACGAGAAAAATCAAGTAAAATATCTATAAACCAAGGCTTATTTATGGCTACACCAAAAAAAGAACTCACTGTTGAAGAGAAGCTCAAGGCATTGTACAACTTGCAGAAGATTCTCTCAGAGATTGACCGCATCAAGACGCTGCGTGGCGAGTTGCCACTTGAGGTGCAAGATCTGGAGGACGAGATTGCCGGTCTGCAAACCCGCGTGAGCAAGTATGACGCTGAAATCGCTGGAGCGCAAGACGAGGCAAGCAGGCAGCAAGAAATCAAACAGCATGCCGAGGAGATGATTGAAAAGTACACCTCTGACCAGGACAACGTGCGCAACAACCGTGAGTTTGATTATCTGACCAAAGAAATTGAATATCAGACGCTAAACATCGAGCTTGCCGACAAGCGCATCAACGAGGCTGCCCGCAAGACCGAGGCTCTGCAAAACGAGATTGAAAAATCGCGTGAGATGCTCGCCGACCGCGAACACGTGTTGGAAGAGAAGAAAACGGAGCTTAACGAAATCGTGTCAGAGACCAAACAAGACGAGGAGAAGCTGCGCGAACAGGCCAAACGGCTTGAGAACAAAATTGAGCCGCGCCTGCTCACCGCCTTCAAGCGCATCCGCAAAAACACGCGCAACGGCCTTGGTGTCGTTTATGTGCAGCGCAACGCCTGCGGCGGTTGCTTTAACCGCATTCCGGCACAGCGCCAGATGGAAATCAAGATGCGCAAAAAAATCATTGTGTGTGAGTACTGCGGCCGCATCCTCATTGATCCCGCTCTGGCAGGTGTCAGTGCCGCCGATGCCAAGAATAGCTAATTCCATAGCTCGCATCAATTAGGCACACACCAGCGCGGACACCCCACCATGCGTCTGCCCGGCAGGCGCAATGATTCCGACCTAGCCATTGGCAACCCAGCATGAGCCGTCGCACCTGACGGCATGACGGGTACCAATGGTTATTTTTTTCACAAAGTTGTAGTTAACTACTCATGGTGTCAAACGACCTCGTGCCGCAAGGGATAGGTGTTACGCAACCGCTCAAACTGCGAGGGGTCGTGCCTCAGAGCCTCGGTGTCGGCAGCGATGTCATAGCTGTCCATAATGCCGCCCAAGCTCACTTGTGACGCACCGGTTGCCGGTGCTGCGATAGTCGGCAAAGCCAGTTGCCAACCATAGTGGTCGTTGAGTGCCGCAAGCAGCATAGCGGTTGCCCGTTGCTTGCCTTCTAGACTATAACCAGCGATATGGGGTGTGGCGACAACGCATTTCTTTAACAAGTCGGTCATGATGTGCGGTTCGTTCTCCCAGCAATCGATGGCGATGTCGCCTCCCTGCCAGCTTGCCAGGGCAGCGTTATCGGCAACTGCACCGCGCGAGGCATTGAGCAGCAAGCCGCAATGCCGCAAGCCTGCCAACAACTGTGTGTCACACAGGTGCCAAGTGGGGTGCTGCTTGCCACGGGGCGTGAGCGGCGTGTGAAAGGTGATGATGTCGCAACGGCGTTGCACGTCGGCAAGCGAGCTGAAGACAACATCTGGACCGCCTACCGCCTCACCGCCTTCAGCACGGGGAGGGTCGTTAAGCACAACATCAAAGCCTAGCTGCCTACCCCAACGAGCCACGATGCTGCCGATGTGCCCCACCCCGACAACGCCCAGTGTCAAACCAGCGGGGCTGGCAATGCCGCGCCGTTGCATCCAAGTGCCAATGGCAGCAAACACCCATTGCGCCACAGCAGGGGCGTTGCAGCCAGGCGCATTGCGCACCGTGATGCCCTGCCGACGGCAATAATCCAGGTCGATGTGGTCGGTGCCGATGGTGGCAGTGCCAATAAACTTCACGCGGCTACCCGCTAGCAAGTGGGCATCGCAGCGTGTGCGGGTGCGCACCAGCAAGACGTCGGCGTCGCGCACAGCATCGGCTGTGATATCGGCAGCGTCAAGGTAGGCAACTTGTCCATAAGGCTCTAATCTGCCAGCCATGTGAGGAATGTGGCTCTCAACAATGATGTTCATCTCCGTCAAGTCAGCAAATTGCCCACGGCAAAGCCCAAGCAGCCAGCAATGAGCAAGAAGATTAACAAATAACGATATTTGAATGAGCTCAATGTGTAGGCATGAGCTATCTGAACGGCTACCGTCAGGTTAAGCAAGGGCAAAAACACCGTCAGGTCGCCGCAATCGATAATCATCGCCAGCAATGTCAACAGCAGTGTGAGGACAAAAAAGGCGTTATAAACTCGTGTCTGCAACCGATAGCTGAGCAACCGCACCAGATTATGGGCCACCAGCACAATGCCTAGCACGCCCGTTGCCACCGCCAATGCCAAATGCAGGCTTGCAGGCAAGTCGGGCAACGCCAACTGCGGCAACGATAACTGCGGCAAGCAGAAGTCAGCGGGTCGCGCCAAGCCTAAGCCCAGCACAATCCAAAATGGAGTCACCACACCCAGCAATGCCGCCAGCAAGCCCTTGAAGTTAAGAGAGCGCATATAGGCAAAACCCAGCAGCATTACCACCATGAGCAACAAAAAGGCATAATGAAACAAGCTGCCCGTCGCCGCAATGGCAAAAATCAAAAAGATGCTGCGCTGCGCGTGGTGATCTTGATAGGAAAAGAACAACGGCAACAGCGATAATGCCACCACCAGACACAGCAGCGTGCCTGCGTTGAAGCCCGTGAGCGGGTTAGCCAGCTGCAACAAGAAGAATGATGACACATACAAATTAGTCACCGACCTGACGAAGCTAAACAGCTTGCCTGCCGCCATCAGCACCAAACCGATGACCAACACACAAAGCACTTGCAGCACCGCCGACAAGCCCGCATGCGTGAAAGCAGGGGCATCAAGGCTAAACAAGAAGCCATGCCCCACTGCCTGCTCGCCACCAATTTTGCCTGCCGAAAACGATGCCCACGTCACAACCACCAACGCCAGGGCACACAGCATCACAAACTGGCGCCCGTTAAAATACTCGTTGATACGGTCGCGGGTGGTCATGGCTATGCCAACATGACTGGTGGTTTATGATTGTTCGTTGGGCGTGTCGCCGCTACCAGCATCGGCATTGCCCATGGGCTGAGTGCCATCGCCCTCCAAATCGCGACGCTTCCAGCTCTTGCGCCTGCCGTGCACGATGGGGACTTCCATGTCTGCCCCTAGGCGCGGCTTGCGGTCGGCAAGCATACGCTTGGCAAACTCCTCGCTATGACGCTCGCCACGGTCGCCAAAGCGCCTGCGGGGACGTTCCTCGCCACCCTCACGGTCGCCAAAGCGCCTGCGGGGACGTTCCTCGCCACCCTCACGGTCGCCAAAACGCCTGCGGGGACGCTCCTCGCCACCTTCACGGTCGCCAAAGCGCCTGCGGGGACGCTCCTCGCTGCCCTCACGGTCGCCAAAACGTTTGCGGGGACGCTCCTCGCTGCCCTCACGGTCACCAAAACGTTTGCGGGGACGCTCGTCACCGCCCTCCTCGCTACGAGGTGCGTGTGAACCGCCACCACGCTGCAAACTGCGCTGGCTGGCACGGAAATCCTCGTTGCGGATGTGCTCGCCGCGGCTGCGCATTTCGTCGTATGAGCCGTCAAATATCACATATTCGAGCAGGTCGCAATCCAAGCCGCCATTGTTCAGTCGATATTGTACCGACGGTTTCAAGCCGATGCTGTGCGTCAACTCTTCGTTGCTGCACACCACCCATGCCTGATAGCCCTTGAACACTCGTTTCAGCCTGTTGCCCAGCGTCCAATACAGTTCTTCGATATTCTCGTTGCGCAAACGCTCGCCATAGGGCGGATTGGTGACAATCACCCCGCCTGGGGCTGGTGCCTCCTCGATATCGGCAATGTCGCGCACCGCAAGTTCCACATAGCGCGACACGCCAGCACTTTTGACGTTAGCCCTAGCCATGGCAATGGCTTTGCCGTCGATGTCGCTGCCATAAATTTTGTGGGTAAACTCCCGCTCGGCACTGTCGTCGCCAGCTATCTCGGCAAACAGGTCGGCATCATAGTCAGCCCACCGCTGAAAAGCATAACCACCCTTACGGTAGATGCCAGGAGCGGTGTTTGCGCCAATCAGCGCAGCCTCAATCAAGAACGTGCCCGACCCGCACATGGGGTCAACCAAGTCGCTCTCGCCACGCCAACCGCTCAGCAAGATGATGCCGGCAGCCAGCACCTCGTTGATGGGAGCAGCCGTCTGCGCCACGCGCCAACCACGACGCGACAGGGCATCGCCACTGCTGTCGAGCGACAGGGTCACCTCGTGTCCGCTGATGTGAACGTCTAGCTTGAGGTCGGGGTTAGCAATGCGAATCGACGGGCGCCTGCCTTCGCGTTCGCTGAACCAATCAACAATAGCGTCCTTGACCCGATAGGTCACAAAGCGCGAGTTGGTGAAGTCCTCGCTATACACCGTGCTGTCGATGGCAAATGTGGTGCTGGGTGTCATCAGCTGCCCCCAGTCGTAATGCTTCACCTGCTCATACAGCTCCTCGGCACTGCTTGCTTGCAGCCGCAAAAATGGCTTGAGCACACGCACCGCAGTGCGACAGGCAAAGTTAGCACGATAGAGCATCGCCTTGTCGCCCGTGAACATCACTGCGCGATTTCCCTCGGTCACATCGGTCGCGCCCAGACTGCGCAACTCGTCTGCCAAAACGCCCTCCAGACCCAAAAAGGTCTTGGCCAGCATGTCAAACTTCTCACTCATATCCCGTCACTCGTTTGGTTGGTTTGTGATAATCACCGCAAAGGTAGTACAAATTTGCGATTAAGTGAGCACAATAAGAATCAATTTTTATTGTCGAACGTGAGCAAATTATCCAAATTTTCGGTTAAGCGAGCGTAATAAGTTGCTGCGACGCTACAAAGCTCCGCCCCTGAGGACAGTGCCTTGGGGCGGAGCTTTGTGATGAGTTGGGGACAAGAATATGCCTAGCGCTGCTCACTCAGCCTGGGGCTGCTGGGGGTCATATTCAAGCAGGTCGGCAGGGGTGCATTGCAGGGCACGGCAGATGGCATCTAGCGTGGTGAACCTGATGGCACGCGCCTTGCCCGTTTTGAGCTTCGACAAATTGGTGATGGTGATGCCGACGCGCTCCGAGAGCTCGTTGAGCGACATTTTGCGTCGTGCCATCATGACATCTAAATTAACGATAATCATAGCGTGACTAGTGTTTTCTGTTCAGACGGTTAATTGATTTTCCTCGGCAGCGTCGTGTGCCATGCGATACATCACTGCAAAGATAAGCAGCGCGAGCAATACCACCAGAGCATCGGTGTCAAATGCCACAGCAGGCGCGGCATCGCCAGGGGCAACAAACGCGCACGAGATGTTGCCATAGAGGAAAATGTAGAAGAATGACAACACCGCAGCTGCGTTGATGATGACGATGTTGCGCTTAGGAAAGATTTCCCCACCCCGCTTGATGCCTCGCACGGTGTTAACAAAAAATGCGCTTGCCAGTGCCACCAATGCCAGCGAGACCAGCACGTAGGCAACGAAGACCACCGCCGCCCAGGGCTGCTGGGCAAAGCCCTCCCAATGCACATGAGGCACGCCAGTGGCACCGGTAGCCATGTAATAGGTGCGCACGCAAATCAGAATAAGCCAACAGGCACAGAACACCAGCCCTGCGTAGCTTAACCACTGCAATCGTTTCTCGGTTTTGTTGTTCATCATAACCTTTGTGAATTTTTTAAAAAATAATGAATCAGATGGCGCAAAGGTATAATACTTATCGTTTATCGACAAATATTGTATGATGTTTAACAAATATTTAACGCTTTTAGATTGCGCACATTCTCATCAACGGGGATGCGCATGGTGACAGGGGCAAGGGCTCAATTCTTCTTGCCGCTGCCCACCAGATCGTCGTTGGTGATGGTGGTCTCGGTACTCTTGACCGACGCCTTGAGCGAGCCAAAGCGGTAGCTCACGCTAATCGACGCCTGAGCGCCATTGAAGCGCATGGTGCTGCAGCCCGTCACGTCGCCCTGCGTGGTGTAGGTGTGCATATAGTTGTGGCGGTTCAAGAAGTTGATTGCCCGCAGTTGCACCGTCAGCCTGTCCTCGTCGAGGAACGAGCGTTGCAGCCCCAAGCCATACCAGCGGGCATAGCCACTGTGACCATACAGGTTTGAGATATCGCCGCCAAACAACCCGCCATGCACGCCCAGACGCAACCGCCATGGCAGTTGCTGGTTGAGCGATGCGTTAAACGAGGTGCTGACACGGCTGTTGGTCAAGCCCAGCCCGTCGCTATGGCAATGGGTGTAGGCAGCAAAGCAGTTCAACGTCACGCTGGTGCTGGCAAATGGTTGCCACTGCGCGAACGCCGACAGCCACCACTGGCGATATTGCATCTGGTTGCCGACGGTGCTGACGGCGACATCGCCCTCGACCCACTCCACGGCAGTGATGCCATTGTTCTGGAAGCGGAAGCTCGGGCTGACGTTGAGCGTGAGCTTGCTGCCAATGCGCATCCACGTCAGTGCTAGCTGGTGGGCGTGCGCACTGCCCAGCAGGGGGTTGCCATAGTCACGGCTGGTGGGCGTCTCGGTCACCGCGGGGTTCAGCAGCTCGATGCCAGGGCGGCTGATGGAGCTGCTGTATGCCAACTTGAGGCTATTGGCATCGTTCAACCTATAGCTCACGCTGGCGTTTGGCACCCAGTCGCTCAGGTGGCGGCTAAAATCCTGGTGACTGCCGTCAGGGTACTTGCCGCTCAGCAGGCTGTGCTCATAGCGCAACCCTGCCCTAGCGCTCCACGCCCCGTGGCTGTAGGTGTAGCTCACATAGGCTGCCCCCACCTGGGTGGTGTGGTTAAAGCGCACATCGTCCAGCAGGTCGATGCCCAAATAGTCACTCAAGGTGTGGCTACGGTTCAGGCGGTAGATATATTTCACGCCAGTTTCCACCTTGTGCCACTGGGCGAAGGGACGGGTCCAGTCGAGCTGCACGGTGTGCTCGGCAAACCGCTGCTTGTTGTCTTGGTCGAGGCCGGTATAGCTGGCAGGCGCGTCGTCGCCATAGCGGGTGGCACCCTCGGCCCGCTGCCGCCAGGTGTCGAGCATGTAGCTCAGGGTGATGACCTCGCCCTTGCGGCGGGTGCGGTGCTCATAGTCGATGCGGCCATCCAGGTTATAGTAGTGCTGCCCCAGCTTAGCCACGCTCTCGTAGCCATAGAGTGCCGTGCCCGCACCGTCGCGCATGGTCACGCTGACGGCTTGGTCGGCATGGTAGCCATAGACATATCCGCCCAGCGTCATGGTCACCAGGTTCAAGGTGTCGGGTTCCCAACTGGCACTCAGGTTGCCATAATGCATGTTAAAGTTGGCAGTGCTGTTGCTCTCGCTGCTCAGGTCGTTGCCCGTCACATGGTTGTGGGTCTGGGTGCGCGTCCTGCCGTACTGGGTTGCCGTGCCCTCGTGCGAGAAGCCATAGTTCACGCTGGCGGTCACCTTGCCCAGTTGCGAGGTGAGATTCAACCCCAGCTCTTCGCTAGCGGGAATGCTCTGCTTGTAGCGCACGCTGCCCGACACGCCCTTGAAGGCTGCGCCATCGCGCATCACCAGGTTCAGAATCACCACGGTGCCCTCGGCATCATATTTTGCGCCAGGGTCGGTAATCACCTCGATGCGCTTCACGCTGCCGGCGGGCATCGCCTTGAGCACCTCGCTCACGTTATGGTTCAGCGACGGGTCGGGATGACCGTTGCGGTAAACCTTAAACGACGTGCTGCCGTTGATGCGAATGTTGTCCTGTGCGTCAACCGTCACAAGCGGCACCTTGCGCAGCACCTCTAGCACGCTGCTGGTGCGGCTGGCAGCGTCGGCTTGCACGTCATAGCCCACGCGGTCAATCTCTTGCTTGACGAGCTGACGCTGGGCGGTAACCGTCAGGTCCTGCAGCTCGATGATGCTGTCCAGCGCGTGCAGCAGCGAGTCGGTCACGGCAGCGCTGTCAGGTTCCACCGCTGCCTCCTGCCCCATAGCATGGTGGCAGGGGACAAGCAGCAGGGTGGCAGTGATGGCTAGCAGGGCGGGCAAATGGCGGGTCAGTCTCCAGTTCTTGGGTTGGGCTTCGTTGTTCATAGCAAATTTTGGGTCACAAGGGTTCAAATTTTTTGATGATAGACGTACGGGGGCGGCAATTTGTTTCAAGGCACACGGCTTTTAACACTATTTTAACATATCACCGCCGCTTGCAGCTAGCGGCACGCCTGTGGTGGTGCGGTGGGCTGTGTTGTTCATCATAACCTATGTGATTTTTTTTAAAAAACGATGAATAGTGAATGAGATGGCGCAAAGGTATTGTATTTATCGTTTATCGACAAATATTATACGATATTTAACAAGTGTTTAACACTTATGAACTCTACGTCGCCCCACCGACGGGGCAACGGCAGCAGTGGTTTAAAGCATGACGGTCACACACTTGCGGCTCACCGCCGATATTAACCGCTGCAAATACAAACTAGTTTATATGATAAGCCAAATCATTTAACATCTTTTCGACAACCAATCGACGATTCCTCCTAGCCATGCAGTGGTCAGCAGGCCTTAAGTCCTAAGCCCAAAAGCACCCCTTAATACTGGTAGGTGTTGTCGATGACCTGGAACTCGGTGCGGCGGTTGATTTGGTCGGCGGCAGCCTTGTCCTCGTCGCTCAGGGTGCTGATAAACTCCTCGGTGAGGGTGGTGCCCTCCTCAAACTGCGGGTACTGGCTGTTGATGCGCTTGGTGACGGTCTTGGGTCGCGTCTTGCCATAGCCGGCGGGGCGCAGGCGGTCGCGGCTGATGCCGTGCTCCACCAGATAATCAACGACGCTCTGGGCGCGGCGTTGCGACAGGCTGTTATTGTACTGGTCGCTGCCCACACGGTCGGTGTGCGACGCCATCTCGATGACGATGTTAGGGTTGTCGAGCATCACCTGCACCATGCCGTCGAGTGCCTCCTTGCTCTCGTCGCGCAGCGATGCCTTGTCGTAGTCGTAGAAGATGTGCTCGATGACCTGGGGCTTGTGCATGGCGGCGAGGATGAAATCGACGTTGTACTCGGCATCCTCCTCTTCCATGTCGCTCTGGAACTGCTGCTTGCCGTTGAGGTAGCCCTCGGCACCCGCCATCATCACATAGTTGACACCGCGCTGCAGGTCAAAGCGGAACGAGCCGTCGGGCTTGGCGGCGGTCTTCTGGTTGCTGCCATCGTCGCCCACGATGCGGATGATGGCGTTGGGCACGGGCTCGTCGTCCTTGTCGAGCACATAGCCCGAAATCCACACCTTGAGCTCGGGCTTGATGAACGAGAAGATGTGGTCGTAGCCGCGGGCGTCGCCACGGTTGCTCGAGAAGTAGCCATACTCGCCCGACCCGAAGGTGATGCCAAAGTCGTCGTCGGTGGAGTTCATGGGCACGCCCATGTTCTCGATGAACCACTTGCCGCTGGGCTGCAAGGTGGCGCGGTAGAGGTCCAAGCCGCCCATGCCAGGATGGCCGTCGCTGGCAAAGTAGAGCAGGCTGTCGGTGCGCACGTATGGGAAGCGCTCGTTGCCCTTGGTGTTAATCTGGTCGCCCAGGTTCTCCAGCGTGCCGTGCTTGTCCTTGAGGTTGATGCGCCACAGGTCGGTGCCGCCCTGGCCGCCAGGCATGTCGCTGGCAAAGTAGAGCCACTGCCCGTCGGGGCTGACGGCGGGGTCGCCATAGCTGCTGAGCGTGTCGGCGGTGATTTCAAACTTCTGCGGGGCAGCCCACTTGGCCTCGCTGCGTGCGCTGGTGTAGATTTCGACCGTGGTGGGCCAGTCTTGCCGCACGGTGCGTGCCAGATACATGGTTGAGCCGTCAGGCGAGAAGCTGGTGATGCCCTCCTCTTGCTCGGTGTTGAGCTCGCCCTCGACCAGCGCAGGGCGCGTCCACTTGCCTTTCTCGTCCTTTTTGCTGAAGAAGATGTCACTCTTCTTGGTGCCCGTCACCTCGCTGCGACCCTCGCCCGTGGCTTTCTCGGTTGACGAGGTCCAGTAGAGCTGGTCGCACTCCTTGCCCAGGTACATGGGGCAATAGTCGGCGCGGCGCGAGTTAAACAGCTTGGCAGACTTCACGATGTAGCGCGAGCCCTCCTCCTTCCACCGTGGGGCGAGCTCACAGCCCTTGATGCCCTGCAATGCCTGCCAGTCGCCAGGCTTCCATTCCAGGTAGAGGTTATAGTTCTTGATCGCCTCGGCATAGTGCCCCTCGCGCTGCAACGCCTGCGCCAGGTAATAATAGGTCATCGAGTCCTCATAGTGATAGCGCAGGGCGTTCTGGAACGCAGCTGCGGCGCGGTTGCTCTGATTCAGGTAGTGGTGGCACAGTCCCATCTTGTAAGCCACCTCGCCACGCACCCAGGCATCCTCCTTGCGGTTATATTTATTATAGATTTTGCGGTAGATGACCTGTGCGTCATAATACTCGCCGCGGTCGAACGCCTCGTCGGCCTGCTGCAGCTTGGGACCCTTGCACGACGACAAGGCACCCGCCGCCACACACGCCAGCAGGGCTGCAATGGTGATATATAGCAATCGGCTCATAATGGCAACCTGTGGTTGATATCGTCAAAAAAAATCAAAGTGCCACATGCCACACGGGCACCGTGTGTGTGGCACACATTAACTCATTTTTTTAACGCAAACGCCCCCTGGTTTATTGTGCGATGGCGTTTTCTAGGGACTAAGAGGCCAATTATGCCCACATCCACCGTGGGGGCAAAAATAAGCAAGAGGGGGCGCATCACTCACGGTGACACGCCCTCTCATGCTAACGGCACTTGTCGTGCCAATGCTTAAGCCTTAAGCCTTATACCTAAAGCCCAATTAAGCCCAATTACTTCACCATAAACTTTTGTCCATTCTTGATGTAGATGCCAGGTGTGAGGTTATCGGGGTTCACGCGGCGACCCATCAAGTCGTAGGTGTAGCCGTCACCTTGCTGCTGTGCCTCGGTCACGTTCAATTCATCCACGCCACTGCCAGGCTAGTTGCCAGCTGGAATGTAGCGGATGCGCATGATGGGACGGTAGTTGCTGTTCTGCCAATTGAAGTAGCTCACCCAAACGCCCGTCACCTTGCTGCTAGTGTCGTCGGTGCCACTCTCGGTAAGGATGCCCTCGCTGCGCCAGTAGAAACCATACTCAAACGGCTCATATGCCAATTGCTCAGCAAAGTACATGAAGTTGCCACCCTGATACTCGTAGTCTGCGGCAAACGGGATGGTGAGCTCGTAGCCCTCCACATCGAGTTGCTCGCCCTCATAGACGTTAGTCAAGCCACCGGGGATGGGTTGGTCGTTGTCCATGGGCACCTCGTTGGGGCTGTCGATTTCTGTCACGTTCCACGACACGCTCTTGCTTTGCAAATCGATGCGACCAAAGGTGTAAGTGAAGAACGTCATGTCAGTGAACTTGGCACCCTTCAGCCCCGCCAGCCAGTCGGCTTCGTAAACGCTCTCGCAATAGTGCTGGTCCACATAATATTTGTTGTAGTAGGTGCTAATGGGGGCAATGGGCGCACCGGCATTGTAGTTGCCCAGATAGCGCACATAATCGGTGGTGCCCTCTACCTCAAACGGCACGTCGCCTGCGCTGGTGGTCGTCGCTCAGCTTGCTGTCGTAGTAGCGGTTGGCGACAATCGAGTAGGCAAGCAATGCGCTGTCGCGGTGGGCAGGGCAGGCGTGGTGCACAGCCAAGCCGCCAGCACCACCATCGGCACCATCACTATGAAACTCAACGTCCTTTTCATCACAAGTGTGGTGACAAAGGTAAGCGAATTTTGCGACATCTGCAAAAAAACATCGTCAAGGAGGCTCCTAGAGAGGGCTTAAGGTATAGGGCTTAAGGCTTAAGGGGGGGGCTTTAGAGGGCTTAAGGTATAGGCCTTAAGGGGGCTGGGCGGTGTGGTGAGCTGCCATAAGCCATAAGCCGTAAGCCCAATAAAAAAACGGATTTGCGCCCACCCATGTGGCGCTATTCAGAAAAAAAGCGCTATCTTTGCGGTCTAGTGAGAGCATCACCTAGCATGGCTTGAACCCTAAAACATTAAAATAACACCATCTTTTTTTTAAAAAAACCACCTCATGAAGCGAACAACATTGAGACAGACCATCGTGCTAGCAGCGGCGGCAGCCGTGCTGACGGCACTGGCGGCAACCGCCCAGGTGAGCCCGCTGTGGATGCGCTATGCCAGCATCGCCCCTGACGGCAGCCGCATCGCCTTTTGCTACAAGGGCGACATCTATGTGGTGCCTGCCACAGGCGGACAGGCGGTGCAGCTCACCAGCCAGCCCAGCCACGAGACCCACCCCGTGTGGTCGCCCGACGGCAGCCTGCTGGCGTTTGCCAGCGACCGCAAGGGCAACATGGACGTGTATGTGATGCCCAGCACGGGCGGTCAGCCACGGCAATTGACGCGCAACAGCGCGGGCGAGACGCCGTGGGCATTCAGCCCCGACGGCAAGTACATCTACTTTAGCGCAGCCATCCAGGACCCCGCCAGCAGCATGCTGTTCCCGTCTGGCAGGCTCACCGAGCTCTATCGTGTGGCGGTGAGCGGCGAGGGTGACCGTGCCACACGCGAGCTGGCCACGCCAGCCGAGTACATCTGCTGGAACCAGGGGGGCAACTATTTTGTCTATCAGGACCGCAAGGGCGGCGAGGACGAGTGGCGCAAGCACCACACGTCGTCCATCACGCGCGACATCTGGCGCTATGACGCCCGCAGCGGCAAGCACACCAACCTGACCAACCACGCGGGCGAGGACCGCAATCCCGTGCTGAGCGCCGACGGCAAGACGGTGTATATGCTGAGCGAGCGCGACGGCGGGTCGATGAACGTCTATCAGTTCCCCATCGACAACCCCGCCAGCCTGACGCAGGTGACCAACTTCAAGACCAACCCCGTGCGCTTCCTGTCGATAGCCCGCGACGGCACGCTGTGCTTCACGCAAGACGGTGAGCTCTACACCATGGCGCAGGGCGGCAAGCCCCGCAAGGTGAGCGTGAGCCTGTGGCACGACGACAGCGACCAAGTGGTGCGCATGACGCACACCCGCGGGGCAACCGACGCGGCAGTGTCGCCCGACGGCAAGATGGTAGCCCTGGTGGTGCGGGGCGAAGTGTTTGTGACCTCGGTGGAATATGGCACCACCAAGCGCATCACCAGCACGCCCGCTGCCGAGAACTGGGTGTCGTGGGGTGCCGACAACCGCACGCTGGCATATGCCACCGAGCGCAACGGCAACTGGCAACTGGTGCTAGCCACCATCGACCGCAAGGACGACCCCAACTTTGCCAACGCCACACTGATTAACGAAGAAATCTTGCTGCCCTCGACCACGGTGGAGCGCACCCGCCCCACGCTGAGCCCCGACGGCAAGAAGCTGGCGTTCATCGAGGACCGCTTCAAGCTCAAGGTGCTGGACCTGAAGAGCAAGCAGGTGACGCAGGTGACCGACGGCAGCACCTGGTATGAGACCAACGGCGAGTTCAACTACAGCTGGTCGCCCGACGGCAAGTGGTTCGCCCTGGAATTCATCGGCAACGTGCGCGACCCCTATAGCGACATAGGCATCGTGCCCGCCAGCGGCGGCAAAATCACCAACATCACCCAGAGCGCCTACATCAGCGAGGACCCGCAGTGGGTGATGGAGGGCAACGCCATCATGTTCCACAGCAACCGCTATGGCATGCGCAGCCAGGCATCGTGGGGCTCGCAAGACGACGTGTTCCTGGCGTTCGTCAACCAGGAGGCTCTGGACCGCTACCTGCTCAACAAGGAGGACTATGAGCTGCTGACCGAGGCCGAGAAGGAAGCCAAGAAGAAGGAGGAGGCTGACAAGAAGAAAGCCGACGACGAGAAGAAGAAGGACAGCAAAAAGGACGACAAAAAGGCTGACAAAAAGGACGAGCCCGCCAAGCCCATCAACGTGGAGCTTGCTGGCATCGAGGACCGCATCGTGCGCGTGACGCCCAACAGCAGCAACATCGCTGGCTGCATGATCACTAACGACGGCGAGGCGCTCTACTACCTGTCGGCGTTTGAGAAGGGCTATGACCTGTGGAAGATGGACCTGCGCAAGCACGAGACCAAGCTGCTCAACAAGATGGACGGCCGCCGTGCCGACATCCAGGCGAGCAAGGACGGCAAGACGCTGTTCATCTTGGGCAGCGACAAGATGCAGAAGCTCACCGTGGCTGGCGACAAGCTCAAACCCATCACCTACAAGGCCGAGATGAAGATGGACCTAGCCGCCGAGCGCGAGTACATGTTCAACCACGTGGCACGCCAAATCGACAAGCGCTTCTACAACCTGAACTACCACGGCTGTAACTGGAAAGCCAACACCGAGACCTACCGCAAGTTCTTGCCCCACATCAACAACAACTATGACTTTGCCGAGCTGCTCAGCGAGTACCTGGGCGAGCTGAACGCGTCGCACACCGGCGGCCGCTACTACCCCAGCAGTGGCGAGGCAACCGCCGACCTGGGCCTCATCTACGACTGGAACTACACCGGCAAGGGGCTCAAGGTTGACGAAGTCATCAAGGGCAGCCCGCTTGCCAACGCCAAGAGCGAGGTGCGCCGCGGCACCATCGTCGAGAAAATCAACGGCATCGAGATAGACCAGGACAACGACTACACCGAGCTGCTCAACGGCCAGGCGGGCAAGAAGACCCTGCTGTCGCTCTATAACCCCGCCAGCGGCAAACGCTGGGAAGAGGTGGTGAAGCCCATCAGCAAGAGCAAGCTGAGCGACCTGCTGTACGACCGCTGGGTGAAGCGCAACGCCCACATCGTGGACAGCCTGTCGCACGGCAAGCTGGGCTATGTGCACCTGGAGTCGATGAACGACGCCAGCTATCGCGACATCTATAGCCAAGTGCTGGGCAAATTCAACAAGTGCGAGGGCATCGTCATCGACACCCGCTTTAACGGCGGCGGCCGCCTGCACGAGGACATCGAGGTGCTGTTCAGCGGCAAGGAATACTTCAAGCAAGTCATCCGCGGGCGCGAGGCTTGCGACATGCCCAGCCGACGCTGGAACAAGCCCAGCATCATGCTGCAATGCGAGGCAAACTACAGCAACGCCCACGGCACACCATGGGTCTATAGCCATGGCAAGCTGGGCAAGCTGGTGGGCATGCCCGTGCCTGGCACCATGACCAGCGTGTCGTGGGAACGCCTGCAAGACGAGTCGCTCATCTTTGGCATACCCATCATCGGCTACCAGCTGCCAGCGGGCAACTACCTCGAGAACACCCAGCTCGAGCCTGACATCAAGGTTGCCAACAACCCCGAGACCGTGGTCAACGGCGAGGACCTGCAGCTCAAGGCTGCCGTCGATGAGCTCATGCGCGAGTGCGGGCTCAAGCGTTAACCGACCACTCACAAAATGACTATTTTTTAAAAAACATATTATACCACCACTGATTATGATAGACTTTATTGCCAACCACCTGTCGGACATCATCGGCTATGCGGGCTCCATCTGCCTGGTGCTGGGCTATATGCCCCAGGCCATCCACACCATGCGCACCCACGAGACCGACGGCATAGCCCTGCCCACCTTCTTGATGACGGGCTTGGGCGGCATCTTCTTTGCCGTGCAAGGCCTGATGCTCAAAAATTGGCCGCTGTTCATCACCAACGTGATTACCACCATTGCCAGTGCCATCGTGTTTGGCATCAAGATGTACAACGACTATTTTAAGAAGAAGTAGCAGTAGCCCCCTTACCCCACCACCCTGTGGGCGGCGACTGGCAAAGCAAAAACCACCATGTGATGCGGCGTTTGGTGCTGTCACGGCATTTCCAAAACGCCGCATCCATTTATTTCACTCACCACCCCTATGATTTTCCCATCTAACAACCAAAATCATGACGACGATGACTATACCAAAGCGTTTGAGCCACATCGTGGCTTGTTTAACTGTGATGACCATGACCACACTAGCCGCACAGCCGCCTGTTGAGGTCAAGTGGCGCATGGGCGAGAACCTGGGCAAGAGCTACACCTCGCAACTAACCATCAAAAATGTGTCGGGCATGCCACTGGGCGACAACTGGATGCTCATGTTCAACCAATTCTCGCGGACGGTGACGGTGCCTGCCGACTGCCCCGTCAGCATCGACGAGGTATCAACCACCTACTACCGCGTCAAGCCCAACAGCCGCTACCGCACACTGGCAGCGGGCGACTCGCTGGTGGTGCCCCTGACGATGGACGGCACCATGGTCAACGTGTGCTATGAGCCTGCCGGCGGACACCTGGTGCTCGACGGCGACCTCGCTCACCCCCTGCCGGTGAACATCGACTGCGGCTTGCTCGACCACCCCAGCCAGTGGTACGCGCCCGCCAAGCTCTACCCCGACGGCAACTACATGTACGCCTACAACCAAGCCATCAACGGCATCGGCGATGCCTACACGGGCAACGACTATGACATCTTCCCCACCCCCAAGCAGGTGGACATCGAGGCGGGCTACTGCAGCGTGGCGGCAGGCGTCACCATCGTGCCTAGCCAGCCCCGCAACCCCGACATGCGGCGCGTGTGCTCGCTGCTCGCCGGCGAGCTCAAGCAGCGAGGCATCGGCAACAGCGCGATGCAGGCCACACGTGTCACCCTCGACATCAACAGCCAGCTGCACCCTAACCCCGAGGCCTACACCCTGCGCGTGCACGACCATGCCATCGACATCGTGGGCGCATCGTCACAGGGGCTAGCCTGCGGTGTCATGACCCTGGTGGCTGCCATCGACCACTGCAACGACCACAAGCTGCAAAACGCCACTGTCACCGACTGGCCCGACTTCAACTACCGCGGCATGATGCTCGACATAGCCCGCAACTACATCGGCGGACCCGACACCCTGCGGCGCTTCATCGACCTGCTAGCCTACTACAAAATCAACACCCTGCAATTCCACTTTGCCGACGACGAGGCATGGCGGCTCGAGATTCCTGGCCTGCCCGAGCTCACCCAGGTGGCGGCACGCCGCGGCTGCACCCTCGACGAGCAGGGCTACCTGGCACAGATATTTGACGGCAACGGCAACCCCAACGACACCACGCAGAGCGCCAACGGATACCTCACGCGCCAGCAGTTCATCGACCTGCTGCGCTATGCCCGCGACCGCGGCGTGCGCGTCATCCCCGAGGTCGAGACCCCAGGCCACGCCCGTGCCGCCATCGTGGCGATGAAAAACCGCATGAGGCTCAACCCCCAGGCACGCCAATACCGCCTGTGGGACGACCGCAACACCTCCACCTACACCTCGGCACAGAGCTACCACGACAACGTGCTCAACGTGGCGAGCGACGACGTCTATCAGTTTATCGACACCGTGGTGGCTGAGCTGCAACAGATGTACCGCGAGGCAGGCCTCACCCTGGGCGTGGTGCACCTGGGCGGCGACGAGGTGCCGCAAGGGGCATGGGACCGCTCGCCCGACGTGCAAGCCCTCATGCGCCAGCATCACCTCACCACACAGCACCAGGTGAGCGAATACTACATCGACCGCATCAGCCAGCTGCTCGCCCGCCGCGGCGTGCGCATCATGGGCTGGCAAGAGGTGGCGTTGGGCCACGACACCGCCTTTAACCACCGCCTCATCCCCCGCATGGCGGGCGTTAACGCCTGGAGCACCCTAGGCAAGCAGGCTGCCGTGCCCTACCAGCTAGCTAACGACGGCTACCCCGTGATCTTGTCGTGCGTCACCAACTTCTACATGGACATGGCTTATAGCTGGCACCAGGACGAGCGCGGGCTGCACTGGGGCGGCAAGGTGGACGAGCTAGATGCCTGGAGTGCCCTGCCGTGGAACGTCTATGCCTCGGTGCGCGTCAGCCCCGATGGCGACACCACCGACGTCACCACCACCAGCCACGGTATGCCGGCGCTCAGCGACCCCAGCCGCATCATCGGCGTGCAGGGGCAGCTGTGGGGCGAAACCCTGCGCAACGCCGCTGGGGCGCAATATCTATGCCTTCCCAAGATGCTGGGCTTGAGTGAGCGGGCATGGAACGCCGCACCCCACTGGGGCGATAGTCTGGCAGATGCCGCTGCCTACCACGACGCCCGACACCAGTACAACCTCAAGGTGGGCACACGCGAGCTGCCCCTGCTGCACAGCCGCGGCTACAACTTCCGCGTGGGTCCCCCAGGCATCACCGTCACCCCCGATGGCGGCATGCTGCTCATCAACACCCAGTACCCCCACACGCTGGTCACCTACACCCTCGACGGCAGCGAGCCCACACCACACAGCACACGCTGGACCGCCCCCGTGCCACTGCCCCCAGGCACACGCACCGTCAAGGCACGAGCCTACTACCTGAACCACCACAGCGTCACCACCCGCCTCGACCTGTAACCACCCACACTGCAGCACAAGGTGAAATGCTAGCAGCGGACTGCGCCACCCGTTAGGTGCGCCAGCCCGCTGCTAGCTTGTTGAGCCCTGATAGCCCTGCTATCGTGCTTTACTTAACCAACACCTTAAATGCCTTACCGTCAACGTTGACCACATAGATGCCGCTGCCCACGCGGTAGGTCTGCGTGCCAGCAGCTTTGCCTGTGGCAGCCACTTGCTGACCAGCGACGGTGAACACGCTCACCTGACGGCCATCGGCGCCCAGGACGCTGATCTGCTCGTCACCGCCGATCACACGAACGTTGGTGCTCGGGTCATAGACCTCGTGAACGCTTACGGTTACCAGGTTTGTGAGCTCGCTCTCGCCTAGGTCATAGACTGCGCTCACGCCGTACTTGTCGGTGTGGTGAGCCACAGCGCTGGCATCATAAGCCGTCTGCGTGGCCGTTGCGTCGAGCATGCTGTTGTGATAGATGTTGTAGTACAGCA
>Ga0181612_131755_pt1 | contig 53842 bp, 48 predicted proteins | sample HoacroProtozoa21_FD_119630 | JGI IMG/M metagenome (GOLD analysis project Ga0181612, IMG submission 119630) | Hoatzin crop microbial communities from Cojedes, Venezuel. Combined Assembly of Gp0051906, Gp0051904, Gp0051908
CCCCTCTCGCCGTGACCGCGCCCCGCCCCCCCCCCCCCCCCCACAAAAAAAACAAAAAACGAGGGAAAACAAAAACGCTGCCCCCCCGCTTTTTGTGACGCTTATTTCTTCTTTCCCAGGTGCAGTTCCTTCATGCCGTCCACTTCGTCGCAAATGGGCTTCATGCTGCAGTGACTGCAGTCGGTGGGAAGACCGTCAAGGATGTGCGTCAGGGTCTTGGTGATATCGTCCACCTTTTTGGCGTTGGGCCGCAGGGTGTTCACCAGATCCTTGTCCGTCAGGAAAATCACTCTGACGTGTTTGACGCTTGCCAGTTCTTTGTACTTGGCAATGTAGTCGTTGCCGACTTTTTCAAAGCTGATGCCGGAGGCAATGGCGTCCTTGCTGAGGCGAACCTGTTCCTGGTTGCTCTCGGTGGAGACGCGGGCCATGTACCCGCGGGGATACACGTGGTAGCGGACAAATTCCAGGTCCCGGATAGCGTTGTACGCGCTTTCCTCGTCCTCGGTCTCCCCGAGGTCGTTGACCTCCAGAAGCACGATCCGGGCAAAGGGGGTGTCCCCTTTGATCTCCTTGAGATCCGGACCGTACACATAGACCTCGTCCTTCTCCACAATGCCCTCTGTCGTGGTGACACAGGTGTAGTTGACGGACGGGTTTCCGCTGCCGCCCAGTTCGTAGGCCGCGTCCCGCAGCATGACCAGTTCACTGGAGCCGGTGTCATACCAGCAGTTGTAAGGGTCATAGGACGTGACTTTGGGCGTCCGGCCGGCAAGCTCCTCGACGGTGCTTTGAATGAGCTTGTCGTAAAGTTTCATGTTTCCGATAATCCTTTAATTAGAATTTGATGTCAACTTTCTTCTCGTCGAAGATTTTGTTGACCATGGTGTAGGCCCAGGCCATCAGTTTCTGATCGAAGTCCCAGAAATAGACAACGAACAGGATGACCAGTGCTTTACACAGGATTTTTACGATTTTCGTCAATATGGAAAACAGTTTTTTCATTGACGAATCCCCCTTTCATTGTCTTACGCAGCGCTTACTCCTGCCAGACCTTTTTGACGGGCATACTCGGCGGCGCCCAGGGCACCCATGAGCTGCGGGTCGGTCTTCAGCTCAACGACTTTGAGCTTCAGAACGTGTTCAATGGCCTCTTTCAGACCGTCGTTCTTGGCACAGCCGCCGGTCAGCGTGATGCTGTCGGTAGCGCCGGCTTTCTTCGCCATGACGAAGCATCTCTTGGCAACGGCCATTTCGATACCAGCGGCGATTTCGTCCATCGGTTTGCCTTCACCAACGAGGGTGATAACTTCGGACTCTGCGAAAACGGTGCACTGTGCGGTGATCGGGATGACGTTCTTGGCTTTCAGGGAAAGCTTGGAGAAGTCTTCCAGGCTCATCTCGAAGGAACGGGCCATGGCTTCGAAGAAGCGGCCGGTACCGGCGGCGCATTTGTCGTTCATGGCGAACGATTTTACGGTGCCGTCTTCGTCAATCGAGATACCCTTAACGTCCTGGCCGCCGATGTCGATGATGGCCTTGACGGCCGGGTTGGTGACATGAACGCCCATGGCGTGGCAGGAGATTTCGGAGATGTTCTCATCCGCGAACGGGACCTTGTTGCGGCCGTAGCCGGTACCAATGAGGTAAACGAGGTCTTCTTCGGATTTGAGATCCGGAACCTGATCGATGACTTCTTTCATGGCAAGACGGGCAGACTCTTCGGCCTGGATCTTGCTGCGAATGGTGGTATGGGCAACGATTTTGCCGTCTTCGTCCAGAATGACTGCTTTGGTATAGGTGGAACCTACGTCACATCCGCCAAAATATTTCATAGTTATGAACCTCCATAATTTATATAGTCACGAGTAATAATGATTTTTATTACAGGGAGTTATCCACGCTCACCTTTTCGAACAGCTTACCAGGAAGCCGCGTCTTCGAAATCGATGAGCGACGGGTCGATGGGTTCTTCGCGCATAACGGTGCGCATGAACTCATTGACCTTGCCACGCATGTCCTTACGGGAAACGGTACGCGGGTCCATGAGGTCGTGTTCGATCCAGATGAGTTTGACGCCGTGCTCTCTGGCCTGGTCGTCAAAGAGACCATTCAGGGTCGACATGTTCTTACAGGAAACGTGCTGGTACATGATGACCAGATCCGGTTTCCACATTTCGACCTGACGCCAGAGTTCGGTCAGTACGTGGTCATAACCACCGTTCGTATGGCGGCGCATAACCATGCGCTCATACAGACGGCAGAGATCCTGGAGCGCCAGCTCCGGATCATCCGTGTTCAGCGGACGGGTAAAGTTCAGGCTTTCCATTTCGACCAGGACGTCGATGCCCCAGCAGTTGGCAAGCCAGTTCGAGAAGTTCGCATAGTAGTGGGCCGGGACGGACCAGACAATAGCGCGGTGGCGCATCTTGCCGACCCAGGGCTCTTCGCGGTTCTCGTAGCACTTCATCATGATCTGGTTGACCTTTTCGCAGCTGGCCGGGATCCGAGGATCAAGGCCGCCGTCCATCTCGTAGTTCCACTTCCGATACAGCTCGTAGCACGGGCCGATCAGCTGCGGATACGGAGTCTCGTTGGTCTCCCATTTCTGAAGTTCGTATTTGGTCTCTTCGTTGAAGCGTTTCATGGCACTGAAATACGCATCCCAGTTCCATTTTGCGCCGGTGTGTTCTTCGATAAATGCGATGCAGTTCTTAACATCCGTGACGGCTTCTTCCATAACGGATTCGTCTTCGTACCGAACCGGGAAGGCCAGGTGGAAGGTCGGAAGATCCGGGAAGCGGCGGGTCATGTAGGAGGATGCCATAACGGAACCGTCACAGGGCATAGAGCTCGAAATGAAGCAGGCGCCCATGTGCGGCAGCGCGTCCAGAACGCAGGCGCCGCATTCGGAGGTCGGAACCGGGCAGGTATCCGACGGAAGTCCGTAGGATTCGACGGCGTCAATGTAGGGCTCGCAGGCGAGCTGGTCGATTTCCGAAAGAAGGAAGACCGGCATCAGCTGATACGGGATGCCAAGCAGATCCGGGAAACCGGCCATGAGCTGTGCCATGGTCATTTCATCGACCAGGACCGTGTGGTTGGACAGTTCGACGCAGTTGCCGTTCTTGCGGTCGCCCTTCATGAGGAAGACCAGGTTTTCCGCAACATAACGGAAGATGCAGAAGATGAGTTCATGATGCATCTTGAGCGCGTTGCCGCGAAGACCAAGGGTGTTCTTATCCATGAAGGAGTGGCAGCAGAAATAGGAGATCATCCAGCGGTAATGGAATACGCCGTTCATGGCCGGGATCAGGTCCTTGCCAAAGGTCGTGAGGAGCATGCCCCACATTCTCAGCCATTCATAGTAGTCCACTGCGGTATCTTTGATACCTCTCCATTCGCGGCGGACCAGAGCCATCTTGTCGTTCTGATACAGGTAGCCAAGGCGTTTTTCGCCGTTCAGGATGACGTCTTTGAGTTCATCCGGCGACATGGCTTTGACTTCCTCGAACTCCTTCTTCCAGCGGTTGCCGATACACTTGAAGTTGTGGATCTGGCGGTCACCGAAGTCTTTCCAGTCAGTTTCCTTCCAGAGTTTTCCGGCAATGCCAAAGAATTCTTTCAGGTTTTCACCCTGGGCTTTCCAGTCCATCTGGTCCTTCATCTTGAAGAACGCGGGATTCGGATATTTCGGTTTCTTGCTCATTTACGACGCCCCCTTCTTCTCTTTCTGGATGCGCTTGATTTCGAGCGCCTCCACAAACGCCTGGAACCGCGTCCGCAGCTGTCCGGAGTTATGGACGTTGTAAGGACGGTCGATGGAAAGGACCGGCCAGCCGTAGTCGTTCTCCATGATGTGGCTGACAAGCGCGCGTTCAAAGGCCCAGAAGTCACAGAACTTCATCTGCTCGTAGATGATGCCTTCTGCGCCGTATTCCAGAGCCAGCTTGTTGGCCAGCTCCCGGCGGCCGATGACTTTTTCGTCGGCCATGTAGCGGGCGCACTGGGAAGTCGTCATGTAGTGGCGGCAGATCTGCTCAAGGACATCCTTGCCCTCTTCGAGTACGATCTCTTCACGGCCCGGCGTGGAGCCGAAGCAGTACCGGTCGGAGACGACCATGGCACCGGCTTCTTCCAGAAGACGGGTGAAGTCGAGGTCATCGATTTCGGAACCGACGACAGACACTCTGGCGCGGAACCAGGGTTTTTCGTCGACCTGGCGGTTCTTGATTTCGTCCAGGGTCTCCTTCAGCTTGTCCACGATGAGATACTTCGGGCAGCAGTAAGAGGCCAGGCAGAGGACATGGAACTCATAGCCGGTGATCGGCGGGTTGTCCAGTTTGCGGAGATCTCCGATTTCGGAGATGATCCGGCAGACTTCGTTGTGGCGTTCGACCGCTTCGCGGAGCGCGTCATCCGACGTGTCGATTCCATAGGTCTCATGAAGGACGTCCAGGAAACGAAGGCGGGTCTGTTTGACCATCTGGTTGACGTTGTAATCCTCTACTTTATAGGGGATATCCAGATGCGTCATGAAGAATTTCTCTTTGGTGCAGGTGTTCAGCGCTTCCATGTGCTCATAGCAGCGGTTCATGGCCGAACATGCATCCACGCCTGCAAAAGCGTCCAGGAACTGGTAGCCGCCTTCAATAGCACGCTCCAGAAGCGAACGGGCAAATTCGCAGGTGTAGTTGGACATGTAGTAGGTTGCAATATCGATGGATCCGGTGCGCGGAGCGCGGACACGAACCGAGAAGCAGCCTTTCAGGTTGAGCAGGACTTCCGGCATGTGGTAACACGTGTAACCAATGGCCAGATTTCCCTCGTCCTGAGCCTGCCGGACCAGTTCGTTGTCGGTCTCTTGCAGCAAATCTTCAAAATACTGCAGGTACTTGAGGTCTTTCAAATTGGTTGCCCCCTTATACAAGCAATTTGCCGTTTACACGGCATTGTTTCACAAAACTCCCATGTTCTGCAGGGCCTTTTCCGCGCCCTTTAAAACATTACAGTCTTCCGGCAGTTCGAAAACGCTTTTCCCTTCAATGTCGTTTTCGGCCAGCCGGTCATCCGGACCGATGATGGCCACGAGCGGCACGCCGTCGATTTCGTCGAAATCGATCCGGTCAGGAAGTGCGACCCGATTCAGTATGAGTCCTGCCTTGTCATACATGACGAGTTCATCCGCAACATTTTTGATGGTGCCGATGATCTGCAGGCCTCGGCGGCTCTGATCCGACACGCAGAGCAGATGGGTTACTTTATCCATCACGCGGCGGTTGATCTGTTCAATGCCGGCCTCCCCGTCAATGACAACGTAATCGAAATCCTGCACAAGAAGTTCGATGACTTGCCGAAGGTAGGTGTTGATGGCACAGTAGCAGCCCGCTGCCTCCGGACGGCCAATGGCCAGAAAGGCAAATCCCTTCTGTTCTTCGATGGCTTCGAAGATCCGGAATTTGGCCTCCGCCAGGATGTCCTGGGTGTCCTGCAGTTTTCCCGTTACGTCTTTGGCGACGCGCTGTCGGATGTCATCCAGCGTCTCCGTGACGTTTGCTCCGAGCGCAATCGAGAGCCCGATAGCGGGGTCCGCGTCAATAGCCAGGATCTTGGCGTCCGGGTACCGTTCCACAAGCAACCGCACGATCGAGGCCGAGATGGTGGTTTTGCCCACACCGCCTTTGCCGGTCAGCGCGATTACTGTAGCGTCACTTCCCACAGTGAATTCCTCCTTTCCCATAGAAATCAAAACTTATCAGACAAAAAAATAACAGACATGACTTTGTCACTGTGTCTATAATTAATTCAAGCACACGATGGGGCACTTTTCAAGTGCATTTGTATAACTAATTTACTATTAAAAGAATTATTTTTATTCAAAATAGTCAAATTCGACAAAATTCTAACGAGGTTTTCAGCGAAACGGCAGTTAGCCTCGGCTACCTCATAATTTGGAAAAACCGGGGCCTTGCGGTATAATGCAACCAGTAACTTTGAGGAGGTTTCCATGAACCTTTCCGACATCCATGAACTCCAGGCCCTGCTCCACCGGCATGGCTTTTCCTTCTCCAAATCTCTGGGGCAAAACTTTCTGATCGACCCCACCGTCTGTCCCCGGATGGCGGAGGCCGCCATTCCGGACGCGTCCTACGGCGTCCTGGAAATCGGCCCCGGAATCGGGGTCCTGACGGTGGAACTGGCCCGGCGCGCGAAAAAGGTCGTCTCCGTCGAACTGGACGAACGCCTGTTCCCGATTTTGGAGGAGACACTGGCGGACACTGACAACGTCCGCCTGATCCAGGGGGACATTCTGAAATTAGACCTCCCGGCCCTTCTGGCCGAGGAGTTCCCGGATATGCCGGTCGTCGTGTGTGCCAATCTGCCGTATTACATCACCTCTCCCGTTATTCTGAAACTGCTGGAAAGCCGGCTTCCCCTGGAGTCGGTCACCGTCATGGTCCAGTCGGAAGCGGCAGAGCGTCTTTGCGCGGAAGTGGGCACCCGGGAAGCCGGCGCGGTCACCGTTGCCATCCGGTTTTACGCGGAGGCGGAGCGCCTGTTCTTTGTTCCGCACGACGCCTTTTTGCCCGCGCCGAAAGTGGACAGTGAGGTCATCCAGTTAACGCTCCGGGAGGCGCCGGCCGCCGAACTGGACTCGGAAGAGAAGTTCTTCCGGATGGTCAAAGCGGCCTTTGGCCAGCGCCGGAAGACGATCGTCAATTCGCTTTCCGCCAGTCTCAACATGGACAAGCCCGCTCTTCGCCAGCTCCTGGAAAAGCTGGGGATCCCGGCCACGGCGCGCATCGAACAGCTGACGCTGGACGAACTGCTTGCGGTCTATCAAAACACAAAAACCTGAAACAACCATAAAAAAACTCCTGTCCGGCTGGACAGGAGTTTTTTCTTAGAATGATCAGCTGATCAGGCCCTGAATGTTTTCCAGGAACAGGGACACGGCGGCGGAGCCGGCCAGTGCCAGGGTGATCAGCGTGCCGATGGCCACTTTGGTCTTACGGTTTTTGGAGCGGCTCTCCGTGATCTCCGGAGCCTCTTCCTCCAGTTCGTCCGCATAGTCCTCGTCGATGGCGCTTTCCGGGCCGGTCTGCGGAATGGCCGCGCCGGTGTCCGCCCATTGACCGATGATGCGGAAGAGCACTTCAATGGCCTTGTAAATCAGCTGCGGCGGGGTCTCGTCCGGTTCCGCAGCCACGCGGGCCTCGTTGGCGGTCTTGCCGTCCGAGACGCAGGCGTAAATGTAATATTCACGGGAACCGTCGTCCCGCTGTTTGGTGTAGACTTTCGTCAGGGCGGCGCCCAGATCCTTGTCGGAGGAATCATAGGTGCCCTTCGCCAGCTGGACCGCGTATTCGTCGGACTCCAGGTGCCCTTTTTCCTCATAGTAATCCGTGAAGAAAATCGTGTCGTCAAAGTTGCCGAGAGTCTCCTCCACCTTGTGGAGGAAGTCCACGGTCTTGGTGTCCGCAATGGCCACCGTAAGGTTGCGGCGCTTCAGTTTGTTGAGGACACTGCGAAGGAACGCGTCGTTATACGGCTGTTCCTCCTGCTGGCGGGAACTGCCGCCCAGGCGGGAACGGATGCCCGCACTGACCGGAACGGATTCCACGCTGCTGAGGTTGGCCGAATCCACAAACTGGGAGAAGTCCAGATTGTCATGCAGGTATGGAAAAACACCGTCCTCCAGAAGGTAGTCGATCCGGGTCTCGTCCAGCGGGAGCACCAGTAAGATCTGCTCCTCGGCGCGGACGCCGAAGCCGGAGTACAGGCCGTCTTCGGACAGCATGCTGTCCGCTTCGGCCGGCAGGGTGGCGTGTGCATCCACCGTCTCCGCCTCCAGATCCGGATGGGATTCCCGGATCCGTTTCTGCAGCGTCCGGCTGGGACGGGTCTTCAGCGCAAAGGCGCTGGCCACAAAGGATTTGAAGGCCACATACACTTCCGGAGCGGCTGACAGAATGACGATGTCATCGTTTTCCACCGAGGTGGTCAGAGCGTCAATGAATTCATTTTCACTGCCGGTGTTCTGAAACGCATAGGTCCCGCCAAAGACGGTGCCGAATTCCTGCGTGATTTTTTCTTCGGCAGCTGTGGCCTCGGGAGTCAGTTCGTCCCCGAGCGTGAGAAAATTCAATTTCATTGTGCTCTCTCCTTAAACTTTGACGATTGGGATCCACTGATCCGCGTCGACGTACGGGTTGGTCATGCCATTGGCATCATACCAGGCCTGCGGGTAGCGCGGATTTTCATTGACCTCCGCCTTGGAGGTATCCACATCCGTGGATTCGCCGTCCCGCAGAAGGCGGCCGACGATGACCAGGCGGGCGTCATCAAATTCATAGGTACAGGTGGAGAGGATCAGCATTTTGTCCTCCCACTCAATGTCCACGCCGGTCGAATAAAGACGGCGCTCATTGACCTGTTTGATGTAGCCGTCGAAGTCGTCTTCGGTGGCCAGGTTGTCAAAGGCGTAGTTGAACAGGTAGCCGTTGTCACCGGATTTGTTACCGTTGGTAATGAAGACGGCATACACCTTGTAGATATAGTCCTCATAGAGCGTGCTGTATTTGATCAGCGGGTGCTCTTTAAAGCCATCCACTTCCTTATACACCTTCAGCGGTGTAAACATCTGGTCGTCCCGCTGCATGGAGTGTCCATAGACGACCATGTTTTCATCCAGACCGGTGCTGGTGTTCTCCGCGCTCAGGAACGGCGTCCCGTAGATGCTGTACTGTCCGTTGAAGTTACGGCGCAGATAGTAGGAGTCATCTTCTGCCTGAACGATGGGGAAGTCGATATCCAGGCCGTCAATGGTGACCCAGCCGACCAGATCCTGATTCATGGCATAGATATCCGCAAATTTGATCTGCATGCCCTCCGGGAAATCCACGTCCGGATACTTGGCGTAGACCGCTTCCCAGTCCTCATTTTCTTTGGACTGGCCTTCGTCGAGGAGGTTGCTGAGGGTGGTCGTGGTGTTGGCGTTCTGATGGGCCATGTAGAACGAATAGGCAAAATAGACGGCACAGCCGATCAGGACCAGAGCCGAAAGGATGACGATCAGCTTTCGGATGACTTCGCCGGCGGAGTCCCCGCGGGCAGGCAGAATGCCGTGCTTTTTGTTGGCCTTCTTTTCGGCCTTCTTCGCTTTTTTGCGTGCCTTGCGCGCCGCCCGGCCGGTGAGTTCCTCCGTGGGTTCCTCCGGTTCCGGGATCTTCCGGGTCTCCGGTTCCGGACGCGAGGCAGTGGTCCGGTTGCGGGGCTCTTTGGGCGTCATAAAATAACTGCTTCCGGCGCGCTCCGCTTTGGACGGGCGCGGGGCAGATTCCGGCTCCGATTCCACCGGTTCCCGGGACTGCGGTTCGGCTTCCACCGGGTTGCGGGAGACCGCGCCATAGTGGTGCCGGGAGACGCCGGCATGAACTTCTCCGTCATCGAAGTTGTTCAGGAGGCGGTCCATTTTGGCCCAGTAGTCGTCATCCTCCTGCTGCTTGCGCCTGGGCGCCTTGACCGAGTCCGGGAGAACCTCCCGTTTGTCCTCGGCCAGAACAGCCCCCTGCGGCTGGACCGGCTTATGAAAGCGGCCCGTGGGAGGCGTTACGTATTCTTCTTCGGATTCCTGGTCCGGTCCAGGAACGCCTTGTCCAGCGTCAGCCCCTTTTTGCGAAGCCGGGTCCTCCGGTTGGGACCCGACTGGCGGGGCTTCACGAAAGGGCGAGGGATCGTCCGACGCTTTCTTGGAAAGCGTTTCGTCGGGCGATGCCGGGTCCGCGGCAGCGGCCGGTTCCTCCGCGGCTGCGGAGGAGACGGTGGTGCCGTCACTGCGAATAGTGGTCGGGCGGGACTGCTCGACCACCTCTTCTTCAAAAATCTTCCGGGCCGCTTCGGCCGCGGAGAGTTTGGTGGCTTCATCCATAACGGACGAAGCGGAAGACCTGGCGCCGTCCGCGTTGCGGGTCACACCGTGAGTCTCCTGGATAAAACTGCTGAAGTCCGGAGTGCTGTCCGCTCCGGTCTCCCGGGAAAAACCATATTGATCAAAGAGTTCCTCTTTGTCGTCCCGTGGAGTGTTGTTCGGCTCTGACAAACGAGATTCCTCCTAACGTTATATGAGAGTTGCCGGACTCATGGTCAAAACTGCTGCTGCAGCTTCCGGCAGATGACTGGGTTCAAAAGATACCACACCCGATGTCCGGGTGCTGTTGATGGCCAGCGCGATCAGGCAGACCAGAATGACAATGACGCTGACAATGATGATGCCCTTTTTCAGGAGCACTTTGGGAGCGTCTCCGACCATGGGCAGAATAGTGGCGGCCAGACTGCCTTTTCCGGATTCCGGCGCCGCCTGTTCGTGTTCTTCAAAGTAGAACTCCGACTCCTCGGTAGTGTCTTCCGTATAGGCATCCATATTAGCCGAACCGGCAGACTGCCAGGAGACCGAGGCCGGTTCTTCCACCGGTTCCGGTTCCGAAATGACCGCGTTGCGGCGGGAGACCGGCTCCGATTCAAATCCGGCCGCTTCCGAAAACGCGGCGGAAATGGTGCGAAGGTCCACGGCGTCGTTCAGCTCTTCCGTCTGGGGGATCTCCACGTCGTAAAGGGAGATGCGTCCGTCGTCGGTTTCCCCGACCTTATGGGCGCCGCCGTACGTGGGTTCCTCTTCGGCGCGCGCCGCTTCAAACGCGGCCGCGGCGGTCAGACGGGGGTCTTCCGTTTGGGATTCAAACTCCATTGCGCGCTCTGCAGCGGCGCGTTTGCTGGAAAGCGATCTCTTTTTTCGGTTGTTGTCCGCCATGGTATGGCCCCCCAATCTACAGTATCATTCGTGCTCAAGCAAATTCACGGCCAGCAGGGACAGCGCCTGTTCGGCGGCCAGCTGGCGGTTTGCGGTGCGTCCGCGTTCCTCCGGCGGGATGGATACGACAAAATTGTTGGATCCATCCGAGAGTGCCAGATAAATTTCCCCCTCCGGATGCGGGCCGTCCGGTCCGGGACCGGCCACGCCGGTGATTCCGATTCCGTAACTGGCACCGCTGAGGGTGCGGACTCCACAGGCCATTTCCACAGCCACCTCCGGACTGACGACCGAATACTGCTCGATGGTCTCTGGCAAAACCCCCAGGACCAGACTCTTGATCCGGTTGGAGTAGGAGACCACGCCGCATTCGAAGACGTTGGAGGCCCCGGCAATATCCGTTATGGTCTTGGCCACAAGGCCGCCCGTACAGGATTCCGCCAGTGCCACTGTCTGCCCGGTCCGCAACAACTGCTGAACGCAGTTCTCTGCCACATTCGAAGCGGGAATGGAAACGGGAAATTCGACTGAAATATACATAGCCATCTTATAATTTTAAAGGATTCCGGCAATCAATTGGTTACCAATTCGTGAATTATAACAGACGGTCGATAAAAATCAACCGGGCCCCTTCCGCGGCCCGCTCCACCAGTTCGTCGACCGCCAGTGCGGATTCCGCCTCGGCCACTTTGTCCGGCGAGGGGCGCAGTTTGGGATGCTTGGGCGTAAAAATGGTACAGCAGTCCTCGTAGGGTTCAATAGACGTTTCGAACGTGCCGATGCGGCGGGAAATGTCCACAATTTCGTTTTTATCCATGCCGATCAGCGGGCGGAAGACCGGAAGACCGGCCACCGCGTCCGTGCACTGAATAGCACCCAGCGTCTGGCTGGCCACCTGGCCCAGGCTTTCGCCGGTGATCAGGGCACCACAGTCCTGTTCCCGGGCAATTTTTTCGGCCACCCGCATCATCATGCGGCGCATGATGATTGTGAACATCTCTTCCGGACAGTCGTCCTTGATGTGTTCCTGAATCTCCGTGAACGGGACCACAAAGAGGTTCATCCGGCCGGCATACTGCGCCACTTCGGCCATCAGTTCATGGACTTTCTGCTCGGCCCGCGCGCTGGTGTAGGGCGGCGAGGCAAAGTGGATGCCGGTCAGGACCAGGCCGCGCTTGGCCATGCACCAGGCCGCCACGGGACTGTCGATTCCTCCGGAAATCAGGATGGCCGCCTTTCCGGCTGTGCCAACGGGCATACCGCCGGCGCCTTTTAACTGATTGCCGTGGATATAGGCATATTTTTCCCGCACTTCGACCGTGACCACCAGGTCCGGGTGATGGACGTCCACCGAAAGGTTCGGGAACTTTGTCAGGAGATATCCGCCGAGCTGCCGGCTGATTTCCGGGCTCTTCAGCGGGAATTTTTTGTCGGAGCGTTTGGACTCCACCTTGAAGGTGGAAATCGACTCCAGGTCGTCTTTCAGATATTCTGCCGCGGCCTTTACGATGCACTGCATGTCCTTGTCCACAGCAGCGGCACGCGAATAGGCGGCAATTCCAAACACCTTGGAGACCGCCTCCGCAGCGGCATCCATGTCCGGGTCGTCCTCGGTGGGCTCGATCAGGATCGTGGACTGTGCCTTGGAGATTTCATATGACAGAACCCCATTCAGACGCCGTTTGAGGTTTTTGATCAGCGCATCTTCAAAGGTGCTGCGGTTCAGACCCTTCAGGGCCAGTTCGCCGTTTTTGATGAGAATGATTTCTTTCATGAAAATTGGTTCCTTTTCGGTTGATCAAGAGTGTTTCCGCAGAGTTTCCACCGCGGCCCGGATGCAGTCGGCGGCGTACTCCGCCTCTTCGACCGTATTCGTGCGCGAAAAACTGATACGGACGGCGGAGTCAATTCGCTCTGGGGGAAGACCCAAAGCCGTCAGGACCGGGCTTCGATGCCCTTTGGCGCAGGCCGATCCGGTGGAGACGTAGACGCCGTGTTCGGAGAGATAATTCCGCAATACTTCCGAGGGGATCCCCAGAAGAGAGACATTCAGGATATAGGGCAGCGCGTCCGGACCGGAATTCAGGACCAGGCGGTCCAGGTCGGACAGCCGATCCAGAAGGGTCTTCCGCACCAGGGCAACATGCTCCCGGTTGGCGTTGAGATCTCCCATGGCCCTTACCGCGGCGGCAAACCCGGCAATGGCCGGCATGCCCTGCGTCCCGGAGCGCACGTTTTCTTCCTGTCCGCCGCCGAGAATATACGGAGCCAGATGGAGGTCCCGCTTTTTATAAAGCGCGCCGACCCCTTTGGGGCCGTGCACTTTGTGCCCGCTGACGCTGATCAGGTCCGCGCCCAGTTCCCGCGGGCCGACCGGAAGTTTTCCGAAACCCTGAACGGCATCCACATGAAGATAGGCCGGCGCGCCCGACTTCTGGAGGGCTTTGCGTGCGGATTTCACAGGCATGATGCTGCCCACTTCATTGTTGACCAGCATCAGGCTGACCAGAATGGTGTCCTTGGTGATGGCGTTTTTCAGCTCCTCTTCGGAGAGGTTGCCGTAGGAATCCACCGGCAGACGGACGACATCAAAGCCCTCCTCTTCCAGCCGCTTCATAGGTTCCTCCACGCTGGGATGTTCCAGACAGGTGGTGACGATCCGGTTTCCCCGGCGGCGCAACGCCCGGACGGTGCCGAACACCGCCAGGTTGTTGGCCTCCGTGCCGCTTCCGGTGAAGAAGACCTCCCGCGGCATACAGTGAAACTGTTCCGCCAGGATCTGGCGGGACCGGTCCAGCAGAGCGGCGGCCTGGTCCCCGACTTTATGAAGCGAAGACGGATTCCCGTAGGTCTCCGTCATGGCATTTGCCACGGCCTCCACCGCTTCCGGACAGGGTTTGGTGGTGGCGCTGTTGTCAAAATAACATTCCATGGAACTGGTTCCTCATTCCTGATAGGCGGCTTCCGCCCGCTCGTGCATCAGAGCGATCATCTCCGCCGCATCCGGGGCCTTAAAAATGGTGCTGCCCGACACAAAGACGTTTGTGCCGGCGGCCGCTGCGTCCCGGATATTGTCTTCGTTGATGCCGCCATCCACCTGGATGTTCAAAGCCTTTCCCAGACGATTGGCCTCATTGCGGATGGCCCGGCATTTTGGCAGCATATCCGCCATAAAAGACTGGCCGCCAAAGCCCGGTTCCACGGTCATGACCAGGACCATCTCCAGGTCCGGAAGATAGGGGAAGACCGCTTCGGCCGGGGTGCCCGGTTTCAGGCTGATGGAGGCCTCACAGCCGGCGGCGTGGATGGCGTCGATCGTGGCCTTCGGGTCCGAATTGGACTCCAGGTGGAACGTGATGATATCCGCTCCGGCCTCCGCGAACGGCTGCACATAGTCGAGCGGATCCGTGATCATCAGGTGGACATCCGCCTTGCCGGTCATGTACCGTTTCAGGGATTTTACGATCGGCACGCCGATGGTGATGTTCGGAACAAAGTGTCCGTCCATGACATCGAAGTGGATCCATTCCGCGCCCGAGCGCTCCATGCGCTCCACTTCGGCGCCCATCTTGCCGTAGTCACAGGACAGTACGGATGGGGAAATGATGATCATGCCAAAACCTCCGGTGTTGTTGAAATCAATTTATTATAAGAGAAGATGTCAAAAAAGTATAGCGTTCCGGGAATTTTTCTTTATTCCGCTAAAAAACTGTGCTATGATACCTGTAACTCAAATCAAAAGGGAGGAACCCGTATGAATATCGCCGTCATGGGATACGGCACCGTCGGCTCCGGTGTAGTGGAAATCGTCAACACCAAACACAGCTACATTCAGGGCCGCAGCTCCGAAGAAGATCTCCAGGTGAAATACATCCTCGACCTCCGGGATTTTCCCGGAGACCCTAATGAGGACAAGGTCATCAAGGACTTCAACCAGATCCTGGAAGACGACTCTGTTCGGATCGTGGCCGAGGCCATGGGAGGAACCAAACCCGCGTTCGAATTCACGGCCAAGTGCCTGGAGGCGGGCAAGCATGTGGTCACCTCCAATAAGGAACTGGTTGCCACCCACGGGCTGGAACTCCTGAAAATTGCCAAAGAGCACAACGTCAACTATCTGTTCGAAGCCAGCGTCGGCGGCGGCATCCCGCTCCTGCGCCCGCTCTCCTACTGCCTGGCCGCCAATGAGATCCAGTCCATCAACGGGATCCTCAACGGCACCACGAACTTCATCCTGTCCAAGATGATCCACGAAAACCTCACCTTTGAGGAAGCGCTGAAGATCGCCCAGGACAACGGCTACGCCGAAAAGGACCCGACTGCCGACGTCGAAGGCATCGACGCCTGCCGGAAGATCTGCATCCTGGCCGATCTCGCGTTTGGTCACAATGTGGCACCGGACCAGGTCCACGCCGAAGGCATCACCAAAATCACGCTGGAAGACGTGGCCTATGCCAACAACTGCAACTCCGTCATCAAGCTGGTCGGCACCGCCGAGCGGCTGCCGGACGGTAAAGCCTATATCATTGTCAGCCCCGCTATCGTGCGCAGCGGCAGTCAGCTGGCTGCTGTCGGGGATGTCTTTAACGGCGTCCTGATCAACGGCGACAACGTCGGAGACGTCTTCTTTTACGGCCCCGGCGCCGGCAAACTGCCTACCGCCAGCGCGGTCGTCGCGGACATCATCGACTGCGCCAACCACGACCAGAAGCGCAAACTCCTGGGCTGGGGTCCGGAGCAGGAAGGCTTTGTTGCGGACTATCGGGAAGTTCCCAATGAGTACTATGTCCGCTTGAAAGTGGCCGAACCGGAAGTGGCTCAGGAAGAGATCCGCAGCGCCTTTGGCAAGATCTATCTCCTTGCCCGCAGCGGTGCCTATAATACCGAACTGGCCTTCATCACCGGTGAGTTCACCGAAAATGAAGTCCGCGCCAAAATCGATTCTCTGACGTCGGCCAAGCTGAAATCGCTGATCCGCGTCGCCAAATGCTGAGGAGGCACTGACACCAATGGCTTTGATCGTACAAAAATTCGGCGGGTCGTCCGTCGCCAATGCCGAGCGCGTCATGAACGTGGCCTCCATCGTGGCGGATACCTTCTCCGCCGGCAATGACGTCGTGGTCGTGGTCTCCGCACAGGGAGACACCACCGACGACCTGATTGCCAAAGCGGAGAAGATCAACCCGAATCACTCCAAACGGGAAATGGACATGCTGCTGGCCGCCGGCGAACAGATCTCCATTGCCCTCCTGGCCATGGGACTGGAAAAACTTCGGATCCCGGTCGTCTCTCTTCTGGGCTGGCAGGCCGGCTTCAATACCAACTCCGCCTACACCGCTGCCCGCATTAAGAAGGTGGACACGGACCGCGTCCGCGCCGAGCTCGACAAGAATAAAGTCGTAGTCGTCGCCGGGTTCCAGGGCATCAACAAATACGATGACCTGACAACCCTGGGCCGCGGCGGTTCGGATACCTCCGCAGTGGCGCTGGCCGCCGCTCTGCGCGCCGACAAATGCCAGATCTTCACGGACGTGGAAGGCGTCTACACCGCGGATCCGCGCAAGGTCCCCGGTGCCCGCAAGCTCCAGGAGATCACCTACGATGAAATGCTGGAACTGGCCACCCTCGGTGCTCAGGTCCTGAACAACCGCTCGGTCGAAATGGCCAAAAAATACCATGTGGAACTGGAAGTGCTGTCCAGTCTGAACCGGGTTCCCGGAACCCTTGTCAAGGAGGTCGCCAAATTGGAAAAAATGTTGATTCGAGGGGTCACCAAAGACACCCATGTAGCCCGTGTCTCCGTCCTCAAGCTGCAGGACTCCCCCGGCGTTGCCTTTAAGCTGTTCTCGAAGCTGGCCGCCAAGCGGATCAATGTCGATATCATCCTTCAGGCCTCCGGCCGTGACGGCACTAAGGATATCACCTTCACGGTAGACAGTGACAACGGCGAACTGGCCAAGGAATGTGTTCTGGAAGCGTTCCCGGAACTTTCGGAAGACCAGATCATTGTGGACAAAAACGTGGCCAAAGTGTCCGTGGTCGGCGCCGGTATGGAGACCCACCCCGGCACGGCTGCCCGGATGTTCGACGCGCTCTACGGCGCCGGCATCAACATCAACATGATTTCCACCAGTGAAATCAAAATCTCCGTCCTTGTGGACCGCTCCGAGGCGGACAAAGCCGTTTCGGCCGTTCACGACGAGTTCTTCCCGGAAGACTGATTCCAATCAAACAAAAAACGACCCATGCAGACAAACTGCATGGGTCGAATTTTTTAGAAGGATTAGCCGAGAAGGGCTTTTTTGCCCGACTTCTTCATCTTTTCCTTGAAGGACGGCTTGTAGGCCTTCGGGTTTTCGTAGGCCTGGATCTTCCGCTTGGCGCGGGAGGACTGCAGGTAGTCCACGATCTTCTCCACGGCCGGGCCGAGGGTGTCGTTCATGTAGCTGCGGTTCTTCTCCAGAAGCTCCGGCTCCTTGGCAAAACTCATGCCGAGGATGGAGACGGCAATCAGGCTCTGGGTGTCCTTTTCACCCTCATCATAGAAGGTGTTGAACGCCTTGAACAGGCGCTTGACGATGGGGCGGTCTTCCTTGCGGATGGAGTCCAGAATGGGCGCCGTGCCGTAGTTCTGGAAGTATTCCTCCGGAAGGAACTTGCCATAAGTTGCCAGGTTTTCCTCCACTTTGCCCTTGAGTTCCGGATAGATGGACTCAATGCGAAGGGCCAGGTGGATGGGTTCGAAGCTGTCCGCGGTCTTCTTGGCCTGCTTGACCGCCGCTTTGGTAGCGGTGGTGGCAACGTCTGCGGCGGCAGTTTCGCTCTTGGCCGCGTTCTTGCCCGAGGCTTTGGATTTGGAATCCGCTTCGTACACCACTTCCGTGCCGAAGAATTTTCCGATGCTCTCCGAGGCCTCGTTTGCGGCGGATTTGACGTCCTTCATGCTCCAGCCGTCCGACTCACAGTCGAAGAGTTCAATGGCCACCTCTTTTAACTGGTCCTGGTCCGCCTTGCGGCACAGGACGTGCATGGCCACGCCTTCAAATTCCAGAACGAGTTCACCGATGTCCCCGACATAGGTGACAAGGTCCTTGTCGTTTTCCTGGGAGATCACGGTGCCCTTCGAGGTGGCATCCGCCTTTTTGACGACTGCCTGGAGGCCGGCCGCGCGGGTGGTGCCTTCTATGGAATTGACGAGGGATTGGATGGCTTCAGTACGAATCATGAAATCTCGTCCTTTCTGTCAAATGAAATCTTCGCTATTCTACCATATCTCCCCCTGTTTGTCATCTCAATTTTAAATTGATAAGTACCGTATCCTGTGATAATATTAGTTAATTCTAAGAAAACCTTGGGAGGGGTCCACATGAAAACAGTTCTGGTTCTGTTTGGTGGCAAATCCAGTGAACACGATGTCTCCACGGTCTCTGCCGCCTCCGTGCTCACCAACATTCCACGGGACAAGTACGACGTGGTCATGATGGGAATCACAAAGACCGGCGAATGGTATCTGTACGAAGGAGACCCGGCCCGGCTTCCCGACGACGAATGGCTGACTGCCGGCCCCATTACACCGGCATTTGTCTCTCCGGACACCTCTGTCCACGGCATCGTCATTCACCGCGCCTCCGGTCCGGAGACCCTCCGGATCGACATCGTCTTCCCGGTCCTGCACGGCAAAAACGGCGAAGACGGCACCGTCCAGGGACTGCTCCAGCTGGCCGGCATCCCCTATGTGGGCTGTGACATGGCCTCCTCTGCCGTCTCCATGGACAAAGTCTTTACCAATACCGTGGCCGACCGGAACGACATCCCCCAGGCCCGCTGGGAATGGATCAACCGCCATGACTTCGAATCCGGGGCCAAGACCCTGGACGACATTGCCGCCTCCCTCGGCTTCCCGATTTTTGTAAAGCCCGCCAACGCCGGCTCCTCCGTCGGCATCACCAAGGCCCATGACGCGGAAGAACTGAAAACGGCTCTGGACCTGGCGTTCCAGCACGACGACCGCGTCGTCTTCGAGGAGTCCATCGACGGCTATGAAGTCGAGTGCTCCGTTCTGGGCAACGACACCCTGATCACCGGAATTCCCGGCCAGATCACGCCGGCCAACGAATTTTATGACTACAACGCCAAGTACGAAAACGCCGCCAGTCTCCTGCACATTCCGGCCCTGGTGCCGGAGGAGACCCGGGACGAAGTGGCCCGCCAGGCCAAACGCGTCTTTCACGCCGTCGGCGGATCCGGCTTCTCCCGCGTGGACTTCTTTGTCACCAAGGACGACGGCCGCGTGCTCTTCAATGAACTGAACACGATCCCCGGCTTCACCTCGATCAGCATGTACCCCAAAATGATGGACGCCGCGGGAATTCCTTACGCCGAACTCTGTGACCGCCTGCTCCAGCTGGCGGAAGAAAAGTGGGGATGACCCATGAGCCGCAAATTTCAAATCACCATTCATGACATCCACACCCTGGACGGAGACACCTCGGATACCACGATGACCGTCTTCGGCACACTCGAGCACAACGACTCCGGGTATGTGATCCGGTATCAGGAGGAGTCCGGGGACCTCGAGGGGTTCCTCACGGAACTCACGGTCACGGAACCGGACAACGTCCTGATCTCCCGCCAGGGGGATTACCGCATTGAACTCATGCTGGAGACCGACCGGCGCCACGAATGCCATTATGACACGAAACAGGGCAGCCTGATGATGGGCGTCTACACCCGCAAAATCGACTCCCGCATGACCCGGTTCGGCGGCACGCTGGACCTCCACTACGACATCGACTTCAACGCGGGATTTGTCTCGGAAAACATCTTACACATTACACTCAAGGAGATCTTCTGAATGTCCAAAACCACCGACACCGCCAGACAGCAGCTGCAGTCCGCTATTGAGCAGGCCATTACTTCACTGACCGCATCCGGTCAGCTGCCGGCCGGCGAACTGCGCCCCTTTAACATTGAAGTGCCGAACGACCGCAAAAACGGCGACTTCTCCGCCAACGCGGCCATGGTCAACTCCCGCGTCTTCAAAATGGCGCCGAAGCAGTCCGCCGACCTCATCTGCGGCGCGCTGGACCTTTCCGACACCTATTTCACCCGGGTGGAAACAGCCGGCCCCGGCTTTTTGAACTTCTATCTGAACGACCAGTACTACGCGGATGTTCTTCTGGACATCGACCGCGAAGGGGCGGACTACGGACGCTCCGATTTCGGGAAGGGCAAAAAGGTCCTGGTGGAATTCGTCTCCGCCAACCCGACCGGCCCCATGCACATGGGCAACGCCCGCGGCGGCGCCCTGGGAGACTGCCTGGCTGCGGCCCTGGAGTGGGCCGGCTACGACGTGTCCCGCGAATTCTACATCAACGATGCCGGCAACCAGATCGAAAAGTTTGGTCTGTCTCTGGACGTCCGTTACCGCCAGCACTTTGAGGGCGAGGAAGCCGTCGAACTGCCGGAGGACGCCTACCACGGAGAAGATATCAAGGATCTGGCGGAGGCCTTTATTGCGGAGACCGGGGAGCAGTACCGGGACGCCGACGAAGCCACGCGCCGTCAGGCTCTGATCGACTTCGCCCTGCCCCGCAACATCCAGAACATGAAGGATGCCATGGAGAAATATCGCATCCATTACGACACCTGGTTTTATGAGAGCACGCTCCACGAGGACGGCGAAGTCCGGGACACGGTGGACGCGTTGACAGCCAAAGGACTGACCTACGAAAAGGAGGGAGCCCTCTGGTATAAGAACACCGAAGTTCAGACGCAGCTCCTGACCGCTGCCGGGAAGTCCCAGAAAGAGATCGACAAGCTCGACCTCAAGGACGACGTCCTGATCCGCCAGAACGGTAACCCCACCTACTTCGCGGCGGACATTGCCTACCACCGCAACAAGCTGGAAGGCCGCGGCTTTGATAAAGCCGTCGACGTCTGGGGCGCAGACCATCACGGTCATGTGGCCCGGATGAAGGGCGCCATGGAGGCGCTGGGGATCGGCGGGGACCGCCTGGATGTGGTCCTCATGCAGCTGGTCAAACTGACCCGCAACGGCGAAACCGTCCGCATGTCCAAGCGAACCGGCAAAGCCATTACCCTGGTCGATCTTCTGGACGAGATTCCTATTGATGCCGCCCGGTTCTTCTTCAACATGCGGGAAGCCGGTTCGGAGATGGAATTCGACCTCGGCCTGGCCGCCGAGCAGACCGCGCAAAACCCGGTCTACTACTGCCAGTACGCCCACGCCCGGATCTGCAGCATCCTGAAAAAGCTGGCCGAAAACGGCACGCATCCGGAAGCCTGCACCGCCGCAGAGCTGCAGCTCCTCACGACCTATGAGGAGCGGGAACTGATCCGCCGCCTGTCCGACTTCCCCGACGAAGTCATCCAGGCCGCCAAGGATTACGACCCGGCCCGGCTGACGCGCTACGCCATCGACGTGGCCACGCTGTTCCACAAGTTCTACAATGCGTGCCATGTGGATGTTGAAGACGGGGCTCTTCGTCAGGCCCGCCTGTTCCTCTGCCTCAGTGTAAAGACCACCCTGTCCAACGTGCTGACCATGCTCAAGGTCACCGTTCCCGATCACATGTAACAAAAAATGCCGTCCCATCCGGGACGGCAATTTTTTTGCGGTTTTACAGAGTTTTGGCAAATGCAATGGCGCCAAGGATATCCTCTTCGGTGGGGTGCTCCGCTTTGACTTTGTGGAACGCACCGTAGCAGTGGTATTCCTTGTCCGACATCTTGATACCGAGCTGGTTGCAGATCTTCGTGATCTGACGCAGGGCCCCGTCCGGAAGAAGGGCCGCGGAACTGACCAGGACCAGTTCGCCGATGTTATCCTTGTTTTCCTTCAGGAAGCGTTTGACGCTGTCATCCACGCCGTACGCATAGACGGCGCAGCCGAGAACCAGCGTATCCACCGGTCCGTCCAGCGGGACATTGACCGTCTTCGGGGTCACGTTCAGGGTTTCTCCCACGGCCTCCATCAGCTTGCGGGTGTGGCCGGTCTTACCGGAAAAATAGCGAATCTCTAATGACATAATAAATCCTCCTTTGGTTTATTCAATTAAATTGTACACAATTTTTCTGGCAATGCAAGTCTTTTTTGTTTTTTCATAATATCTTCATAAAAATCTGCTATGCTTTTGCTATCAATGCGACCCACCCGAGATCCCGGACCCGAAGGAGATTTTCATGACCACTTTCAAACGACTGTTCGCGCTCTCCCTCTGCCTGATCCTGACCCTGGCGTTCTGCGCCTGCGGCAAACAGGAGGCGGAACCGGAGACCACGACCGTGGACAACACCGTCACGGTCACCTTCCACGAGGGCATCACCGTGCTGGAGGCCGCCGAACTTCTGGAAAAGAAGGGCGTCTGCAGTGCCGCGGATTTCGAAGAAGTCTGCAAAACGATTCCGGAGGGGTATGACAAGCTGCTCTCCGGCACCACAACGGAAAACCGCATCTTTGCGCTGGAGGGGTACATCTTCCCGGACACCTATGAATTCTACAAAGGAGAAGACGCCTCCTCGGTCGTCACCCGGTTCCTGGACAACATGGATTCCAAACTGACGGATGACATGTATGAACAGGCCGAATCCATGGGCTTTGTCAGCATGGACCAGCTGATCACCTTCGCCTCGGTCATTCAGGCCGAGGCCAGTGACGCCGACGAAATGCCCAACGTGGCCGGCGTCTTTTACAACCGTCTGGTGGACGCAGCCAACTTCCCGTATCTGGGCAGTGACGTGACTCGCCAGTACATTGACACCAAAATGAAAGACTATATCACCGAAAGCGGGCTGGACTATGACGCCCTCTTCGCGTCGTACAACACCAATGACGGGTACGACAACAAAACCCAGGGCCTTCCGACCGGACCCATCTGCAACCCCGGACTGGACGCCATTCAGGCGGCTCTGAACCCGGCCACGACCGAATACTACTATTTCTTCACAGACCCGGACGGTGGCTACCATTACTTCGCCACCCTGTCCGAATTCCAGACGGCCTGGGCCAAACTGCAGTACAGCATCAACAATTAAGGAGTACCCTATGAAAAAACTAATATCCTGGAACGTCAACGGTCTCCGGGCCTGCGTCAAAAAGGGCTTTGAGGAAGCCTTCCAGACCCTGGACGCGGACGTCTTCGCCATTCAGGAGACCAAGCTGCAGGAGGGGCAGATCGACTTCGCGCCCGACGGTTATCACGCCTTTTGGAATTACGCGGAGAAGAAAGGCTACTCCGGCACCGCGGTCTTCACCAAAGAAGAACCCCTGCGGGTCTTCTACGGAATCGACAGTCCGGACCACGACAGCGAAGGGCGGGCCATTACCTTAGAATTTGAATCTTATTATTTTGTCACCGCCTACGTGCCCAACGCGCAGCCCGAACTGCGCCGCCTCCCCTTCCGCATGGACTGGGAGGACAAGATCCGGGACTATCTTCAAAGCCTGGCACAGACCAAGCCGGTCGTCTACTGCGGAGACCTGAACGTAGCCCACGAAGAGATCGACCTCAAGAACCCGAAGACCAACGTGGGGAACCCCGGCTTTTCCAACGAAGAACGGGAAAAGTTTTCCACCCTTCTGGACGCCGGGTTCACGGACACGTTCCGGCACCTCTATCCGGACACCGAGGGAGCCTATTCCTGGTGGTCGTACCGGTTCCATGCCCGTGAAAACAACGCCGGGTGGCGGATCGACTACTTTGTCGTGTCTCATGACCTGGACGACAAAATTGCCGACGCAAAGATCCACAATGAGATCTTCGGCTCGGACCACTGCCCCATTGAACTGGATTTAAATGTTATATAAAGGAGATCCACCCGTTATGAATGTTACCCGAAAACTACTTGCACTTCTTCTGTCGCTGGTCCTGACGGCCACCCTGGCAATTCCCTCCGTTGCCGCGGAGGACGATGAGAACTCCACGACCACCACGACCTCGGCCAGTTCCGAAACCACGGACGAGGACGAAAGCCTGGTCACCAGCGGAAAGAGCCGCGCAGTCGACTCCATCATCACCAGCTACAACAACCAGAACGGCCGCACGCTGAGCATGGCCAAGAGCGGCAATCCCCGGGTCTACCCGGAGGACTCCCTCTCCGGCCTGGAGGCCAGCATTGACCTCGGGGTGGATATCGTCTCCGTCAAGGTCCAGAAGACCAAGGACGGTCAGCTGATCCTCCTGGAGGACTCCACGATCGACCGCATGCTGGTCCACAAGAAGACCAAAAAGTCCGGCTCCGGCAAAGTGAAGGATTTCACGCTGGAGGAACTCCAGACCGATTACGTGCTGCGGGACCGCAGCGGCGGCAGCCAGAACGACGCCACGAAGCAGAAGGTCCCCACCCTGGAAGAGGCGCTGGAAGTCACTTCGGACTCCATCATGCTCTACATTTCCAACGGTTGGAAATACGCCAAGGCCATCAATAAGATTGCCCGCGAAACGGACACCACGGACGTCCTGATCATCGGCGGCGCCACCTCCCCGGACGCGGTCAAATCCTTTATCTCCAAAACCGGCACTCCCATCTGCCACATTGCCACCCGGTATGTCGATGGAACCACCAAAGACTCCGCCAAGAACTTCATTGCGGATTCTCTGGATGCCGGCGCCGACTCCGTGTTCCTGGAGTCCGGCAAAAACTACTCCTCGATTTTCAAGGAGGCCACCCTCCGCAAGTTCCAAAAAGAGGGCCGCGCCATTGTCAGTGCCACCGACCTCTCCCTGGACGGCGAACGCAAAGACACCATCGAGGGCTGGGAAGAACTCATCAACTGCGGATATGGCATTATTGAGACCGATTATCCCTGGGAACTGGCAGTCCACCTGACCGAAATCGAAGCGTACCGCTCGTCCCTGACCTCGCTGATCACGCAGGCTCAGAGCCTGGATGAAGACAGTTACTCCCGCTCCTCTTACAAAGCCCTCAAACAGGCGCTGGAGGATGCGGAGGAAATCACCTCGACCGGCCGCGTCTCCCTGACGGAAATCGACAACGCCCGCTACACCCTGCAGGAGACGATCGATGCCCTCGAGTATGGCACCGAAGTTCCCAAAGAGAAGACTCCGGTCTGGAAGATCCTTCTGATTTTCATCATCGTAGTAGCCGTAATCGCTCTTCTGGTCGTGCTCGGGCTCCGGTTCTTCAACCGGCGCAAGAAGTACCACAAGACCCACGACAAGGTCCTGCGGAAGTTCAAAGCCCAGAGCGAATCCAACCTGGCCAACGCCAAGACCGCGGTCGATGAGACCGACAGCCCCATTACCACCGACGGCTCCGGAAACAACATTCTGGACAACCTCGGCGGAGACAAAGAAGCGGCTGCCATGGCTGCCGCCGAGGCCGAAATGAACGCCCTGGAGGCCGCACAGAGGGCCAAAGAAGAAGAGGCCAAGGCCAAAAAGGAAAAGCGTGACAAGCTCCTGAAGCCCCTGAAAGGCAAGAAATCCAACAAAGCGGAATCCTCCGAGGAACCCGCGTCGGACGCGCCCACACAGGCGCCGGAAGAAACTCCGGCAACAGAAGATCCCTTCGTCCTGGAACTCAACGTTCCGGCACCGGATCCGGCAGCGGATCTGGACGACCTGGAACTCTCCAAACGGGATGAGTTCACGGATGACGACAATCCGTGATCCAACAAAATAACACAAAAATCCCCCTGCATCCGCAGGGGGAATTTTTAGTGCTTTTGGAATCAGCCAAAGATGCCGGCCAGGCCGCTGAGTGCGGAGGCCATCTTCTGCATAATGCTGACGCCGGAGCCCAGGAGGTCGACGTTGTTGTCCGATTCGACCGAGAGCTGGCTCAGGAGGTCCATAGCATTGAGAGAAGCGGTTCCGGCACCGTCCACGGCGACCGTGGAAGCTGCGTCATTGGTGGAACCCGTGACACCATTGATGATGTCATAGATGTTGTAGATGATGCTTTCAATGGTGTCGTTGTCAATGCCCGTGCCGTCCAGAACGGAGGTGACTGCGGAGGCGATGGTGTCTCCGGTGCCAAGGCCGTCAATGGCGTTGGACATGCTGCCACCGGCTTCGGCAATGGCACTGCTGATGGTGGTGCCGACGCCGCTGATCGTGCTGCTGACGTTGCCGATCGTGGAGCCGAGGCTGGAGAGAAGACCGTTGAGGTCGAGGTTATTCAGAGACTTCAGCAGGTTCAGAAGGCCAACCTGGCCCCAGATGCTGATCTGCTTCTGAATGACATCGTACGACGACTTGGCAACCGTGGCCTGGAACGAAACGTTCATGCCATGAAGGATGGCCTTGATCAGCGGTACCCAGACGTCCAGAATGGGGTCTTCGTAACGAAGCAAAATGAAGAGGAGCATTCCGCTCAGGAGCAACAGCATAAATGCAATAAACATGCAGATGATGCCGATGATGAGACGGATGTTCGCCCGACTTCTCAGTTTTTCTTGGTAATCCAGAGATTTGGTCAGGCGCTCCGCTTCCATCGTATTGCTGATACGCATGAGAGCTTCGCCGACCATGGAGTCTCCAGAGGATATGGTGCGTCTCCTATCGTCCATATCGCATCCTCACTTTCGCAAAAGATTTTGAGTAGTTGAAACCCTACCCGGGTAGTTTTTACAGGGTAATCTGCTCGTTTATGTTACCGATAAACTCAGCCGACAACACCGGCCAGAGATTCGGTGACCTGATCGACCACTTCCAGGACGGCGTTGGCCGCATTGACCAGAGCGCTGGTGTCGGTGCTGGAAGAGTTTCCGTTGATGCCAATCAGGTTGGCGGTGGAACTGGCAACGTCCGTGGCTGCGCCAGTGGCTGCATCTCCGATGCCGCCCCAACTGTCAAACATGCTGCCCAGGCTGGAAAATCCCTGCGAAATGGGGCTGAAGTCGATGTTGCCCATCCAGATGTTCATGAACTTCTGGAGCTCGTTGAGCTGGGCGGTCTTGATGGCTTCAGACCACGGTTTATAAGTGGCAACTTCCGTACTTGCATAGAAGTAGGTGTTGATGCCGTTGATGACGCTCTCCAGGAACGGACCGACGGTACCAAAGACGGGTTTCATGTAAAGCACAATCACATAGCAGAGAAGGGCTCCGATGATCATCGTGCAAAGCATCATGCCAAGGCTGGCAAACGACAGAACCAGACGGGTGGTTCTCCGTTTTCTGAGGTTTGCCTGATAGCTCAGAGATTTGGTCAGACGCTGCGCCGTAAGCGTGTTGTTGACCCGCATGAGGCCTTCGCCGATCATGGACTCCTCTGAGGATATGGTGCGTCTCCTATCGTCCATATCTCTTCCTCACTTTCACAGTAATTTTGAGCAGATAAATGGGCAGAAAATTCCATTTACTTACCTAGAAATTATAAAGCATCCCCCTAAAGAAATCAATACCGCGGTCGGCATTTTTTCGGATTGGGACCCTGATTTTTGTTCATTTTGCCTGTAAACGGGAAATCCTTTACATTTTTTCGGAACTGTCATCTTTCTTTTGGTGAGTCGGCATTCACCAAATAAATTGGTTTTTTATAAGACAACTTCTTGAATGAAAATGTCGGGTCTGTTATTATTGGATAAAGATGAGAGGAATTTTTCGCCGTTTTTCATGCAGTTTGTTCAAATCGGCTAAAAATTCCGAACATTTTTGTCAAGACCTGCAATGGAGAGGTACATCATGGCTTTTGAACGACAGGATCTCAGCGTACCGGTCTATCTGTTTCACCAGGGCAACAACGCCAAATCCTATGAATTTATGGGCTCCCACCGGTATCCGGACTCGGATACCGTCGTTTTCCGCGTCTGGGCGCCGCACGCCAACGCGGTCAGCGTTGTCGGAGACTTTAACAACTGGGACCCGAACGCCAACACTATGTACAAAATCAGTGATGGCATCTGGGAAACGGAGATCACCGGTCAAATCGAAGACTACTCGGTCTACAAGTACAGTATCCAGGCCCGCAATGGATCCACAGTATTGAAGAGTGATCCTTACGGGTACCACATGGAGACCCGCCCCGGCACCGCCACCAAATTCTATGACATCGATCAGTATGAGTGGGCGGACGGTGAATGGCTGGAGCACCGCCGGACGACCCGAATCTATGACAGTCCGGTCAACATTTATGAAGTCCACGCCGGCTCCTGGCGTCTGTACGACGACGGGAACCCCTATTCCTACCAGAAACTGGCGGAGGAACTCATCCCCTATGTCAAGGACATGGGGTACACGCATATTGAATTCATGCCCCTCGCCGAGCATCCGTTTGACGGCTCATGGGGCTACCAGGTCACCGGTTACTTTGCCGCCACCTCCCGGTACGGCACCCCGGCGGACCTCATGAACTTCATCGACCAGTGCCATCAGAACGGCATCGGCGTCATCATGGACTGGGTCCCGGCGCACTTCCCGAAGGACGCCAACGGCCTCTATGAATTTGACGGAGAACCCTGCTACGAATACGCGGACCCCCGCAAGGGCGAACACAAGACCTGGGGCACCCGCGTCTTCGACTACGGCAAGACCGAAGTCCAGAGCTTCCTCGTCTCCAACGCCATGTTCTGGTTCGAAAAATATCACATTGACGGCATCCGCGTGGACGCGGTGGCCTCCATGCTCTACCTGAACTATGACCGCAAGGACGGCGAATGGATCCCCAACGCCAACGGCGGCATGGAAAACCTTGAAGCGGTTGCGTTCATGCAGAAGCTGAACGAAGCCATCTTCCGTGAGCACGGAGACGTCATGATGATCGCCGAAGAGTCCACCGCCTGGCCCATGGTCACCAAGCCCACGGACATGGGCGGCCTCGGGTTCAACTTCAAGTGGAACATGGGCTGGATGAACGACGTCATCCGCTACTTCAACCTGGACGGTCTCAGCCGCAAGTATAATCACGACTGCCTGACCTTCTCCTTCTTCTACGCCTTTTCCGAAAACTTCATCCTGCCCATTTCGCACGACGAAGTGGTCCACGGCAAAGGCTCCCTCATCAACAAGCATCCCGGCAACCCGGACGACCCGGGCCAGTACTTCAAGAAGTTCGCCGGCTTCCGGTCCATGCTCTCCTACATGTACTCCCACCCGGGCAAAAAGCTGCTCTTCATGGGCAGTGAATTCGCCCAGTTCAAGGAGTGGGATTATGAGGCGCAGCTCGACTGGTCCCTTCTGGACTATGACATGCACCGCAAAACACAGGACTTTGTCCGCGCGCTCAACCTGTTCTACAAGGAACATCCCGCGTTCTGGCAAATCGACTACAGTTGGGAAGGCTTCGACTGGATCATTCCGGACGACAACACCAACTCCGTCCTGGCCTACGTTCGCAAGGACGACAACGGGGACAGCATCTACTGCATCCTGAACTTCACGGAGGTCAACCGCGAAGGCTACTGCATGGGTGCCGAAGACGGCAAATATGAAGTCATTTTCAGTTCCGACGAAGGACGGTTCGGCGGCTCCGACTGGAGCACCACCGGCAAACTGGTCACGGAGGACGTGCCCATGCACTCCCGCCCGGCCAGCCTCCGGCTGAATATTGCCGGAAACTCCGCGCTGTTCCTGCGCCGCACGGGTAACAAACCCAAACCGCGCGCCAAGAAAGCGCCCGCAAAGACAACGGCAACCAAAAAAGCGGCCCCCAAAAAGACCGCAAAGAACTAACCCCAGGCAATTCTTTCACTGTTACGGTGAGAAACTATAAAAAGGAGCAAACATTATGGCACGCAAAACAGAATGCATCGCAATGCTGTTGGCGGGTGGTCAGGGAAGCCGGCTCGGCATCCTCACGCACAAGATCGCCAAGCCTGCGGTACCCTTCGGCGGCAAGTATCGGATCATCGACTTCCCGTTGTCCAACTGCGTCAACTCCGGCATCTATACGGTCGGCGTCCTGACCCAGTACCAGCCGCTCGAACTCAACGACTACATTGGCAACGGTGAGCCGTGGGACCTCGACCGCAACGGCGGCGGCGTCCATGTCCTCTCCCCTTATCAGCAGATCAAGGGAACGGACTGGTATAAAGGCACGGCCAACGCCATCTATCAGAACATCCCGTTCATCGACAAGTACAACCCCGAATATGTGGTCGTACTTTCCGGTGACCACATTTATAAGATGGATTACGGTGACATGCTCGCCTTCCACAAAAAGCACAACGCGGCCTGCACGATCGCCATGCGCGAAGTGGAATGGTCCGAAGCGTCCCGATTCGGCCTGATGGTCGTTAACGACGACTGCACCATTGCCGAATTCCAGGAGAAACCGGAGCATCCGAAGAGCAACACCGCCTCCATGGGCATCTATGTCTTCACCTGGGAAAAACTCCGTGCCTATCTGGTCGCGGATGAGGCCAACCCGAACTCCAGCAACGACTTCGGCAACGACGTCATCCCCGCCATGCACGAGGCCGGAGAGACCATGGTCGCCTACCAGTTCGACGGCTACTGGAGAGACGTCGGCACGATCGCCAGCCTCTGGGAAGCCAACATGGACATCATCTCCCCTACCTCCGGAATCAACCTCAACGACCCGAGCTGGAAGATCTACTCCCGCAGCCCGAGCTCGCCGCCGCAGTTTATTGCGGACTCGGCCTCGCTCAAAAACTCCATGATCACCGAAGGGTGCCACGTGGAAGGAGACATCGACTTCTCCGTCCTGTTTGCCAACGCCAACATTGAAGAGGGCGCCCAGATCAAATATTCCATCATCATGCCGGGCGCCGTCGTCAAGAAGGGCGCGGTCGTCCAGTATTCCATCGTGGCGGAAGACGCCGTCATCGAAGAAAATGCCCGGGTCGGCGAAGACCCGAGTAAGAGTGACGCGGACAACTGGGGCGTCACCGTCATCGGCGCCAATATCACCATTGGCAAAGACGCCATCATCCCGCCCAATGTCATGGTCAACGAAAACGTAGAGGAGGGAGCCCGTTATGAGAGCAAATGATGTACTCGGTATCATTCAGGCTCAGGCCTATGACAATACCATTCAGGAACTGACCACAGTTCGTACGGTTGCCTCCGTTCCGTTCGGCTGCCGTTACCGCTTTATCGACTTCCCCATGTCCAACATGGTCAACGCGGGGATCACTCAGATTGGTATTATCACCAAAGACAACTACCAGTCCCTCATGGACCACGTGGGCTCCGGTAAACCCTGGGACATGGCCCGCAAACGCGAAGGCATGTTCCTCCTGCCGCCCTACAACCTGATGGAGGGCGCCGGCGCCGGCTCGCGCAACACCCGTCTGGAATCGCTCTACAGCATCATGCATTTCCTGAGCAAGGCGCGCCATGAGTACGTCGTCATGACGGACTCCAACGCCGTCTTCAACCTGGACTTCAACGACATCTTCAAGTTCCACACGGAGCAGGAAGCCGACCTGACCATCGTCTACAAGCACGGCAAGCTTCCGAAAATCCCGGGCATGATGGTTCTCGCCATGAACGAGGACAAACGCGTCACGGATATCTCCGTCACCGAAAACGTGGCGGGTGAAGTGGACTACTCCTTCAACATCTTCGTCATGCGCAAGTCCCTGCTGGAGTACCTGCTGAAGCAGGCCATTGCCCACAACGGCACGTCCTTCTTCCGGGACGTCATCCAGCCCAATGTGGACCGCCTGAAAATCGTCGGCTACGAGGCCACCGGCTTCGCGGAGATGATCGACTCGCTCAAGACCTATTACAACGTCAGCATGAGCCTTCTGGACCCGGCCAACCGGGACGCGCTGTTTGACGACAGCAACCCCATTGCCACCAAGGTCTCGGACAACGTCCCCGCCACCTATGGTCCGGAATGCAAAGTCGGCAACTCCCTGGTCGCGGACGGCTGCATCATTGACGGCACCGTCGAAAACTCCCTGCTCTTCCGCGGCGTTGTCGTGGAGAAGGGCGCGGTCGTTAAGAACAGTATCCTGATGCAGGGTACGGTCGTTCACTCCGGTGCCTCGCTCAACAGCATTATCGCCGACAAGAACGTCACCATCTCCAGCAGCCGCAACCTGTCCGGAGACCCCACCTATCCGATTTATATCACCAAAAACATTCTGGTCTGAGACTTCAGAATGGAGGTTAAGGTTTTATGAAAATTTTATTTGCGTCCAGTGAGGCCACTCCGTTTGCGGTCAGCGGCGGACTGGCGGAAGTGGCCGGCGCTCTGCCCAAGGCACTGAAGGAAAAGGAAGACGTGGACGTCCGCGTCATCCTGCCTCTGTACGAATGTGTCGGGGAGGACAAGCGCCAGCAGATGACATACCTGACCAACTATGATGTCCCGGTTGCCTGGCGGCGCCAGTACTGTGGCATCTTTGAGGCCGAGGCCAACGGGGTCACCTACTATCTTCTGGACAACGAATACTACTTCAAGCGCTCCGGCCTCTACGGTTACTACGACGACGCCGAACGCTTCTCGTTCTTCTCCCGTGCCGTTCTGGAGACCATCGAGCACCTGGACGGCTGGAAGCCGGACATCATCCACTGCAACGACTGGCAGACGGCTCTGATCCCGGTCTACTACAACTGCTTCTACCGGGACCGCCCCGGCTACGAGAACATCCGCACAGTCTTCACCATCCACAACATTCAGTACCAGGGCCTCTATGGCATGGACATCATCAATGAAGTGGTCGGCCTGAACCCCTCGGACTACTCGCTCGTCGAATACGACGGTCTCTGCAACTTCATGAAGGGCGCCATCGAGTGCTGCAACAAAGTCACCACGGTCAGCCCGACCTACGCCAATGAGATCCTCGACCCCTGGTACAGCCACGGCCTGGACGGCATCCTCCACAAAAACCTGTGGAAGCTGACCGGCATCCTCAACGGCATCGACACCGAAAGCTATGACCCGCACACGGACATGGACATCCCGTTCCACTATTCCGCGGCGCGCAAGGCCAACAAGAAAAAGGACAAGGCCGCCCTGGAAGACCGCTTCGGATTTGACCACCGCCCGGACGTTCCGATTATCGCCCTGATCTCCCGTCTGGTCTCCCACAAGGGTCTGGACCTGATCACCTCGATCGTCGACGAACTGCTCTACAACACCGAGGTCCGCTTTATTATCCTCGGCTCCGGAGACAGTTCCTATGAGAACTACTTCCGCGGCGTGGCCGAACGGCACCCCGACAAGTTCCGTCTGGAACTCGGATTCGTGCCGCCGCTGGCCCGTCTCATGTACGCCGGTTCGGACCTCTTCCTGATGCCCTCGAAGAGCGAACCCTGCGGACTCTCCCAGATGATTGCCCTCCGCTACGGCACGCTGCCGATCGTCCGCGAAACCGGCGGTCTGAAAGACTCCGTCACGGACTGCGGAGACGGCCAGGGCAACGGCTTCACCTTCAAGACCTACAACGCGCACGACATGCTCTGGGCCATCACCCGCGGCATCGACCTCTACTACAACGACAAGACCACCTGGAAAGCCGTTGTGGACCGCGCCATGAAGTGTGACAACAGCTGGGCACGCTCCGCCGACCTCTACATGCAAATGTATCACGAAGCCATGATGTGATCCGCTTCTCACCGGATGCATCAAAGGAGCCGGGTATGGATTCCCATACCCGGCTCCTTGTCGTCTGCCAGACGGTTGTGCTATACTTTCAGTAATTTTAAAGGAGGTCGGCTATCTTTTCATTCAGGTAGTCGTTCATCCAGCTGCAGAGCGTGGTCACGCTGGCGGGAGCCGCCGTGCGTTTCGGCCGCCGGTCCCGGGCCGGAAGCTCGTCCAGCGAATTGGTCATGGACCGCACCAGGAACTTGAACTGTTCGTCGTTGACGGACAGCGGCTGCAACCAGGTGCCCGGCAAAACGCCACGCTTGGCAGCACCGCTGAGCATCATGTAAGTGGCCAGCGCATAACAGCGCAGCGTAAAGGACAACAGTTCCACGTCCTTTTGCACCGAACGGAAGATGCTGAGGGTGGCCCGGAAGATCGTGGTCGGACTCATGTCGGCGTCCTCCGGAATATCGAAGATTTTGGGAATCGTCTCCAGCTGCAGGGAATTATTGGTGTGCCCCAACAGGTAATCACAACTGACGCCGTAATAGTCCGCGGCACGAACCACGAAGTCCAGACCGCATTCCCGGATGCCCCTCTCATAATGCGACAGCAGTGCCTGGGAGATCCCCAAATCTTTCGAGGCCTGCTTCTGGCTGACGCCCTTCTGTTTGCGCTGTTCGGTCAGACGGCTGGAAAAAGTGCCCTCGGGCATGGTGTTCCACTTCCTTTTGAATATTACAAATCGTATAATTTTCTCGTTTTCTCCCCTTATTATACGGCGAAATTATACTTGGAGGCAACTATGAAAACCTATACCCTTTACCTCATTCGCCACGGCGTCACCCAGGGAAATCTGGATGGCGTCTACGTCGGGCAGTCGGACAGCGCCCTCTGTCCCGCCGGTGTGGACGACTTGAAAAAACTGCGCGAAGCCGCGCAGTACCCGGAAGTCCCCATTGTCTTCTCCAGCCCGCTGAAACGCAGTCTGGAGTCGGCGGAGATCCTGTTCCCGGGCATCAAACCGCTGGTCATTGACGGATTTATTGAATACAACTTCGGCTCCTTTGACGGCCACACCGCGGAGGAACTGAAGGACAACGAGACCTTCCAGAAGTGGCTCTCCGGAGACCCGGAGGTCGCTCCGCCCTACGGCGAATCCACTGCCGAATTTCAGAACCGGGTGTCCGAGACCTTTATCAAAGTGGTCGAGGGGATCTTGAAGACCGGTGTTACGGAATCCGCCATCGTGACCCACGGCGGCGTCATCATGGCCATTATGGCCCTGTTTGCCCTGCCGGAGGCCTCCATGACCCAGTGGATGACGGACCCTGGTTGCGGCTACGCCCTGCGCCTGTCCACCCAGCTCTGGGCCACCGGCCACAAGCTGGAGGCGTTTGCGGAGATCCCCGAATTCCCGGATGTCCCGGAGGAACTGGAGGAGCGTCCGCTCTGGGTGGAAGTGGAAACCACTGAGGAGGACAACTGATGGCCATTCAAGGCGCAATTTTTGATCTGGACGGCACCCTGCTCGACTCCATGCATCTCTGGGTCGGCACGGGCGCGCGCTATGCGCAGTCCATTGGCCTCTCCCCGACCGCCGAGGACCGCGACGCCATGAACGGCATGATGCTGGACGACATGAGCGCCTATATTCTGGACCACTTTTCGGTCTCCCTCACGCAGCAACAGCTGATCGACGGCATCAACAAAAGCGTGGAGCACGGCTACTTCCACGAAGTCCAGCCCAAGCCCACGACCTTTGACGTGCTGAACCAGTTGTCTGCTATGGGGGTCCGCATGTGCCTTGCCACGGCCACGGAACGGTATCTGACGGAGGCGGTCCTCCGCCGCACCGGCCTCAGCCGCTACTTTGACCGGATCTTCACCGCCGGCGAATACCACACCACCAAGTACCGGCCGGAGATCTTCCACATGGCCCGGGAGTGGCTGGGCACCCCGTTGGAGAGCACCTACGTCTTCGAGGACACCTACGCCTCCATCCGCGGCGCCAAAGACGGCGGCTACAAAGTTATTGCCGTCGAGGACCGCTGGGCCGAACCCCGCCGGGAGGAGATCCAAGCCCTGGCGGATATTTACTTAAAACAGCTCGGGGACCTCGATTTCACAAAACTATAAGAAAACCAAAAAATGGCCTGCCGGTTGGCAGGCCATTTGCTTTTTATTTTATTTGTTGCGGAACTGGGACTTCAGGCGCTTCTCCTTGGAGAGGATGCGCTTGCGCAGCCGCAGGGACTGCGGGGTAACCTCCAGGAGTTCGTCGTCCGCAATGAACTCCATGCACTGCTCCAGGCTGAGCGTGGTCGGCGGGGTGAGGCGAAGGGCCTCGTCCGAACCGGAGGCACGGGTGTTGGTCAGGTGCTTGGTCTTACAGACGTTGCAGACGATATCCTCTCCGCGGGAGGATTCGCCGATGATCATGCCTTCGTACACGTCCACGCCGGGGCCGACAAACAGGATGCCGCGCTCCTGGGCGCTGAAGAGACCGTAGGCGCTGGTGGTGCCGGTCTCATGGACGATCAGGGATCCACGGTCCCGGGTCTGGATGTCCCCCTTGTACGGCTCATAACCGTTGAAGATTTGATTCATGATGCCGTTGCCGTTGGTGTCCGTGAGGAATTCGCTGCGGTAGCCGATCAGGCCGCGGGACGGAATCAAAAATTCCAGGTGCGTGGCACCGCCCTCATGAGCCTGCATGTCCCGGAGCTCCGCATGGCGGGAGCCCAGTTTTTCAATGACCGCGCCCACATACTCGGAGGGCACTTCCACATCCAGCAGTTCCATGGGTTCCAGACGCTTGCCGTTTTCGTCCTTCTTATAGATGACCTTCGGGCGGGAGACGGCAAATTCGTAGCCTTCCCGGCGCATGGTCTCGATAAGGATGGACAGATGCAGTTCGCCGCGGCCGGAGACCTTGAAGGTGTCCGTGGTCTCGGTCTCTTCGACGCGCATGGAGACGTTGGTCTCCACTTCCTTGAAGAGGCGGTCCCGGATGTTGCGGGAGGTGACGAATTTGCCCTCCCGGCCGGCGAACGGGCTGTCGTTGACAATAAAGTTCATGGAGATCGTGGGTTCATCGATTTTGATAAACTCGAGGGGCTCCACGTGCTCCACGTCACAGGCGGTCTGGCCGATTTCCAGGTCCGCAATGCCGGAGACACAGATGATCTCTCCGGCGGCGGCCTCGGCCACCTCGGTCCGCTTCAGGCCCTCAAACACATAGAGCTTGGAGACCTTGACCTTCTTTTCGTTGCCGTCGGTGTCACAGAGAGCCACCTGCTCGCCCTGTTTGATGACGCCGCGTTCGATCCGGCCAATGCCGATCCGGCCGACATAGTCGTCATAGTCCAGACTGGAGAACAGGACCTGAAGCGGGGCTTCGTCATCCCCTTTGGGGGCGGGGATCTCCTTGATGATGGACTCGAAAATCGGACGCATGTCCCCTTCGCGGTCCCGCATGTCATAGGAGGCGTAGCCGTCCTTGGCAGAGGCGAACACGACCGGGAACTCAATCTGGTCCTCATCCGCGCCGAGTTCGATGAAGAGGTCGATGACCTCGTCCACGACTTCGGCCGGGCGGGCGCCGGGGCGGTCGATTTTATTGATGACCACAACGACCTTCTTGCGCAGGGCCAGAGCCTTCTTCAGGACGAACCGGGTCTGCGGCATGCAGCCCTCGAATGCGTCCACCAGGAGCAGAACGCCGTCCACCATGAGGAGGATGCGCTCCACTTCGCCGCCGAAGTCGGCGTGGCCGGGTGTGTCGATGATATTGATTTTAGTGTCTCCGTAGTGGACGGAGGTATTCTTGGACAGGATGGTGATGCCGCGCTCCCGCTCCAGATCGTTGGAGTCCATGACGCGCTCTTCCACCTGCTCATTGGTACGGAACGTGCCGCTCTGTTTCAGCAAAGCGTCAACCAAAGTCGTCTTGCCATGGTCAACATGGGCAATCATGGCGACGTTCCGAATGTCTTCTCTCAACTTCAATGCCATACACCTTCACACAAATACTATCATTACTTCTTATAGATACAGATACGCGTGAAATTTTATCACCGGGTGCGCCACATTGCAAGATGAGAATTACAAAAAGCCGTAGTTTGTTGTTCCCAGGCGGTTCCGACTGTGCTACAATAGGGGCGTCAAGTGAATATGGGGCGCTGGCTTCGTCGCCGGCTGAGAGCCCGACCGCAGTCGGGAAACCCTGGAACCTGATCAGGATAATGCCTGCGTAGGAAAGGAAGAACCATAATGCAAAAAGCACGCATGAACCCCAAAACGTACCGCCTCGTGCTGAGCGCGGTCATGATCGCCCTGGCCACACTGCTCAGTATGATCCAGGTTTATTCGCTTCCCATGGGCGGCAGCATCACGCTGTTCTCCCAGGTGCCCATCATCATTGTCAGCTGGCTCTTCGGCGTCCCTTGGGGACTGCTCACCGGGTTTGTCATGGGCCTCATCCAGATGATCATGGGCGCCAGCAACTTCGGATACGTCTCCGGCCCGCTCGCCTACACCATTCTGGTCCTCATGGACTATGTGTTCCCATTCACCTTCCTGGGCCTTGGTGGGATCTTCAAAAAGGTCCTGAAAAACCGGGAATTGGCCATCGGACTCGGCGGCCTTCTGGTCAGCGCAATTCGTTTCGTCTGCCACTTTATCAGCGGCATCACCATCTGGGGCGCCTTTGCGTCGGACAAAACCATGGGCGCCATCTGCCTGTACTCGCTGACCTATAACGGCAGCTACATGCTGGGCGAAGCCATTATCACGGTCATCGGCTGTGTCCTGGTCAGCCGGTTCCTGCTGCCGCGTCTGTCCGGCGAAGCGCCGCAGACCTCCGTTGTAGAGTCGGACGTCCAGGAACTTAAGAAATAATATCCGCATGCCCATCGGGTCACTTGACACAAACTTGTAAACTACAGGAGCCCTGCCGCTTCAGTTGCGGCAGGGCTCCCTTTGTGTTAAAATCGGGGCGTTATTTTCCACACTACAAGAAAAGGAGGGCTCCTCATGGCAGAAGAGACAAAAACCACTGATCTTGCTCCAGAGGAACAGCTCTGTGAGTGCTGCGGGGAACGACCGGCCGAACCGGGCGGGCAGTACTGCTCCGCCTGCCTGGAACACATGAAGAAATACCCGTTCCGCTGGTGGCAGTTCATTGTCCCGGCGGTCATGGTCATGTTTGTCGTCCTGGCAGTGCTGATCACGATGACCCAGTGGACCGTATACTCCGGAACCGCGGAGGCGGAACGCTATGTCCGCAACAGTCAGCTGAACACAGCGCTGACCAAATACGCCGCGCTGAACGCCAAGATCGAAGACTCCACCGCCGACCAGTTCGGGGTCCGGTATCTGGCCAACCAGGTCGACCTGTATGAGACCATTGGCATCCAGGAGATCTCGGAGGAATCCACCTTCCTGGATACCTATTACCCGGGCACAGCGCTGCAGAAGCCCTGGAACAAGAAGGCGGCCAAAGCCGCGCAGAAGGTGTCCGATTTCCAGACGGTTTACCAGGCGTTCAACACCGCACTCTCCGAAGGACAGGACTTTGAATCCGTCCTCAAGGCCTTCGACGAGTCGGTGGAGGGCAAAGGTCTGAACGAAGCCTACGCCAACTACTGCCGCTACTACGCCTGCCTGATGTTCGAGCAGAGCACCAAGACGCAGAAAAAGTACGTAGACGCCATCAAGGCGGAGGGCAAGGAATACGCCAGCATGTACCTGCCGCTCTACGCGGAGATCTCTCTGAACAGCCAGAACTTCAAGGAGACCCTGACCTATACCAGCCAGATGAAAGAGCTGAATGCGGAGGACGCATACTGTTACGCCTATGCCGCAGTAGCCTACCGCATGCAGGGAGACCTGGCAAAGGCCACCAAACAGCTCAACGACGGACTGGACTACAACAGCACCTCCGGCATGCTCAACTACCAGATGAGCATCCTGTACCTCCTGAACGGCCAGTACAAACTGGCGGAGGCCTACGCCGACACCGCGTTTGAAAACGCTGAGACCGAGTACAACTACCAGTCGGCCGCCAGCATCTATGCCCTGATTGCCGAACTGCGTGCCCGCAAGTACCAGAAGGCCGACAAGGACGAACAGTACACGGACGAACACAGCATTTACACCACGATCCTGGCCAATCTGGAGAGCTACGGCTATGAGGTCTCCCCGGACGTGGAAAAGATTCTGGACGGCGAAAAGACCGTGAAAGAGGTCTTCATGGAAGGGACCGGTGATTTCTCATGGTAACACTCTACTGGATCCTCAAATACATCACCTTTCCGGGCAGCCTTCTGAAGAGCTTCCTGGAGCACCTGTTCTGCCGGATCTACAAGATCCCGGTGGAATACGGCGAATACATGCAGCGCAATGAGCTCTGCGGCCATGTGGAGCACTCGCTCGCCCCCAAAAAAGGGAGCTTTGCCCTGTGCTTTGGCCCGCACATCCTCATGCTGCTGTGCGGTCTGGTCACCCTGTTCCCGGCCTCGATCGGCCTCTTTTATCTGGGAGTCCTGACCCCGGCCAACGTCATCCTGCTCTACATTGGCACCTGCTTCCTGTTCAACTGCTTCCCGCTCTACGAGGACGCGCTGAACATGTGGGACCACCTCTTTGGCGAGCACAGCACGGCCAAAGGCGCCTCCCGTGTCTTCCTGTCCATCCCGGCCGTCATCCTGCGCGCTGGCGCCTGGCTGGAGCAGTACGGGATCTCGTTCCTGACCACACTGGTTTTTGCCTATTTCCTGGCGTTTATCGTGGCCCGGTTCCTGTAATCACAAAAATCATCGATAAAAGGACCTGCTTGTTCGAAAAAGCAGGTCCTTCTGTAATTTTTTTGTAATCTTTTGCAACTTTTCCGCAGCGCCAGTTGTTTACAGGATAGAACCAACGAAATGAGGTGGCGCCCATGGAGCGTACTTTTCAGAAACTGGCCGCCATGCTGTGCATGGCCGTCCTGCTGGTCATCTGTCTGATCAGCGTCACCGCCAAAGCCGAATCGGCGGAGGCCGCAACCCCCTCCATGGCATCTTCCTATGAACTCACGGTAGAAGAACCCGTCTTCTACACCCTGACTTGACAGCAACTCCCCTAGAGTTTCACAGTTTAAGCAACAGGTAAGCCGTTGTTCCCTTTGGAACAACGGCTTGTCTGTTTTTATGGGGTTCGTTCCCCGATCCATTCCCGGATCTGGGCTTTCGTGTAGTACTTGTTGCGTTTCAACCAGCTGCGCTGTTTGCGCTTCAGCTTGGTGTTGTCGTTCAGGACCTGGTTCGGAATGCACCACTTGTAGCCCTTCTGGTTCTTCTTCAGCTTTCCGGAGAACGCGCTGGCCGGGATGTAGAGCTTTCCAATATCCAGCTGCTTCTGGAACTTCCTGTTGCAGTCCTCCAGGAAGAGGATAACGGTGTCCCCTGCTTCGCAGGGCGTGTAGTCATTGTACTCGTAGCTGTACACTTTGTTCGGGTTGATCCGCGTGGTCAGCGCGATGGACCCGCCCATCTTCTTTCCGTCCTCGTAGCCGGAGAAGGAGCCGCCGTATTCGCTGAGTTGGAACGTCTCCCCAGGGGTGAAGTTACCGTACAGGGATTCGTCCACTTCCACCTGGCTGATGGTGACGACGGTTTCGTCCTCCACGTAGACTTTGGTGCTCTTCACCGTGCCCCGGATGACCGCCTCGACTTTCTTGTCTTTGGCCACCTCTTCCAGGCTCTTGTACATCTTCCGGGTGTAGATATGGTCGACGTTGACCAGGGTCGTGCCCTTGCCGGACGACGTCAGAAGAACGGCCGCCAGCACTACCAGGACCAACCCCAGGGAGACCGCGATCTGGATCTTCCGTTTCATAACACCCCTCCGATTTTATTCGGCTTTGAAGAATTCGTAGAACGCCTGATACGAACTGTACAGGTCGAGTTTGGACACAACTTCGAACGGCGCATGCATGGACAGGACCGGCACGCCGATGTCAATGACGTCCACGTCCAGAGCAGCGATATACTTGGCTACCGTTCCGCCGCCGCCGGCGTCGACTTTGCCCAGTTCTCCGGTCTGCCAGACCACGCCCTGGGCGTCCAGGATGCCGCGGACTTTGCCGAAAAATTCGGCCGTGGCGTCTGACGTGCTGTACTTGCCGCCGGAGCCCGTGTATTTGCAGACGCAGACGCCCTTGTTCAGGAACGAGGCGTTGCGCTTGTCCATGACGTCCGGGAACGTCGGGTCAAAGGCCGCGGTGACGTCGGCAGACAGACATTCGCTCTTCGAGAGGACGTCGTGGCCCGGGACGCCGGCCTGTTCGGCCAGGTCGTAAATGAAGTATTTGAAGTAAGCGGAGTTCAGACCGGTGTTGCCGTCACTGCCGATTTCCTCTTTGTCGGTCAGGATGGTGACTGCGGTATACTCCGGCATCTCCAGGTCGAAGTTGGAGATCGCCGCCGGGTAGGCGCAGACTTTGTCGTCGTGGCCATAGGCGCCGATCATGCTGAGGTCAAAGCCGATCTCCCGGCACTTGTAAGCCGGCACCAGTTCCAGTTCCGCGGTCAGGAAGTCCTTCTCCACGATCCCGTACTTTTCGTTCAGGATGTTCAGGATATTCAATTTGACCTGTTCGGACTCCTCGTCGGAGTTGAACGGAAGGCTGCCGATCGTGACGTTGAGTTCCTCGCCTGTGACGACGGACGCGGACGGCCGCTTCATCTGTTCTTTGCCCAGATGCGGCAGAAGGTCTGTGACCACAAACTGCGGGTCCTCCGGGTCCTCGCCAACCTTGACGGTGACCTTGGAGCCGTCGGCCTTCACGATCACGCCGTGCAGGGACAGCGGTACGGTGGTCCACTGATACTTTTTGATGCCGCCGTAGTAATGGGTCTTGAAGTAAGCGATTTCCTCCGCCTCATACACCGGGTTCGGCTTGAGGTCGAGCCGCGGGGAGTCAATGTGCGAGGCGGCAATTTTCACGCCTTCGGACACCGGCTTTTTGCCGAATTTGCAAAGGATGATGCACTTTTCGCGGTTCACGACATAGACCGCGTCCCCCGGCTGATAGGTCTTGCTCTTGTCAAACGGGGTGTAGCCGCGTTTCTCGGCCTCCGCGCGGAAGAAGTCGGTGATCTCCCGCTCGGTTTTGTTCTCCGAAAGAAAAGCCATATAGTCTGCCGCAAAGGCATCTGACCGGGCTTTCACGTCCTCCGACACGGTCTTCGCCATGTGGGTAGGCTTGTAGAACAGTTCTTCCTTTTTCTGTTTGCTGATGCTTTTTTCGCTCATGAATGAGACTCCTTCTATTCGTTCTCTTCGGTTCCCGTCGAGAGTTCCTCGGCGTAATATTTTTCATAGACCGCCTTCGCGGACTGTACTTTATTCACATAGTGGGTCGTGTCTTCCTTCGGGATGGAGTCCAGCGCCTTCCCGTCCTTGGAGTTCTCGCTCTGGGCGAGCCAGGAGTTGACACTTCCCATACCGGCGTGGTACGCCGCCAGGGCCGTGTATTCGTCTCCTTCATATTCCTCCAGAAGCAGGGACAACAGTTTCGTCCCGTACTGGATGGAGACCTCCGGTTTGTACAGGTCTTCGTAATAGTAGACGTCGTCCATGCGTTCATGGACCCAGTCGAAGGTCTCCTCGCGCATCTGCATGAGGCCGATGGCGTCCGCCTCCGAAACGGCCTCCGGGTCAAAGCCGCTCTCCACGTTGATGACCGCGTAGATCAGGGATTCCTCCACGCCGTATTCGGCCGCGTATTTTGAAACGTATTCGGTATACTTCAGGGGATACCGGTAATGGTAATAGGCCTTCCGTCCCAGGAACGCACCCAGGCCGAAGATAATGGCCAGGATGATCAGGACGGTCAGAACGCGCCGCCAGCGGCTGCTCCGTTTATACAAGGACTCCGCCTCCTAAATCGTAGTTTCACAGTTTGCAATTACAGTTGCCGTTCGCCGCTGATGACCTCTTCCAGAATGCGGGCCGCGCGAAGGACCTGTTCGTGCAGGGACTCCTCGTCCCCGGTGTTTTCAATGACAATATCCGAGTGCTCCCGAAAGAAGTCCTCGGACAGCTGCGCTTTCATCCGCAGGGACGCCTCCGCTTCGGAGAGGTGGTCCCGTGCCATGATGCGCTCCTGCCGGAGCGCCTCCGACGCGGTGACGCTGACAATGACGTTGCACTTGGCGCCGAGCCCGCTTTCGAAGAGCTGCGGTGCGTCGACAACAACGGCCTCATAGCCATCCAGGAATTTGTCCGTCACGGTATTCAGGATGCGGCGAACGATCTCCGGATGGGTGATCCGGTTGAGCGTTTTGGTGTTCTCCGTGCTGGAAAACGCACGGGCCGCCAGCAGGTCCCGCTTCAGGGTGCCGGTGTCGTCCAGGATGTCCTTCCCGAACGCGTCCGCCAGGTCCTTCAGGACCGGGGAGCCGCGGTCGGTGACCGCGCGGGCAATGACGTCCGAATCAATGACGGCAAACCCGAACCGGGAGAACATGTCCGCCACGGTGGATTTTCCCGCGCCGGTCTGGCCGGTCAGGCCGACCACAATGGCTTTTCTCATGAGGGTTCCTCCAGGTCAATGATCCGAAATTCCGCGGCGCGCAGCAAGCGGTTCATGACCGCCAGGCCGACACCGTCCGCCGAGGGACAGCGCACGTAGACGTTCTTCATGCCGAGGTCATCACACTGGCGAAGCGCCGCAAACAGGTGGTTGGCGTGGGCTTCGTCGTCCTGTTCCTCGCCAAACGGCAGAGTGGTGCAGGACAGCGCCGACTCCTCGCCGGAAAAGACCAGGGCGGCCGTGGTGGCCGGATCCATTGCGTTCACGTACGCCGCGAACGCCGGGAGAGAACCTTTGACAATAAAGACCTCCGCATTGGGGGAATAGTGTTTGTACTTCATGCCGGGGGACGCCGCGGTCTGTCCGGCCTTCAGCTGGCCGAGGACGGCGTCGTCAATGTCCACTTCCCCGAGGACGGCTTCCAGTTCCTCCGGCGTGACGCGGCCGGGCCGCAAAATCCGGGGCACGCGGGCCGCCAGGGTCAGGACGGTGGACTCCACCCCGACGCTGCAGGGGCCGCCATCCACGATAGCGTCGATTTTGCCGGACAGGTCGGCCGCCACATGGGCCGCCGTGGTCGGGCTGGGTTTGCCCGACGTGTTGGCCGACGGGGCCGCCAGCGGCACGTCCGCCGCGCGGATGATGGCGCGGGCCGTGGGATGGGACGGCATGCGGATGGCCACCGTATCCAGGCCGGCACTGACTTCGTCCGGGATCCGGTCGGACTTCTCCAGAATGATGGTCAGCGGACCGGGCCAGAATTGTTCGGCCAGGTCGTAGACCGCAGACGGCACATAGGCCACAAGTTCATCCAGTTCGGACAGCGCGGCAATGTGCGTGATCAGCGGGTTGTCCATAGGCCGTCCCTTGGCGGCAAATATGCGGGCCACAGCGTCTCCGTCAAAGGCGTTGGCCGCCAACCCGTAAACCGTCTCCGTGGGGATGGCCACCAGGCCTCCCTCCCGGAGCAGTTTGCCGGCTGTTTCGATATCCTGTTTTCCGGTTCCAAGGAACAGTGTGTCCATTCAGGCGTCGTCTCCTGCCGCTTCCAGTTTCTTTGCCGTGTCCGCCGTGATCAGGGCGTCGATCAGTTCGTCGAGGTCCCCGTCCATGATGGCGTCGATTTTATACAGGGTCAGGCCGATCCGGTGGTCGGAGACTCGGCCCTGCGGGAAGTTATAGGTGCGGATGCGTTCGGAGCGGTCTCCAGTGCCCACCATGGCACGGCGCGCGTCCGCCACTTCTTCGTGCTGTTTTTCCTGCTCGATTTCCAGCAACCGGGACCGCAGGATCTTCAGGGCGCGGTCCTTGTTCTTGTGCTGGCTGCGCTCGTCCTGGCACTCCACCACCATGCCGGTGGGCAGGTGGGTGACCCGGATGGCCGAGCTGGTCTTGTTGATGTGCTGGCCGCCGGCGCCGCTGGAGCGGAAGGTGTCGATCTGCAGGTCGTTCGGGTTGAGGTCGAAGTCGACCTCTTCGGCCTCCGGCAGTACGGCCACCGTGGCCGTGGAGGTCTGGATGCGTCCCTGGGACTCCGTCTCCGGGACCCGTTGCACGCGGTGGACGCCACTCTCGAACTTGAAGCGGGAGTAGGCGCCGTCTCCGGAGATCTCGACACTGACTTCCTTGTACCCGCCGAGTTCGGTCGGGCTTTCACTGAGCAGGTCAATTTTAAACCCATGTGCTTCCGCGTACATGGTGTACATACGGAGCAGAGAGCCGGCAAACAGCGCGGCCTCTTCCCCGCCGGCGCCGGAGCGGATCTCCACGATGACGTTTTTTTCGTCATTCGGGTCCCGCGGCAACAGGAGGATCTTCAGTTCCTCCGCGGCGGTCTCCATGTGCTGCTGGGTCTCCGCGGCCTCTTCGGCCGCCAGTTCCTTCAGCTCTTTGTCCACGCCGCTCTCATTCATCAGGGCGCGGGCACCGTTGTAGTCCTGTTCCGCCCTGCGGAATTCGCGGTATTTCTCCACCACGGGTGTCAGGTTCTTGAGCTCTTTCATCAGGCCCGTGTAGTGGTCCATATTGGACACCACATTCGGGTCCGCGAGTTCGGTCTGGATCTGCTCAAACCGCTCCTCCACGTTGGCCAGTTTTTCAAACATCGGCTGTTTCCTCCACGCGCTTGATGCTGGACTCCGCCTTTTTGCGCGGCAGCATGACTTCCCGGCCGCATTGGTCGCAGCGCAGCTTGACGTCCATGCCGACGCGCGTCAGCGTGAACACCGAACCGCCGCAGGGGTGGGGTTTCTTCAACCGCACCCGGTCTCCCACGTGCAGATCCATGCCGGAAAGCCTCCTTTTATTACTAAATATAAAGCCCCATTAGTATAACACAAACCCCTGCGTTCGGAAAGCGACCACAACTGGTGTGTCGTGTGTCAAAAACTTCCAGATATTGTGGAAATTTCCAGGAAATTTACAATTATCTGCTTTACTTTAATCGGGCAGATGTCTATAATTTGGGGTGGTTATGTACCAAATCTTTCCAATTTGAATTTTGAGAGGGAACCTGTATGAAAAAATTGAAGGATTTTGTCATTCTGATGTTAAAGGGCGGCGGCATTGGAACCGCCATGATCATTCCGGGCGTTTCCGGCGGTACTTTGGCGCTGATCCTCGGCATCTATGAAAAACTCATTTATGCCATCAGCCACGTGTTCCGGAAATTCAAGTCCAGTATGGGCATTCTGATTCCGGTCCTGCTCGGCGCGGCCATTGCGTTCCTGGCGCTGGCACATCCCATCAACTGGTGCCTCGCCAACGCACTCTTCCCCACCGTCCTGTTCTTCTTCGGCGCGGTCCTCGGCGGACTTCCCATGCTGTTCCGCAAGGTCAAGACCGCCCAGATGCATACCTCCTATGCTGTTGTGGCCGTTGCCACTGCCGCTCTGGTCTTCGGACTCCTGTTCTCCAGTGAAGGAAACAGCGTCTCCTTTGCCCATATCGGCATCATCCAGTACTTCCTGTTGATCATCATCGGCGCCATTGCGGCCGCCACCATGGTCATCCCCGGCGTCTCCGGCTCGGCCTTCCTCATGACGATCGGCTACTACAAGCCCATGATCGCCGTCATCGACAACATGAAGAACGACATGTTCACCGCCGTCAAGGTCCTGGCCCCGTTCGCCGTCGGCATGGTCCTCGGCATCTTCTTCATTGCCAAGGTCATTGAATTCCTGCTGGCCAAGTATGAGATCCACACCTACTGGGGCATCATCGGCTTCGTCATTGCCTCTGCCGCCGTCATCGTCATCCAGAACTTCTGGCAGGTGGACGGCGCCTGGATGTCCATCAAAGACGTCCTGGCCGGCACCTCGGTCCTCCAGTACATCCTTGGCGTAGTCCTCTGCGCCGCAGGTTTCTTCCTGGCCTTCAAACTCGGTGACCAGGACGACGACCGTGACTCCGTCCCGGACGTCGAGCCTCTGGACTAAAATACTTGCAAATCTGCAATCATCAACACCAACCGGCATCCTGTCGAGGATGCCGGTTTTCTTTGTGCAAACTCCTCAGAACGATTCGTTAATTCTTTAACAAAATACTCTGTTTTACCCATTGATTCTCTTGTTCCCGAGTGTTATCCTTATACGCGAAAGCGGGAATGTTAAACTTTTAACAACCGCAAAATTTCCAATAGAAGGAGCCTTTATTATGGCAAACGTATGTGTGATTACCGGCGGCGGCAGCGGAATGGGTCTGTCGGCAGCCAAATTCATGGACAAAGAAAAAATCATCGTCATCTCCGGTCGGACGGAGTCCAAGCTGGAGAAGGCCTGCGAAGAGCTTCGCAAGGAAGGCCACACTGTTCACTATAAAACCTGTGACACCTCCAAGCGCGAGAGCGTCCGGGAACTGGCCGAGTACGCCAACAGCCTTGGCACCATTACCAACGTCATCAACTGCGCGGGCATGTCCCCGTCCATGACCAACCCGGAGACCATCCTGCGCATCAACGCGCTGGGCACGGTCTTCGTCAACCAGGAATTCCAGAAGTTCATGGGCGCGGGCAGCGTAATCGTGGACATTGCCTCCAACTCCGCCTATGCCATGCCGGCAACTCTGTTCAAGATGTTCCACCCGGTCTACAAGCTGGCGGACATTGACGAGGATAAGTTCCTGCAGCGCATCCTCCTCATCACCGGCAAAATCAAAAACGACTACATGGCCAGCGGTATGGCCTACACCCTCTCCAAAAACTTCACCACCTGGTACGCGGCCAAGACGGCGTTTGACCTGGGTGATCGCGGCATCCGCGTCTGCTCCCTGTCCCCCGGACTGGTCTCCACGGACATGGGCAACCAGGAGATCGAGCACGGCGGCACCATGGCCAAAGTGGCCTGTGAACGCCGCATGGGCACGCCGGACGAACTCGGGTACGCCATTGCCACCGTGGCGGACGAACGCAACGGCTACCTGGCCGGCGTAGACGTCCTGGTCGACGGCGGCTCCACCCGCGGCAACGCCGAATTCCGCAAGAGCTGGAAAAACACCCTCGAAATGATGGGCCTCGTCAGCTGACGACCCGCCCGCCTCTCCATTGATTAGCCTACTTCTTAGTGATTGGCCAGCTTCTTTATTGACCAACCGCTTCTCCAGTAATTAGCCTGCTTCTTCAGTGATCAGCCTGCTTTTCCAGTGATTGGTCCGCTTCTTTATTGACCAACCGCTTCTCCAGTAATTAGCCTGCTTCTTCAGTGATTAGCCTGCTTTTCCAGTGATTGGTCCGCTTCTTTATTGACCAACCGCTTCTCCGTGAACTCGCCCGTTTCTCTGTAAACTCGCCCGCTTCTCCGTGAACTCGCCCGCTTACCCATTGTAAATAACAGGGTCTTTGAAGGCCTAAATCCACAAGCTTTGTGAAAAAGCAGCCTTTCTGGGCAATTTTTTTACAAAACCAAACATAATTCACTCCCAATTGTGAACCAAAACAGAAAAAGACGTCCTCATTCACAAATCGTGTGAATGGGGACGCTTTTTTGCCAAATAATTTCCAAACCACTACTTTGTGGGTATTACACTAGCGTGCAGTGGGCAACGCACTGGAGTGTAATGGATGGCGCACCAGACTGCAGTGGGTGGTGCACTTAACTGCAGTGGGTAGTGCACTAGACTGCAATGGATAGTGCACTAGAGTGTAGTGGGTGGCGCAGTGGACTGCAGTGGGTAGTTCACTAGAGTGCAGTGGGTACTGCACTGGAGTACAGCAGGAATCCAAGTAGCTGCTTGTTAAGCAAGAAAAGCCAAGCAAGCCGCTATAACAACAATTCGTTGTCACCTGGGAATCCAGACAGTCACTCAAAGCAACCGCTGGGTGGAATGCAGGGATTCAAATCATTACTTGTTGGCCCAGCGGGTCTGGCGGATGTAGAACTTGACCATGCGGGCCGCGGCCTTTTTGAGGTCGTCGGGGGTCAGGTCACCCTTCTTGGCCGCAATGCGGACCTTGATCTGGTCATCCGGCATGCCGGGCTGGATCAGGTCGTTGCCGTTCTTGATGGCCTTGATGGCGTCACCCAGGCCGCCGCTGGTGGCGGTCCAGTCGGTCATGACAATGCCGTCATAGCCGCATTCGCCGCGGAGGAAGTCTTCCAGAAGACCCTTGTTTTCCAGGCAGTAGATGTTGTTCAGCTTGTTGTAGCTGGTCATGAGGCCGTGCGGGTCGCCCTCTTTAATGGCGATTTTGAAGTTGCGGAGGTAGACTTCGCGCAGGGTCCGGTCACTCATGTTGCTGGATTCGGTGTTGCGCAGGAACTCCTGGTTGTTGACGCAGAAGTGTTTCAGCGTAACGTAGTTGCCCGGCTGGCTCTGGACGCCGCGGGTGACGGCGGCTGCCGTCTTACCGGAGAGAACCTGATCCTCACTGTAGTACTCGAAGTTCCGTCCGCACAGCGGGTTGCGGTGGACGTTCATGCCGGGGGCAAGCCAGAAGGTGCAGCCGTATTCGGTCATCTCGACCGAAACCGCTTTACCGAATTTCTCCGCGCAGTCCACAGACCAGGTCTGGGCAATGGCGTTGCCGACCGGGAAGGCGGTGCAGTACTGGTAGTAGACGTCACCCTTCTTGGCGTTGCCGACCATGAGTTTGCCGATGAAGTCCGGCATCATGTCGAAGACCGACAGGACGGAGGACAGGGCACGGACACGGCCGCTCTTGTATGCAACGGATTCGCGCAGCACGCGGAGGCCGGCAGGGCCGTCACAGAACGTGGCGCTCGGGATGCCCTTGTCCACCAGGTGAGAGGTGGAAACACCGGCAGCGCCCGGCAGGACGAATTCGCCGCTCCAGTAGTAGAGCATTTCCATGCCCTTGCCGATGACGAGTTTGACCAGGTCGTCGTTCGTCAGGCGGTCCATAATGGCGGTGACAGCCGGATCCGTCTCCGGCTTGTAGGTGAAGTCGTGGACGATCGGCTCAATGCCGGAAGCCGCAACGGCAACGCGCGGGACATCCTTGGAAATCTCTTCGCGCTCGGCCTTGAGGTCCATCTCCTTCGGCGCCACGGAGCCGCGGTCGATGGGAGCGGTGTTCTCCACGGAGACCGTCTCGTCCAGCGTCAGGACGCCGCAGGGAGCGGTCGTGGCGGAGCAGTTGCCGACGCGGACGACGTAGTCTCCGGCTTCCAGGATGTAGGAAGCGGTGTCGGCATCATAAGTGGCCTGATCCCGGAGATCGAACGTCAGGGTCAGGGTCTCCGAAGCGCCCGGTGCCAGTTCGGAAGTCTTGGCATAGGCGGCCAGCTGTTTGTACGGTTTGTTGTATTTGCCGTCCGGGCAGGACAGGTAGAGCTGGGCAACTTCCTTGCCCTTGTACTCCGAACCGGTGTTGGTCACGGTGACGTCCACAGAAACTTCGGAACCGGAGACGACAGGAGCTGCCGCTTTCAGGTCAAAGGTGGTATAGCTGAGACCGAAGCCAAACGGATACTGGACGTCCACTTTGGCCACGTCATAGTACTTGTAACCGACGAAGACGCCTTCGCCGTAGTTCTGCTCGACATCCACCGGGCTCATGTAGCTGAAGGTGTCTCCGCACGGGACATCCGCGTACTTCTTGACCCAGGTGTCAACGGTCTTACCGGACGGAGAGACCTTACCGGTCAGGACGTCCGCAACGGCGTTGCCGGCTTCCTGTCCCAGCTGGCACATGAAGACGAGGGCGTCCGCGTAGTCGAGGACATCCTTGACATCCATGGTGCAGCCGGCGTTGATGACGACGATGACTTTGTCATACTTTTCGGAGCAGAATTTGATCTGTGCCACTTCTTCGTCCGTGAAGCCAAACTCTTCGACGGCGCGGTCTGAACCCTCACCGGACTGACGCGCCACAACGTAAATGGCGGTGTCCGTTTCGGAGTTCTCCACATCCTTGTCGGTGATGTCCCGGCCGCAGGGGTACAGGAAGCTCTGGCCCAGGATGTTGTTGAAGTCGGAACCGGAGCGGACTTCAAAGATGGCGTGCTTGGCCTTCTTGTAGAACTCCTCTTCCTTGGCGCGGAAGTCCTCTTCGTAGTCCCACAGCCATTTTTCCGTAGTCACGTGGAAACCGGCGTTGGACAGGCCATCGTACACGTTGACGTAGTCACGGGCGTTCACTTCGCCCGAACCGGTGCCGCCGGCAATGGTCTTCGTGGCGCCGGCGCCGTAAAGAGCCACTTTCTTGCCCTTGAGCGGCAGCGCGTTCTTCTCATTCTTCAGAAGAACAATGCCCTCCGCAGCAATCTCCCGGGCAATGGCGCGGTTCTGGGTCTCGCGTTCCGAGACTTCCTGACTCATCCGTGCTTTGGTGTTCAAACTCATATTTTAATCCTCCATCTATATTGGATTTTTACTTACCTTCCCATTATAGAGGATTTTTAGACCATCTTCAATTCTCTTTGTAAAAAAGAGCCCCTGTCCCGGACGGGACAGGGGCTCAAAATCAATATTCGGTTAAATCTTCTGGACGCCGATGGTGGCGGATTCGCCGTTTAAGTTCCAGTCTTTGGTGGAGCCGGAGGCTTCACCGTAGACGACGGTGTCGGCAAGGACGTCCTTGCGGATCTCGTCTTCGAACTTTTTAACGACGGCCTGGACCTTGTCGCTTCCGGCAACGGACAGCGTAATGTGGTCCATGACTTCGAAGCCGGCGTCTTTGCGCATGGTCTGGACCTTGCTGACGACCTCACGCATGAGGCCTTCCTCCAGGAGTTCCTCCGTGAGGTTCGTGTCAAGGGCAACGGTGACGTCGTTCTCGGTCAGCGTGTACAGGCCTTCCTTCTGAACCGTCTCAATGAGGAGGTCCTCTTCGGCAAGGGCGATCTCACCGGTGGAGAGGTTCAGTTTCAGCGTGCCGGTCTCTTTCAGTTCGGCCATGGCGGCGGAGCCGTCGGTAATCCCGGCCAGGGCGTTCTTGATTTCGCCCAGCTGTTTGCCATACTTCGGCCCGAGGGTCCGCATCTGCGGTTTGAAGGCGTAGGTGGCAAGGGCGGAGTCATCTTCCACAAACTCAACAGCCTTTACGTTGAGTTCATCCTCAATGATTTCCACATAGTAGTCGGACAGCGCATGGTCTGCCTTGACATACATCTTGGACAGCGGCTGCCGGTTCTTGCGGTTGGCGCCGTTGCGGCAGGCGCGGCCCAGGCTGACGATTTTCAGGACTTCGTCCATGTCCGCCTCGAGATCCTTGTCGATCCACTCTTCGTGGACCGTCGGGAAGTCACAGAGATGGATGCTCTCCGGAGCGTCCTTGTCAATGGAGCGGACGAGGTTCTGGTAGATTTCCTCGGCCATGAACGGGATCATGGGAGCAGCGGCTTTGGCCGTGGTGACCAGAGCGGTATACAGCGTCATGTAGGCGTTGATCTTATCCTGCTCCATGCCCTTGGCCCAGTAGCGGCTGCGGCCGCGGCGGACGTACCAGTTGGAGAGGTCGTCCACGAACTCGGACAGGTAGCGGGCCGCCTCCGGGATGCGGTAATTGTCGAGGTTGTCATCAACGCCCTTGACCATAGTCTGCAGTTTGGACAGGCACCACTTGTCCATGACGGACAGTTTGTCGTAGTCCAGGGTGTACTTAGTGGCGTCGAACTCGTCGATATTGGCGTACAGAACAAAGAACGCGTAGGTGTTCCACAGTGTGCCAAGGAACTTGCGCTGGCCTTCGGTAACGGCCTTATCATAGAAGCGGTTCGGCAACCAGGGCGCCGAGTTGGTGTAGAAGTACCAGCGGATGGCGTCCGCGCCGTGCTTGTTCAGAGCCTCCATCGGGTCGACGGAGTTGCCCTTGGACTTGGACATCTTCTGGCCGAACTCATCCAGGACCAGGCCGAGAACGATAACGTTCTTGTACGGAGCCTTGTTGAAGAGCAACGTGGAGATGGCCAGCAGTGAATAGAACCAGCCGCGGGTCTGGTCGACGGCCTCGGAGATGAAGTCCGCCGGGAACTGGGACTCGAAGAGTTCCTGGTTTTCAAACGGATAGTGGTGCTGCGCGAACGGCATGGCGCCGGAGTCGAACCAGCAGTCGATGACTTCCGGCACGCGCTTCATTTCGCCGCCGCATTCGCAGGTGATGGCCACGTTGTCCAGGAAGGGGCGATGCAGTTCGATGTCGTCCGGACAGTTGTGGCTGAGTTCTTTCAGTTCCTGGATGGAGCCGATCGGGATGCGCTTGCCGCAGTCCGGGCACTCCCAGACGTTGAGCGGCGTGCCCCAGTAGCGGTCACGGGAAAGCGCCCAGTCCTGGACGTTTTCGAGCCAGTCGCCGAAGCGGCCCTTGCCGATGCTCTCCGGAATCCAGTTGATCGTGTTGTTGTTCTTGATGAGGTCGTCCTTGACCTTGGTCATCTCGATATACCAGGATTCACGGGCGTAGTAGATCAGCGGGGTGTCGCAGCGCCAGCAGTGCGGGTAGTCGTGCTCGAACTTCGGCGCGTCAAAGAGGAGGCCGCGCTTGTCGAGGTCGACGAGGAC
>Ga0181612_140226_pt1 | contig 53680 bp, 40 predicted proteins | sample HoacroProtozoa21_FD_119630 | JGI IMG/M metagenome (GOLD analysis project Ga0181612, IMG submission 119630) | Hoatzin crop microbial communities from Cojedes, Venezuel. Combined Assembly of Gp0051906, Gp0051904, Gp0051908
GTGACGATGCGGTTGAACAAGTCTTCCTTGCTCATGAGGAACTGTTGTCCCGAATCCACTTGCATGGTGTAGCCCAGTGCTCCCGACGTGCGTGGGATGATAGTTATCTTGTGCACAGGTGCCGAGTGGCTCTGCAATGCTGCCACCAGTGCATGCCCCGTCTCGTGATAGGCGATGATTTTTCTCTCGCTCTCGCTGATGACCATGTTCTTCTTTTGGGCACCAGCAATCACGGTTTCCACGCTCTCTTCAAGGTCCTGGGTGGTGACGCTGTTGCGTCCCATCCTGACGGCGCGCAGTGCCGCCTCGTTAACGATATTGGCGAGGTCAGCACCCGAGCTGCCTGCTGTGGCGCGTCCCACGATGTCCAGGTCGATATCATCGTGCTTCACCTTCTTGAGGTGTACCTCCAGGATGGCCTTGCGACCCTCCAGGTCAGGCAATTCCATCTGTATCCGGCGGTCAAATCGTCCAGGGCGCAGCAGGGCGGCATCCAGTGATTCGGGTCTGTTGGTGGCAGCCAGTATCACCACGCCCTTGTTGGCATCAAATCCGTCCATCTCGGTGAGCAGCTGGTTGAGCGTCTGTTCCCGCTCATCGTTGGTCGAGAATTGTGTATTGCGGCTCTTGCCGATGGCATCAATCTCGTCGATAAAGATGATGCAGGGCGCTTTCTCGCTGGCTTGATTGAACAGGTCGCGCACCTTGGCCGCTCCCATGCCGACAAACATCTGCACAAACTCCGAGCCGCTAATGGCAAAAAACGGCACGTGAGCCTCGCCCGCGACAGCCTTGGCAATGAGCGTCTTGCCTGTTCCTGGAGGGCCGACGAGCAGTGCGCCCTTGGGCATGGATGCCCCCACGGTGGCATACTTGTCGGGATGGTGCAGGAAGTCAACGATTTCCTGTAAGGCCTCCTTGGCTTCATCTTGTCCCGCGACATCGGCAAATGATGTTTTGATGTCGTTGTCGGCATAAATCTTGGCACCGCTGTCACCCAGCGACATGAAGTTGCCGCCGCCCTTGCCCAGCTTACCCATGATACCCCGGGCTGCATATTTCCAAATCATGTAGAAAATGATGGCTGGCAATATCCACATCAGCACAAAGTCCAAGATGGGAGAGTTCTCCTTGGGGGCGACCTGTGAGAAGCTGATTTTGTTGTTCTCGCCTGTCCCGGTGGCTTGTAGCAGTCGCTCGACCAGTTGAGGGTCATCGATGGCGCCAGTTTCAAAGTTGCGCTGCTTGCCAGTGCTGTCAACGGCCGTGTAGTAAATCATGTTGCTCTTGATGACCACATCCGACACTTTGCCGTTGTTGACATAGTTGACAAAGGTGCCATAGTCGGTGGAGCGCACCTGTTGACTTGTGAACATTGGGAAAATGAGGGAGTTGAGCAGCAGTAGCGCAACGACCATCCACAGCCAACGGCTCATTCCGTTACCCGACGAGTTTTGTTGTTTTTCCTCTTTCTCGTTCATGATGTTGTGGTTTGTAGTGATGAGAAATGTGATTTCGTGAATAATAGACCACAAATTTATAAAAAAATCACGAATAATAGCTCCCAAATCAGGGAAATTGGTTCTATTGCAAGGGGGTAATAGAACCAATTTAGCTAAATGAGGCCAGTTTTGGCGGTTTTCGGCTCAATATAATGTATCGCATTTTTGCCCCAACCTAATTTTGCGCCATGAACACGATACGGACAACAATATCATGCGCCATCCTGCTGCTACCGATGGCGATGCACGGACATGGTGCCGACGGCTGCTTTTTCACAATCAGTGAAACCAGCCCAGCGGCCAGTGCAAGTGTGACAACTCACGGAGATATAGGTCAAGCAACCAGCTTGGCCTTAGAAGGAGAAGCGGATTTATTTGAGGCTTTGGTAGCTCCTCGTTCAAGCGTGATCGAGGAGCTCCTTCGCCCCTTCAGGCAGTCGCTGAACAAAGGGAAAAGCATAGCGTATAGCCCGCAAGTCATCAGCTACTATGATGGCGAGAGCCACCCGCTCACCTTGAATAACGTGCTGGAGGTGATGAAAGAGGTCGGGCTATCCAACCGCTTGATAGTGCTTGCCCAGGCGGTGCTGGAGACTGGCCACTTCACCAGCAAGGTGTGCAAGCAGTACAACAACCTGTTTGGCTTGTACGACAGCCGCCATCACGATTATTACCGCTTCGAGCGATGGGAGGACAGCGTGGTCGCATACCAGAAGTTCATCCAGTACCGCTACAAGGGCGGCAACTATTTCCAGTTCCTCAAGCGCATCGGATATGCCCAAGACAGGCAATATATCCCCAAAGTGGCCAAGATAGCCAAGCAACTGTACAACCGCCTTCTGGAAGGCGAAATTCGATAAAATTTTAGCTCTATGGGACGTGGGCTCTCATGGGCTAATTTTTTGATTTTCAAGTTATTTTTTCTGCTTATAATTTTGATAATCCAAATAAAATTATTACCTTTACATGACCAAGTGGACAACGACAATGATTTGCTTGTGCTGCCTAACATCGATGGGCGGCCAGGCGCAATATCTGGCAGAATCGCCTTTCCACACGATAGGCGGTACCCAGAAAGCGATGGCCGTCACCCCTGTTGACGAGCAGCAGGACACGACCAGCCATCAGGAGGTGGAAGACATCGAGGTGGAAGAGCCACCACAAGACACAGCATCGTTCGTCATGCCGCTGTCAGTGGCATTGCCATTGCGAGGCATTCATGTCAACTCGCCCTTCGGGATGCGAACCGACCCCAAGCGCAGGAGCAGGCGACGGATGCACAACGGCATCGACCTGAAGGCGCGATACGAGGATGTGTTCTCCATCCTTCCTGGTATTGTCGAAGCAGCGTCCTATTCCACCAACGGCGGATACTACGTTTCCGTCAATCATGGGCTGTTCGTATGCTCCTACCTGCATCTGTCCAAGATATGCGTGCACAAGGGGCAAGTGGTGATGGCAGGCCAGCGGATAGCCATCAGCGGCAACACGGGCAAGCGCACTACTGGCCCACATCTGCACCTCTCCTGCCGATGGTGCAAGACTGGCAAGTACTTCGACCCAAAGATTTTGTTACGCCTGGTCCAAGAAGAATTATCAAAACTCAAACAATAAATTACCCCATGGAAGTAATCATCATTTTACTCATACTATCCATCATCGCCAACCGACGCAAGAAACGCAAATCCAAACGTCGCCCCCGCTACAGTGGCAAATCCGACTGGGAAACCACCTGCGACGACGGCGCCAAGTTCTTCGGCTGGTAGCATAAAATCGGTTGTAGAATTGGTTGGTAATGTAATATTTACTATCTTTGTTGGACTGATAGGGGGATGCCTATACGATGAATCCCTCCTGTGTATAACTTTAATAAACAACGACTATGAAACCAACAAAAGAGAACACCCTTTACCTCACCATTAAACAGCAGTTTTTTGATGAAATTGCAGCTGGCACCAAGAAGCAGGAATACCGTGAAATCAAGCCGACCACGTACAAGAAGTATCTTGAATGTGCCGAGGATGGCAGCCCCTACTTTGACACCAGACTGATAAGCCAGGACGACCCACACGCTGGTGACATCTTTGCATGGAACAACGGCGTTTACCCACTTATTCCCAAAGAGAGCATTGAGTTCTTGAACCTGGCAGTTGGATATGCCAAGGAGCGCGACACTATGACGGTAGAGGTCACAGACATCACATTTGAGCCACTGCCCAACAAGCAAGGTAACCCCGCTCGTATTCATGAAGACGAGCAAGGGAATTGGACTGTTGATGATAACGGCGAGCTGTGTATCTGGCAGGCCGTGTTCCACCTCGGCGAAATAGTTGAAATACAGCGCAAGTAATCGCCAGTGTAACCCTTCCGCAACTCCGATAGAACGAAAATCGCCCCGATAGGTACATATTCCCATCGGGGCGTTAGTTAGCCCATAGCGATATCAATCGTCATCGGGCTGTTCGTTGTCCAGTTGCTCCCGTTTTTCTCTTTCTTTTTCCCTTTTCTCGAAACCCCGAAATGATAATCTGCTCCACTCAAGCATGCCGCCAAAGATGAGGATGTTTTTTGGACGATATTTTCTACGAAGGTACTCACTTATCAGTTGTTTCTGTTCCTCCTCGGTAAAATCCTCATCAAACTCCAAGCCATGATGCGCCAGGATTTCATTGATGCCTTTGATGATTTCGGCCTTTTCCATAAAATGTTTTTCTCTCATTTCTTATACCAAAAACTTTATTTTCGTAGTGGTGTGTAAAAAACGGAGGATATCCTCCCACCCAAAAATATTCCTATTGGGTGTCAGTTTTACCCTATCGCAAATATCAATCTCCATCGGGCTGCTCGTTATTTTGCTTGTCTTCTTTGCGCCACAGGATAGGCAGCATTTCACGCAGCCCAAAGTCGTCCCACACTGTTCTGTTGGGAGTCTCTCTGGCACGCAACGTCCTTTCGAGCTTCGCGAGTTCATCAGGAGTCAGGTCATCCACCGTTAAATCCCATCCGGCTAAATATTCCTTTATCTTTTGTTCCATGGTGTCAAATGTAATCATTTTTTCTTCTTGTGAAAATAGTGTTTACATGGTTTCTATCCAGTGATTCATAAATAGACTATCAACACATTTGTCCACAGTGCCATGTCTCACGTAGAAATCATCGTCAACATCATCCATCAGTTCGCGCGCACGCTCCTGTTTGAGCTCGTTCTGCGGGATGCGATTACCACGGTTGCGTGGGCGTTTTCGGCTGCTTGCTGGCAGTTCGCGCCATAGCTTTTCAAATACCTCGTTTTTCAGTTGTTGCAGTCCTTTTTCAGTCATAATCGTAGAGTGTATAAAAGTTTTACATGATAATGGTGGCACAGTTCAATTAACGTATCCACCGATGGCAGAATATAATGCCTCGGTGACAGCGATTTGAACATCGTTATTTTGTCCTCGTTGCAAATCGGAGATTCTATACAAGCCTCCGACTTTAATCAGATGGAATCGGGCGATAATGCAAAAACTGCGATAGACATAGTACCACCCATTTTCCCAATAAATCCCATAACGATTATCCCAATCAGTCCAGAAGGCTTTTGTTATCACACGCCTTTGTTCTTCGGTAATGTGATTATAACGTATGTCACACTTGACGGGAGTGTAATGAACTCGTTCCACATTAGCCCTGGCGTCATTTTTATAGAAGAAAACTCGTTTACTTTCCTTCTGTTTACGGATGACGTCCACTAATGAGCCATATTTGTCAATTATGGATTTTGGCAATACGATGCGGCGTGGGGCTTCCCCCTCGTGGCAATACTTCCTTTTCTTGAAGTAGTGGCCACAGCCATACATGGCTTCTGCAATAGCTCCTGTCAGCGCACCAAGTAAATGCTTATCTCCCTCCATCCGCATTGCATTATGGAGAGCGCTACCAAAGTCAAACGAGTTATAAAAAGCATCCCATGCCCTTATTACATAACAAATGAGCTCTTCCTCGTGCTTCCAATCCCAATTATGCCAACATCCTTTAAAGATATTTCCGATATTCTCATACGTTTCATCCTTTGTGAGGCCGTTCCTCAAATAATAGATTATTTTGGACAAAAAATCAGTTGAATAAAAGACGTTTTTATCTGCAATTTGTTCAGAGACAAAAAAGTAAGAACGGTTACGACAATAGTTTACATCATCGTACCACCAACTGTTGACTACGCATAGCATCAGGAACTTCCAGTCTTCGGTGCTATTGGCAGGCACAAACGAACGAAACTTGTCTGGCTTAGCGAAACGATTTTCGTTCAAAATGTTAGCCGCCTCAAATATGAGCTTCCCCTTTTCGGACAAACAAGCGTCGTCCGAAAATAATCGGTCGTAGAACACCGACGGGTCTTGCAGATACGTCGATGCTGCCAAATCTCCTATAATTGCTCCAATCATATCTGTTACTTTATTAGTTGGTATCTCATACCATTGTGTTTACCTTTCACAACTTGTCGCATATCAGGGACAATCCTATAGAGGACGCGTCCCGTGTTGTATTTCAGGTGGTTGTTCACAAAGAACAAATCTACATCCACTGGCATGACTTCTCGCACTTTCATTGCCAGCAGATAGCCCTGGTCCAACCATCTATCGTACTTGGCCGTATCTGGATTAAACAACCTTGATGACCATTGTCCCAAGTCCTGTACCTTAGATAGGCTGCAAATGGTGTCGCCAATGTGCAGCGCATCGTGGTTGCCGATACACTCGTTGTTCAAATTCCAGAATAAGCCATCTGGACGAGCCTCCATCAGCACCGTGTCTCGTATCTGCTTTTTCACAAAATCCACATCAAACCATTGGCCATACTCCTTTGGTGCAAGGAACCATTCCAGTTTTGGGGATTTCACTTCATTATACAGCTGCATCACATCATCAGCATCTCCATCCTCGGCTGGCCAAGACTCAATAATCTCTTCCTCGGTGTATCTGCGTCCAGGAAGAGGTGCAAAGAGATTCAAGATGCCATTGTAGATAGCGGACACGAAATCGGGCAAAGAAACGATGGCTGACAACGTACTCTCTTCCCACTTCGGGTCATCGACCCATGTTCCATACACGATGACAAGCCCTTGATAGTCTTCAACGGCGCCAAATTCAGGAGCGTGAACCAGCTCATAGTGCATCATGATATGACACCCTTCACAATCCAGATGGAGCGACTCCTCAAACCTGTCGTTCGTCCCAGGCAGGTCAATAATTCTCTCTAACCAGTTGACGATACTAATCAGTGGATAGGCAATCTCGCTAAGAGGCATCTCGATAACTTTCTTGCCATTTTTGTAAAGCGTCGTGTCGAGCCATCCAAAGTGGTCGAGATTCATGGATATACCAATCTCGTCACACGTCGCAGGCAACCCCTTGGCGTATTGCTCATAAACCGCACCACGTTCCCGCATCCAGTCCTTTATATCCAACCACTCATCGTATATCATAGTTGTTTAAAACTCAATGCAAAGGCGAAATGTTTTGTCGTAGCCATAGGCTACCAGCAAATTGTCTATGGATTGGGTCGGGATTGTGTCATGTATCTCAATGGCAAGGTCTCCAACAGGCTTCCAGATTCCATTGTAGTCGGCATTGGCAAGCGCTTTGACATACCGAATCATGTTCTCCATGAGCACCTGGATGTCATTCACAATCTCTGGCTCCGAAAAATCATGCTCTGCTACCAAATAAGGGTCTCCTTCCAGCTCGTGATAGCCGATTTCAAACAACATGTCATCTACAGAGAAACTGTCGGGCACAGCATAGCCGTGTTTCTTGTAGCTGGGAACTTCCTCAATGAGCTCACACTCGGTATTGTTGTTCTGAAGATGTGCGTAGTACTTCTCTTCCACGCTCTGCATGGAAGACGCCAGTTGTGCGAATTTATCACACCAGTTGTTGATGTCTTCGGTCATTTGCATGTAGGCGGCAGCCTGTGGCGCTGATTGGTCTGCCACACAAAGCCTATTAGCATGGAAGGCGATTGCTTGTGCACACTCTTCCGCATAATTAGCGGCCAGATGCAATTTCTCAAAACGTCCTTGCAACGTTGTTGTCTTTATCGTCTTGTTCTTTTTCATGTTAGTGGATGATTAAAGTGTTATTATAAATCTACTGTTGACCCCTCATTAAATTTTCTCGCTTCGTCAAACTTCGCCTTCATGGTGGGGTTCTTACGAGTCAGCTTCTTGATCGTTAGATCCTGAGCCTTGTCGTTTGCCAGGCGAAGATGATTCCCAGAGCTCAATAGATTGTCCTTAATCTTCTGAAGGTGGCTAATCGACTTGTCGATTTCTTCGATGGCTGTATTGAACTTGTCACTTGCGATGCGATAGTTGCGTCCAAATTTCTCCTGGAAGTCCAACAAGGAACTTTCAAAGTTGGTCACGTCGATGGATTGTGAACGTGCAATCGCCAATTCACGCTTGTACTCCAGGCTCTTCTTGGAAGTCTGCACTAGGAGCGTAATGAGCGGTATGAAGAATTGAGGACGGATGACATACATTTTGGGATACTTGTGAGAAACGTCCACAATGCCACTATTGTACAGTTCGCTATCAGGCTCCAACATGGATACCAGCACGGCAAATTCGCAATTCTTCTTGCGGCGGTCTTCGTCTAATTTCTTCAAGAAGTCCTCGTTGCGATGCTTGGTTGTCGTAGTATCCATTTCGTTCTTCATTTCGAACATGATGGATATATACTCAATCCCGTCTTCGCTATCCCTGAAAACGAAGTCGCCCTTGGTGCCGTCAACCGTCTCGTTGTCCTTCTCAAAGTATGCGTTAGGCAGCATGGAACGGAGGAACTGGTTGAACAGCGTGGAGCAATGGATCTCCAGAGTCTCGCCAACCATTTTGGTACTCATGCGAGTCTTTAAATCCTTGTAGTAATCAATCAGCTCCTGCTTCGACTTCAGTTCGTCCTCGTGGCGCTGGATAAGCTGCGCCTCCTGGATCTGCGCCTGCTTTTTTGCAAGTTCGGCGTCAGACTTCAAGCGGTTGATTTCGGCTTCCTTTTCCCGAAGCTCCTTTTCAGCGTGATTTTGAGCTTCGATTAAGGCCATTTTCTGGTCAGACTGTAGCTGATGAATGGTCTTGTCCTTCTCGGCAATAGCAAGCGCAAGCTCGCTGGCCTTCTTCTGCTCGATGTTTTCCAACTGGCTGGTTAAACGCTGGATTTCGGAATCCTTCTTGTTCTGCATTTTGGCAAGAGCCATCGCCTGCTCGTTTTGAAGCCTGCTAATCTCGGCTTCCTTGCCCTTTAACTCAAGGTCTTTAGCATTGAGCTTAGCCTGGAAATCCTTTTCAGCCTTCGATGCCTTAAGCCTTTCTTCTGTCTCCATGCGGGAAGTCAATTCTTCTACCCGATGCTTGAGTTCGGTCTCAAAAGCGTCGTTCTTTACCTGATTCAAGATGGAAGCATAATCAGCCTCGTCAACTTGGAAAACCTTACCACAATTCGGACATTTCAATTCATTCATGCTCGTAATAAATTTAATCGTGTTATTAATTACGATGCAAAGGTCAAAACAAAGAGTGCAGACAATCTGCACTCTTCCGAATTATTTTTCTGCGTACATTTTACTAAGTGAATCCGCGACCTCTTTCATCTCCTGTCGCAGGGAACTGGGACTGATTACTTCTATCTGGTCTCCAAAGGATCGCAACAGCGCCCGCAACTCATAGTTGTCCTGCACCTTCAGGTCGATTTCCCTTCGGCCATCGGACAGCAATTCTCTCTTGACAACCTGCGATGGGTGTAGAGGCTTTGTGAAGATGTAGTTGAACACCTTTTCGGTCACATATAGGACTACATCCTCAATCGGGTCATCCGTTACCGAAACACCGACCACATTTTCAAAGTGTTCATCGAAGTCGAAATCCTCGTCCAGCGGTTCAAACTTGTTCGGCAATTCCCTGATGTCTCCTTCTAAACGGTCTATGGCGAAATTAGAAAATTTGTCATAGTCGTTGCGCTTTGCAATCAGGAACCATCTGTTGTTGTACTGCTTCAAGTGATAAGGGCTGACAACCATCGTGCGTGCAGGCTTTCCAAAGGGACGGTAAGTAATCTCGATAGCACGTTTGTCAACGATGGCATTGAAAATCTGCTTGTAATAATCCTTGTCCATGCCTTTCAGGTAAGGATTATGCTGGAAGCTCACAACCGCGCGAGCATCCTTGCCCAGCTTGCTGGTCGTGTAAAACTGCTTTTCCATGTCATCCAACCATGCAAACTGCGGTATTCCCTTAAAACGCTTCAACAACTCCAACGCATCGCCAACCAGGTCCAACTCTTCCTGATTGAAAGGTCGGTCGCTGATTGAAGCGTTGCGTTGCTGGTAGCGGTAATAGCGACGATGGCCATCCTTAAGGCACTCGATGTCCATACCATATCCCTCTTCACTTTCCATGAACTTCAGGTCCTCCTGAACTTGACGCTTCTGGACACCATGCCCTTTCTGGGACTCGCCATTGTATAGGTAAAGAGCCTCGTTGCAGGCCTCTACCAAATCTTCGATGTAGAAACGCCTTGCCCAGTTTCCAAGGCATTTGTCCAGCGCCTGATAGCGTATTTGAGCATTCTTATTCGTTGGCATATAAAAGACTTTTTCTAATGATATAATGTAATTTGATTAATCTTGACCTAATAGCATCGGTTATGCGTCTTCGATTGTTACATCAAACTTGATATCACAACTTCTAAACAAACCTATGTGGTCATTCGTGTCGGTATTATCAATCGTAAACAACTTTTTATTGACGTTTCTGTCTTTGTCCAGATTCCAGCCATTAGCGAAACCACCGTCAGGATAAATCTCCAGACGTTTGTTTCCACACTGTATAGTCAACACTCTCCAGTGGGTTAATGTGTTATGTTCCTTGGATGCTATAGGAATAAGTTTGCCCTTTATGCGGTCATTTGCATCCAAACTATACAACCAACCCTCGGCAAGATCATTCAATTTCATATCTCTCTGATGATAATCAGCCAAATTTGCGGTTACACTTTGCCTGCGTGAATAATCCTCATACTTTTCCATAAGGAATTCGAGAGTGAAAACATCTTTGCCTGTCTGTTTTACGAAGTATTCTATTGTCTGCAAGGTGATTAGCATACCCATTATACTCTTCAAATGCTCATCTTGATACTTGATGATCAAATCAGATTCGGAATCTTTGCAGTGAGCGAAGAACCGCTCAACGATGCCATCTGAATGATTCTGGATGATTGCTCCCAGTTCATTAGATTTTATCTTGATTGTATCTTCACCTTCCAATTTAAACACCTTGGTTGTGTCCTTGTACTTGCAGTCTATAGATTTTGCCTGCTTTGAAAAATTGGCAATTCGGGCACAATACATAGTGCCGTTTCCCCATTGGTCGTTCAAGTCAGCAAACTCGTTGTTGTTAACGAAATATAGAGTATCTTCAATATAAGCAATAGGATAGATGCCTGTGCCAGCGTATGGGTTATCCATTGACACGATATCTTTTGCCCAACCGTCTTTTATGGATCGAAGCATTTCCATGGCTGGCTCTGGGATTCGTTTCTCTCCATTCTTGGCAATGCAGAATGTTGTCATCTTCTGGGGCACCTTGAAGTCTTCGAGGAAGTGATTTCTCCATCCATGTTCATCGTAATCATAGTTCCATGCCTTGTAGTTGTTGTTTGCAAAGAATACCGATTCTTTGGAAGAAGCTTTGAAAGCCTTTTCCATTTCAACAAGTGTGACCTCATTGGCTGATGACGAGATAGCAGCAACCTCAGCAGGAAGGATGCTTCTTGATTCTTCTTCCTCTTTTATCCATTCCAGTGCAGCATCAATATCAATATACTTCATGAATCTCAAGGTCTGCTTATTTAGCAGCATATCCTTTGAACCATGTTCTTTGGCCTTTGTCAAAGTCTCTTTTGCGGCTGCTATAACGTCCTTCATCAGCGTGATGCTTGCCAACTGGTTGGCGTAACCAGCACCACCTGGGTTGGTATCAAACAAACAGATATGTCCGTTTGGCATAATTGTGAAATCTATAGAACCACGTTCCTTACCCAGTATGTCCAGCAGAGACTGAGTGAATACGATGCCCAAGGTGAAGAGTAGTTTCTCGTTTTCTCTGGTTCTATATCGCATCCAGCTCTGTTTTCCCTTATGCCTGATTCTTATCTCTACAAAATCGGTCTGGATAAGTCCACCAATGATTACATTACGCCTTATGACGCTTGCATTATTTGAACCACCACATCCTTTATGAAAATCTTTACCGCTGATGGCGAAATGATAATTGGGCCTACCTTCGGTTTTCGACCTCAACGTATTCATTTCCCGAGACATGTCGGCAAGTTTATCATTGGGGTCTGCTACATCGGTTTCAAGAACCATTCTGCCACAACGAGTGCAGAAGCAATAGCCATAGCCCAATCCTTCATTGTAATAAAGTATCTTGGCATCGCCAGAATCTCTATTACTTCGAACAGAGAATAGATGTGGTTCAGTAACGGTATTCTGCCAATCTTCAGTGCCAATGAGCTGGGCGCTAACACGAGTGAAATCATTGGTGTCCATTATTCGGCTACGTTCCTCATTCATGTCGGGAACGAACCCTACAGGTTCTATAAGCTCCAATCCATATTTATCGTTCACATCCCATTTGAGTTTTGAGTCCAAAGTGGAGTCATCCACCACGCATCGTTCATCATTACGATAAATCTGTTTAAACGAGTTCACTCCTCGATACATATCGGTAAACTCTATGCCACGAACGATATAGGCTACACCATCCACAACGATATTATTGCCTGGCGCATATTGTGCAATAGCTTCCCGCAAACCGTAAGAAGGATTAGAAGATGTTGAAGGAGTGAAGTATTTTTTCTTTCCATTCGTATTCAAATCCAAAGTCAATACATTCACTGGCATGTTAGCGTTAGGTGTGAATCGACTTGTCGCCCAGAAGTTAAGCAGTCGCTGGTTCAGCACTTCCAGATATTGCAATTTAATCTTTGTGCAGAACTTTTGGTTCTGAGCTCCCGTAAAGGCCGTACCGTAGTCACGGAGTTTATCGCTGAGTTCAGAATATAGTCTTTCATTCTCAGACCTCGCCTCTTTAACCACACGGTCAATATGTCCTTCAAAAACCGTGCCATGTAGCAGGCTACTCAACTCGTCATTAATGTCATCGGTACGAGCTTGAGTGCATAAGAAGTTGAAGGTGGCATACATTGTATTATCCTCCTTGCCCAACAAGTCACTTGGATTTTTGGCCTCGTTATTCTGGGAATCGACAACTTCCAGATGTCCGCCAATCGTTCTTATTACATAAGGAGTGTAGTAATCAACAACCTTTTGAGTAATTTCACCTCCGTTGTCGCCATCGGTAAAAACACCGAAGGCTCTAATTAAGTACGAGTTTACATGTCGTTGGATTACCTGCGGACTCATCAAATCGACCATTGGAACTTTAATAGGGCGGCTGATGATAGTCTCGATAGGATTGTAAAGGGTACGAAGTCCAATGGCATCACTACCGCAGAGTGTGATACATGCACTTGTTACTTTATTGTTTCGACCGCTACGACCTGCTCTCTGCTTATAGTTGGCTGGCATCGGTGGAACACTTGTAAGTAATACCAGTTCCAAACTACCCAGGTCAACGCCCATCTCCATTGTGGTAGAGCAAGCCAGAATGTTTATTGTGTGGTCTTTGAACTCTGATTGGAGAGCACGTGATACTGCCTTATCAACCTGAGCCGTATGTTCTGCCTGTATGAAGAGATTTGGAATAGCGTAAATATCGGTCAGACGATTAGAGAACACACCATTTTTTTCCCAAATGCCATTATTCCAGAGCAAAGAGCGATTTTCCTTTGCCCATTGTTCAACATCGTCTTTGTTTATTCTTTCATCGTTGTCGGTATATGGATATGGCTTCCATTGCTCATGCAACTCTTCTTTCAAATTCACAGGAGAACTTCCGCGAAGGTATGGAGAGAAACCCTTGAAGTTGTTCTCTATAGGTCGCAGGCGTGCTACATGTCTGGTCGAAGCATCAGTATTAACATCACACAAATATGCTTCATCGTAAAGTTTGAAGCAAAGATTAGCCAAGTTGAAACGAATGGTGTTCAACGTCTTGCCATCGCGTGATTTCACGCTATCATAATCGAACTTATGTCCATCGGCATTCCAATGTTGACCTTTTTCCAACAACTTGCCATCTTCGCGGTTTACATCATCCCATAAAGCATTCACTACGCCAGACAAAATGTCAAAGTGAATATCATAAACGTCCTTCAGTTTCAACGAAGGATTATCTCTTACCACCAAAGCACAGAGATAACGAACTACACGCGACTGGGTGAGTCTGCCTCTTTCCATCTTAGGCTTGGAAACTGGACGACGGCGAGGTTTCTCGGTTGCGAATCGCTTACAGGCAAAGATGTCGATAGGATTATCATCTGACAATTTGAGGAAAACTGACTGGTTAGATCTCACGGTGTAATCCATAAATATCTGAAGCAGATGTTGCCAGTCCTCTTTCATTATCTTGTTTTCCTCATTTTGCATGAGATCGTTGTATTTGCTGACGGCCTCTGGCAATTCCACCTTCTTTAGTTGTGGGTAATGAGAGTGGAACAATCCCATAGTCTCTGGTGACGGACGGGATGTCAGTTGATTAGCAAGATACATCACCATGATAGACTGGACATATTTCTCCATCACAGAATTACGAATATTGCCTTCCTCATCTAACTCATCACTATCCATCGTGCGTTTCACAAACTGGTCACAGAATATGGGACAATATTTATCTTTCTTGATAAGCTGGGCAATTTCTGTCCAGTTCATATAGCCACGAACCAATTTCTGAAGTTTCTTATATTCCAAAATGGCTGTATCATCATCATCGTCATTACGCATTGCATCTCTAAGTCGCTGCATCCTGTCTTTTATCGATGATTCATTAGCCTTTCTTCTACACAATTCACGATAGATTGTGCTATAGAACCATAATCTTTCCTGTTCCAGATTTTGATTCATCGTGGCTTTTGCCGCCATCTGACGACTATCAGCAAAGCTAATATATTGTTGACCGTCATGTAGTACAATCTTGTCTGGGTCGTTTGATTCTCCTTTATCCAGACAATCAAGAATAGATGGAGCTATCACTCTTGAAATGAAATCAGCCGAAAGACGGAACTTCTGGAGATATGCCGTCTGAATGTTTCCAGCTATTTCATCATCCACTTCCTCATCGCTATCATGCATGTTCGATAACTTACTGTTACAATACGGACAACAGAATTGAGTGTTTGCTACCAAATGCCAGCCACAAGTCGTATCTCCAGCTCCCATAGGTACCAACTTTCCATCAACAAGGTTGAACTGGACATTATTATCCCCCCTCTCGTTGGCCTTGTTTGAAAGTCCGATGATAGCAAATTTCATGTCTGACTCTTCATTGCTCATGCTTTTCATCTCTTCGATGTCAAACATATCATCGTCCCGTCTTTCCAAAGGATGGTAAGCGCCAAAGTTTGGTCCTGATGCTTCATATCTTGCTAATGCCACATATTCGCCACAATGCTTGCAACGACTTAATTCCAGCAGAGGATTCTTTTCGTCCTCTTCGTCCAATGTGACTTGCGAATATATTTTGAAGGCTCCATCTTCGTGCTCGGTAAGACGAACATACAGTCCGTTGTTAGGTACACGATAGAAGAAGTGAGCCTTAGCCTTCATTGCCGGCATTCCCGAAGCGTCCTTTGGTACTCGTTCACACATCGCATCGAGCTGAACAAGTTTTTCCTCAATACTCCCTTCTGGATACAGCTTATCCAAGGACACAAAGTCATCATGGAATATCATTTTCCAGCGGTCTTCATCTTCATTGTGAGGTATGGAGTCTTCGCCGATACGTTTTCCACCGATGACTTCAACTTGCTTTGGACTTACACCTGTGATACCTGAAATGAACTCCTGAAGTTGTTCCTTTTCTTTCTCTGGATTAGAGCCATTGCCGAAGGTTGCTGATGATGTGGCAAAGCGAACATCATTGGCTTTCACTCCGAATGCCAGGAGCACACGTCTGAGCAACATGGCTATTTCGGCTGCTCCCGCTCCTGTATAAGTGTGAGTCTCATCAATGACTATCCACCTGAGACTCTTCAATGCAGGTACTGTCAGTGTTGCATCCTTGCCTCTCAGGAGGATATACTCCAACATAGTAGGATTGGTAAGCAGAATATTAGGTGGATTCTTGCGAACCATCTTACGAGTATAAACCATGTGCTTAAACTTATACTCGCCCGTTTTCTTGTTATAGCCACGAATCTGTTTGATGTGATTGCGCTGGCGTTCTGCCTCTTTGGACTGGCTATCCTCATTAGGCTCATCTTCTGGTAGGTCGCCATTATAAACCGTATAGGTCAGGTTCGTTCCTTCAAGCAACTCCTCCAGACGTTCCTTTTGGTCTTCCATCAAGGCATTGAGTGGGTAGAGAAACAAAGCCTGCACCTGGTCTTGCTTCCCTGCCTTAGTAAGGTCATAGACCAACGGCATCATGAAGCATTCAGTCTTACCAGAACCCGTACCTGTAGTAACACATATCGACATCGACTTGTTGTTGTACTCCTTATTCAGAAGCGTATTCCAACTAAGGTACTGATGCTCGTAAGGGGCAAATGGCTTCTTCCATAATCTACCAACCACAGCCTTTGCTTCTTCCACACTCGCGGAATGCACAGGCTCGTAAGAGTTCATACATTGCACCACTGGAACGGCATCCTTGGGAGCAAAGATGTTCTTGATCAATTCTCTAAGCTGCGTGGCATACGCTTTCTGACTTTCGTTGCCAGTTTCGCCACACCACATAGCTCTGATGGCTCTTTCAACAGAGTTACGATTAGCTTGATATAGTTCTGCAAATTTCATATTATATCTTGTTATTTATTATTCTAAGTTGACACCATATTCACTCCAGTCGAATCGAAAGTCGTCTGCAAATCTTTGCAGCTCGGCTATGTCATCTTTTGTCAAACTGCCTCCCCTGCTTTCGAGCAAAGGCAGGTATAGCATTTCCTTAACCTTTTTTTTCTCCACCATTTTTCTTAATGGTTCAAAGATGAAATAGTGGATTTTATGCTCTCTCGCTATCTCGAAGCATTTCAAGACGGATACATTTACATTCGTTTTATTGAACGGGTTACTCCTTATCAAGCGCGAGTCAACGCAGGTGAAGGGAATTTCCGTCTGCTTCATGCTCTGGAAAATCACACTGCCTCTTGTCATTTCATAATCGTAAGGCACCTCTATAGGCTCAGTGGATTCATTGTAGCTCCAATAGTAGAACTTCAATCCAGTCTTGTCCGCTTTACATGAGTTGCCGATAGAAACATAAAGCCATGACGGGGCTTCTTCGTTCCATGTTTCCTTGGCATTCCAGACAATTCCGTCTCGCCATCTTGTCAGATGCGCCATTGCGTCTCCACCTATCTTCTCGTAAAGAGAACCGAAATCTTTCAGGTTATACACCTTATAGCCATCTTCGCTGAAGTCGGCAAACTTCAATCTGTTTTTCAGCACATAAGGAATCACCAACTGTTCATCATCTTTTTCAAGATAACCAGTGATGTTGCCGTCAAGATATATCTCTTTGATGGCCGTTGGACGATAGATGCTTACTATGAACCCTTCTTTATCAGTTCCATATCTAATATCCACAGCGGGGGCAAGTGGCTGCTTGTTCAGAACAATCTTGTCGGGATAAGGCTTTACCTCACCATCAAAATCTCTATACTTGATAGTATTGCCAGCCAAATCACGAACAAAAGGTTTCTCCGCTTCCACCGATGGCAGATAAATCATCTGCAAGACTGATGGGATTCCTTTTAGGGTGACTCTTACGTTTACTATGCCGAACGATGGCTTGTCCTTGTCATTCCATTCGGTATATAAGCCATTGTCCTGCTTATATTCCACATTTTCGGCTATGGCTTCTTCCTCTGGCATAGCATCCAGTATGGCATCCTTGGTCTTGAAATGGCGAACACGGATATCCTCTTTGCTGAAGATGAGGGGTAAGTAATCTACGATTTCTCCTTCTTCGTCATCTTCCAAGTAATGCTTCACAAGTCCGCCTCGCTCATATCGTATGATATTGTCATACAAATGGGTATATATCTGGTCATAGCCTTCGCGGTTGTAGAATGTTACTTTTTTGCCCGTGGTATCATGGAGGGTTATCTCGCTATAGATGTAGTTCCAGTTCCACTTGTGTGAGCCCGTTCCTTCATTCTTGCTCCTGAATGGTTTCCTTGAATCTGGCTCGTGGTCGGCTGACCATTGCTCATTATAGATTACAGCTGTCTGGTTTTGTGCCATTGGGCGACTTGACCAGTCATCTCCCCATTGCTCCACTCTCCAGAGCTGCATATAGTCAGTAGCATCTTCCGACTGGGCTATATGCTCTTGGTCATTATCATCGAGTACTACAATATCAAACTTGGTGAAGTGGCGTACAGGAGTTGTCTTGCAGGCAACAAACTTTTCCACGCCCATTGTGATAAACCCGTTGTCGCTACCTGTATTCAGATAGTCGATGAGCGGATGATTCACGTTGATGTCCTGAACAATATTATCATGGTTCCACCAACGGATATAGAATCGCAGGTGTTTCTGCTGTTCTGGATTGGGAATGCCCCAAAGCAGCACTCGGTCATAACATAAGTACTGGTGCAAGCCACCACCAACTTCCTCGGGCTTCAGCCACACACGCAGTCGGCGAGTCATGAAGTCGTTATACGGTTGATAGGTCACAATCCACTCGAAACGGAACTTCGACTTCAGTACTTCATCGTTGGCGCTCTTCACACACTCCAGAAACTGCTTGGTCTTGTCATCGTCCGATTGGTAGTTGCCATTCAAGATGGTGCGAAGGTATTCATAAAGACTTTCTTTCTGGGAAATAGACTTGCGGAAAGCTATTGCTCTGCTCACTTCGTCAAGGTTCTCCAGCGTATAGTCTTCACCATGATATATGCGGCAAAGTCCTTTAAGGAATCGCCCTCTGTCGTTTCTCCTCAGTTCCTGATTAATAGCAAGTCCTCCAAGCACATAGATTGAGTACTGCCACAAATGTGTGCCTGAATCTGACTGATACACATATTTCTCTTCGTTGATGCCCGAATTTTTCCAAAGCGTCTTGATGTCATCGGTCGTCAGGCCGAGTGTTCTGTCTGTTGCACCGTCACCAGTTCCTGTGTATTCGCGTTTGAACCACTCGGCAAGATAGGCCATTACGAGCAGGGCATGGTCTTCCAGAAGAGAACTCATGTTCCCTCCTGCCGAACTGACATAATCGCTTAGTGACGATTTCAGTTCATCGTATTCATCTGCCGTGATAGCCAAACGCCATACATAGGGCTCGCTCAGGTCAAGAGCCGCAATCTTTGCGTTCACACGGCAATTGATTAGTCCATCATCTGGTCTTCTATCTTGTCCCATGTTGGTGCTTTATATAAATCTTTTAACTCTTTTAGTGAGTAAGGTTGTCCACCAGGTTTGCGATGAATCATGGAGTGACAGTTACTGCATAGCGGCACAAGGTCTTCCTTGGGGTCGATCTCGTGCTCGCCATCGGTATCAGCAATGGGGTTCAGGTGGTGAACCTCTATGAACTGCTTGCCAGGCTCTCCATAGACCTTTTCAAAGTCTATCCCGCACACCTGGCACTCATAGCCATAATGCAGTAAGCATTGCTGACGTAAGTCACGGTTGCGTTCGTGCTTGGTGATATGTACTTGATGGATGCGACCTTCTGTCAACTTGCCGTCATCATCATCTTCGGGTATCATTGGGTCAGGTGCTTCCTTGGGCTTTGCCAGTGCTGCCTTGGATGAACGATTCTTCTCCTTTTTCTCTGCTTCGGTGAGCATTGCCTTGTTGGCACGACCACGAAAAGCTTTCGAATCAAGAAACTTCTCATAGGCAATTAACGCGATGCTATATTTCTGGCCATTCGCTTTGTCTTCATCTATGGCCGCTGCGTTGCGGTAATATTCGAGCTTGATGTTTCGATAATAGTCACGATCTGTCTTATCGTAGACGCCAGCAAAATTCTTTTGGAAATGCTTACGGATAAAGCCTGGCAACTCCGTTTCAGCAAAGGCCACCATGCTCTTAGCATCGCCACCATTCCTCAGCTTGGGGTTAGCCTCCAGGTAGGCTATAAACTTATTATGGATAGTCTGTTTTCTCATCATTTATAAGCATCATAATCTGTTCCGTAATCAAATCCGTAGCTACTGATGCCACTGCCATAGACATATTTTCTTTCTTCCTCGGCACCACGGATATTGCTGAATATGTCTTGGAACGATTCACATCTGATATCGTCATTGGGCACACTAATGGAAAGTCCGTAGGCGGTTGACAATATTGGACACAGGCCGAAGCTCTTAATCCGCCGCATATCGTCCACAACTTCTGTCTTCCATTGCTCATCAGAGATATGTATGACATCCTTGAATCCCCCATAGCTACTTCTGAGTGTTGAAAACGTGCTGCCACCACCAGTGTAGATGATGGGACGAGCCTTCAGAGCATTCATCAGTCGCTCCGTGCGCAGTTCGGTCTGTCGGTGAAATTCTCTTAGCAGTTTCCCTATCAACTTGTTGTGCACAGTGTTCACATCGTTGATGTAGGTCTGCATCCTCACAGGATTGATTTCCGATGCGTCCTCCACATTGGAGTTGGCTCGGTGGTCGTCATGGCGCAGGTCGGCCTCCGTTAAGAAGTTCAGTCCTTTGTTGATGGAATAGAAATCGTAAACCTGTGGATGGTTGTCCTTGATGGTGAAGAAAGATATATCGGTAGTACCACCACCGATGTCAACCATCAGCGACATTCCCGTTGCTATTTTTTCCGATTGCACAAGGGGCATCAGACAAGCGTAGGCTTCGGGGAAGAACAAAAACTGGTATTCATCCTTCAGCTCTTTAGAATAATCGGAAATCACGGTCTTTTGACGCAACTCAGCCTCAGGGGTGGCAAGAAACTCCGCCTTGTCGTTCTTAAACACGTCCTCAACAAGACGGTAGGCACTTGCCAGCAGGCGTGCGCCAAGACGCTTTTTAGACACAAAGTGTTCTCCATCAGTAGGCACTCCCATCTGAATGGTAAAGTCCAGGCCAAACGCTTCTTCAAGGTCGAACAGTATGTAGGCTATATACCAAATCGTTTCCAACATGGCATCCATCTTATTCGGCTCAGGAATATTAGTATTGAACGTTGACTGCTTGAAGTAGCGTCTGATGTCCTTATACTTGTTGGTGTCGATGTAACCGTAAGCAAATCGACCATCAACGTCTCGACCGATGATGGATGGCAGCGTATAGTGTTTCTCGCCCTTGGCGTCGACAAACTCGAAGAAGGTGTATTTCAGTTCCACGCCCTCTTTCTGCTCCACGCATACTTTTGTTTGATGCGTTCCAAAGTCCAAGCCCACCGTTATCATACTCTCATATAATAGTTATTAGATTAATAGATAGGATTTTATCTTCGATTTTCAACTGGTTGTCCTCGTTGATCATTGCCAGACGTTCTTCGCGTTCCTTCTCCATGGTCTGGATATTAGCATTAGCAAGTCGAATTGCACCAGCCCAACGCTGATATTCCTTATTATTGTCCTGCGCCATCTCCAAATTAAACTCCCATTGCGAGATATTTCTCTTATAGCTGTCGATACGCGACTTGTAGTATTCCTCGGTCTGCTGAATGTTGCGCAGCTTGTCACTCTCCATCTGGCGGTTCATCTCTTCTTGTCTCCGCTGAATCTCATCTCTCACGTGGTCGGCAAAGTCGTAGCGCATATCATCGATGGTCTCCTTGCTCAGGTCTTCGTTGGAGGCATTGTGCTCTGCTCCTTCCACCTGCGAGCGGCGATACAGCCTGTTCACTATTTCCTCGTCTTCCACAATCTTGTCGTTCTCGATGTCAAAGACCACAGGCATCAACTCGGCCGAACTCTTCTTCAGCCCCTGCACCATGCGATGGGTGGTGAGCTGATATAGCCCCATGTAGTATTTGTGCCCTTCCTTCAATATCTCGTCGGCAACGAGTGCATAGCTGAAGGTGGTGTCGTTGGGGTTTTCATTTGACACAAAATAGTTCAGACAGGCCTGAATCATCGGGTGATAGATGTTCAGGTAGTTCAGCGACGAGTCATCGTATGCCTTATCCTGGTTGAAGGTGAGTTTGAACGATTCTCCCTTGTCAATGCGTCTTCTGAACTGCGACAATGCTATGCGGCTGTCTTCGGTTGAGTTGAGGGCATATTGTGTCAGAAAGTTACTCAATGCCGTTGGCTGACTCACCGAAATTTTAAACTCCATCACATTATCTTCCACGGGCACCAGTTTGCAGGTGGTGAGGTGCTGGCGCACTATCGACAGGAGATAATTCTTCAACTCTACGTCGGTGACGTATGCGTTGTTGTAGAGGATACGGTTGATTTCGTCCTTGAAGTAGGCATCGTTGGTCAAGGTATTGCTCAAGCCTTCTTGCAGATGTTGCAGGTTTTCCTTCTCGTTGGCAATGGCTTGCTCCACCTCGTTAATCTTGCGTTCCAGCTCTTCCTTGGAGAGTTCCCTCGTGTAGAGTTCCTTCTCCATCTTGTTATACACGTCTTGAATGGTCAGTCGGCTGCCTTCTATGGGAGCATCGAGGATTGCTTCCATATCGCCAATGGTGCCTCGGAAGATGCCGATGCGCTCGAGCAGACGAGCATAAATCTCTTCCTGAATGCTTCCTGCCACCACCATGTTATAGATGTTCACCACGGACGACTTTTGGCCGAAACGGTCGATGCGACCAATGCGCTGTTCTACCACCATCGGGTTCCAGGGCAGGTCGTAGTTGACCATCGAGTTACAGAACTGCATATCCAGACCTTCGCTACCAACCTCGGATGAAAGCAGGATGTGGATGTTGGGGTCGTGCTTGAACTGGTTGATGATGTCGGCGCGATTGTGCAACTGACCGTGAATGATAAGCGACTGGATGTTGTGTTTCTTCAGTCTTATCTGGAGATACTTCAATGTGCGGCGATAAATGGCAAATACCACCAGCTTCTTCGTGCCGTTCTTGAACACCTTGTCAATAATGCGGAGCAACTGCTCCACCTTGGCATCGGGATATGACTCGTAGGCATCAATGCCCTTGTCAAGGTCGCGCTCCAGATTGAGATATCCCCACACGCTGCTGGCTATCTGGCGCTTGCGCTGCACTAATCCCAGTGGACCAGGACGCGATAGGCCTTCTTCCTCATATTCCTCGCCGTAGTCGACGGCGTCTTGAATGGCATCTTCGTATTCCTGTATCACCTTGTCATATTCTACCTGCTCGTCGGGATGGAGTTTTATCTCGCACTTGTGTGGACTGCGCTCGGCCTGCGACATATCGGTGGTCACTTCACGTTTGCGGGTACGGGAGAACACGAGGTTCATCACACTCATGGACGAAAGCAGATATTGCAGCCTGGCTCTCGCCTTGGGCGTATCCTCTCCCTGAAGCAACTCGATGATTTCCGTGAACACAGGGTCTTTCTCAAACAAGTCCTGGATGCTCGACTGTGAAGAGAAAATCTCGCGTTCGTGCTTGTTGTCGTCAATCACCTTGAAGCTACGGTTTACAACCGATGTTACCAGATTCCTCAGAATAGTTTTCAATGGAACATTGCTGTTCAGGCTCGATATGGCATCGACAAACGGGCGGTTCTCCTGCAAGCGGTTGTCAAAAATCTGATAGTTGAAGTATCGGGTGTTGTCAAGCAGATGAAGCAGATTGTACAGGTTCTCGGTGCTAATCATGACTGGTGTAGCGGTGAGGAATAGCGCCGCTTTGGCATTACTCATGATGATTTCGGCTCCGCGATAGGTCTGAGTATCGCGGTTGCGCATCTTGTGAGCTTCATCGCATACCACCAGACTGAACTGGTGTGGGGCTTCAGTGAGGAAGTCCACGAGGTTGCTGGACTCTTTGTCGTCGGCATGCACCATGGTCTTCTTGGGCATGCGTATCTTCTCATAGTTCACAATGGCGAGAACCGTGCCATTACGCTCGCTCACGTCCATGATGAGATCCCTGGAACGGTCGTATATCTTGAACAGCAGTCCAAACTTCTCGTACAGCTCGTTCTTCCATTTCTCTTGAAGCGACTTGGGACACACAATCAGCACGTTGCCCAGCTCCTTGCGGGCTTTCAACTCCAGCATGATGTGTCCAGCCTCGATGGTCTTACCCAGACCCACCTCATCAGCCACGAGCAGGCGGCGGTTGGGCGAGTTCAAGAACTTCAACAGCGGCTTGAACTGATAGGCACGAAACAGTGTCTTGGACGACTTCAGCGACGATATGGTGCTATTGTTGGAGTTGCGTATCTTGAATGTGGTATTCTTCTGGGCATAGTCGGAGTAGGACCCGAAGATGCCGCTCTTGCACCGCTCAAAGGGGTCACTCTCGTTGAAATCGGCTTTCAGGTCAGCTTCCAGGACATCGCTGATGCCAGATGGGAAGTTGACTTTATACAGCTGACGACCACGGCGAGCTGGCAGCACATCCACTACCATCCCGTGAGCTCCTGTCCCCAAGTGGACTACATTGTCACTTATCTTAAATAGTGCCATAATAATAGATTCCTTTATCTTGCCGAAGCGTTACTCCATCGGTTTAATCATCTTCTCAATGAAATTGATTTCGGCGTCAGACAAGTCATATTTCTTATATAATTGACGGTCTATATCTGCTACCGATTGACTCCAATCAATGTCAGAAGAATTGGTAAAGTCCTGAAGTGGAACAAGATCAAATGTTCTCGCAGATACATCTGGTGATACAATTGTCTCTTGACAAAGAGCTCTGAAGAATTTCGTTTTCAAATACTTCATGCAATTCTCGGCTTTCTCTTTTTCTGAGAATGAGGCAACAACTATGTATGATTCAGTTACAATTGAGCCAGGTTCAGCAATGAATGTTTGTACTTCACGAAGAACTTGACCATTGTCCTCTTCTGGAACAGAAGTTGAACGAGAAGTTACTACTTGCCAATCATCAATGTAATCCTCATTTTTAGTTACTTCGTCTCTGGAAACATAGCCAATACCAGATTTGCTCTTCTTTGTGTAAAGTTTTACTTCACCAGTACTCTTAAAGTCACTATAATTTGTTCTAAAACCAAAGGGCTTTTGAGTCCATGACAAATTAGATAACTTATCCGTGTTGATCTTGTTGACCTTATTGATCTTATAAACGATGTTCCTAATAACATTACTTCTGATAAGAAAGTTAAGACCAAATTCTAAAGCGTGTCTTGTTTGTTTAGATCCTTCGGGCATATTGATAACTTCAATATCAGGACTATTATATGATTCATCCCACAATATATAACAAACTCCACCGCCAATTCTAATGCCACCTGGAAAACAGTAAGAACCATCTTTGAAATCAAAAATTTTCTTTAAGTGTGAATCATGAAGCATAGAATCTCTGAAATCTTCAAGCCCACGTCCACTTACACACCAACGTGCTGGCATAATCATGGATATGAATTTAGGATTTAAAGTGCGTGCAATATCTACAAAATGATTATATACAGGTATTGCACTTGCATTATTTCCACCATCCATTATCTGATAAGGAGGGTTGCTTGCTACAGCTTTAAATTCAATCATTTCTTTATTTCTTGTGCCGTTCCAATAACCCATTGCCTTAATGCCAGCAACGAGATTATCACGGTCTGTTGTTATTCTTTCTATTAATTTATCACTCTTGACGTGCATTCCCTCAACCTGACGGAATCCAGCCAATGTGCGAATGGTGATACGCTTAGCCATATCCGTATTGCACACTACATAGATGTCATTCTTGAGGATGTCATCCCAGATGACCTGCTCTTCCTCCACCGAATAGTTCTCCACATCCTTGATAAGACCGTTTGCTTCAAAATCGTTCTTGCGAGTGCGGTACAAGGAATAGGTCATGTATAGAGGATAGAGGCCTGTCTTGGAGTTGATTTCAAGGATGTTTGCATCGCGGTCGTCAAAGATATCCTTGGTAACGCTCCCCTGATTAATAAAGCGCGGCTCATTGGTATCCACCCAGTCAAAGAGTTTCCCATCTGTACCAGGAATTTCTTTTTGATTCGGGCCGTCAAAGCGCTCGTTGAAGAAACAATAACCTCCCAGGCAATCGCTCAGGTGCATATTAACCAATCGCCATTTTGTTAACACGGTTTCTTTATCTGGGTTATGGAAGCAATCGAATATTTCTGCAATGCGCTGGATGCGTTCCTCGGTGTGCATCTCATCGGCCTCCCGCACCAACTCACGATAACGACGACCAGCGGCGGCAAACACCGTGGCGTTGTAGCACTTGCGGAAGCTGTTGAACTTGCGCTTGGTAACTCCACGGGGCATGAACTCGGCCCACGATGCGGCATCTATCTGGTCGGTGAAGTTGTCGAGCGTCAGGCTGGTGGTGTCGTCGTCCACATCGGCGCCATACATCATCAGCGGGATGCGCAGGCTGATGCCACGCAAGATGGAGATGCGGTTTTCACGTTCCTTGCGCACCTCGGCCTTGCGTTTCTTTTCGGCTGCAAGGGCTGCCTGTTCCTCGGGGGTGAGCTCCTTGCCTTCGTCCTGTTTCTTCTTGGCACGGGCGGCAGCATCCTTCTGTTGCTTGTTGAGCCCGTTGTGGCTGATGTCCACGGCCTTCTTGGGCTTCTCCATATTGGTGGTCTTGGCAATCTCGGTGCCCAGCTCGTTCAGGTCGTCGAGCTCGGTGGCATCCAGATTCATCAATGCCTTCAGGTCATACAGGCTGTTGTCGTTGAAGCCGTTGCGCACAACACGCTCGATGTACACATGCTCCAGTTGCTCGAACAGCGTCTCGGGCTGGTATTCCACCATCTTTCCGCCGTCCATCGAGATGACAGGACAAAACGAGAGGAACTCCTTCATGTTCTTGATGTCCTGCTCGCGACTGGTGGCCGAGGCAGCGGCACGCTCCTTGGCAGTGGTGAGCGTAGAGAACTTGGCGGTCTCGGCAACCACCTTGAGTGAGCGGTCGGGGGCAAAGTCAAACACATAGCATTTGGTCTTCATCATGTCCTTGCCGTCGTCCTTGTATTCGTAGGGCGACTGCACGCGGAAGATGGTCTGCATATAGGTAGCAGCACTGGTGTTCTCCGAGCCTTTCAGATAGAGCACGGCGGTCCACGGCTTCACGGTGACGCCCGTTGTGAGTCGTCCGCACGAGATGGTGATGGAGTAGGTGAGTTCGGGACGCTTGTCCTCGCCAATCTTATCCAGCACTCGGCTCAGTGCATCCGCGCGCGACTCATCATTATCGTTGTTTCCAGCCACATTGATGATATAGTCAAAGCTCCCGAAAATCTCATGTTCGCGCAGCAGGTTTGCCAGAGCCTTGGCTTCTTTCACACCTGGCACAACCCACAGGGTGTGGTTGAACAACGCCCTGTACTCCTCGTTGGAGAAGGGATAATGGCTATTCTCGCTGTCACTGCACAGCAGGTCCAGGAATTTAATCACGGCATCCTCGTGGACAAAGCGGCCTTTCATCCCCTGGGGCATGATGGCATGGTCGGTCTTGGGATTTCCCGTCCATGTGCGGAAGAACTCCTTGAACTGGAAAGTGGCATCCTCGCCCAGCTCATCCTTCACCAGATTGCCCAGGTCGTAGGTGCGTATCTCCATTTCGGGCAACTGTCGGTAAGGATTGTTCTCGGCTGGTTCGTTGGGGTGCTTCTTGGCCCAGTCACGCTTGGCGGTCTGCTCCTTGATGTAGTCCCAAGTGTATATCTCGTCGTCGGCAAAGTCCTCATAGAGGTTGAACGGAGTTCCCGACAACTGGAGCACCTTGGTGCCAGGTTTCTTCAGATAGTTGATGACTGTCTGGCCACGGGTGGTGCGTGTCCCCTCGTGCGCCTCGTCAACAACCACCAGGTCCCAGTCGGCATTCAGGATGTCCTTCTTCAACTGGTCGTTGTCGCCGTCCTCGACCACCAGCGACGAACGCCGGAGATATTGCATGGAAGCAAAGAACACATAGTGCTTGCCATCTTCCTTGACCATACGTTCAAGGTCGTAGAAGTTGCCCACACTCTGATCCTCGCCATTGGCTTCGGGTTCAAACTTGGTGCCAAAGCCATAGTCGTGCTTCTTGTCGCCAAAGATTTTGTCAAACTCTTCCTTCCATCCCTTGCTCACCGATGGACGGTGGGTAACGATAATGGTACGATGCACCTTGTGCTCTTCATTCCATTCGCTCATCTCGCGTGAAAGCTGGAGGGCGCAAAGCGTCTTGCCAAAACGCATCTTGGCATTCCACAGGAATTGGTCGCCCGTTTTCTTCTTGAAATGCTTCTTGGCCTGCTTGATGGCATCCAGCTGCTCTTCGCGCAACTGAATGGCTTCCACTTCCTCGTCTTCGAAAAGCCCCTTGATCTTTTTCTGCTTTGGCTTTACCTGCTGGATTGTTGTATAGCTCGCCATGTGTATATGATTATTAGTTTTTATTCAGTAAGGTATAGAAGTAAGGACGCTCCTTATTGTAGTCCTTGCCAGTGTAATTCCAGTCGCGAATGCGGCACAAGATACCGTTGTGGTGGCTATAGTCGCCAGTCTGGCAGCCTTCGCACTCTCGCATCTCATACTTGGGCTCTGGAATAGGGTCTTGCGTATCGGAGAACAGAGATGGATATGCGGCCTTTTCTTTCGCCTTGGCTATCTCTTCCTTGTTTACCATCACTCTTCTTTTCTCGCAACTGTTGGGGATGACCATCTTCAAGCCGTCCATCTGCCACAGGTTCCACGAAATGATGTACGCAAGATTGTTCAGACGGGTCTTGCGTTTCTTATCAGCGCTGATGGATTCGCCAAACTTGGCTTCAAAGTAATCACACACGGTCATGAACACGGCTTCGCGGGCAAGAAGCAGATTATCTCCCTGCCATTCAAAACCGTAGGTTGCCTTCAGCGCTTCCTCTGCCCATTTCATCCATGTCTCGGGGTCGTCAATATTTTCACTGACGACGCGTAGCTTGCGGTCGAGAATGCCTATTCGCAACTCTATGGGAATAAGATTCTCGGAATAGTTCACAACGTCATATCGGCTGACGAGGTAAGGAGCTTCGCCACAAGCCAACTCCAGACGCAGCTCTTTGACGTAGGCCTCCCACGATTTCTCGGGATTGTCGTTATCAAACTCGATAGGACCTTTCGAAGCCATCCACTTGTGTTCGCCGTTCTCCATGTATTCCTCATTGAATACACCTTCACGTCCAAACCAGGCATTATCAATGAGGTTGTTCTGGGCATTGCAGATCCATGTTGGAGTAAACACCTCGGCCATGTTCTTGGAACGCTGACTCTGCTCCTCGGCCGACTTGATGGCACGGGGTCGAATGATAAGTCCGTTCTTGCCAGTGATGTTCTTAACTTGTATTTGATCCTGAAAGCTGAAGCCTTCGCCCTTCTCGGCATAATCATCCGTTGCCCAGATGATGTGGCATTCGTCTTCATGACCTTTCCAGTCGTCGGGATGCAATTCCCTGTATTTCGCAAATCTGGAATGACAACGTAGCAGTCGCTTTAAAACACCTGGGTGCTCTAAAAAAAGTTTGGATTCGTTGATATCTACGTCGTTCCTCATAACTGCATTTCTTCTTTAGCCATGACAAAAGTAAAATGTAACAATGCAACCATTCTGCATTGTTCCCCAAAAAATCACTTCTCGTGCTTGGCATCCACCAGCAGGTCTTCCATTTTCACCTCCAGCAGCTCGGCTATCCGTGCAAAGGTCTGGATGTCGGGTTGGGAGGAGTTGGTACACCACTTGGATACCGTTGTGGTGTTCCTGCCCAGTTGCTCGGCCAGCCATTTGCTGGTCCTCTGTTTCTCGACTAATACGACTTTGATTCGGTTGATTCTTTCCATATTCGTCAGATGTTTAAGATTTATGCCACAAATTTAGTGAAAATTTTTCGATTAATTCCACATTCAATAAAGAAATTTTCAATTTTTATCCAGAATGTCCATTTGGACGATTATGGGGCATTATCAAAAGGGGAGAGGTTTAGGAACAGTTGTTTTAGGCTATCGATGTCGGTGACGTTTTTGAATAGGGTTTCTAAGACCTCTTCCTGGCGGGGTTGGCCAAGGGCGATGCGGTAGTAGGAGAGGATTCGGATTAGCCGGTTGTATTCGTTTTCGTCTCGACTTAATGGGTATAGGGGTAGTAGCCGTTCAATCTTGGTGTCATCGTTGCTTTTTTGATAATACCAGTAGGGTATGAGGTCGGACTTGCCTGCTGGCTTGTCGTTGGCGGCTGCTGCGAACAGATCGTCCCAAATGGATTTTTCGGTACTAAACTCGATGTCGCTGCAATGGCGCGCGACGTTGGCACGCACGGCCAGGCATTTGTAGCGGTTAATCCTGCCTTCGCGCTGTTCCAGGTCAATGGCATTGGATGGTAAATTCCAATGCATGATTTTGCGGCAATACAAATGGAAATCCAGGCCCTCCTGCCCGATTGAGGTCGTAGCAAGGACAAACGGACGCAGCGGACAGTTAAAGGCTTCCTGTACGCTGGTCTTGCGACTAATCGCAGAGTTCTTGCTGTCGGATTGTGTCTTGGAGAAGTTTACGGCGAAACTGGCCCTCATCTGGCTTGGAGTGAATTTTCCCTGAATCACTTGTTTGAAATCCATAAAAGACTCCACGGGCATTACAGCGGTGTGTAGGGATATGGCGTCCAGCATCTTGTAATAAGTTTCTTCCGAAAACTCTGATTTTCCTTCAAGTTTCAAGTGGAAGTATTCATCTATCATGGCCTGGAAGTTACCGTTTTTGCAATAAGTCAGCACGTCCTGCCAGTGGGAGTCATCGTCGCGTCGCCTGCGGGTGGCAAGTTCTATGATTGCCGTCCCTTCTTCGGTGTTGAATCGGCGCAAGAAGACATTGGCCATCTCATGAGCCCGTTCAACGCTGCCAACGCCCGCTCTCAAGCAACATACGGCTGGTGAAGCCAACACCATATTGACGATGACTTCGACCAAATCATCAGGCTTTCTGCCTAATGACATCGTGGAGCCGTTGCAATAGGCTTCTAATTTGTTCTTTAACTCGTAGCAATGGCGCTCAAATCCAGACATGGTGTCGAGACCCTTGTTATAGACAATATCCCTGGCCCACGCCAGCGCGGCTTTCCCATTGTCTTCAAACAACATTGGCACAAGGTAATACCATGACGCATCGACACGATTCCCGACCTCGCAAACGTTGTCTTTCAGTTTTTCCAATTCGGCTTCAACCTTCTCACTAATATCCTGCTGGATAATGCTCAAATCATGAATGCCCTTGTTTAAATACTCAACTGGGTTATATAAAGATGCGAGTTTGGAGTTGGGATATACGAGCGTGAACAATGCCATGGATAGGGCCGCGACCTTGCCTGTCTCTTTATCTCTCTTCAAGTCAAAGGTCAGTCGTGGAGCGGGATAACGCCTCTTACCGTAGAAGTAACAAGTGTTATCTGTACTTTTACCAGTCTTTCTTCTTTCCTTCCTTTCATCACTACAAAGTTTTCCCACCGTCCTGCGTTCGGCTTCGTAGGATATCATCGTGGCGAGCATCCTGGGCACCATTTCCCAGCTGGAGAACACCAATATCTTGGAAAAGCCTTGTGCGTTCTTGTAAACCCCTTGTGGTGTATAATAGGGCATGGTTGGTGGCACCCACATCAGCAGGGACGCGTCTTTGTCTGCTTCATCTTTGGAAAGGAGTTCTTCTTTGAGTCGTTCAAGTCGGCTATTGGTCGCGGTGACTTCACGATACTGATTGATTGTCTTTTTATTCAACCACAGGTAATCGACATCCTTCTTCTCTGGCAGCTGGTCTTCGCCCAAATGACTGAAGTAATCAATGATATTCTTCTTGGCCTGATAGTTCTTCTGCATAAACGAGAATATATAAGGGCAACTCTTGATATAATCCAAGGATAGCTGTGCGCTAATCTCAGGGTAGTCATCCAAGAATTTCCTCATTTGCAGATAGGACTTGATGTCTCCTTCAATAATCCTCAGATGCTTGTCTTTACTGGAATCATCGAGGAAATCAGTTTCATTGACCACCGAATTTCGCTCGGTACGGCACATGCAATTTCCAAGTGCTTCTTCGGCTTTCTGCTTCTTAATATTGACAGCAGCAATAATCGCACTGTCGCCACTGGTAAGTTCGCGAATGGAAGTGGAATAGTCCTCCCAGACGGTTTTAAACTTGCCAAATTCCTCCTCGTCGTTGATTAAGAACTTGATGACTTGCTGGAATTCCTCAAAATGCTCGTCGCGCCCCGATGCTGCTATCTCCTCCTGTGTCGATAGCAATTTGTATGGCGTGGCCGATAACAGCAGTACCCTAACAGGTTGATTTGCATCCTCCTCGCGGCTGGTTAAGAATTTCTCGGCAAGAAGCCTCGTTTCCTCGTTCTCGCTCTTGGGGTCTATCAAGAACTTGAATCGCTGGAACTCATCCATGATAACAAGATCAGGATTTAATTCGGCGACGCTGATTTTTGCAAATACGGGACGCAAATCACGGATGTACGGATAGTCTACTCTCAACCTGTCGTAAAATCCACCCACTTGACAGCGGTTGGGCAGATATTCCTTCAGCCGCTGATAGGCGTCGTTTTTGATTATTTCGTTGATGATGTTTTGCGGATATTCCGATTTGTGATCATGACATTCCTTAACACGTTTCTCAAAATCCGCAAGAGGCCAATTTTCTCTTTTCACCCCATGCCGCATCAGCTCTTTGAGTTCTGCCGTGTATGGCTGCAATTCCTCGATGCGCTCCAGCACAGCGCACATCAATGCTCGCTCGGAACTGCTACCTTCGCTGTTTGAAATCTTAAAGGAGGTGTGTGGCGTTAAAGGAACCAACTCCACTATTCGATTTTCCTTCTTGGCATTTCGAATATCCTGGGCAGTTATTTCGGCCTCCAGAGCCACAAGGTGCTGCATGGTAAGGCGTGTTTGCGACAAGTCCCTTATCCTATCCTCATACAGGTTCAACTTCGATAGATTTTGCTTCGCTATATTCAGGTTTGAGCACACATATATCACCTTAAACAGGTCGTCACCCTCGTCAATGTAACGCAGTTGTGCCGTCTTGGAAATGACACCTTTAGCTATCATCGTTTTGCCCAGGCCCACCTCGTCGGCCACAAGCACACGGCGTTTGCCTTCACGAAACAGTGAATCGATTTTCTCGACCGTTGCACGCTGGAAATCTTTGAGCGAAGACATCACATTGGCATCTCCCTCTTGCACCTTTTTCTTTATATCTTCTAACATTTTATCTTGAGTGTTTTAAGGAAGGTTTCATACATATCGGCAAAGTCTTCGGGCACTACGCCATCATCTTTCACCATCTCATATACTTTGTTGATGTCCTTGAGCCGTTGTGGGGCCGAGTGAGCCGTTTTGAGCATCTTCTCATAGATTGCTGGGAATACCTCCTTCATGACTTGGTTTGAGTTGCCAGGATGATTGGATGCTCCATTCTCGGTAATGGCAAGCACAGCATCGTCGCCCAATATGAACGACAAATAATAGATGAAGGCACGCTTGTCGGTGATGACACTCTTCACTATTTGGCGGTCTCGTTCATCGGGTATTATGGTAGGAATCTTGACCATCCTGACGATTTCGTTGCCGTCATCATCGGCAATTCTCACCTTATACAATTCAGACAGTTGCATGAGGTCAAGCCCCTTGAAAACCATACATTCGTCCATCATTACCCATTTGTCGCTTACTCTGATGGGTTGGAAGGAGATATTTGCATTGGTTTTTCTTGCAGGCATGTGTACTGTTACATCATATTTGCCTTCGATGTCAGATGTTGACACGATGCCTTCCATTCCCTTGGTCCTGCACAGTTTTCTAAGGATTTGTTCCAATCTATCCTTCGGGTCACTGGGTTCTTCCTTCTTATCAATCTCGTCTGGAGTAACCTGAGTGAATGGACTGTTTTTTATATCACCGCCCAGCAGGTCATGCTCTATTGTATCAAGGTTCAAATAACGATTCCGGCCGCACAGACAAAGCATCATCTCTACATTTCTCCCCGTCCCGCTATGCGAATAGTTCATTGAACCGAGGTAGAGATACGTTTCCGCGTATCGACGAAACAGCACAACCTTGGCATGGAGGTTCTCAATCTGTGGAGCATCTTTTTCGTCATCCGAGATGGCGAACTCTCCCTCGCAGACAGCATCGCGCAATGTGAATATCTCAAGATTTCCCAAATCCCTGCCCTTGAATTTATGGAGTTCCGAAGCATTTGTAAACAAATGATGCCGATGCCGAGCGTCTTTCAGAGGATATTGATTGCAAGTCAGTACCGTCTCGGCCGTCACAAATGGTGACATGACAAGCAGGTCGGTATATGACTTGGTGAATATCTGGTCTTTCGTGATATCATACGCGCCATCCCCTATACCCAGGGGCATGAACTGATAGTCCGTAAAGGTTTTATCGTCCTTCAACTCGGGAAAATCCAGATGCGGCAATTCATCTACGAATGCCCTTGTGACACGGCGTTTGCGGTTCTTGTCTGGGTCATCAGCTTGAATCTGAGCATTCAAGAAAGCCATGAAACTGCCTAATGGCTCAGCTTTCGGATTTATTTCGTCGCCTCGTTTCCCTTCCAGCGTAACGGCCACATCCCAGCTACGGCTGGTTGTCAGATTTCTGCTAAGAATGATGACGCGATATACCTCATTACCATCTTCATCGGCGTATTTCACAAACCATGTTTTGGGATGGAAAGAAGGAAAACCTTGAGACTTATCCCGTTTGGGCAACTTGACTTCGCATATCACCTTGTCCAGCAGCAGCATGAGTTTTGATGAGCTATGGTCTTCGGCGATATGTCCTGCGTCGCAATAGATGACCAGTTTGTCCGTAATCTCTTGCAAGGCTTTGAGTAGTGCCATTGGATTGTTGGCAAGGCCACTATCCGTTGCTTCGCGCAACCCCAGAGGCACGCAAACAGCCATCAACGTTTGCAGGTCCAACGAATAGGTTGTTCCAACTGCATGCACCAGCTTATAGACCTTACCATCCTTTACTGGTGGCAGCAGCGCTTCGCCGTAATTTATTCTGTCCTCTTTGAGTTTAAGCATCGCCCATTCCTTCCTTTATGTCGTTGAGTATCGTCATGGCATTGTTGAATCGATAATCCAGATGCCCGCCGCCAAACCAATGTTGATTATCAAACTCGTTTTTCCTTTTGAGCTTGGAATTGCCACGTTTAAGCGCTTCCGATTGCCTCACAATATACATTCTTGCTCTTGCAATGCTCTCGTCGCTATTCTCGATGAGGCATTCGCGCAGATTTTTCAAGAATACATAGCTGTTTCGGTTCCTTATCCCCAGGCTGCTATAAATGGCATCCAGGTTAACATGTCCTGCCATCGTTGATGCTTTAGGTCTATATATTTCCCACTCTTCAAGGGCCTTTTCGTTCTGGTCATCCGAGAGTTCAAGATTAAACAGAATGGTGCCCAAGTAGAACAACCCGTCAAAATCTAATGCCATCTGCATCATGCTGCCCAATGGCTGGGCGACTTCACCTTTAAGATGCTCGGCCATGTCAAGGAAATTGGTATAATTCAGGTCCTGTTTCTCATCAAGAAGAAATTCCAAAAGCGTCCCGTGCTTATGTGTATGTATTTTCTCGGCAAAGGTCGAAGCCTCGTCTCTTGTGAGCTTTATATCAAGATGATTCTTCCAGTCTTTGATATATGGAATAGTCCAATATTCATGATACAATCCATGGCCAGCATCGCGATCATCACGGTCGATATCATCTCCCAGCAAGTCATCGCTCGAATCTTTCAGGTGAGCCCTTTGCTTCAATTCTGCCCTGAAATATTCTGATATACTTGGGTTGAAGCCAAATGGAGCATTGAAGAAACCCAGAGTGCGTAAACCATTCCAGTAGATACTGGAAGGAGACCGCTTGACCCATTTACCTTGCCTGATGTTGTCTTGACCAATAATTCCAGGAACAGAACCACATTTATCTACCAGTGATTTACAGGTTTTTTCCTCCAGTTCATCCAACACGCGAAGGGCATCCTTCACGTTTGTAACCGACTTCTGCCTGATGGTTTCCTGAACGGCATAAGGAACAAGGAAAAAATACTTTGCCTTTGTCTGGATGGTGGACGTTCCAGGAAAGAAATAGTTGGAAAAGGCTTCACTGATGATGCCTGTTCCCAATTCGTCAACGGTGCCTTGCTGGGCACCCATTTGGATGACGTCTAATGCCGTTCTTCTGTCTCTTTCCGAAAAATCGACCCAACCTATTTGCATGATATCTACTATTTACTTGTCTGCGTTAATATTTCTTTTAGTCGCGCGGTGATTTGTTGGCCTCGCTTGGGGATGGAGGTTTCGCAGAAATCAGGGTATTGGGGGATGGCGTGGAGGTACTGTTCCACGGTGGGCTGCTGGCGGGCGTTACAATAAATGCCGTCAACACCACCGTTCTGGGATCTAATGCCAGTGTGTCCATATCCTAAAAATATTTATCTCTCCATAACCGTTCACTCTCTTACCACCATACGCGGTATTTACTTGCTAATAAAACCAATTACTGGCACAGTTTTCACAATCTCCTGGCGAGTGTAATATTGGTATGTTCCTATTTGAGCTGCAACCTTTCCTGACGGCACTTTGATTATCTGGTCATCGTAGAAGCCATTATGCTCTTCATCCGCACGAATTAATACTACGGGGCCAAGATACAGGATCTTACCCTCGACGTTATCACTTGCAGCATTGGCAAGAGCCGCATCATCAAGCACTTGAAAAACCTTAAATGCCTTGGCATTCATGTGCTCTCCAGGTTTATCAAACAGAACAAGACCATTATTCTTGCTTTGTGCATCCGATGTTGAAATGGCTTTACTTATAACATAAAGACTGCCAATCGTGATAACAATTCCAGTCAATAAGCCAAGGAGGAATACAAAAATCTTTTTCATATCGTCATTTTTTAGTTAGTCTTATCTTGCCTGAGAGCAACTGTTGCATCTTTCAGCCATACTTCTAATGATATTTATTTGCTTTGTGTGCAAAGTTAACGATTTTATTTTTAATTCCTTGAAACAGCCAAGAAATTTAGAGATTTATTCAATATCTGTCTTGTAAATCATTCACACCTACATTGGTGCTGCATCTGGAAATGTGTTGCAAAGTTAATTGTTCAGGGCTTTTACAGCAAGGTCGGGCACAGGGTGTTTACCCTGGAAATCTCCACGCCGTTGGGTAGTATTTCGGGTAAAACCTTGCCTTGTAAGCCCAGAACAACTTTAAGGGCAACAAATTTTCGAGATTAGCCCAAGTAGTTGGTTTTCAATGAAAGGGAAGTAAATAACTTTTAAAAAATAAAGATTATGGAAACGTATTTTGATTTTGAGAAAGCCGAGTTAGTTGGTTCGTTTTGCACGTTAGTTTTCCCTTGCCTCAACCAGCGCGAGGGAACGATTGAGGAGGACTATGGTTCAGAGGTCGTCGTCAGGTTGGCCAACAACCGCAGGGTCACACTGGCCAAAGACGACGTGATAGTGTACGATTGACACGGCACAAAAAACAGGAACGAGGGTGGCCATCACGGCTGCCCTCGTCGTCTTGGACTCTTACTGTATAAGTATAAGAATGAAACGGGGAAAAATCACATACAATGTTTCTCTCGTCGGCAAAGTTATAACGTATCTTTTTTCTTGTCAACTTTTTGGCGAAATAACTGCCGTTTTGCCCCCAAAAAGCGAATTTGGTCCTATTTATAGAACCAAATAGAACCAAATTCGCCCTCTTCCCATCATTTCTTGTTGAACTCCTGAATCTCCTTTATCATGTCCTTCACGTCCTGGTTGACTTGCAGGAAGTTGGCATACAGGATGCGCTCACGCACTTCTGGAGAGTCAAACTTGTAGAACTTGGGCAGCGGATAGTTGGCGTAGTCCTTCTCCTCGGCCGCTATCTCGTCCATGTTGAAGTTGGTCTTGCAGTAGAACTTGCTGGTCTGGAACTCCTCCGCCTCCTGGATGTCCATGCTGTCGCCTCGCCCCGTCTTGGTCTTGACGAAGTCGCGAGCCGTCTGGCCGCAAATCCATCCAGTGGGCATATCGGCAATCTTTGACCCAGGCACCAGGCTGTCCATATTCTCGTTGAGGTTGACCGATGTGCGGTCACGGTCGATGGTGACACCCTTCTTGAGCTGGACCACCTTGCCGAAGATGTCGTTGGAGAGCCATTCCAGCGTCTCCTTGGCACGCGCCGAGCCACTGACCACATTGCCAACGGTGGTGATAATCTTCTGCATGCCCGTCTTGCCATAGTCGGCCTCCAACTGGGGCAACTCTTGGAAACCCAACGCCACGCTGACCTTGTTGCTACGGGCAGTACCGATAAGACGGTCTATCTTGTGGAAGTACAGCGTAGGCAACTCATCGACGATGATAGACACAGGGATATTCTTGCCCTGACCCGTGTTCACACGAGTGACAAGGCGGTTCAATATCAGGGCATTCAACGCACCGATGATGCTCTCCATCTCGGGGTCGTTGGCAATCAGCAGATAACTGGGATGCTTCGGGTCGCTGACCTTCAAGTCAAAGTCATCGCCATCCTTGTGGAAAATCCAGTAGGATTCCTTGGTCGCCAGACGCGAGGTGAACACACGCAGCGTACCAATCATACCTTCCAACTGCTCCATCGCCTTGTTCTCAAAGGCAGTCTTGAAAGGACCAAGCAGCGGGGCAACCTCCGTGTCGGTCATCAAGACCTCGAAGATGGTCTCATAGCTCTCGTTGAGGAACGACAGGATGTGCGGCATGTCGCTGTACTTGCCCAACCAGTAGGCAGGCTGTGTCACGCTGCCCGTGGCATCGCGGACAACGCCCGTGGGCTTAATCATGCCCGTCTCGGGGTCGATGGTCTTGTCATAGTTCAGCTCATGGCCATTCTCGTCGTAAGGACGCTTCTCGTAGTTGCAGTAGAAGTAGATGCACGCGGCCAGGAAGTTGACGGCCGACGTCTGGAAGAACTGGTCACTACCGCCACCGCCCTCCTTCTTGCCTTTCTGGAGCGACTCCAGCAAGGTCTCCGCCGTTTCACTTGCAGCCGCCAGATTGCCGATGTACTTCAACTGGATGGGATTGACCCGTCGGCTGTACTCCACATTTACAAAATTGATGATGTTTTAACTTCGCGAGTGAAAACACAAGAAACAAATTGAAAGAAAAGAAATAAAGTGAAACTCGTAACCACTGTAAATAAGCGATTTAAGACGTTTTCCTTTTCTTTCCTCCGCTATATAACATTTTCTATCATTATACTCAAATTTGTTACTTTTTTGTTACTCGTTCTCGATTTTTTGTTGTACCTTTGCACCGAGAGAAGTTCTTACGGAAAATATATCTAAAGAAATCTAATTATGGGACGACCGAAAAAGACCGTTGTAGTGAAAGAACCTGTGCGCATTCGCGAGAAGGTTTTGAAGGATGGCAACATTAGTTTGTATCTTGACATATACAATAAGGGAGTTCGCAAGTACGAGTTCCTTCACTTGTATGTTGTCCCCGAAACAGACTACATGGCTAAAGTCATGAACAAAAAAACACGTGAGATTGCGGAGCAGATAAAAGCCGAGAGGATTCTTTCTCTACAAAAGCATGGAATCAACAAATGGAACATCATCAAACGTTCTTCCATGTCGGTTTCGGACTGGTTGCAAGATTACGAAAAAGGAAGCGGTGTCACCGAGAACACTTTGAAGCTCCGCCAGAAGATGCGTCTCAAAGTTGAAGAGTATCTGGCGAGTATTCACCGTGAGAACATCTCGCTTAACGAGATTGACAAGGACTTCTGCGAGGGTTACATTAACTTCCTATCTACGGCAACAAACAAACGGATTTCCAAAGGAGAATCACGCCCCATCAGTCAGACATCAAAGTATTCTTACCAAAACGTATTTTCAGGAGCATTAAACCTTGCTGTCAAACAAGGTTTGATGGATAAGAATCCCTTTATGTATATCAACCGCAAGGAGAAGTTTCATCCAAAGGAAAGCACAAGAGAATACCTCACCTTAGATGAGATAAAAAGTCTTATTAAAACAGACTGTATGGATGCCGAACTCAAAAAGGCTTTTCTGTTCTGCTGTTTTGTTGGGTTGCGACTTAGCGACATCCGCCAACTGACATGGGATAAGATTCTAAAGTCGTTTGACGGAGAAGGAACATACATCAAAATCAAGATGCAAAAGACCCAGAGACAATTATCCCTTCCACTATCCAATGAGGCGTTGAAATGGTTGCCGAAACAAGGAGAGCCAACAGACCACGTATTTCATTTGCCCTCCGCTGATTCCACAATATGCAAATACATCCAGAAATGGGTGGATGATGCTGGAATTGACAAACAGATAACTTTCCACTGCGCACGCCACACTTTTGCTACAATGATGCTGACACTTGGTGCAGATCTATACACAGTAAGCAAGTTACTGGGACATCAGAACATTCAGGTAACACAAGTGTATGCAAAAATCATAGACAAGAAGAAAAATGAGGCGATGAACCTCGTTGACGGTTTATTTGAATAGAGGGAAATGAAAACAATCACCATCAGAAAGAAGAAAGTCAAAGGAGGCAACAAAAGCCTATATCTCGACATCTACGAGGATGGCAAGAGAACCTATGAGTTTCTAAGGCTCTACTTGATTCCTGACACTGCGCCTAACGCGAAAAGTCTGAACGAACAGGCCATGCAGAAAGCGTTAGCCATCAAGTCAGAACGCATGCTCGGTATAGAGGAAGAACAGCCGAAGCAGACCACGATCACGACCGATACGATGACCGTGGCGGAGTGGATTGTAAAGGCTGGCGAAGAAATAGACGGAATGAAAGCATCTGTAACATACCAAAGACAGATGCATACAATCCTCGACATCGTTACTGCGTATCTCAAAAAAAGGAAAGCTCCAAAAATGAGAATGAGCAAAATGAATGCGGACTTTGTTAAAGGCTTCCTCAACTTCCTGCGAAACGACTATACCCATCCAAGTTACAAATACGAGAAACGCCATCTGAAGGAATCTTCTCTAAACTCCTATCAGAACAAGTTTTGCACACTTCTCAATATGGCAGTCGGTCAAGGTTATTTACAATTTAATCCGTTTTATTCATTGGAAACAAAAGACCGTATAGCCAAGCCGAAGTCAAACAGAAGCTATTTGACGAAGGATGAGATTCTTGCTATATGCAAGGTAAACACCCATTGCGACCGTGTAAAGAAAGCTTTTCTCTTCTGCTGTTTTACAGGTTTGCGCATTAGCGACATAAGACGCCTGACATGGAATGACATTGTTGAGACAGACAAGGGCGAGGTCATCTGCTTGCAGATGAAGAAAACGAAGTCTTATGTTTATGTTCCTCTAAGTAATAAAGCAAAGGAGTGGTTGCCGCCCTATAAAAAGCAAGATGCGGACAAACCGCTGTTTCCCCTGCCTACACCTACTGCCATCCGTCAAGGTGTCAACATCCTTGCGACGAAAGCAGGCATAGACAAAGACATCACATTTCATACGAGCCGCCACACCTTTGCTACACTTACGTTAACAAGCTGGTGCTGACCTGTTAACTGTGAGCAAACTATTAGGGCACAAAAGCGTAAAGACCACACAGATTTATGCAGATGTAATCATGGAAAAACGCAAAGAGGCCGTAAATATGGCAAATGGGTTGTTTGATTAAGTCCTTTTTGGGAAAGACAAGAAGAACAGTTGCTAGATTGATTCCCCTGAACTCAATCCCGCAACTATTCACCTTCCGATTCTAGCTTGGGTCGGCAGTTTGAAGGAAATTATTTGACTCAACTTTAGCAACCCTAAAACCGAGTTCTTTAAACATTTTCACTAATTTTGCATTTGCTGTTGGACTCTACAGAATTTACGATCTTCACTTATGAGAAAAAACTTCTCAGAACTGAAATAATAGTTGTATCTTTGTCTATAACTTTGATATTTGCACTTATTATTTTTGCGCCTATAAATTACTCATTTTCTGTGAGTTGTTCAAATATCAAAGCTGTTTTTATTCTTATATTTTGTTAAATTACGCAACGTGATTGTCACTTGTGAAACTTAAGTAATATTATTTTATGGATAGCAGATTTCAACAAAGGCTGGAACACGCTCATCAACAATGTCTAAAAGAATTTAAAGGGTTAACTACGGCTCAATCGCCTGAAATAATATACAAATATAGAGAATGGAATAACTCAAAACATCAAGAAATCTTGACTGGTGGTGCGTTATACTTTCCATCCGCTCAATCTTTTGATGACGTATTGGATTGCAGGCCTCCAGAACGCTTCCCTGAAACAGAAGAAGAAAAATATGAGGCCGTAAAGAATACGATAGAACACTTGATGTCAAATCCTCACTTTAAGGGGATACAAATAGATAAGTCGTTTGATTTTAAAATAGATTCACCATTGTACGATCAAGAGAAATTCAAGGCAATAACCAATGATGTATTAGGTGATTTTTTGAGTAAATGTGGTGTTCTCAGCATGACTCCTGATTGTCAGAACAAAAGAATGTGGGAGAATTATGGAGACAATTATCATGGATTTTGCTTAGGCTTTAAAGTAACGGCGCTTCAGAACGCAATGGCCCCGATGTTTCCAGTGATATATGTTGATGAATTACCTCCGATAGATGAATTTAACGAAAAAAATGAGATATATATGATTAAAAGATTCTTTTTAAAATTAATGGAATGGTCATTTGAAAAAGAATTTCGCTTAATCAAACTTTTTGGGAAAAAAGTAACTGCCGAGGAACGTAATATAAAGTTCCCTCCAGAAAGTTTAGTTGAAATTATACTTGGAAAAGATATGCCACAAGAGCATAAAGAAGCAATAAGATTCATTGCCCAACAAAAATATCCGAACGCTAAAATTATAGAATTAAGCGAAAACTAATCTCGTCAATCTCCCACCCAACAATACCAGGCAATAGAACTCCACGTCGGGGATTTTCACACGGCTGTCTTCGCGCTGCTGATGCTTCTCGATGCGCTGGGCGATTTTTACCCCCGACTGGGACAACTTCTTCAGCTCGTTGCAGGCGACTGTCAGCTTCTCGAAGTCTTGGGAGTGGACTTGACGCTGGCTGCATTTCTCAATGGATATAAAGTTGAGGTCGGATAGGATTTTCAACTCCGCAACGCTGTTTACCAGTTTCTTGAAGTCATCGGAGTAGATTCTATTTTGTGAAAATCATCAACAATGACTTTTGCAAGATAAGAAATCCTTTCTGCAATATTTTTGTTATATAGTAATAACGATTTTGTAGAAAATCGAACGGATAATGCTGTTTTAAAACTCATGATATTACTCACATCATGAGGTTGAAAAGTAAAAAATCACAAATTTGTTCGGAAAATTAAATTTTATTTGCTAAATTTGTGGCAATTCTCATGCACGGTTAACGCTTTGCACGAGATGACATAGTTAAGAAAGCGTTTTTGCGCTTGATTCTTCTGTAGGAAATCTCCAAAATCAACCTTAATGGAATCAAGCAGCCATAAGAACGCTCATGCAAGTCTATACCACCCCCACTTGCGGGGTCGAGTATATCGACGTTGCGTGGGGTGGGCTGTTTATCATTAAGGTGGGCAATTGGAGATGCCTCTACAGAGATGAGCAGAACAATGTCCCACGCTTTTAGTACCAACATAAGCCGCCTAATTTGAGGACATTAGAGGCAACAAGATTTAAAACGATGAAATTGACCATCGGACGTGATGAGAACACACAACGTCTTAAGATTGCAATCGAAGGAGGCCAAACTCGGTTATTTGGTGCTCAAGGTAGTGTGCCGATGTCGGTGAGCCGTCAACACTGTGTGCTGCAGACCGAGGACGGCGTTAACTATACGCTGACGAATTTGAAATTGCAAAATATCACCAGCGTGAATGGCCTGGTTGTGCAGAACAAGCAAGTGACAGACAAGGATATCATCACATTGGGTTCCCAGAACTACCAGCTTGACTGGCAGTGCATCAAGTCGCTGATGCCTGCTGTGGCGGACATCAGGCCGCTTAAACAGATATGGGAAGACTATGATAGAAAGAGTAAAAAATTAGTCAGAAAAGATAAACAATTTAATCAGTTGAGATACTCTACAGGTGGACTGATGGCTCTGTCGGGTGTACTTGGTGTTTTGCTTGGACGTCAAAATGCCATTGCTATCATACCAGCTGCTTTGGTCTTTGTTTGTTCGTTAATTTTCTTTATTATAGGATGGAAAAATATTAGTAAAGGAGAAAAATTAAAAGAACAGACGCATCGTGAATTTAATCACAATTATATTTGTCCTCATTGTGGAAGAGGCTTAAAAAGGTGTGGCTCTTATGAGGAACTTGTTCGGGATTATGATGCTTGCCCACGTTGCAGGGCCAAATTTATCAAGTAATTGACTATTAATCACTAACATATATAATAGGATAATAATATGGATACAACAATCAAGTGGAAACCAGGTGGAAATCCCCCTGTCGTTCCCAACAATAAATCAGGCGAGAACTCATTGTGGAAGAACGTTACGCTGGGTGGAGCCACGGGAGTGCTGCTGGGAGCAGGTGCTATCTATGCACACAATCATGTCAACGGGACTGATAATCCTGCAGATGACATAGCCGTTAGTGCAAACACGCTGCATGTGGCAACGACGGTGAAGCCCAACAGCAGCTTTGCCGAGGCGTTTGCGACGGCACGTGCCGAGGTGGGTCCTGGCGGCATATTCCACTGGCATGGCGGTATTTACAACACATATACCGCCGAGGAATGGCATGCTATGACCGACCAGCAGAAGCATGACTTTGCGCTGCAGGTGAACCCCGAGGTGAGAGCTGGCGACATCGACACCAACTACCTGACCGACGACACGCCCACGGTGACGGTGCACCACGACCCCGCTCAGCACACCCCCGTGGCGAGCACCAATCACCCCGCCGATGCCCCGACCGAAGACGACAAGCCACTGGGTATCGTTGTTGAGGAGGGTGGACACACCATCCAGTACTACGGCATCGAGCACACAGCCATCAATGGTCAGGAGGTTGACGTGTATCTGGTGCGCATCGACGGTCAGGAATCAGCCCTGGTGGATGTGGATGGCGACGGTGTGGCAGATATTGGCTTGAGCGACTTCAATCACAATGGCGATCTGGACTACGGCGAGGTCATCGACCTACACACTGGCGAGCTCATTGACCCGAATGGTGGAGAGACCGATGGTGTGACCTACGCCGACAACAATCCAGGCGACCCCGATTTGGTTCCTGACGCTGACCCGATGCCCGACTACATGGAGGGCGAGGACATGATTAATGTCTCCACCGATAGCGATGAGGTGATGCCCGACGATGGCGGTGACATGACTGTGGACTGCTGATGTTGTTCATCAAATGATGGATTGCAGCAATGTCAACAAACTATATATCATTGATTATTAACAACTAATAATATTAACAACCAATCAAAAAAACAAAGTATTATTATTATGGATACTACAATTCAATGGAAGCGAGGCATGACGCCTCCGTCAATTCCTGATAGTAAATCAGGCAAGAACTCGTTGTGGAAGACTGCTACGCTGGGAGGAATTTCGGGCGTGCTATTGGGCGCAGGTGCCCTGTATGCACACGGCCGTGTGACAGGAGGTCCTGATTCTAGTCCCACTACCGATGGTGACCACGCAGTACCAAACGACCTGCATGTGGCTACGGTTGACCAGAATAGCAGTTTTGCCGAGGCTTTTGCTGCGGCACGTGCCGAGGTTGGCCCTGGTGGCGTGTTCCACTGGCATGGTGGCGTTTACAGCACATACTCTGCTGAGGAGTGGGATGCCCTGTCCGACGGACAGAAGCATGACTTTGCGTTGCTGGTTGATCCCGAGGTGAAGGCTGGCGACATTGATACGAACTATTTGACGGATGCCACACCTACGGTGACCGTGCACCACGACCCCGCACAGCCAACGCCAGTGGCGAGCACCGGCCATTCTGCCAGTGCCCCGACGTCTGACGACCAGCCGCTGGGTGTTGTTGTTGAGCAGGGTGGACACTCCATCCAATACTATGGCGTTGAGCACACGACCATGGGAGGTCAGGAAGTTGACGTGTATCTGGCACGCATCGACGGCCAGGAAGTGGCTTTGGTTGACGTGGATGGCGATGGTGAGCCCGACCTTGCCTTTAGCGACCTCAATCACAATGGCGAGCTCGACTACGGAGAAGCTTACGACCTGCACCGAGGCGAGGTTATTGACCTGAATGGTAACGAGAACGATGGCGTGACCTATGCCGAGAACAACGTTAGCGCAACAGGTCAAGACGATGTGGTTATTTCTGGCCCCGAGACAATGCATACTGCCGATGGTGGCGAAGTTGACGTGTATCTTGCAGCTGGCAATGGGCAAGAAGCCCTACTGGTTGATGTTGACCAAGACGGGGTACCCGATGTGATTATGAGTGACGTGAACGGCAATGGTGTGCTTGACCCGGGCGAAATGGTCAATATGCAGACGGGTGAACCAATCATCACTCCCGACATGATGGCTCAAGGCGACGACCTGGCTCCAGGCATGCCAGACTACACCGAGGGTGAAGACTTGCTCAACACTGGGCTCGATGATGACATGATGGCAATGGACGACGGCGATGTCCTGGTTGACTGCTAATGACCAATGAAACGGCTGATTGCAGTTATTGCGGCATTGACGATGGTCGGTGGCATGGTGCTACATGCCACCACCTACGTCGTGTCGGTGGGCATCAATGACTATCCTGGCAAACGCAACGATTTGCACCTGTGCGTCAACGATGCCATGATTATTAACGGCATCTTCAAGTTAAACAATGATGGTCAGCGGGTGCTGCTCATCGACCGCAATGCCACTGTGGCTAATGTCAAGGCAGCAATGACCAAGTTGTTTGCCATGGCCGGCAACGACGATACGATATTGTTGTTTTTTAGCGGGCATGGCCTGCCTGGTGCACTGATGTGTGTAGATGGCAAGCTGAAATATGATGCTGTGCTACAAATCATGAACCGCAGTCGCGCCAGCCGCAAGGTGATCATTGCCGATGCCTGCTTCTCGGGCAAGTTGCGCAAGAATGCTAAGGAAAAACTGCGCCAGTCTATCGAGAGCTCAGACGTGATGCTTTTCTTGTCTTCACGAGACAATGAGCCTTCTAGTGACATCACTCCATTGGTGAGAGCTCGCAACGGGCTGTTCACCAGATATGTGGAGCGAGGACTACGTGGCGGCGCCGACATAAATGGTGACCGCATCATCACTGCACACGAGTTGTATGAGTTTGTGCACAACGGCGTGGTCAAGGATAGCAACGACCGACAGCACCCAGTGATGATGGTGCGTGATGGCAACATGCCCATCATCGCGTGGTAGCGACCAAAAAGGAACTATTAACCCATTATTAACTGTTGAATAATAAGATATGCCAGTAAATAGTAAAGACGTCACCTGCCCAGCGTGCCACACACGGCTCACTGTGCGCAATTCTCACAACCAAGCGTCCCGACGCATCAAGTGCATCAAGTGTGGCCAGACCATCGAGGTGGACTTCACGGCACCCACTGCGCCAGCACCCAAGTCGGGCGACACCGTGTTTGTTGGCGCCAATTTGGACACCGGAAGCACCATCATACGCCCCATCGCCCGTAGCATTGGCTGGCTGGAGTGCAACGGACAGCGCTATAACTTAAAGGAAGGCACCAATGTGGTGGGCCGCAAGGCATCCACGTCGCGTGCCGACGTGCAGCTCAGCATCAGCGATATGTACGTCAGCCGTGAGCACCTGCTCATCAGGGTGCACAACAGTGCCTCGGGGCTGGTGGTCACAGCCACCAACTATAAGAACAAGAACAACACGTGGCTTAACGGCACCGTGCTTGCTGCTGGCGAGGTGATTAACCTAGTCAATGGCACCACCATCAAGATGGGTGAGACCATCGTTACCTACAGAAATCAGTAAACCTCTAATAACAATAATATTATTGCATTATGCATATCAAGATATTTCAACCTCAGGGTATTCACGAGTTGGGCCGACGCGATAACCAGGAAGACACCATCTATCCCGAATTGGGGCAAGCCACTGCAGACACGCGGTTGTTTATGGTGTGTGATGGCATGGGCGGGCACAGCTTTGGCGAGTTGGCAAGCCAGACGGTGTGCCAGACGATAAGTGAAATGTTGACTCCAATGCTCGACGATGACAAGGTGCTCACCGACGGTATGATAGAAACTGCGCTGTCGCGAGCCTACGACCGACTGGAAAAGTGCGAGGAGGACGTGCTGCTCAAGCACAAGACCGACGGCACGCGCAAGGTGGGCAAGATGGGGACCACGCTCACCCTGCTGGCACTGCATGGCGGTGGCGTGACCGTGGCACACATTGGCGACAGCCGCATCTATCACATCCGTCCAGCCGAGCGTCGCATCCTATATCGCTCGCGCGACCACTCGCTGGTGATGGAGCTGTTCCAGATGGGCGAAATCTCGTTTGCCGACATGGCGACGTCGCAACAGCGCAACATCATCACGCGTGCCATACAGCCTGGCGAGAAGTCGGTTGATGCCGACATCACCCACATCACCGATGTGAAGCCCGGCGATGTGTTCCTGCTATGCAGCGACGGCATCACCGAGCAGATGGCGACCGACGACCGTCTGCTGGACATCGTGTGCAGCAACGACACCGACGAGAAGAAGTGCTTACAGCTCATGAAGGATACCGCTAACAACAGCGACAACCACTCAGCCTACATCCTGCGTGTGGACAGCGTCACCTCGCAGGCCGACGATGCCAATCTGGTAGCCGACGAGGCTGTTGTGCGCCACAACCTGATTAACGTGGCGCCTGCGCTCGCCTACGGCGGCGATGCCGTGTCACCAAGCCACAATGCTCACGCCGATGAAGATGTCTCGATTCACGAGTCGCATCATGACCCCGAGGCCCCCATGGCACAACAGGCTGCCCCCATGCGCTATCCCGAGCCGCAGGACAATGGCAAGTCCGGCAAGTCCATGCTGATGTATGTGCTGGCAGCCCTGATTGCAGCCCTTGCTTGTGCCGCCGTTTACTACTTCTTCTTCCGCAAGCCTGAGCCGCCGAAGATTACCCCCGAGGGGACGAATCTGATTGATAGAGTGCGAGATTCTATCCGCAATGAGGGTCCCCAGCCTGAAGATGAGACGCCAACGCTGCAACCACAACATCAGCAAGAAATGCTGCAGCCAAAGCCTTCTTCTCCTACAAATAAGCAGCATCAAGCCAGAGCTTCAAGTGGCACGAAAAAGAGTAGTGCTTCAAAGAAAGATGATGTTAAGACGCCTACGGTAACTAAAGAAGAAGCAGAAAAGATACTGGATGAGACTTTAGATAACCAAAATCCTAAAAAGAACTCTAAAAAGGATTCGCAGAAGTACTCATCACCAAATGGCAATGGAAAACCAGCTACTGGCGAGATTTCCGACAAAATAAACAGTCCCACACCCACGCCCGGTAACAATAGTGGAAATGGTGAAGGCGCTGGTAGTAGTCAAAAAGAAAAACAAAAGATGCATAATTGACAACTATGGAAAACAAGGAAATAAATATTGACAATCCGTCTGCGATGCTCAAGGTGGGGACGTTGCTTCACGGCTCCTATCGCATCGAGAGTTATTTGGCATCGGGTGGGTTTGGAAAGACCTATCTGGCTAAGCATCTTGAGTTTAACGAGATGGTAGCTGTGAAGGAGTTCTTCATGAAGGGGGTGGTGCACCGCGGCATGGACAACACCTCCATCAGTGTGAGCAATCCTGTCAATCGTGAACAATTTGAGGAGCAGAAGCAGAAGTTCAAGAAGGAAGCCTTGCGCCTGCGCATGATGGACAACCGCAACATCGTGAAGGTGCGCGACCTGTTTGAGGAGAACGGCACGGTCTATTATGTGATGAACTACATCGATGGCGAATCGCTGTCGCAGCGGTTGAAACGCACGGGCAACCCCGTCAGCGAGCACGACATGGTTAACTACTTGCTGCAAGTGCTCAATGCCCTTGAGGAGGTTCACAGCCTCAACATCTGGCACCTGGACTTGAAGCCCGCCAACATCATGATTGACAAGCAGGAGCATGCGTTGCTAATTGACTTTGGTGCCAGCAAGCTGATTAACCCTGGTCAGGAGAACCACTCGGCAGTGTGCTTCACCAACGGCTATGCACCACCCGAGCAAGTCATTCAGAGTACCAAAAACTTTGGTCCCTGGACCGACTTTTATGCCCTGGGTGCGACTCTATATAAGTGCTTGACCAATCAGGACCCACCGACAACGACGAGCATCGAAGACGATGGCCCGCGAGCGTTTGCCTTCAGCTCCAAGATCAGCGACAAGATGCGCAACCTGATTATGTGGATGATGAAGCCGCGCCGTGCCGACCGTCCCCAGAGTGTGAACGAGATCCGCGACTTCCTGTCGCACCAGATAGAGGAAGTGGAGGGCGTGACCATCGCTGCCGCCGCCCCGTCGCCCACATCACTGATGGGTGCCGCTGGCGGAGCAACCATGCCTGCGGCATCTGGTTATAACCCCGACAATGCCAACACGGTTATCAAGTCAAGCGATGACAACAAGGAGACGAAAAGCAATAACTGGCTCAAGTACCTCTTGGGATTGGCAATATGTCTCCTAGTTGGAGGTGGCATATTCTATTTCTTGTCGGGCTCTGATACCAAACCTGCCGAAACGACATCTATCACAGCGTTGACTGTCGAGGGTACGGGAACATGCGACTATGTTGGCAATGTGGACGAGCAGGGTCTGCCGCATGGCATCGGCACCGCCACATTCCAGGATGGCAGAAAATACATCGGACCATGGGTGCATGGTGTCATGGAAGGCGAGAATGCCCAATTTGAACTGAAAGAGGGCGTCTTCATGGGAACCATGAAGAAGAATAAGTTTGACAATGGCACCTGGACCGATAAAGACGGCAATTACTTTAAAGGTCAGTTTAAAGACGAGTTGCCCGATGCCGGCACATGGTATAAACCCGACGGAACCATATTACAATAATAAAATCAATTAAACCACTACATTAACATTAACATAATTATGAAGAAACTGATTACAATTCTCGCCATATTGCTGATAGGCTTGGCAACAATGGCTCAAAATAGGAAAATTGTCACCCCTGGCCAAAAAAAGAACCTGCCACAGATGTCAAACACTGTTACAGGTAAAGGTGGCGGCAAAAAGGCTGGCGGCAAGAAACAAGGAGCCAAAGTTGGGACCAAATCGCGTGCGGCCAAGAAGAGTGGACGCTCCAGCAAGTCAGCAAGCAGCTACCTTAATGACGGGTATTCATATCTAGATGCTGGGAGCTACAGTAAGGCTTATACTTGCTTTAAAAAGGCTGCCGACATGGGCGACGCTGATGGTCTGACCATGGCGGGCTATTGCTATTTCTATGGCTTAGGTGTTCAAGAAAATAATAGTCAAGCCTACTCCTACTTTAAACGGGCGGCAAACAAGAACGAGCCTGTAGGCATGTACTATTTAGGTATATGCTATTACAATGGATATGGCACAGCCGAAGACGCGTCCACCGCATTTTATTGGTATAAGCAATCGGCAGAAAATGGTTATGAAGCAGCCTACGCTCGTGTGGGAATGATGTGCCAATATGGCGATGGTGTCAATCAAGATTACGAGAAGGGGTATAACTATCTTATGAGGGGGGCTGAACTTGGTGATGGCACATGTATGGATCTTTTGGGTCGGACATACTATTATGGTACCGGTGTGCAACCAGATATTTCAACGGCAATATCCTGGTTCAACAAGGCAGCCAATCAAGATGTTGGTGATGCGATGTTATATTTGGGCTTTATTTACTTGTATGGGTTGGGTGTTGACGAGAATAAATACACCGCCATCTCTTGGTTTAGAAAAGGTGCTAATCTGGGTGATGCCGACTGCATGAACTACCTTGGGCTCTGCTATGAAAATGGCAATGGTGTTTCACAGAGCTACACAACAGCTGTGGACTGGTACCAGAAGGCTGCTAATGCGGGAAACCTGGGTGCGTTCTATAACCTGGGCAACTGCTATGCAACTGGCAGGGGTGTTAGCCAAAATTATACCAAAGCATTTGATTGGTATAAACAAGGTGCTGAATATGGAAACTCATCGTGCATGCTGACGTTGGCCAACTGCTACGCAGGAGGCTATGGAACAGTAAAGAATCAGAGTGAGGCATTGCGATGGCTTAAAAATGCGGCTCAGGCGGGCAATTCCGAGGCAATGTCCACGTTAGGTGCTTGCTATCAGAATGGTAATCTAGTTTCAGAAGATGCTACCGAGGCTTACAAGTGGTTTTATAATGCTTTGCAAGTTGATGATGATAATGCCGACGCTTGGCGTGGAGCAGCTAATTGTATGATAAAAGGCGAGGGAACACAGCAAAATGTCGATGGTGGCACCAAATGCTTGCTTATTGCGTGTGGCTTGGGCAGTCCCTATGCGATGGCCGATTTGGGGCAGCTCTTCTTGAGAGGAACCTACATTCCGCAAAACAAATTTTTTGCAAAATATTGGTTGAGTATGGCCATGTCTAAAGGTGGTCAAGATGTCGTTAATGCATTAACAGATGACTGGAATCAAGTGAAATATTATAATGCGGATAGCGGCAAAACTTATAGCAACTTGGCTGTGTCAACGACTGCGACAAACACATCAACAAAGGTAAAGACCGTTGTCTTGTCAGACGATTATACAAGAATTGACTTGGTTATGTATAGTTCGGAAATCTCATCGCCGTTCATTAGTCCAGATACATATATTTCTACGGCTATGGGGCAAAAATATTATCTTGCTGCTGCTGGCAATATTGATATCTATAAACCTCAATCGCAATTACCTGCTAGAACGACGAAAGAGTTCTCGCTGTATTTCCCTCCCGTGCCCAAAAATACACGATATCTTCGCTTAATAGAAGAAGACCCTAATAATGGCACCTATTCCAGCGACTGGCAATTTGAGATTACGATTAAATAAAAACTTTGATGAGCATGAATCTGAAACAAGCATTGTTCTGCTGCGTGGTGTTGCTTTTGAGCTTGACATCGGCTGCACAAACAAGAAAGTTTAAAATACCGCAAGCTATCCGTAACCTAAACACCATTAAGGTTGCTGAGCGTGATAGCGTTGAATTTTTATCGCCCGAAGAGCGTGATAGCATCGATTATTTGTCATCGTCAGGCGGCAAATATGTCGCAAACGATAGCACCGCACGGTTTGTCGTGCTCAATGCCAAGCACAATGGCATGGATATCACACCATGGGCGATAGAAAATGGGGTATTCACCGTGTTTTATAATAGCGGTGAGCAACCTTGTATGGCTAATGTCTGCCAAGGTGGTGATTCACAAAGCTGGGGACCCATATATAATATATCTGAGGAAAAATTTATAGAACATCTTGAATCGGGAGATTATGATGCCGAGGAATATAAGTTCTTGTGGAACTATAAGAACACCTACGATGACAAGAGTGGCACGTGCCAAGTCACGTTTAAAAAGACTTATCAACCACAAGGTGTGGTCTCGGTCTTGAAGATGGAAACGGGATTACATGACGTGACCGAATATACGGGCTACATGGATGGCACCCTTGATTTCTCAAAAATAGATGCGAAAAATCCCGAATAATCATCAATAAAACACGGTGTAGCAAGTTCTATCAAACAACTTAATCATTAACAGATGACGGATGGATTATGGCTGAAGATTTGACAATGATGTTGCCCATTGGCACCTTGTTGAAGGGGGACACCTATCGCATCGAGGGCTACCTGGGGTCTGGCGGCTTTGGCAAGACCTATAGTGCACGTCATGTGCAACTGGGCAAACAAGTA